>Ga0105049_10003582_pt1 | contig 18302 bp, 10 predicted proteins | sample MAT06_FD_78087 | JGI IMG/M metagenome (GOLD analysis project Ga0105049, IMG submission 78087) | Freshwater microbial communities from Lake Fryxell liftoff mats and glacier meltwater in Antarctica - MAT-06 | ecosystem: Environmental > Aquatic > Freshwater > Ice > Liftoff microbial mat | place...
AGCCCCAACCCGCTGAGCTTGCTGGAGATAGGGAGGTTGCTGGAGATAGGGAGGTTGCTGGAGATAGGGAGGTTGCTGGAGATAGGGAGGTTGCTGGAGATAGGGAGGGGCGATCGCCCCAAGTCCTCTCAAGCCCAGTTCCAATGATCCAATGTGTCCCCAACAGCAATGCTCCACAATCCAAGCAGCCTCAATCAGCGGCGCTGCCTCTAGAGGAACCCCAAGCGGTCGTGGGAAGTCCGGAGAACCTGGCACTAGCCGCCGTGCTAGCCCCGGAAGCACTCCCAATTCCCTTTGCCGAAACAGAACATCTCGAACCCCTCATTCAGTTATTCGACAATTTTAGTGAGGCCGATGATGCCCGTCATCATGACGAGCAAGTGGTGGCTGTACTTCCCGAAACCGCCACAGACCTCAATGAAGAAACCTTCCACTATTCCCTTGTAGATTGGGCCGAAGATTTATTTGTCTTGTATGGCAATGAATTGCGGGTGCTCAAAAGTCGGTTGGATCGCTACGGTGGCCGCGTCAATAAAACCGTTACCATTCGCCGCACCAGCAACCGAGGTCACCATGAGGATCAATCCTTCAACCTAACCATCGAAAAAGCAGCGTAACCAGTTCCTAGGCTCGTACTCTAAAAGTGCAATTGCTGGCACTCACAACCGATCGGTTGCGCGTGCCAGCAATTGGTCTGTCAGCACAACCCTGAACCGCAGCCCTTGAATAAGAAGGTCTCCCTGCATACAGGGTTCTCACTCGACGCACTTGTATAGAGCTACAACAATCTTCTGGTTGGCCGCAGTGGCCTAGACCGAAGAATCTGCGGACTCTGGGTTGCTTTGAAGCAATTGACCTACGAAGAACTATTTGCTGTTGCCCTCAGCAGCCCCTTCCACCAAGACTTCGCCCTTCAACATGCGTTGAGCAGCATCTAGCAGAACTTCTTCTAGGTAGGGCTTGGTAAAGTAACCCTTCGCGCCCAAGGTGACGGCCATTTGGCGATGGCGATCGGCACCCCGAGAGGTCAGCATCGCAATCGGGATCAGGTTAAGCTGTGGGTCTTTTTGGAGCCGCGACAGCAACTCTAAACCATCCATCCGGGGCATCTCAATATCGCAGAAGACTAGGTCACAGGGTAAGCCAGACCGCAGTTTTTCCCAGGCTTCTTGGCCATCGCGGGCTTGTTCCACCCGATAGCCGACCTTGCTAAAGGTCATCGACAATAGCTCTCGCACGGTGATGGAGTCATCCACAATCAGCACCGTCGGCTCTGTCTTGAAGTCGGGTTCGGGATCTGCCGGAATTTGATCGGGGGTTTTCTCCCAGAGAGAACTCCCGGCTTCCCGGCGAATGCGACCTTCAGATAGATCGATCAGCTCTAATACATCAGCGATAGGCATGATGCGCCCATCCCCAAGTACCGTTGCCCCGGCGATCCCAACGGGTTTGGGTGCTGGCCCTTCCAGTTGTTTAATTACAATCTCCTGCTCGCCGAGCACCTGATCGACTTGCAAAGCCAAGTAGCTACCTGCATTGCTCCGCAATACGACCACCGACACAATATCTTCTTCTTGGTTCCCACCGTAGACACTGCCGCGACCAAGGCTGCGGTTAAACTTGAGCAAGTCAGAGAGCGATTGGAAGGGGAGTAGCTGATCACGCCATTGAATGCAGGATTCTCCCGATTCATTGGTCTGAATTTGCTCCCTGGGCACATCGAGCATATCTTCGACGCCATCCATCGGGAAGGCGATGCGGGCTCGGTTGCTGATGCAGCATAGTGCCTTAGAAACACTCAGGGTTAGGGGCAAGCGGATCGTAAAGGTGGTGCCACGACCGATCGTAGAATCGATGTTGATGACGCCACGAATATCAGTCAGGCTAGTACGGACGACATCCATCCCCACCCCTCGCCCAGCAAAGTCATCGGCGCGATCGCGCGTACTAAATCCATGGTGGAACAACAGGTCATAGACATCTAGGCGGCTCATCATTCCGGCCTGTTCTTTCGTGATCAACCCCCGCTCAACGGCCTTTTGCTTCACCCGATCGGGGTCGATCCCAGCCCCATCATCACTGACCGAAATCACGGTTTGATTCCCTTGGTGGAAGGCGCGCACCGTAATTCGCCCCGTTGCGCCTTTCCCTTGAGACGCCCGTTCATTGGGGGTCTCGATCCCATGGGTAATCGCATTGTTGACCAAGTGGGTCATGGGGTCATACAACTGCTCCAAAATCATCTTATCGATGAGCGTTTCGCGCCCTTCGATGGTTAGCTCAGCCTGCTTGCCACACCGTAACGAAATATCTCGCACAGCGCGGGGTAGCCGATCTGCGGTTTGAGCAAACGGCACCATGCGGGCCCGCGTGAGGCTTTCTTGGAGTTGGCTCGTAATTTGCCGGAAGTTACGGGTAACCTGGTCTGTTTCACCCACCACAAAGTCGATGTCAGACGCAGACTCTCGCACCCTCACGATCAGTTCGATCATTTCTTGGGAGAGGGTATGGAAGCCGGTGAAGCGATCCATCTCTAGGGCATCAAAGCTCATGCCTGTCGCATGACTACTAACAGCTGCGCTGGCCTGTGGGTTGCTCTGAGCCATTTGGTAGCTCTTGCGGCTAGACATCAGAGAGCTTTCAAGGAGCGATCGCTCATACAAGTCGCGCATCCGCTGCCCCACATCACTCAGTTGCTGCACTTGATACTGCAGATTATCGAGAAATTGCCGCAATCGCTCTTCAGCCTGCTCTAGGCTGTTGCGGTTGACGACCAATTCTCCGATCAGGTTGTTGAGATTATCTAGGTTTTTGACCGAAACCCTCATGGTTTGGTCACCGAGCATCCCTGACGTGCGCGTTGGGCGACGGTTGGCGATCGCAGGGCTACGGACTCCCCACACAGTTGGGGAACCGCCAAGGGCGCTGTCAGCCGCCTCCAATAAGCGCTCTAGATCATCAAATTCATCCCCGGCACGGCTGTCTAAGCTCTCCAATCCCCCTGTCAGTGGGGAGATGGGGAGTGGCAGTTTAGAAGGGACTTCAGGGGTTAGGAGGGCTTCGAGGTCGGCAAAATCATCGTCCCCGGTGCCTCCGTCTTCGTCAGCTAGAGGAGGGCTGGGTTCACCCGGCTGATCCAGCAGGGCATCTAAATCGGCAAAGTCATCTCCGGCATCGGCATCGGTTAGGCTGTCTGGAAACCCTGAATCAGCCTCAGCTTGCTCCAAAAGGGCATCCAGATCGCTAAAGTCAGCTTCACCCGCATCAGAGTCGGGGGCGATCGCCGATTCTGCCTGATCCCCAAAGATATCGAGGTCTAACTCACCCAGACTCCCTTCGGCTCCATCGGCCACGGCAAGATCCGCCAACTCCTCTAAGTTATCGAGATCAAGATCTAGCTCAGCAAAATCAGCCTCGGCTCCAGTGCTCCCAGTAACATCTGCCTGATCCCCAAACATATCGAGGTCTAGTTCAGCCAGATCATCTGCCTCTCCCGTTGAGGCTGTGCCGTCTGTCTGATCCCCAAATATATCGAGGTCTAGCTCAGCCAGATCATCTGCCTCTTCCGTTGAGGCTATGCCGTCTGTCTGATCCCCAAATATATCGAGGTCTAGCTCAGCAAAATCATCCTCAGCGGCATCCGTCGCAGCACCATCTGTCAAAGGAATGGCATCCCCCGTCAAATTCTCGAAGGAGAACTCATCATTCAGATCCAAAAGATCGGCATCGCCCAGAGACTCAGTACCCTCTTGCCCAGGATCATCTAAACCCAGCAAGTCTCCCAAATCCCCCGTTTCGGCAAAATTATTACCCAAGAGCGCATCTAGATCAGATTCTGCGGAGCTGGCATCCTGCCCCAGCAGTTCCTCTAGATCCAATCCTCCCGCTTCATCAGTATCCGTCGTCGCCTGATCAAACCCAAAGGGATCCGTTTCATCCATTGCAGAAAACGGAGATAAGCCTACATCCGCCATAACGGTAGAAGGCTCAAACTCTAAGAAGTTATCGTTCAAGCTTGGGGTAGGTTCATCAGACAGGTCATTGATGTCACTCAGCCCTAGCTCCAATAGCGACGCATCCCCTCCCGCCGTTGATTCAGTCGGCAATTCAAGACTGTCAAGGTCAATATTATCGAGGTCGAGGTCGAGTCCTGCCAGACTATCTTCAGAAAGGTCAGCAGGGGACTCTAAATCTAGATTGAGGTTATTGAAATCTAAGGATAGATCCTCTGCGATCGCATCCCTGTCAGACCCATCGGCAAGTTCTTCAGAGACAGGCACTACAGGGCTAAGGTCAAAGGGGGCGTCGTCAAGGGCGTCGTCATCTAGCTGAGCCAAATCTGCCGCCGGACTCGTCTCTGCCAAGGAACCGAAATTGCCCCAGGCTTGAGCGGCTTCATGGTCTGCCCAAAGGTCTGAAGTCACATCAGTGCTGGTCGGATCCCACTGAGCTGGAGCGGCTGGTAAATCCTCAAGGCCATCCTCAGAATCTAAGGCATCTAGCCAAGAGCGGGGAGTGTTATCCGCCACCGCATCTTCTAACCCAATCTCTTCTAACCCAGTCTCTGAGGTGTCTTCCTCCATCAGTGCGTCAGCAAAGTCTGCAAACTCACCTGAGGTCTCTGATCCTAAGTCGGCCTCGAAGGAGAATTCTGATTCAGCTTCTAACGTTTCTGAGCTAGATTCCCCAGCAGATTCCTCAAACAGATTCGCTTGAGGCTGCTCAACGTCAAAAGCCTCAATATCTTCTAGCCCCAGACTATTATCAGGATGCTCAGAAAGGCTATCCAGTTCTTCCAACCCTGAGGTATCAGGGCTAGCTAGGTCATCAAATGTCAGATCTACGTCACCCGGATCAAAGGATGCATCGAGGCCAGTCGATGCTGCCTCACCGAGACCCATATCGCTGAGGTCAGAGGGCTGATCACTCTCAAAGGAACGCTCCTCTCCTAGGTCAAGATCTAAATCTTCGAAGTCAAAGGGCTCATTCATCTCGGCAAATGGGTCTCCACCCAAGCCCAGATCGCCTAGATCAAAGGGTTCCGTAGGCTCTGCAGAAGAGGCTTCACTGAAGTCGAGATCTAAATCCCCAAGGCCAAACGGGTCGCTAGTGTCTGCCGAGGAGTCATCCCCTAATCCCAGACCTAAATCTCCAAGATCAAACGATTCCTCGGATTCTGCACGATCTGGCTCCGTAGGGACAGCCTCAGGCTCTAGCCCCAACCCGAGCAACTCTGCCATGGAATTACGATCACCCTCTTCGGGGGCAGAAAAATCTAGAGAGGCGAGGTCTGCGAAAGGATCTGCTGAGTTGGAATTTTCGTCAAGCAAGAAGCTTAGGTCTCCAGCATCGCCCGTCTCCTCGCCCAGCAAGGAGGACTCTAGGGCTTCGTCTGCAACATCGGAGAAGAGATTTCCCAACTCACCGATGAGGCTATCGTCTTGGCGTTCTTCGGCTACGGGGGGTGCGATAGCGGTATCCCCAAAGAGATCATCGCCCAGATCGAGATCTAGGTCGGATAGATCCATGGCTTCTGGGCTAGACGAAGGGGAATCATCTATCGCCAACAGGGATGCAAAATCGGCATCAGCAGAGTCATCCTCTAGCCCCGTATTAAGCAGAGAGTCTAACTCACTGTCGGCCTGGGCTTGAGATTGCTCAGATTGGCGCAGCAGCTCCGAGAGGCTCTCGTCGCTATCAATTATCGGTGCCACTAAATCGCCCAAACCAGCTTGGAGAAGATCGCTGAAGTCACTGGATAAGTCTGACTCCAAGAGTTCTGGCATCCCCTGGCTGCTCGCGCGCAACACTTCTGCGTTTTGCCAATTGATGCTGAGTTCGGGGGCGTCTGTTTCAAAGAGGTCAGCCAGGCTATTGAGTTCTGCGGCACCAACAGCGGGGCCATCATCATCGGACGCCTCGGAGGAGGATGAAGATGTGGAGAAGTTGGCAGGCAGGCTCAAGTCGTCGAGGGTCTCGCTGGCAGAGAAGTTTTGGCCGAGGGTTCTGCCTGGTATGCGCGTGTCTACCGCGCCCAAGTCAAGGTCACCAGCATCTGTGTCAGTGTCTGCGAAGAAGTCTTCGAAGGCGCTGTCATCGGTGTCATCGCTCTCGTCATTAGACTCGTCATTAGAAAGGAGATCGTCATTAGAAAGGAGATCGTCACTAGAAAGGAGATCGTTGAAATCAAGGTCAAGGGAGCTATCGAGACCCAAATCTGTTTCGATTAGATCGAGGCTACCCATTTCGGCATCATCGCCGGAGAGGAAGTCGAAGGAATCTAGTTCATCCAACAGGGGTGTCGAATCGACGGGCACAAGCGCCAGCAGGCTATCGGAGGGGGCGATCGCCATCGATTGTCCTGACAATACCCGCTCTTGGGCTTGCTTAATTTCACGAATGATGACCGAGGCCAACGACCGGAAGTCATTATCAGTGTGGGCGATCGCCCGTCGTGCCAGATCTAGCAAATCGACCCAGGGCACCAACTCAAACTGCTCTCCTGCCTGCACCAACGACTGACAGACATCTTGCAACTGTTGGCGCGCATCAGAAGTTTCTGCCTGCTTGAATAGCCGCAGCATATCCCGTAAGCGAGCTGGAACATCGCTTTGAAAAATAAGCTGAAAGGCACTTTCTTCGGTCGTATTGTCTGCGCTCGATGCCATCGCAACGGGCTGCGCCACAACGGAGGCAGGCAACGGTACTGCAGTGAGATTGACATCTTCGGGGGGCACATTACCCGACTGCTCCACCAATCGGCTCATATGGGCGTTCAATTCGATGAACGTCGGCTCCACGTTGCGCATGGCCTCAGCCGACTTGTCATCCGTTAGCCCAAAGGGGCCTTGGAGTTGATCCAACAAGTCTTTGAGCGTATCAAACACGTTGAGCAGTAAGGTCTCTAGCCGCTGATCCACTTGGATCGGGCATTCCTTCAAAATTTTGAAATAGTCTTCTAGGCGGTGAGAGGTGTGTTGAATACTTTCTAGCCCGAGCATGGCTGCCCCACCCTTGACCGAATGTGCCGCTCGAAAGAGCTCACTGGCCATCTCTGGATCAGCAATGGTGGTCTGTAGACTTAGCAACGCCTGCTCAATGGTATTGAGGTGGTCTTTCGCCTCCTCAATGAAGTACCCCATAATGCGCTGTTGTTGTTCCGACAGCATAGCAGTGTTCCTCAGAATACGCTGGATTCAGCCATCTAACTGGGTTTGAAAATCGGTGTTATCCGGAATGGTAGCCGATCTAAGGGGCGATCGCCACGAAAGGCCAATTCACCCTACAACCGTTACCCTTCCCAGTCACCACTGATTCAAACAAAAGTCCCTGTAGAATATACGCCCCATCAACCCATGAACCCGATTTTATGACCCATGTTTTGCCAGAGATCATGTTTTGCCAGAGATCATGTTTTGCCAGAGAATAAGTCGTCTTAGATCGCTCAATGTCACGGATGGATTGCATCTAATGTACCCGACTTATCCCAAGTCTGTGTCAAAGAGTCACAAAAGCCCCCTTTCATCACTTCTCAACCCGGAATCGTTCTACCGAGTTCAATAGGTCACGCGCCACTCCCACCAAGCTTTGCAGAGATCCAGACACCCGTTGCGCCTCCTGAGACGTTTCTTGGGCGGTTAGCTCCACTGATTGCATGACCTGGGCCACAGCGCGGGAGGTTTCGGTTTGCTCCACCGTGTCAGCGGTAATGGAGCGCACCAGCACATCAATCCGGTTTGAGACCTGAATAATATCTTCGAGGGATCGCTTCGCCTGTTCGGCTAAGCGCGTCCCCTCAATGACTTGCTGCGTCCCTTCCTCCATCGCCGTCATCACCGAACTGGTCTCACCCTGAATCTGCAAAACGATTTGCTCAATTTCCTTCGAGGCTTTCGCCGCCCGATCGGCCAACTGTCGCACTTCATCCGCCACAATGGCAAACCCACGTCCGGCCTCTCCGGCCCTAGCCGCTTCAATACTGGCGTTTAAAGCCAGTAGATTGGTACGCGAGGCAATTTGCGAAATCAACGCCACAATCTTAGAAATTTCTTGTGACGATTCGGCTAGTCGTTTCACCTTGCGGGTTGTCTCCGCAACGGTTTCTCGGATTTCTAAGATCCCCGATACCGTCCGTTCTACCGCCTCACCCCCTTTCAGGGCAGTGGCCGATGCCGACCGCGCCACTTCCTCCGCCTCACGCGCACTCTCCGCCACCCGCTGAATCGAGTCGGTCATCACCTGTACTGAGTTCAGGGTGACCGCCAATTCCTCCGCTTGGCGCAGCGCATCAGAGGAGAGCGATCGCGCAAAAATCTCATTTTCCGTAGATCCTTTGGCCACCTGCCGGGCCGCCGTTTTCACTTGTTCTACAATTTCTCGCAGGTTTTGAATCGTCAGGTTAAACGAGTCAGCCACTGCACCCAGCACGTCTGCGGTGACCTCGGCCTGCACCGTCAAATCACCCCGAGCTGCTCCTTCCACATCATCTAGCAGCCGGATCACTTGGCGCTGTAAGTCTTCCTTCGCCTGCTCCTGCTCTTCCGCTTTTCGTTGGGCTTCGCTAGTTGTCGTTAAAATCACCCGTGCCATCTGGTTAAACCCAGCCGCCAAGCGACCCATCTCGTCTTCGGAATACACCGTTGCCCGCGCACTCATGTTGCCATGGGACACGGAATCAAACTGCTTCTGCAGATCTGCAACACTTTGCTGCATCCGGTTCGAGCTAGCCCAGCCTAAGGCTGCCGCCGTCCCAGCCCCGCAGATTCCTGCCGCTGCCGCCATCAGCAACCCAGTCCGCGTAGCATAGGGCACTACCGTAGGTTTCTCCTGCTCCGATACAAAGAAGTTAGAAGACAAGAAACTAACCGTTGCCACCGACAGTGCCGAAATAACTCCCGTTGCCCCAGCGACGATCCACTTCTTATTCGTTAACGAAGCATTTTCTAGGGGAGCGAGCCAACCTTGCTCCACATTCACTTCTGGGTCGATATCGCGGGCATCATTGGGGCTGAATGTAGGCAGCGACTCAGACGTACCCGAAATGCCGAAGATCTCATCTTCTCGAATAATGGATTGATCCCCATCATCACTAAAGTCAAACCCAGAATTACTCGACGATGAAAAAGAACCTCCAGCACTACTTCCGGCCACTGAAGGGCTAGTAAACCCAGCCGAATTATCTGACAAATCAAAATCTGGCAGACTACCGAGGTCATCAAATTCTTCAAAATCATCTAGGAAATCAGCACCACTACTACCAGCCGTATCGCCCATATTGAGGTCTTCACTGGTAGAAAAGTCTTGCAAATCATCTAAATCTTCTAGTCCAAAGCTACTCAGCCCTGCGGTACCCCCATCATCATTCCCCATGTTGCCAAAACTAGGATACCCAAAGGTCTGATCTGATTGCTGGTTAACCTCCTCAAACTCATCCGATGCCATAAACAGAGTTTCATCTTCACCCGGCTGCGGGGCAGACCCATGTTTTGAGCCAGCCCTAGGCGTCTCCCGAAAACTATCGGAACCTAGGGAAAAGCTATCTTCGCCCTCATTACGATAGCTATCGTTGTAGCCAAAATCAGGGGCATTCCCGTCGGCAAACGGAGGCGGTTCTCCCATGGGCTCTCCACCAAAGACAGTGTTGCCCATATCATCGCTGGAACTACCGCTACTCGGGGTAGAAAAATCTGCCGGGCTACCAAAGGGAGATCCCAGGCTAAAGGGATCGTCATCTAGATCCAGATCATTGGCTGGAGTGGAGGCCGCGAAGGGATTATCAAATGCCAAGTCATCCCCCCCACCTTGGGAGAATGGATCATCTGTCCCATTGAGGTCAAAGTCATTCAGCTCAAACCCATTGGCTGCTTCACTACTGCCAAAGGAGATTTCCTCAAGGCCAGATGCCGCTTGGGTACTGACGAAGTCTGAATCAAGATCGGCAAAGTCTAGATCTTCCCCCGTTGGGGTATCGGAGACTGAATATTGACTGATCGCTGCCAACCCGCCGTTCGCATAATCAATAAACTCAGAATCGTTAGTGAGTGTCAATACTGTTTGATATTCTTCACGGGCAACTGCATACTGCTGAAGCCCATAGCAGTAGACATGACCACGCAAGAGACGAATGCTTTGATCGCCAGGATACTCGGAAGCTAGCCGATCGATAATTTCAGCGGCCTCTTCGTATTTGCCCTGCATGTAGGCTCTTTCAGCCTGTTGATACTCTTGTGCGTACTCGGTGCCTGATGCCATTTGCTTCTCCTGCCCGAACAAGTATCGGAATATGCCTGATAGTTATGCTGCCCACCGTGCTGACCGGAGGATCGAAACCTGGTCTAGCAATCGTAGAACATGCGCGCTTTCCCCTGCATCTGTCACTGTCCACTCTCCACGCAGAAAAGGAGCCATGCCATCGGCGACGTTGGTTGGCATTTGAATCTCTTCAATATCGAGCCAATCCATCCCATAGATGCGATCAATCGCTAAGCCTAACATAGTGTCCTGATCTTCGACCGCAATTACGGAGATTTCCGCACGATCGGTGCTGAGGGACATAACGCCTCCCAAAAATTGACCCAGATCTGCAACCCAAACAACCCGCCCTCTCACATTCAGAGTACCCAAAAGCAAAGGAGAAACATTGGGTATTGGGGTAATGCGGTCGGGGGGGGCCGAAATTACTTCCCGAATTCCGGTGGCGGGCAATGCAAATTCATCCCCAGAGGCAACGTAGAACCGCAGATGCAGCTCACCTTCTGGGCTATCGAGTTGTTGCAGTTCAGGGGCTTGATCTTGCCCACTACCCGTTAGGAAATCAGGATTGCCAATCATGGTTCACGTTTTATCCTCGCAAGAGCTGTTTAACCGTTCCCACTAACTCAGTGGGCTGAAAGGGCTTGGCGATATAAGCATCTGCACCCTGTTTCATCCCCCAATACCGATCAAACTCTTCTCCTTTAGAGGAACACATCACCACTGGGATATTTTGTGTCTTGGGGTTAGATTTTATTTGTCTACACACTTCATAGCCGTTCATCCGGGGCATCACGATATCTAGAACAACTAAGTCGGGGCGGATGTCTTCGATCTGTTCTAGTGCTTCTACACCGTCGCTGGCGACGGTTACATCAAGTCCGCTCCCTTTTAGTAGGTCTGTTATCATTTCCCTTTGGGTGACACTGTCTTCGACGACTAAAACTTTACTCATATCGACCCTGCAACCGCTGCTTGTTCGGTGAAAAGAGACTTAATGACAACGATATATCAATTCTCCTATATACCAAGCCTGTAAACCAAGATAGAACACTTTAATTAGTTAGTATGATTAATCTGTTGAGGCCGAGGGAGGAGAGAGGAAACGAGGGATACCAATTTCTAACTCATTTTCTAGAGCTTCGGCCAACAATTTTTCAGGGGCAGGGTGATTAGGGTTGCCAGGACCAATATATTTTTCCATCAACGTCAAAAGTTCGTTTTCCCCAAAGGGCTTGGTGAGATAGTCTGTGGCTCCGACCATGCGGGCACGCACGCGATCAATAAAACCATCCCGCCCAGTCAGCATAACAATGGGCGTTTGACGGAAGGCAGTAGATTTACGGAGCATGGCACAAATCTCATAGCCATCTAGCTCGGGCATGGAAATATCGCAGAGGATGAGGTCAGGGCGTAACTGAAAGACAAGGCTCATTGCTTTGAGTGGGTTACTGATGGCGGTGGCTTCATAGCCATGCTCATTGAGGATTAGTTCGACGATTTTGCGGATGCTAGCGCCATCGTCAATGCAGACAATGCGGGGCAAGAGGTGCTGGGGATGGAAGTCATGATCGGTATGGGCAGATAGCACGGGGGCGGGCTGCAATTGCAGGTCTCCACGCTGGATCAGGGGATCGAGGCGTTGGGCAATACTGAGAATATCTTGGTTGAGGTAGCGTGCTAGTTGGCGAATCGAGGTTTTACCGTCTAACCATGAGGTGAGTGTACTTTCAGCGATTTTGGAACGGATTTGACTGGTATTGGCGATCGCCGGACATTGATCGGGAGACTGAATATGAGGGTGCAGTTGTTTCCATTCCTGCACTTGTTTCATGATGGTGGGCACCAGTTCTCCAATCTCTAGGGTCATAAGTTGGGGCGATAGGGCAGGCCCTAATTCAAAGATAAAGGAGCCTTGGTGGAGGCTGAGCAAATCGAAGAGAGCCTCTCTTACCATGCTTTGCAGGATGCTGCGGCCTTGCTCAGCGGTCAAGGTATGGTTTTCTAGGAGGGCCCAGAGGTGGCCGTATTCAGGAGCGCTAGTGGTGGCGATCGCCGGAGAAGGGATCAGCGGATCGACCGGGCTAATGCGATAACGCCAGAGATAATCACGGAGCCGCGACAGGTCAGACCCAACATCTCCCGCGTAAATAATTTGGCCGTTGAGAAAGAAAACAAACCAAGACTTGGCAACAGGAGCTTTGAGCCGCTTCCAGAGAGAGGCTCCACCCGTCAACGGTTCATTGGAGGGAACTGGAAGGCTGTAGGCTTCAACAAAAAGTTCTCCAGTGCGCTGACCCAATTCAATCAGTTGAAGAATGCTGCGAATATCAATTTCGCTGAGTTTACCTTGCATTTAGCCGAAAAACTCCCCTGAAGACGGCTCGGTGAGATTACTGATTTGCGATCTGGCCTTTGTTTCCTCTCCTTAACGTTAAAGTGCCCGCAATTGGCTGGAAACTCGACAAAGTGGCTATGATTTTTGGTCAGTGCGACTTCTATCAACGCAAATTACACAAGGATGGCGGCAAACGGGAGGAAACGCCTAAACCGATTGAACTATAAGTGTAAACTTGAACTCGGTGAATGATGAAATCTCTTGAACCAATACTTAAATCAAAATAAATATGAAGCAGACTAAACATTCTGTTGCCGAGCTAGAAGAATGATCTGATTCGTCTATCTCCTGATTTGTCTATCTTTTGATTTATCCATATCTTCATGGTGTCACCGGGAAACCCAAGCCCCTTGTGGGTTGGGAGGGATAGGTGCGCTGGCTGATGGGGTTCAATACCCCGGAAGCCAGCACTGATCTCTGCCAGAAACAGAGGAACTTCTGATCCAATCGTTTGCAATGACAAGCCCACTCCTTTAACAAAGGCACGACCTGCAAGGCTACGCACTACAGGGGATACAGTTTCGAAAGCTGCGGCTTTCTGGGAGAGCGGGACGAGCTTAACGCTCCTTACAACATCAATTGAAGACTCCGGGCGGCAGTCAATCCGCCTATTGCGCTCAGGCTTCTAGAAGGCTAGAGGGATGTGGAAGTGCAAGCCTCATCCCCTTGTGGGTGAGGTAGTTGACAAGATTCTTCAGATTCTATAGATGCATCTACCTGATTTATCGCTAGGATAGTGCCCACTTGTAGAATGCGGTGGGACTTGTAGAATACGGTGGGATAAGCCTCCGTTGAGCATGGCCTTAATTGTGAGCCTTAATTGTGAGCCTTAATTGTGGGTCTTAATTATGGCGTTGCTGAGTCAAAGTATGAACTGCTGACCGAAAGTCCTGAACGCTGATCCAGAATTTTGCGGAATTATAGTGCGGAACTATAGGGCTATACAGCAATGACTTTATTGTTCTATCTCACTAGATCCCTAGATCAAGGAGGGGGTAATCCTGCACATGGGTGGAGACTTTGACACGGAAAAATAGGCTGAGTCCCATGGCAAGGTTAGGAGCAGCTCTCTCAAATCTCTATCTACTCAACTTTCTATCTATGAACATCTTGATAGACAGAAATTTTTCTGAGCGGTTTTTCGGGTTTGGAGGATCTATTAGGAGCTATGAAATTGGGCGATCGCCCTTTGTTAGGGAGGCATGGCAAACACTTGTGCCCTGGGTGGGGCAGAACCCGGCTCTTTCAACGCGGTGGCAGGGATTGTTCAAGCCTAGCTGGCCAAACCTGCAACGCCAAAATAGACAAAGAATGGGTGAAGACACTCGTAATATTAGCTTTCCTCCGCAGGAGGGTAGCCCGTTCTCTAGATCTTGGTGTTACATTTGAACGGAAGGATCCGAATGGTTCGCTTACTGTCTCATGAAAAGGCTCATGAAAAGGCTATGAAGCTGGGTAATGGTCATGGGTTTGGGAACCGACGGAGGGCTGAGGGGCGATCGCCCTTTAACATTGCTTCTTTCTATTTTTTTGCAACATAATCAACATCATGTTGCTCAGTAGATTGGGTAAACTCTTGTAAAGCTTCTCATCGGGTTGGCCTGTGGTTTGGTTTGTAGGCGAGGATGGGGTAGATCCAACTTTTTCGTTTAACCATCAGGACGGATTGATTGGCATCGTTGGCAAGTAGTCTAGACAGATACGGAAGAGGATTATTGGTGTGCTGTATCTAGCCGAAGTACAGAAAAAAGGTGGGATGATTCGTTCTGGGAAAGTAGAACTGAAATTATTGGCCTGCCAGCGATCAGAAAGTAATTGGTCGGCGGTGCCCAACGAAGAAATTATTGGAGCCCCAGATGATTGCTCAAGTTACAACGCGGGTGCGTTGGTGATGCTAGAGCTAAGCGGTACGAAGCAGGTACAACGCCATTCTGAAGCCGGTCGCCAGTTGGTTACTATTCTGCAAAATTTTTCTCGCCTGCAAGATCGTTCCAAGTCGCAGGAAGAAGAAATTGAGCAGTGGAAGGAATCTCTAACCTACCAAAGCCAAGAACTCAACCGTCGGGAAATGGAAATGGAAGCCCGGCAGGAACAACTCCAGCAAATGGAGGAAGACTTTGAGCGCCTCCAGCAACAACGCCAAGAATTAGACGCATTGCAGGCCAGTGTTGAGCAGCAACGGGAAGAATTTGAGCGTAAGAGCCAAGATCTAGAGGGTGCTTGGGCTCATTTGCGGGGGGAAATGAATCGGCTGGAAGATCAGCAAGCTCAGTATAGCCAGGTTGCGGTGTTAGACGAAGGTAAGGCGCAGCAGATGCAAGATTTGCTCGACCGTTTGTCAGGGGCGATCGCCCCCACCGAGACGGTGAGAGAAAATCTCAATCAATCTTTTGCGATTTTGACCCAGCAGCAAGACGATCTACACGGGCGGCAACAGGCTTGGGAACAGGAGCGCACCGAGGCTCAAGAACGCCAAGCCGCTCTAGATACAATGGCTCAGCAACTGCAAGATAGATGGCAGGCTTGGCGTGAAGCCCAGGCTAGCCTAGAAGCCTCTCGGGTTGAGTTGCAAACACGGCAGCAAGCTTTGGCGCTAAAGCAAGCCCATGTCAATCTATTGACGACCCAAACCCAGCGCCAAGAAGAACTGCATCACCATTTTTGCCAACTTGCGGGCACCTCTGACCAGTTTTCGCTGGGCGGCAATGTCGATGTTTCGGCGCTGGAAGCTATGCCCGTCAATGCCCTTGAGACATTGACCCAAGATATGGGCAGGGATGTAGAAAAGGTTTCACAATTTGTGAGGAGCCAAGAGGAAGAACTGTCGGCTCAGAAAGATGACATTGAAGTCCTGAAAGTCAAAATGCAAGAGGCTAGCGATTATGATCGGATGCAACTTGAATCTGACGTGGCCGATGAGCAAGATCGCTACCGAATGCTAGAAGAAACCCTTGTGGGTCAGCGGCGGAATATCCAAGAGCGGCGCGATGTTCTCAAGCGGCATCAGATGGTATTAGCACGGCGTAAGGGCGAACCCATTGAGACTAATGCCACTGAGATTGATCTCTCGCCCGTGCTCAACCGCTTAGAGGAGGTTCGGCAAGATTTAACTGAGCAATTGCGCCAGGTGCAGGGTGAGTTACAGGGGCTACGCGAAAGCGCAGAGCAGCAAGAGCAAGCGGTAGAGCACCAAGTTGCGACGGTCGAAGAACTTTGGACTGGGATGCAACAGTTAGAAGAAACCATCCAGTCAGAGCGCTCCGCTGTTGGTGAACTGTGGGGACGGCTTAATGTCTACCAAGATGCATCGCAGGTCGCCATGGGTAGTTTGCCAGAACTCCAAGATAAGCTCAACGCGGTCGCAGAACTAATGGGGCAGTTTCAAGAAGCCAGTGATTACCAGTTGCAGGCGATCGCAGAAATGCGTCAAACCATCAGCAGCCTAACCCAAAGTCAATCTCCTGAATTTGCCTCTTAAGTAGGAGACATAATTATTTGTAAGACGCATTTCGACTGCGCTCAATGCTCAACCCTAGACGAGAAGAGGGTTGAGCGGAGGCGAAACCCGGCAACTAAACGCTTAATTTAATTCAGCCTACTTACCCATTTTTAAATAGCCCAACTCTGATCTTCGCCGCAGGCATCATGCATAGATGATGCGGATTTGGGTGATAATTTTGATTCGCTTTTAAGCAGGATTGAAGCAGGACACATCGGGGCAACGTAGGGCGTATCCCTATGCAGGGGAGGCTGGCTTAAGGCGAATCCAGTCATCCTCAACATGGGCGATCGCCCCTCCGGGCATGGGGTCTGTTTGGCTGCGGTTCGGGGCTTCTATCAACTGCACCACCTTCTCGATATGCTCAAAGTTAGGAGCGATCGGCAAGACTCGTTGGAGGAATTGCCGAATCACCCGTCGCTGTAAGGCCAAGGGGGTGGGCCGCAACACCGCTCGGCTGAGGTCGTAGGGGGCATTGGGGTGCATCGCCTGATGCCGTACGGTACTTGCTAAATCTTCCAGCAGTTCTACATCGGCGCGCAATAGCTCTGCGGTTTGCGATAGATGATGCTCCACTTGAGAATGAAAGGCCTCTTCTAAGTAAGGCATCAGCTCTAGGCGAATGCGGTTGCGGGCGTAGTAGAGATCTTGATTGGTTTCGTCATCCCAGATGTGAATGTGGCGTTCTTCGCAGAGTTGTGCGGTTTCGCTGCGGGTAAAGGCGAGTAGCGGACGCACAAGCTGAACCCCAGACTCTAGGGGTCGTTGCCAAGTGAGGGACTGTAACCCATCTGCGCCGCTTCCCCGAATGAGGTTATAGAGAAGGGTCTCGGCGCGATCGCTCGCCGTATGCCCCGTAACTACGGTTTGGTAAGCCCCTTCATGGGCGATCGCCGCCATCGCTTGATAGCGCCAATCTCGAGCAGCGGCCTCCGAAGGAATCGGCGCTTCCGCCAACTTCTGATGCACGGGCACCTGCCATTGTTGTGCCAACTGCGCCACATAGTCAGCATTGGCATCTGCATCACTCCGCCAGCGATGGTTACAATGAACAATACCAATCTGCCACCCCCAGTGGGGCTGCAAATCTAGCAGCAGTCGAGCAAGACATAAAGAGTCTTGGCCGCCTGACACGGCAACTAATAAGCTTTGGTTGCGAGAAAAAAGACTCCGTTGCCGAATGGTCTTGTGCAACCGGGCATGAAAAGAAGTCCACGAAAGCATATCTGGCATGGTGCTCAAGCCTATGCGCCTGCTGACCTACCGAAAGGCTACAGGGTTGTCTATAGGGCTGATTGAAACAACGTTGGCAAAAAGAATTTAATACTAATGATCATCATCTCTGAATCATCCCAAGCGAAGGATGACCGCTCTAGAATGACCTCATGAGCCTAACTTAATATGCAGCCGCTGAAGAAGGGTATGATTCTGCAAAATTGTGGATAAGTAGCCAGGGCTTTCAGCCAAGGATGCATACAGGCATCAGCTAGCCTAATATTGTTCATCGTAGTCTTCGTAGGGCACCTCTTCAACCCGCGCCGGAGACACCTCTTCCCGATAGGGAAGGTTTTGCCGACTGATCCGGCGGGGCGCTTGCTCCTTGAGCAGTTTGGGCTGCTCTGGATAAAACTCTAACCGCACACGAACGCGCCCCTGTTGCCATCCTTGATTGCCAAACCGCAACACTTCACAGCGCAACCCACGGCCAAACCAATCCTCACATTCATCTGTCCATTCTGGCTCTTGCTCGCTGACGACCTGGGCCAGGGTATCTAGAAACTCGCTGACCTTAAAGGTGGAGTTGGGCATGAGAACGCGACCCGCACGGACATGCAAAACTTCATCATCTCCGAGCAAATTAAAATCTTGATCCATGAATGGGTATCCCCGTAGGTGTCTAATTCCTAATCTTATCAACCCCTGCCTTATCAACTGAGCCGCATTAGCCCATTATTCTAGCACTTTTCTAAAAAACCGTTGAACTCAGAGGTGATGCAGCACCACAGTGCTCTCCAAAACCGGACTTCCTAGGGTGTTTCTAATGCTCTAGCTCTAATGCTCTAGCTCTAATGCTCTAGCTCTAATGCTCTAAAAAACTAACGCCAGAAAAATCAACGCTAGAAAAACCAGCCATAGCTATGGAGACCTTTGCCT
>Ga0105049_10003589_pt1 | contig 18287 bp, 18 predicted proteins | sample MAT06_FD_78087 | JGI IMG/M metagenome (GOLD analysis project Ga0105049, IMG submission 78087) | Freshwater microbial communities from Lake Fryxell liftoff mats and glacier meltwater in Antarctica - MAT-06 | ecosystem: Environmental > Aquatic > Freshwater > Ice > Liftoff microbial mat | place...
CGCCAGGACCACCCTTAATCGCACCGGATCTGATTTTATCACCAGGTCTTTCGGAATATCATTTTCGATCTTAATGTCTGAAGCTCCGTCGGCAAAACGCAGTTCTTCAATTATATCGGAAATAAAAGTACTCATATTCACATCCGATGCCGTATCCATTCCACGACTGCGTAGGGACGTAATAATATCAACAGTAAATGTTTCGAGCTTATTTACGCTCTTTTCCATCATGTTGAGGTAATTCCTGAATTCATCAGGATTCTTCTCATCACGTGCAAGATTGATTAGCCCTTTCACAGAATTCATCGGTGCACGCAGGTCATGCGATAATATCTTTACCAGCTTATCCAGCTCTTTGTTTGTCTTTTCAATTTCAACGTACTGACCGCGGAATTTCTCATCTCCGGTCTTGCGTTCCGTAACATCCATCATGCTAAGGCAAACCCCAAGCACCACGCCGTTCTCATCCGAAACCGGGCTTAGATTTACGCCAAACCAGTGAATAGAAGTTCCTGAAAAACGGTAACCCATCTCGAAGTGAACCTGGGAGCCGGTCATCGTCGTCTTAAATTTCTGGCTGAATTGCTCACGCATATCCTCCAGCAAGTAAGTGTCGAAGCGGGCATTTTCCACCAGCTCAAGTCCCATAAGCTGAATGCACTGACGGTTAGCTTTTACGTTGAATGCTTTTACACGACGGTGCTGATCTATCAACACAATGCTTTGAGTTACATTGTTAAAGATCGAATTGAGCATCGCTACCGTTTCTTTTTGCTTTTCCCCGAAACGCTTGCTTTGGGTAATGTCTTTGCAAACGCGGATATAGCCCGTCACCTTGCCCGATTCATTGTAAAGCATCGAAGCTTTATTATCAGACCAGATGATCTGATCGGAACCTGAAATCAGTCTTGATTCCCATTGGAAAAGCTTTTTGTCGATGATCTCCTCAAGCTCTTTTTTTACAATGTGCTTGTCAATATCCGGATAAAGCTTGTCGTAGCTTCTTCCCAGCATCTCACTTCTCGGGTATCCGAACGTTTCTTCAGCCCCTTCATTCCAATACGTAATTATTCCTTTTCTATCCGTTACGAAAATAGTGTCCCGTACGTTTTTAAGAATATTCGCCTGCACGATTACTTCTTCCCGCACACGGCGCTTATCGGTAATATCATCGGCAAGCACCATAAAACATGGGCGCCCGTCGAACATCAACTCACGAACACGACATTCAACAGTTATTATGCTTCCATTCTTTTTTACGTGCCGGAAGATCTGTGAAGAAGTATGATCTCCATCGTATTGGCTTGCATTATGAAGGAATTCTTCCTCATCGTTATCCGGGTGAAGATCTGTTACATCCATCGACAGGAACTCCTCTTCCGAGTACCCGAAATGTTCTACAGCGCTTTGGTTCACCTTCACGATTTTCATCGTATCCTTTTCCCTGATATACATCGGGATCGGGTTATTTTCAAATAGCTCCCGGTAAGTATCCTGGCTCTGACGCAACAACTCCATGTTGCTGTAGCGCTCGATGCTGTAAAGAATTGATTTCGCCAGCAGCTTCTGCTCGAACTCACCTTTTACCAGGTAATCCTGAGCACCGTTTTTAACCGCATCATGGGCAAAACGGGTATCGTTAAGTCCCGAAAGTATTAGAATCGGAGTTTGGGGCGAGGCAAGGCTCAGGCGCGTAAACGATTCGATGCCGTGGCTGTCGGAGAGGGAAAGATCAAGCAAGATAACGTCGATAATTTGCTCCGTTACTGCCGTTATTGCCTTGGCCAGGGTTGTAACGTGGTAAATCTGCTTCGAAAAATCAGTGATTCCTTCGAGCATCTGTTCAATAAGTACGTAATCGCCCGGATTATCTTCTACAACAAGGATATGCAGTCGTGAAAAAGTCATCATCAGCTGGTCTCCTTCAGTATTAAACGAAAGGGCAGACCTTGCGGACAAATAGATGTATTCTGTTGTACAGTGATTGTTAGGTATCCCTGATGCATGCACTTTATTTCGTGAATCATCTTACGCAGGAACGTGTTGATTGTTACAACCTGTTTTTTGTATCAAACTCAACCCTACGAATAACTACGGATTCGGCCGAATGCAAAAGAAAGCAAAACCAATCTAAATTGTACAAACATTTTATTCACAAAATCGTTTAATTTGCGGAGGGGAACGATTTCTAAACAGCCCTCACAGCTTTTTATCTTTTCCTTGAGCAGCCAATAAAAAAAGTCTAACGCTAATAAGCTTGTTTTTCCTACACAGATGGCGGAATTATCATTAATATAAATACTTTTGTGATGGCTTTTAATGAGATAGAATTTAACTCTTTATATTCAGATAAAGGAAATCTTTTGAATTCAGAAAATAACGTTCAGACTTCAGACAGTCCTTTTAGAGAAGAACTGTTTAGCGGCATTTCTGATGAACGGAAAGAGAATGCGGAGCACGAAAGTACTGTGAAATCAACAAAGCTTATCTGGTTTATTGACGACGACTTAATCAACAACTTGTTGAGCGACAGGCTGATGAAGAAGTATCATCCCGATTTTAATTGCAGGACATTCAACGGCGCTGAAGAGCCATTAGAGTATCTTAAGTCTGCAGAGCATGGTATCCCATACGCCATCTTTTTGGATATCAATATGCCACGGATGAGTGGATGGGATTTCCTTGATGAATTCCTGGCGGTTCTCCCGAAAACCAGGGTAAAGGTGTTCATGCTTAGCTCGTCGATTGATCCACAGGATCATGAAAAGGCCAGAAATTACTTTGCTGTTAAGGAATTTATTTCCAAGCCGCTGAGGGAGGAAAGACTGCGTGGCCTTCTTGCTTAATAGTTAGCCAAAAGCAACTTTCACTCTGGTCTTCCTATTTTTTGATGCTGAAGTGAAAGCTGCTTCCCGACAATAATTCGCTTTCAACCCAAATTTGGCCGTTGTGCTTTTCTGCTATCTTTTTGCAGATGGCCAGGCCGATGCCAGTTCCGGAATATTCATCCTTTGCATGCAACCTTTTGAACGGAATATAAATAAGGTCGAATTTCCGGTGATCTATCCCGATACCATTATCCTTAACAGAAAATACATTGTGCGAATGCGTTTCCGACCAGGTAATACCAATCTCAGGAACAGCCTTGTTATTGTACTTTATTCCGTTGCTGATAAGGTTATCGAACATCTGGCTTATCAACGACCGGATCCCGCGGATCACAGGCATAGGGCCAACAGTAATTATAGCATTACGCTCACGGATTAAACGCTGGTAAGTTGTAAGTGTATCTTTGATCAGAACCGACATATCCAGCGAAGCCCAATCCTCTTCAGTTGTCCCAACCCTTGCATAAGTAAGAAGGTCCTGGATAAGGTCTTTCATCCTGTTGGCGCCGTTGATGGCGAAGCTGATGTACTGTTCGGACCGCTCTGTTCTGCTAACCTCGTTACTTGTAAGGAGCAGCTGCATAAAGCTGGAAATCATCCTTAACGGTTCCTGCAGATCGTGGGAAACGATGTAGGCAAATTGTTCCAGCTCTTTGTTGAACCCCTGAAGCTGCCTGGCACGGTGCTGTTGTGCGTCGTTGAGGTCGATAAGCATTTGCTCATTTTCCTTCATTGCGGAAATGTCCTGCATTCCACCGATCATCCGAAGCGGATTGAGGTTTTCATCGTAGGTGATGATGGCCCGGTCGAGAATGAATTTATAGTTCCCGTCGGCACATTCATACCTGTACTCTTCCTGGAAAAGGATTGCCTTATGAAACATCGCCGCATGAAGGTTATTTTTTACCCGTTCCCGGTCAGATGGATGCATTAAAGACGTCCAGCCTTCAAGGGTGTTATACAGTTCAGAATGCTGGTGACCGAAATTGCGCTTAAAGCTATCAGACCATTTTAGCCGGTCTTTTCCGATTTCCCATTCGTAAATAACATCATCAACAGCTTCGCTCAGTAGCTGGAACCGTTCATTTTTTGTCCGGTTTTCTTCCTCGTTCTGCAGCAACGCCCCAGAAGTTTTTTCCTCCTTTAAATCTTGTTGAATCCACGTACTGTAACGTTTTTCTCCAGTTATGATTGATTGGATTTTGAATTCCAGTTTCCCGCCGTTCTTTAACCGGGAGGAGAAAAGATTCGTGTTTCCCGAGGTAACGTTTTCAAAATGAGTAATCCTGACGGCTTCATTTTCTTTAGTGTCTAAGAGCTTCCATACAACTTCCCCTGTCTCGTCAATTCCATTTCCCAAAAGCGAAAGCGCTGATTTATTAAGAAAGAGAACCGTTTCGTCAGCCGCTTCATACGGCTTTTGATTCACAGTAATCAGCACCACCTTATTCCATTCGTCGAGCACTGGCAAGAGCAATCTTGCCGGCAAATCATTTCCATTATTCATTTTCACCTCCATTAACAACCTTTTTTGTTCCGAAAAAGCTTTCCAGCAACGACGTCACAAAAGACAAAATAAAACTGAATAACAATGCCCACCAGAAATTACTGATATAAACCTGAGGTGAAAGGTAGTCGGCGATTAAAATCACTAGTGCATTTATAACAAGAAGGAAAATGCCCAGCGAAAAAATAGTAATCGGAATAGTTAGTATTACCAGAACCGGCTTCAGGAAAAGATTGAGGAATGAGAGGATCGCAGCGAATACGAGTGCAGCCAAAAAATTCTCGACTTCCACTCCTTCGAGAAGGTACGCGGAGATCAGAACAGCGAGTGTGGAAATAAAGACTTTAATTATCCAGTCTTTCATGCTTGAAAAATAGCGTTTTTCCTACATTTACCGCTTATGAAACTGTTAACAGTAATTGGAGCAAGACCGCAGATCATCAAGGCGGCCGCATTGAGCCGGGCGCTTAGATCATTTTCTGAGCCTGTAAAGGAAATAATCGTTCATACAGGGCAGCATTACGACCCTAATATGTCTGAGGTATTTATCAATGAGCTGGAAATTCCCCGGCCCGACTACAACCTTGGCGTTGGATCCGGGAATCACGGACAGCAAACTGCCGCTATGATCGTTGGCCTCGAAGAGATTCTGCTAAAAGAAAACCCCGACTGGCTTGTAGTTTATGGCGACACCAATTCGACTCTTGCTGCAGCAATCGCTGGGTCCAAACTGCAGATTCCTGTTGCACATATTGAAGCCGGACTGCGGTCCTTTAACAAGACTATGCCTGAGGAAATCAACCGTATCCTTTGCGATCATGTGTCGACATTGCTTTTTTCTCCAACACCAACGGGTTATAATAATTTGCTGAAAGAGGGATTCAAGAAAAACGCAATGCCATTTTCGGCAGATCATCCCGGAATTTTTCTGTGTGGTGATCTGATGTTCGACAACAGCGTTTACTATGCAGGAACGGCTCGTCAAAAGACTGATATTTATGAAAGGCTAAGTCTGGGGAAAGCCAAATTTATATTGACAACGATTCATCGGAACAACAATACCGACGAACCTCAAAGGCTTAATATTCTTTTCAGGTCTCTGTTAGAAATTGCAGAGACATCAGGCTTGCGCATAATCCTTCCCCTTCACCCACGCACGAAAAAAATGCTGGAGCAGAATCTTGATCCTGAATTAAAAAGCAGGATGGAAAACGGAGGCATCGAAATTACAGAGCCAGCGTCATTCCTGGAAATGATTGTTTTGGAGCAAGAGGCACAGATGGTAATTACAGATTCGGGTGGAGTGCAGAAAGAGGCGTACTTCTTTAAAAAACCATGCATCATCCTTCGCCCGGAAACAGAATGGGTGGAGTTGGTGGAAAATGGTTCTGCAAGAGTTTGCGACGCCGATCCGGTAAGAATCAAAGATGCATTCAACTATTTCAACGGAAATAAAACCTTACAGTACCCAGCTGTTTTTGGAAACGGACATGCGGCAACTTTTATCCTCGAACAGCTCTGGTCAAACCGCCCGCATGCTATCACCAGTGCGGTATTGTAATGTCCCGAAAGGTTTTTCCTACGCAAACAGTCGTAATACCCAGCACTTAATACGCAGTACCGTTCATGGTCCTCATCTTCACACACCGGATTGCTTCGCGCAGTAAATATACCTTTAAGCTGTTTGGAGCGATAATCGGTCTTGAATTCAGGCTCACAACGGATAAAGACGAGTTTATAAGCTTTGCCGGACCTAAGTTTTCCTACACAAAGCAACCGCTGGGAGACGAGCTTTTTTTTAATTCCACCTGGCTTTTATTCGAAACCGGAATCGTAGTTCAGGAGCTTACCTTTCAATCATGGGAAGGGATGAAGGTTTTTTATCCGACCCATCGAAAATCTATTCTACCGTTTGATCCTTTCGGATCAGCTTTCTTCCTGATAAGCCGTTACGAAGAATACCTGCCCCATATAAAAGATCAACATGGCCGTTACGAGTCACGACAAAGTGTGGCGTCCCTGAATAATTTTTTGCATCGTCCTGTCATCAATATCTGGGCGATCGAAATTCTGAGGCTGATCGAAGAACGGTTCGGCAAGCAAAAACGTTCGAACAGGAAGTACTCGTTTGTTCCGACCATCGATATCGACAATGCCTGGGCGTACCAGAATAAAGGCTTTATAAGAGCAGGTGGAGGATTGCTTGGTGACCTCATTAACCTTAATTTCAAGCTGTTTGCCGAACGTTTTAAAGTGGTGTTCCGGTTAAAGACAGATCCTTACGATACCTACGATTATCATATGGAGCTGATTGAAAAGTATAACCTACGTCCGGTATATTTTTTCCTGATGGGCGATTTTGGGCCATTTGACAGAAATGTTCCGTACCAGAATAAGCATTTTCAATCGCTGATAAAATTCTGTGCAGACTTCGGAAGTGTTGTTATTCATCCGTCATACGCTTCCAACGAGCAACCTGGAAAGCTCAAGAAGGAAATCAACAGACTTTCGCAGATTCTTCACCAGGAAGTGAGCGCGAGCAGGCAGCATTTTCTCAGGCTAAGCCTTCCGGAAACGTATTCCAACCTGATCGATGCAGATATTACAGACGATTATACCATGGGATATGCCGATCAGCCTGGGTTTCGTGCCGGAATCTGCACACCTTTTCTTTTTTACGATCTTGACCTTGAAGTAGAAACTCCGCTGCGCGTGAATCCCTTTGCAATCATGGATGGAACGTTGCGTGATTACATGGGTGTTCCGGCAGAAAGTGCGATGCAGATCATTCAACCGCTTATCAACGAAGTAAAAGCAGTGAATGGTAACTTTATTTCCATCTGGCATAACGAGTCCTTTGCCGGGAATAGTCGCTGGAAAGGATGGAGGAAAGTTTATGAAGATCTTATTAACGCAGCGGTTGATTAATCGTCAAAATCACAATTCTTCATTTGAGTTACAGACATTTGTCCTAATATTTTACCTTTCAATTCTTGTAGGAATTGAAACCACCTAAATTCTCATCTTTAAAGTCTACCAATGCAGGAACTTCCTGAGCTTAAATTTATCAGGCACGCCGAACTAAACAAAATTAAATGGGACCAATCACTTGAAAAATGCGTCAATGCTAATCCGTACGCCGTTAGCTGGCACCTCGATGCAGTAACCGATGATAGCTGGGATGCGCTCGTTTCTGTTGATTATTCCTGGTTAATGCCGTTGCCGTTTAAAAAGAAATTTGGCATTAAATATTTGCCAACACCTTTATTTGTGCAACAGCTTGGAATCTTTGGACCTGGCCCATTTACGACTGAGATTTCTGATCATTTTTTCAGGCAGATTGAGCACAACGTCAATTTGATTGAATTCCAGATCAACCATTCAAACGCAACTCCTACTTTAAAAAACTTTAAGTCAAGGGAACGCTGCAATCTTATTCTGCAGTTGCTTGAGAACCGCGAGCAACTGATGTCTGGTTATTCGGAGAACCGTGTGAGGAATATTCGTAAAGCGGAAAAAAATAAGCTACGGTACGGCACTTCATCGATCCGTTCAATCATCAACCTGTTCCGGGCATCCAAAGAATCTCAGATAGAAAACTGGAAGATCGAGTACTACAATGTTCTGGAAAGGGCCTACAACGTAAGCGCAATGAGGAATCACGGGTTTGCAATCGGTATGTATAACGAAAACGGGGTCTTGCTTTCAGGTGCATTTATCCTCGAATGGAACGGGAGAGCAGTCTTTTTATTTTCAGGTAATTCTGAAGAAGGGAAAGCTACTGGTGCAATGCCTGCAATGATTCACAACTATTTGTTGAATGCCCCAACTTCTATTAAAATATTTGATTTTGAAGGATCGGATGATCCGGGGTTGCAAAGCTTTTATAAGAGTTTTGGTGCAGTTGAAGCTAACTACGTACATTTGAAACTTAACACGCTGCCATTTTTTTTACGTTGGTGGAAATCATAAAGAATATGTCCCATATTATCAGTAATACGAATTCCCTGGCCAGTGTTTTCATTTCGGAATTGCGCGATGAGGAGGTTCAGAAAGACAGCATGCGTTTTAGGAAGAACCTCGAGAGGCTTGGGGAAATATTCGCATATGAAATCAGCAAAACGCTGGAATATACTGAGAAGGAAATCACAACTCCGCTTGGTGTGGCTACCGCAAATGTGTTGAAGGATCAACCCGTTATCGGAACAATTTTAAGGGCCGGATTACCCGTTCACCAGGGAATTCTCAATTTTTTTGACCGGGCCGAAAATGCGTTTGTTTCCGCCTACAGAAAGCATCATAAAGACAGCAGTTTTATGATAAAAATTGAGTACCTGAGCAGTCCGTCTCTTGAAGATAAAGTTCTGATTCTTTGCGATCCGATGCTGGCTACTGGTCAATCCATGTACCTTACGTACAAGGCTTTGCTTGATCTTGGAAAACCAAAGCATGTGCATATTGTCGGACTAATAGCTTCACAGGAAGGGGTTAATTATGTGAAACGCCATTTTCCGGAGAATACAACGTTATGGTTAGGTGCAGTAGACGATGAACTTACCGTTAAATCCTACATTGTTCCCGGGTTAGGCGATGCCGGCGATCTGGCATACGGAAAGAAGCTCTGAAACTTTAACAATCGCTGCTTTTCAGTGTTGCATCTATTTTAGGCAGGATAAAATATCCGTAGTCATTTATGTTCAGTTACCTGTTGAAGCTTTTGCCATTATTTCTTTTGTCGATGGTGAAATTCGTAGTTGGGGTTCCTGCGGCAAAAGTTGCATTTGATCTTAATTTTATTGAATTGCTCACATTTTCAACAACAGCGGGAATTGCTGGTGTGGCTACGTTTTTATTTTTAGGAAAATGGATTTTCAAGGGGTGGGATGTTTTAAGAACCCGTTTCTTCCCTCCAAAAACAGCTAAAAAGAGAAAGAAGTTCAGCAGAAACAGCAGGCTGATGGTGAAAATTATTAGGAAATATGGATTACCAGGAATTGCCTTTATCACTCCAACTATTATCTCGATCCCAGTTGGGACGATGCTTGCAGAAGGACTTTACAAGCATGAGCCACGAAAGGTTTTTCTGTATCTTTCAGCTTCCGTAATTCTTTGGGCTTTGATATTTTCAACGGCGCTTAGCTTTTTTTGAGTATGTCTGATAAGCACCTTTTTTTCGACCTCGACCGCACTTTGTGGGACTATGAAACCAATGTCCGCGAAACCCTGGAAGATCTTTATGATTCGCACTTGTGTAATCTTGGAGTGAAGGATACCGATACATTTGCGCGCGTTTTTCGTTTTGAGAACGGCTTATTGTGGGATGCTTTTACCAAAAATAAGATTGACAAGGATTACCTAAGGAAATTCAGGTTCCTTAACACGCTTAACCGTTTAGGGATCAACGATACCAACCTTGCTTTAAAGTTGGAGGTTGCTTATCTGGCACAAACGCCAGTCAAAAAAAAGCTCCTTCCGGGAGTTCACGAAACACTCTCAGAGCTTGGTAAACGGTACACAATGCATATCATCACCAACGGTTTTGAAGACGCGCAGAATTTTAAGCTGGTTAATTCGGGAATCCGTAATTATTTTTCCGCAGTGATTACAAGTGATGGAGCTAATGCACGTAAACCGAACAAGGAAATTTTTGACTACTCGATGGAACTTACCGGCGCCAATTGCGAAGATTGCATTATGATTGGTGATGATCCGGAGATAGATATTGTAGGTGCGCAGAATGCCGGCTGGAGAGGAATTCTTTACAATTCGCTTGGTTGCAGGCATACATTGATAGATCATACTGAGATCAACGCTTTGCCCGAACTTCTGGATATTCTTTAAGAGAAATCAGTTTACCGATTTTATGAAAAGGAGTGCGATCTCGTTTAGATTTGGCCTGGGCTCTAACCCTGAATTTTTAACTATTAAACTCAAACTCATTATTTTCCCATTCTCGGTTTAAAATTCCATAGTGGATCGAATTTCTGAAGTTGCTATTCCATAAAAAATCTTCAAGGAAATGGGCTTCTTTGCGGAAACCAACATTTTCAAGAAGGCTTGCAGAAGGCGTATTTTCGGCATCAACAATTGCATTTACCGTGTGCAGTTTCATGTTGGCAAACCCAAAATCCAGCACTGCCTTAAGTGCTTCTTTTACGATTCCTTTCCGATGCCAGTTGCGGTTTAAGGAATAACCAACCTCTGCTCGCTGGTGTTCAACAGAAATGTTAACATAACCAATCAGGCCGAGCACTTTCCCGTTCTCTTTCAATTCAATAGCCCAATTGATGCGCTCCCCGGTTTCGATGAATCCATCAATGAGATGAATGAGTGCAAAAACATCCTCTTCTGATTTGGCAATTGGTCTCGGAATATATTTCATGACTTCCGGATTGGAGCGCATCTCAAAAATGTCCGAAGCGTCTTGAAGTGTCGTGCGTCTCAGTAAAAGACGAGATGTTTCAAGCACAGGAAACGGCAGGAACGAAAACGAACCGGAAAAAAGCATTTGTGAAAATTTATTGCGTGTTCAACTCTCGGCAGAGTTTACCTTATCGACACCCAATAATAAGCGAAAAAACCGTCCTGGAGAAAGGTTCCCTTAGGATGTTTGACCTGATTTCTCTGTTATGAGGTCACGGATGGTAACGCAAACCTCGTATTGCTGATACATTTCCCAGTAGGTCAATTCTTCTTTTAATGATGAGATCTCCTGGTTTTCATAAACAGCTTTCTGTTTTTCTGAAGGGAAACTAAGAAATGAGCGAACCTCGTCCGAATGAAACTGAAAGATTGCCTTTGATAGCTGATCTTCTACCATTAATGGCTCAATTGAATTAGCAATGGAACCTAAGTGTAATGAAAGTGATTGTAGATCTTGCATTCAATAAGCGGGTATTTAGGTGAGAAGATGTGTTGCAAATAAAGAAGTTGAGCGGTATTTTCTAGTTAAACAAGACCCAACGATTCGTTATCTTATGCTAAAGAAAATTATGAGAACGATTTATTATTCGAACTCATGCTGCAAGGTAGCGTTTAAATGATTCACTAAATACATCTGCGAAATTTTGGCATGGGGAATTTTTTCCCTTTATTTTATCTCTTAGCCTTCATCTTACTTTTATCCTACCTGACGTAATTTTTTCTGTTATTTATAACTGGCGGCAAGAAAAGTGCTAACGACTATTGCAAAATGAGGTTATAAATCCTTAACCAGGCGCCTCATTGCCTTGTTAATATCAACTCCTTTTCCCAGCACAGGCGCAAATAGATCTCCTGTTTTCTCAATTCGTTCAGCGATGTTCTTAATTGTAAACTGTGATGGATGCAACCCTTCACGGACCTCCTCCCATGAAACCGGAGTAGATACCGTGGCTCCTTTTTTGGGTCTTGCGCTGTAGGCTGTCGCAAGCGTTTGTCCCGCCCTGTTTTGAAGGTAATCAATATATATCCGGCCCTTTCGGTTTTTGAGGGCACGTTCCAATGTTGTAAATTTAGGTAGCAATTGGTTGGTAAGACTTGCGATCAGCTTCGCAAAATCCCTCGTTTCATTATAAGTATACTTCGCGCCCATAGGAATATATACATGAATGCCGGTGGAGCCGGAAGTCTTGGGATAACCTACAATGCCTGCATGGTCGAGAACAGCCTTCACTGCCTGGGCCGTCTCGATTACCTGTTGAAAGGTATTTTCCTCCGATGGGTCAATATCAATCACGACCCAATCTGGTTTATCATGATTTTGCCTCCGTGAATTCCAGGGATTGATCTCTATGCAGCCGAGGTTAGCCATATAAAGCAATGTCGCCTTGTCATTGCAGATGATATAATGAATCACCTTGTTATTGGTTCCTGAATGAACGGGCTCAGTGATAACCCAATCCGGGCGTTCATCCGGAGCATCTTTTTGGAAAAAGCCGTCATCGAGAATTCCGTTCGGTGTGCGGCGTAAACTCTGAGGTCGGTCTTTAACATATTTCAGCACGTATTTATGCATAGTGCTGTAGTATTCAATGATATCGCCTTTGGAAATTCCGTCATCTGGAAAATACAGCTTGTCAAAGTGAGTCAATTTTAAGGAATGACCGTTGACTTTAATTTCTTTATCGTCTTTTGCTTTTTTCATGACTGCTTTTTTGGATGACTTGTTTATTTCAGCAGCATTCATTTTTTCAGGTATTTCAACGTGAACCCCAGTCGCCTTTTTATCGTTCCTCAATCCCAGAAACACGGGATGACGAAACTGATTTGAGTTGGTTATTTCGGTAAACTTAATATTGGCTACCAACACAGGCTTCACCCATGTTGCCTTTGCTCTTTCCGGCACAGGTTCGGCGAACGGAGATGTCTTTGTTATCAGTGGTTTAAGCACATCATGAACATCTCTTAATGTTTTGTCAGTAAAACCTGTTCCCACGTGACCAGCGTAGCTTAATTTTTTGTGTTTATATAATCCAAGAATCAGGGATCCGAAATGTTTTCTCCCTCCGTTCGGTTTAGTAAATCCCGCAATAATAACTTCCTGTGCCTGTACATTTTTAATTTTCACCCAATCACCATTTCTTTTCCCCGGATGATATAGGCTTAACGCTCTTTTGCCAATAATTCCTTCAATGTTATTTTCAACTGCTGAGTTAAAGAAATCAATTCCCTCTTTATCAATATGGTCACAATAGAATATTGAAGGGTTTTCCGGGAGATTCTTTTTTAAAAGTTCCTTTCTTTCAATAAGGGATAAGCCGGTTGTTGATTTTCTATTCAATGATAAGATATCAAATACATAATAAACCAATTGACCATCCGAATCGTCGTCATAGCTCTGAAGCGATTGAAAGTTTGGTCTGTTTTTAGAATCCAGCACAACGATTTCCCCATCCAGGGTAAAGTTATTTTTAAACGATTTTAACGTTTGGGCCAATGATGGAAAACGATACTCCAGATTTAATCCGTTTCGTGAATAAAGTCGGACCTTTCCATTGTCAGCCTCTGCAATGGCGCGGTATCCGTCCCACTTGATTTCAAATAGCCAATCATCGCCGTTAAACGGTTTCTCCACAGGTTTTGCCAGCATCGGGACTATAAAATCATCATACTTTTCTATTCCTGTCTGGCGAAACCTGTTCAATTCAGTTTTGCCCATCACTTTTTTTTTAAAGCGATGTTGATCCTGGAAGATTTAGGCGTGAGATCTTCGCTGTTGTAATTGGTGCTAACTGCATATTTATCTTTATGTTTTACTAAAAGCCATGTGTTCTTGTCCTTATCTCCAAATTTGATTATCGCAAATTCTCCTTTTAATTTACGGCCATGCACTATAATTTTAAGGTCACCTTTTTTCAAGGCAGCACTCAGCTTCTTTTCCGTTTTTGAAAATTCCGGCTGATCAATATGCTCATAGGTTCCATGATCCCAGATTTCCACAATTCCAGCGCCATAGCCGCCGGGAATTATGCCTTTGAATGTTTCGTAATCCAGTGGGTGATCTTCCACCATCATTGCCAGTCTTTTATCAGCTGGATTCATTGAAGGACCTTTTGGAACGGCCCAGCTGATAAGTACACCGTTTAGCTCCAATCGAAAATCGTAGTGAAGGTGTGACGCTTTATGACGATGAATTACGAAATTCAGTTTTTTATCACCAGTTTTTTTGACCGTTCCTTCCGGCTCAGGCGTCGAATTAAAATCCCTCTTCTTCTTGTATTTAGTAAGAGTCATGCTGATTTACGTTTTCGCCCAGCCTCCATGCTAGCCTTCAATTGTGCCAGAAGATCTGTTTCCTTTTTATGGACGATTTTAAGCTTAGATTCTTTTATCTTAACGCCTTTTGCTTTTGCTTTTATCCTTTCCATAAGTTTTACGGTATAAGTGTCCTTGTACGATGAAAGATCGAAAGTTCCACTGAATTTATCGATAAGGGCAAGGGCCATTTCCATTTCAGGCTTTTTTATCGAAGTTGATGTGGGCAATTTTAACTCACTGACGTCACGGATTTCTTCCGCAAAACGGATCTTGTTGAGGATCAGTGCATCGTTGTACACGCTTACCACGCCAAGACTTTCCTTACTTCGCATTATATAGGTGGCAATTCCAACTTTTCCTGACTTTTTCAGCGCTTCCCTAAGAAGTGCATACGGTCGGGATCCCGATTTATCTGGCTCCAGGTAATAGACGTTTTCATAATAAATGCTTTCTATTTCTTTCTGGTAGACAAAGTCCTCAATGTTAATCGTTTTGGTCTGCTCGGGGCTTGCTTTCTCAAAATCTTCTGGCTCAAGAATCACATAATGATCATTATAGTTATAGGCCTTAGCAATGTTCTCGTAGTTAACTTCTTTACCAGTGCTTTCATTGATTCGCTGGTATTTTATTCGGCTCTGATCCTGAGAGTCAATCATATCAAAGTTCAACTCACTTGCCTGCGTCGCACTGTACATTTTAACAGGGATATTTACCAGTCCAAAGCCAATGGCACCCGTCCAAATTGGTCTCATAACATTCAGTTTCCTAACAAATCCCTAGAAAAGTGCCACCCTCCCAAGTCATTAAAATACAATAACTTACGAGCAGTGTTTCCAGTTTAGTGCAAGCTATCGTAGATGAAAATCCCCAGTCCATCTTTTGTCGCAGTAAAACTCTACACAAAAAAAAATCCCGCACTCATCGTGCAGGATTTCTTAAACCAAAATGAAATTCTTAATTATGGATTTGGAGCGGCTTTCTTATCGCAGCTTTTTGCGGCACCTGCACCTTTACAGCATGATTTTGCTGCAGCAGGAGTAGCAGCTGAACCAGCACTTCCGGTTTCTGTAGCTTTTACTGCTCCTTCAGTTGAAGTTGCTTCAGTGCTTGAAGAAGCTCCCTCATGGCAGGCCTTGGCAGCAGCGGCATCCTTAGCGCAGCAGTCTTTTTTCTTTTTATCCTTATCCTTGTCTTTGTCTTTATCTCCAGCATCAGCTGTAACAGATGAATTTACAGATTGGCTGTAGGTAACAGCTATGCCTGCTGTTGTTAAAGCAGCCAGGCAGAATAGTGCGATTATTTTTTTCATATTGTTTTTGAGATGTGTCACAAATATACGGAAGACTTAAGAAAAAAGTATCCCTCCGCTAAAATTTGGCGATTATTGTGATTCCGCCCGTCACGAGCTGACCAAGCTTCACCTCGATCTGTGCATCCAACGGCATGTAAATATCTACACGGGACCCGAACTTAATAAATCCGAATTCCTCGCCCTGGACCGCATTTTCCCCAACTTTGCAATATGTTACAATCCGTCTCGCGACATAACCTGCTACTTGCCTTAACATAATGCTTCTGTCGCCATTTTCCACCACCACGGTTGTCCGCTCGTTTTCGAGAGAAGACTTAGGATGGCTCGCAACAAGGTAGGCTCCTTTGTGATACTTAAAATATTTAACGATCCCGCTGAATGAGTAACGATTAACGTGCACATTGAGAGGTGTCATAAACACGGAAACCATCTTCCTTTTTGCCTTGTAATACTCGTTTTCCTGAACCTCCTCAATCACAACTATTTTCCCGTCGGCAGGACATAGAATCCAGTCGTCATGAAGGTTTTGCTTACGTTGCGGGTTACGGAAAAATTGGAGAACCAGCAGGAAAACGCCAATGGAAATGCCTGCAGAAAAGCCGGAAACAATCATGCCATCGGAATAAAAGTATAAACCCAGGTTAATTGTTGCCAGAACAACCAGGAGTCCTAGAAGTATGCGGTGACCTTCGCGGTGAATTGGAGGCATTTTTAAATAGAATTTTGGTTATGATAATCAGCGGGACATGACGGTTGAGACATGACACGGCATGTTCCAACGCACGAAAATGATAAGAAAAACGCTTGTCTAATGCATCGCGTCTTTTTTCCCGAGGAGAACTTCTTTCGATTCGCGGTGGTCGGGATCATCCACGCAACAGTCGACCGGGCAAACGGCAGCGCACTGAGGCTCATCATGGAAGCCCACGCATTCTGTGCATTTATCGCTAACGATATAATATACATCCATAGCTTTCGGAGCCTGGGGCACATCGGTGTCGTATGTTCCGCTCGGAGCAGTTATTGTTCCGCCTTTAAGGGAAGTTCCGTCTGAAAAACGCCACTCAGTGCCACCTTCATAGATGGCGTTATTGGGACACTCCGGCTCGCAGGCGCCGCAGTTAATACATTCATCAGTAATCATTATTGCCATAACGCGTCAGGATTTAATGAGTTATTTTCGCCTGCAAAACTAAAGCATAAATTCAATATTGAGATGATATTAGCACGGAGGATTGACGGTTTTGTTGAATTAGGAAGAAAATTGACGGTGTTATCAGCCGCTTCAAAAGGTTCTGATACCAATATTGATGAGGAGTTACTAGCACTAACGGTAGCTGTGCAGAACGGGAATGCCTGGTTCACTCCGGCAAGCGTAATCAGTGCAATTGAGGGGATTTCTTCAATGCTCTTTGAAAAGCTTCTGGTGGAATGGACGGCACGATACAGCTTTCCTGACTACGAACCCCTTAAAAACGTTGGTGTGATCATGGCGGGAAATATTCCGGCAGTGGGATTTCATGATGCAATGTGTATTCTTCTTTCTGGAAATCGTCTGAAAGCAAAAGTATCTTCCCTTGATTTGGTTCTGATTACGTATATTCTTGACCAGCTTGCGGTTGCAGAGCCAGGATTTAAAGACAGGATAGAAATTACGACCGGACAATTAAAAGATATTGATGCAATAATTGCGACAGGGAGCAATAATTCTTCCCGTTATTTTGAGTATTATTTTGGAAAATATCCACATATAATCAGGGGTAACCGCAATTCTTCAGCTGTACTAACGGGTGCGGAAACAAAGGAAGAGCTGGAAGAACTTAACAAGGATATTTTTACCTATTTCGGATTAGGATGCAGGAATGTTTCCAAACTATTTGTTCCGCAAGACTATAATTTTGATAGCTTTTTTGAAGCTGCGGAAAAATGGTCATGGCTAAAAAATCATAATAAATATTTCAATAATTACGAATACTCAAAAGCAGTATTTCTTGTTAATTCAATTAAGCATTTTGATAACGGCTTTTTGCTTGTAAAGGAGGACCTGTCATTACACTCGCCAGTCGCGGTGCTGCATTTTGAGACATACGAAAACATTGATGCCGTTAAATTGCAGTTGCTTGAACAAGCCGATCAACTTCAATGTGTGGTATCATCACCCCTAACCGGGATTTCAGGAATTGCTTTCGGCGAAACCCAATTACCGGGACCGTCGGAATATGCAGATAGAGTTGATACAATGGAATTTTTAATTGGGATTTGATTTATTGCAATGCACATTCCTGTTGGATACTAAAGCCGCAAAATCTTTCGGCTCAGTGTCGTAATAATAATGTATAAGCAAAATGTCAATTTTCAATTATCCTGATCAAATCATTCTCAATACTGACCTTAACGGTTTCCACAATTCTTCCTGCCTCTTTGCCATCTTTCATCACCACGATTGTTGGTACTAACGTGTAATCCCAATTGCTACAATCTTCCAGCGGGCATTTTTTCTCGCGGTCAACCCCGATTAATTCGTATCTAAATCCGCAGGCTTTGGCCACATTAAAGAATTGGGGAAGCAAGTCCCGACTATCGGAACACCAGGTTCCCAATACAATTACAAAACTTAATTTATCTGTGAAAACTTTGAGTTTTTCAATGATTGTAGAATCGGGTTTATATGCGTTTTGCGCCTCTTTCCATTCTGTTGCCCAGGATTGGTCGAATACTGTTTTATCCAGTTTACTAATCAGTATTACTTCATCGGTGGATTGGGCAAAAATACTCATCGGGATTAATAGGATCAGGCAACAAAAATAACGCATCATAAAGGAAATAAAGGGAAAAAGGCTTA
>Ga0105049_10003590_pt1 | contig 18284 bp, 11 predicted proteins | sample MAT06_FD_78087 | JGI IMG/M metagenome (GOLD analysis project Ga0105049, IMG submission 78087) | Freshwater microbial communities from Lake Fryxell liftoff mats and glacier meltwater in Antarctica - MAT-06 | ecosystem: Environmental > Aquatic > Freshwater > Ice > Liftoff microbial mat | place...
ATCGTAGACGGCTCGGTCGTCGTGACGCGCGTCGCGACTGCGGTAGAAGAAGATCCAGTGCTGGGCAAGTTTTTGCGCTTCCTAGAAAAAGACATCGATAAGCGGCCGGACAGCCTTCAGCCTCTAGAGCCCTCACTGGTCCAGCGTGCCGGAAAACTCGTGCACGGCGTGAAAGTGGACCTGAACGCCCCCCTGCCGAAAGACGATTAGTGATGGGCGGCAGGCCGGGAACGGTCGTTTGCCACGGCTGGACCATCTACGCGCATCCGCTATTCCTTGCTCAACTTACAGCCCTTGTGGTCGAAGTCGAAGCGTACAAAAGCAAGGACGCCGCAGGCTATCTCGGTAAAAACGCCACCAAGCGCTTGGCCGCCTTACTGCAGCTCGGCTTTGAAAAGATCCCGCAAAATCCCGCAGGCTCGGAATACGAGCAGGGTGGTACCCTCGGCGCTGAGTACAAGCACTGGCGGCGAGCAAAATTCTTCCAACAATATAGATTGTTTTTCCGCTTCCATTCCCGCAGCAAAACCATTGTTTTGGCGTGGGTGAACGACGACGACACCCTGCGTAGCTTCGAAGGCAAGGATGACGCGTACCGCACGTTTCGTAAGTTACTCAACAGTGGCAACCCCCCCGATAGCTGGGAAGAACTTTTGAAAGCCTCTCAATCGGGCGACACCACCCTTGCGAAGCTCACCCCAACGGCAGCCGCGCCTGCGGCAAAGGTCGATCGCAGGCTAAAAACAAAGAAGCCGCCTAAACCCCATTGAGCACCAGCGAGCGCAACATTGCTCTGTTGACCGGTTCGGAGTTTGGGGATATTTGGATTCGGTTGGCAAACGCGCCTGGGTAACTCCCAGACACAACTCAAAAAACGAACCCAAATGCAATTCTTCAATCGACCGCCAGCAGACGAAAATGCATCAATGCCTAGCGGATAGTACACTTCATCAACAGCGATTTTTGACTAGTCTGGCATCGTTTAATCAGAATCAGCAATCTGACATTCGGATGGGTGGGTAAGCCGCTATCCGGTGCTAAGTGATTTTAATTGTGTTCGAAAAAAATGCATACGAATCATGGTTTTACTTCACATATTTGCCGAATAACACCGCATTAAACCTGAAGACGAAACATAGAAACATCGTCAATTTATGCTCTCCGAAGGTAGAAGTCGCACGTTCGAATCGTGTCGGGCGCACCAGTTTTAACCCTAATACCGCTTTTGTTTTATCGCTAGAAACGTCCATTAGATTGATGTGGCCTTTTTATTGGCGGACGATATAAATTACTAAATTCCTTATTAGGCGGAGGTTTTCAGGCATAAAGGTACGTTCGCGCTCAAAATGCCCGCCAATGTTAGCGTTTCAAAAAAAAGCCACGTCATTGACGTGGCTTTTTGTTTTATATGTTGTTGCACATCTACGCCTTTTTTCGATCAACACCACCCGTTATCGCTTTGAGTTTTGGTCGCACTTGCGCGACATATTCAGGTACCCAGCGTTTCAGTTCGCGCCTCACATCGGAGTCCTCCGGCAACTTGTCTTGCGTTAACCAAACATTTAATTTATCAACAAATTTTTCGTCAACTTCACGTGCTTTGGCGATGCGAAGCTTAGGGTGCGGCGTGGCACGTGTGTGTTCGTCATCAGCCAGTAATTCTTCAAACAATTTTTCTCCGGGACGTAGCCCCGTGAAGGTGATTTTGATGTCGTCATCCGGCGTGGCGGAGAGTCGAATCATGTCGTGGGCTAAATCAACTATCTTAATCGGCTCGCCCATATCAAGCACAAAAACTTCGCCGCCCAACCCCATTGCACCTGCCTGCAATACGAGCTGTGCTGCCTCAGGAATCGACATAAAGTAGCGCACCATATCTGGATGCGTGACGGTCACTGGACCACCACGCGCTATCTGCTCTTCAAAGCGCGTAATCACGCTGCCCGCGCTGCCAAGCACATTTCCAAAGCGAACCATTTCAAAACGGGTCTCGCCAGATTGTTGCAAGCTTTGGCAAACCATTTCCGATAATCGTTTGGTAGCACCCATGACATTGGTGGGATTCACGGCTTTGTCGGTCGAAATTAAAACGAATTTTTTCACGCCGTATTCAATCGCGGCTTTCGCCAAAATCATGGTCCCGAGCACATTATTTTGTACCGCCTCCCATGCATTTGATTCCTCCATCAGCGGCACATGTTTATACGCTGCTGCATGGAAAACAATAGACGGCGAATATTGGTGCATCGCTTGATTAACCCGCTTCACGTTTTTTACGTCGCCAATCACGCTAGCGATCGGAAGATTTTCAAACTCATCGCGCAACGTTTGCTCAATCTTATATTGGGCGTATTCGTTTTGTTCAAACAAGACCAGCATTGACGGCTGATACGACGCAATCTGCCGACAGAGCTCAGAGCCAATTGAGCCGCCTGCACCCGTCACCATCACGACTTTTGCCGTCATCAAATCATGCAGCCCGGCGTCGTCAAGCGTTATTGGCTCACGCTTGACTAAATCTTCAAACGACAAGCGACGTACTTTAGGCGACGATACTTTGCTGGGAATATTAACTGTTGAGGTCAAGTCACTAAATTTAGGCACGGTTAATACTGTGACGCGCGCTTTCGTGCAAATCTCAATAATTTGTCGGCGTTTTTGATACGGCACCGACGGCATCGCGATTATGACGTGCTTCACTTTCAAGGTGCGCGCAATGCGCGGCAACTCATCAATGGCACCAATAACCCTCACACCATGAATTAGCCGATTGCGCTTATTGGTATCGTCATCAAGCAAGCCGAGCACACGCCAATCACGGCTACGCAGCAACTCCTTCAAAATACCAACTGCAGCATCGCCCGCCCCAAGGATAATCACTGGCGAGCCCTGATCCTCCGACTTACCATAGAGCATCCACTCTTTCCACGAGCGGTAAGTAATTCGGCTACCCGCCATCAGCACAATTAGCAATAACGCTTGCACAAAAAAATGTGAAAACGTCAAACTGATCAGCCAATCACCCGCCCACAGGGTTGCCGCCACTGCTGTTGTACCGGCAATACCAGTAGCGACAATTCGTTGCACATCCGGCAGACTCGCATAGCGCCACAAGCCTTGATACATACCAAATATAGTCGCAACCAATGCCTGTAGCGGTATCGCCACGACCAAGACTGGCCAGTAATTAAGCAACTCAACTTGTGTCTGTGTGCCCGTTACACTCGTGGCACTTGAGGCGATCACAAATAGCGCAATCGTAATCAGCCAAGAAGCAGTGAGCATGGCAACATCGTAGGCAAACGCTAAAAGCGCGCGCTCATTTATCGTTATGGATGTCATGTGAAGTCTTGATTTTTTTGGTCAAACATTTTTATTTTTATTACTGTTTTTTTTATTTTTTTCTGAAAAGCGCCACTCCAAGCATGTCAGGAGCAACACATATATTACCACCCACGCTAGAAAGAGAATAGCCTCCGGCGCTATCCAATTGCTGGGATGAGCGCCACGCCCTGACCTAGCTTGGTCAAGCGCAATCAGGCTCGTAACTGCAACACACAACATAAGGCAGGCGTAGGCTAATGTTGTTTTAGTGTGCGACCAGCCCAGCACCAAAATTAGTCGTTGGTAATAGTGCTGGCGATGCCCCTCCCAAATGCGTTCTCGTTTGATCACACGCTTGGCTAGTGTTGCGCTAGCGTCAACGATAAAAGGTGAAAAAATGAGTAGTGGAAACCACCATGGCCATAGTTGATTGATCGCGCCGAGGAGTCCGAGTGTTGCTGCCAAGAATCCAAGCGTGATAGAGCCACAGTCGCCCATAAATAATCGAGCATGTGGGAAGTTAAAAACCAAGAAACCTGCGCAAGCACCGGAAACGGCAACAGAAAAAATGGCAACCATATCGCCCGCAGAGGATAAGTCAAAATGCGCCACATATGCAAACGAAGCAAACCCAACTACGCCCATTAGCCCTGCTAAGCCGTTCGCGCCATCCAAGAAGTTGTACAAATTGACGAACCAAACAATAGCAATGACAGTGCAGAACAGAACAAAGATTAGAACGAATCCATGCAAAGAATGCGTTTCAGCAATCCACATCTTGGTATCAAACAAATAGACCGTCGTGGCTGCGACACAAACTTGGAAGATCAAACGCTTCAGCGCCGAAAGCCCTCGTAGATCATCGACAAGAGAAACGCCGAAAACAATTACTGCAAATAGACACAGGAGAGTCAAGGTTGATCGTGATTCAATGTCAACGAAATTTGCCCAGCCAAGCCAAACAAGCAATGCCGATAAAACAATACCAATCCCTCCCATTCGCGGTGTGACATGCGAATGCAGGGCATGCGCCTTGCTGGTTTCGTCGAGCAGCATTATCGCCAAGCGGCTGTTAAGCATGCAACGCAGTGTGGTTGAGCTCACCACCAACGCAACAAGAAAAATAGTGATGACGAGCATTCGTAAGGCATCCAAACAAAAACGGACACCTGAGTGTCCGTTTTTGTAGCTATTAACGCACTTTAATTTACAGTAACAACTATAAGCTGGACAAATCGCGTGGGCACCGATGAGTCAGTGATTGTGATGAATCCAGTCTGTCCGACTGCATTGCGGCGTAACGCTCGAAGTGTGAATTGGTTAGGTACTTGCAAGCCAGCAGTTGGAACAAAGATGTAGCAAGTATTGCCGTCAGCACCTGGGCCGTCATTAGGAGGAGTTATCCCTACGCTGCCAACGTTTGGCCCTGTAGATGGTGTTAGCGCCGGCAAACCAGTAGCGGGGAAAGTTGGCTGCACGCACAAGCGCCCAGCTTCGGCTACGATTGCTGGTGGGACGGATGTATTTGGGATATTGACCCAGCCTGGTGTCACATAGGCCGTTCCATCAGCGCTCACCTGCGCAACCGTTGGTGCCGAAGTCGAGACAACGTAAGGCGGAGTTCCACCGGTGATTGTGACAGGAATTGCATTGCCGTTCAATAGCGTGATGCTCGTCGACGTTGAAATCGTGATGGGATTTAGCGTGCCGCCCTGCGACGCACAACCAAAAGGCGCGGTGCCGTCAAACGACACTGTTACATCGACAAATTCGCGCCCGTTGCTGACGCGCACCAATAGACTGCCAAGTCCACTGCCGCCTGTGGTTAATCTCGTGACCGTTAAAATCCCAGCTGACAAGGTCGCGGCTAATCTTGTAGGGTCAAGTGAAGTTGCTGTTATTGGAGGCGGTGTGCCTATAAAACCTGCCGGCAGTGTTTGGCTTACAAATGCGGACGCAGACACGCCGCAGCCAATAGGCCCTAGCGCATTAGGAGCGACTGTTGGCGCGCCAATTTGACCATTGCCGTTCGCAGGCGGCGATGCACTGCCTACCCGGTTTGACACAGTGAAATTCGTTCGGCGCCCAGCTGCATCTTGAACAATAAAAATGGTGCCAACGTCGCTCGCAGAACATATCTGGCCGGTCACGGCAACTTGCACAACACCACCACTGACAAACACTGTAGACGGGGCAAACGTTGCAAACTGCGGGTTGGTGGCGGTAATGGTGTAGGGCGGCGTGCCGCCAAATATATAGTGATTAGATACAGCGCCCACCACGCAGGCATTACTAAAAGGTGCGACCCAGTTTTGCGCCGCCGGAATGATCGTGATACTGTTATTACCGTCGCTGCTCAAACCGATCGAAAATACAAAACGCCTTGTCAGACCAGACGCCACGTCAACGACCTGCAAAATAGCCGGCTGTGGTTGTGCTGTTGGTCGCGCACGAATGATTACGTTCGCTTGCCCATTGACACCAGTAGTTGCCACAAGCGTAGTTGCAATAACGCTGCTTCCGGCCGCCACAAATCCAAAGTCGCCTTGAAATGCTTCAAAACGCACTTCGCGATTCGTTTGCGCAGCGCCGTTTACGACTGAGCGAACTGTGGCGATCGCATCGCTTCCAGAGCATAACTGCGCTTGTCCGCCACAGGTTCCCGTACTATTTGTGATAGTAATTGCATTTTCTAAGGTTGAAGTCACCACATTTAATGACAAACCACCAGCAAGAGTTTTAGTCGGTGAGGACGAGTCGCTGATATCTAACGCAACGGTAGCGTTCGCGGTAACAGCGTTCGGGCGTACCGTAAATGTGGCGCCATTTACAGTAGGGGTCGGGACGATGGTAGTGTTTTGCGACGCTACTCTATACGGAGCGCGACCACCAGTAATGGTGAATGTTGTGTCTAGTCCGGGATAAACAAACGCCGTTGAGGGTAAAACTGATAGTGGCGTCTCAGGCGAGGCTGGTGGCGCAGAAACCCCACCGCCACCACAAGCCGAAATTAAGCTCGTCGCAGCCGCTGCAAAAAATATAGATAAACCCCGCTTCGTCCAGCGTTTGGTTAAGCCTATATTGCTTGTATTGCCGATATGAAGTTGGTTAGCCACGGCGATCCCTCTTTTGTCATCAATCGAATTTGGAAATTGCAAAATGTTCTTGGGATAATTTTGCGATTGTTAAAAATTGCAAAACAAGAACTTTTAAAACTGTAATTTTCTTCAAAATTATGAAGTTACGTCACTTTATTAAAGCGCAACTTTCACTTAGTTGCAAGCGATTATGCACGGTTTCGATATCGATTTGCGGTCAGCGATGCGATTTTTGCTCCCGTATTTGCGAGTTTTTTTGACTTTTGTGCGCTTTTTCATAGGTTTTACGGCCACATATTGCGGCGCACCAATTACAGGGTTATGATTGTGATTGCCGGAAACAATTAATTTTGTATCAAATAACTGCCACACCCGCCGCAGTGATGACGCAAAACAGAACCAGCCAAAAGCTAAAGTCTCCCGGAATCCTCTCATCGTTGCCGGCATTGCCCGCATCAATATTAGTTCGCGCTTTTTTGGAGAAGTATTTTGGATAGCCACGCACAAAAACCCGAAGCCCAAGGCCTATACAACCCGCAAAATGAACATGATGCCTGTGGAGTCGGCTTTATTGCTCATATCAAAGGCAAAAAATCGCACGCGCTGGTCGCGCAGGGATTAAAAATTCTTGATAATTTATCGCATCGTGGTGCAACGGGTTACGACCCGTTGTTAGGCGATGGCGCGGGCATTTTGATTCAGTTGCCGGATCTGCATTGTCGTCGTGTGTGTGGCAAGCTGGGCATAACGTTACCGGCCATTGGGCAATACGGCGTCGGCATGGTGTTCTTGCCACAAGAGCCCGCATCGCGAATGGCATGTGAGCAAGAAATTGAGCGCGCTATTCAGGCGGAAGGTCAAATACTGCTCGGTTGGCGTAATGTGCCGACCAATAATCACGGCCTGTCTCAAGCCACCATCGCGGTTGAACCGGTGATACGCCAAGTGTTTATTGGACGCGGCACAGGTCAAATGTCGCAAGATGATCTGGAGCGTAAGCTTTACATTATTCGTAAAAGTGCGGGACACGCAATACAGGCGCTCAACTTGCGTCATGGCAAAGAATTTTATGTTTCATCTTGCTCGACGCGCACCATTGTCTATAAAGGTATGTTGTTAGCCGATCAGGTCGGCGGCTATTACACCGATTTGCAAGACCCTTCGATGGTTACCGCGTTAGCGCTGGTTCACCAGCGTTTCTCCACCAATACTTTTCCCACTTGGGATTTAGCGCATCCGTTCCGGATGGTTGCGCACAATGGCGAAATTAATACCCTGCGCGGCAATGTGAATTGGATTCGCGCGCGTCAGCAGGCAATAGCGTCACCCATTTTGAAAGAGGATTTGAAAAAAATCTGGCCGTTGATTTATGACGGTCAATCTGACTCTGCCTCGTTCGACAATTGCTTAGAAATGTTAGTCATGGGCGGCTATTCATTGGCGCACGCGATGATGATGATGATTCCAGAGGCTTGGAGCGGTCACAAGCTGATGGACGAAGACCGTAAAGCGTTCTACGAATATCACGCCACCCTGATGGAAGCTTGGGATGGCCCCGCGGCAATGGCATTTACTGATGGCCGTCAGATTGGCGCCACGCTTGACCGTAATGGCCTACGTCCGGCACGCTACATCTTGACCGATGACGATATGGTGGTGCTGGCTTCTGAAGCGGGTGTGCTCGATATTCCGGAAGAGAAAATCGTTAAAAAATGGCGCTTACAGCCGGGCAAAATGTTTTTAGTCGATATCGAGCGCGGCAAAATAATTAGCGATGATGACTTGAAGCGCGAACTTGCCACTGCCAAACCCTATCGTGATTGGGTCAAGCAAGCCCGTATCCGGCTGGATGATTTGCCCGAGCCTGCCCCCGCAGAGCCAACTGTGGTGAGCCTGCTAGATCGTCAGCAGGCATTTGGCTATACGCAAGAAGATTTGAAAGTCATCATGGCGCCGATGGCGCAAAACGGGATTGAACCCACTGGTTCAATGGGCAATGATTCGCCGTTGGCCGTCATGTCGGATAAGCCGCGCAATTTGTATCACTACTTCAAACAATTATTTGCGCAGGTGACTAATCCACCGATTGATCCGATCCGTGAAGAGCTGGTGATGTCAACAATGATTACCATCGGGCCGCGCCCTAATCTGCTCGATATCGACCACACCGACCCCGGCCGTTGGCTGGAAGTGCCGCAGCCAGTTCTAACCACGTCCGACATGGAAAAAATCCGCCATATTGATTTATTTACCGGCGGCTATTTACGCAGCGAAGAGCTCGATATTACCTACCCTGCCGCGTGGGGCACGGAAGGTATTGAGGCAGCGATGGCGAGCTTGTGCGCACATGCGGAGGATGCAATTCGCTTGGGCTTTAATTTACTCATTGTGTCGGACCGTAAAGTCGATACCGAGCGTGTCGCAATCCCGGCGCTACTTGCCGTCGGTGGCATTCATCAGCATTTGGTGCGTAAGGGGCTACGCACGTCCACCGGCTTAGTAGTAGAGACGGGCTCCGCCCGCGAGACGCATCACTTTGCGCTACTCGGCGGGTTTGGCGCAGCGGCGGTGCATCCGTACTTAGCGCTGGAAACGTTGCATCATCTGCAAGCCTATATCGGTGAGTACGATAAGGCGGAAGCTGAGAAAAAATACATCAAAGCAATTAGTAAAGGCTTACTCAAAGTCATGTCGAAAATGGGTATATCGACGTATCAAAGCTATTGTGGTGCACAGATATTTGAAGCGGTAGGGTTGTCATCCGCATTCATCAAGCAATATTTCACTGGTACCGCCTCCAACATCGAAGGCATCGGCATATTTGAAATTGCGGAAGAAGCCATGCGCTTGCACGAAAAAGCGTTTGGCGATGATCCGGTATTACGCACGCAGCTCGATACGGGCGGCGAATATGCGTATCGTGTCCGCGGCGAGGAGCACATGTGGACACCAGAAGCCATTGCGAAGTTACAGCACTCCACCCGCAAAAACTCATACGACACCTACAAAGAATACGCAAAAATTATTAACGATCAAACCAAGCGGCACATGACCTTGCGTGGTTTATTTGAGCTGCAACCGCTGGGGGCGGCGATACCGATTGATGACGTCGAGCCTGCAAAAGAAATCGTTAAACGCTTCGCCACTGGAGCGATGTCGTTAGGCTCAATATCCACCGAAGCCCACGCCACGCTTGCCATTGCCATGAATCGTATCGGCGGTAAATCCAACACTGGTGAAGGCGGCGAAGACCCCAAACGCTTCATCCCAATCATGCAAGATGGTGAATCACTCAAGTCTAAATTAGGCGATGCGGTCGTTGCCCCTGTTGCTTCACAGCCCCTGCATAAAGGCGATTCACTACGTTCGAAAATTAAGCAGGTTGCCTCTGCACGTTTTGGTGTGACCGCTGAATATTTGCAGTCTGCCGATCAGATTCAAATCAAGATGGCGCAGGGGGCGAAGCCAGGCGAGGGCGGTCAGTTGCCTGGGCATAAAGTTTCGGAATACATTGGGCAATTACGTTTTTCCACGCCTGGTGTAGAGCTAATTTCCCCTCCACCACATCACGATATTTATTCCATTGAAGATTTAGCGCAATTAATTCACGACTTAAAAAACGCGAATCAACGCGCCTCCATCTCGGTGAAATTAGTGTCAGAAGTCGGCGTGGGCACGGTGGCGGCGGGCGTGGCAAAAGCGAAAGCGGATCACATTACCGTCGCGGGACATGACGGTGGCACAGGGGCATCCCCAGTCTCGTCTATCAAACACGCCGGTACGCCGTGGGAATTGGGGCTTGCTGAAACACAACAAACGCTGGTGCTCAATCGGCTGCGTGGACGCATTGCCTTACAGGTTGATGGACAATTAAAAACTGGCCGCGATGTTGTTATCGGCGCATTACTCGGCGCAGATGAATTTGGCTTTGCCACCGCGCCATTAGTCGTCGAAGGCTGCATCATGATGCGTAAATGCCACCTTAATACTTGTCCTGTCGGTGTCGCCACGCAAGATGAAAAACTACGTGAAAAATTCACCGGTCAGCCTGAGCATGTGGTGAACTATTTCTTCTTCGTGGCCGAAGAAGTACGCGAAATTATGGCGAGCTTAGGCGTGCGTTCATTCAATGCGTTAATTGGCCGCGCCGATTTACTGGATACCCGCAAAGGCGTTGAGCATTGGAAAGCAAAGGGCTTGAATTTCGCAAAAATCTTCCATATGCCGAATATGCCCGCCGAAGTGTCACGCCTTCATACCGAGACGCAGGATCATGGCCTCGCAGGAGCGCTGGATAACAAACTGATTCTTCAGGCACAACCTGCGCTTATCAAAAAAGAGCGCGTGATGATTAACACCGACGTACGCAATTTGAACCGCACGGTCGGCACGATGTTGTCTGGTGAAGTCGCTCGTCGTTTTGGTCATGCGGGCTTGCCTGATGATACGATTAGCGTGACGCTAAACGGCACCGCCGGCCAAAGTTTTGGCGCATTTTTAGCCCATGGCGTCACGCTGGATTTAACCGGGCAAGCCAATGATTACGTTGGCAAAGGATTGAGTGGCGGCAAGATTATAGTGAAGCCAAGTGAGGCCTTCAGAGGCGACCCGGTTGAAAATATTATCGTCGGCAATACCGTTATGTACGGCGCGATAGCGGGCGAAGCTTACTTTCGCGGGGTAGCCGGTGAGCGCTTTTGTGTGAGAAATTCCGGTGCGTCCGCCGTTGTTGAAGGCACAGGTGATCATGGCTGCGAATATATGACGGGTGGCACAGTGGTTGTTCTCGGCAAAACGGGACGCAATTTTGCGGCCGGTATGTCCGGTGGGGTCGCGTACGTATTGGATGAAGACGGGCTATTTCACAAGCGCTGTAACAACGCGATGGTCGCCATCGAAGCGCTCGCCGAGGTAGCGCACGATGACGCCCATATTGGCAAAGCCGACACCGACACTCTGATAAATCTTATTGAGCATCACGCACGTTTTACCGGTAGTGAACGGGCAAAGATGATTTTGGCTAATTGGGCTGTCTGGTTACCAAAATTTGTAAAAGTGATGCCAATAGAATATCGTCGCGCGTTGAAGGAAATGTCGGCGAAAAAACTGAGTGCTACGGTGCACAAAGCAGCCGCTTAAAAGCATTGTTATTCCGAACGCTGTTGTGAGGAATCTTGCCAGCGCAGATTGACCACAGGTAGGATTCAATTAACGCGGGTAAGATTCCTCGTCGCATGATGAAACCATGCTCTGTCGGAATGACAAGATTTGGAGTTTATTAAATTTTTCGAACAAATGATTAGCGATCAAACGACTGTCATTCCGAACGCTTTTCTGAGGAATCTTACCCGCGCAGATTGAACACCATTAGGATTCAATCCACGCGGATAAAATTCTTCGTCGCACGCTTTTTTATAAATGAGATCGCGCTATGTCTGAGTGACAAGTGTTTGAGTACCGCAAGTTAAATCGCAACAACTGATGGAGTCATAAGCAACATGGGAAAAGTTACTGGATTTATTGAGTTTGACCGGCTTAATGAGCCGTACCTACCAGCGGCCGCGCGGGTAAAAAATTATCAAGAGTTTGTGCTGCATTTGTCGGACGATGAAGCCAAACAGCAAGGCGCGCGCTGCATGGATTGCGGCATTCCTTTTTGCCAAACTGGCTGCCCGGTGAATAACATCATCCCTGACTTTAACGATTTAATATTTCGTCATCAATGGCAAGAGGCACTCACTACGCTGCATTCGACCAATAACTTTCCTGAATTCACCGGTCGCGTTTGCCCTGCGCCGTGCGAGGCGGCGTGCACGTTAAACATTAACGATGAAGCGGTTGGCATCAAATCTATTGAGCACGCCATCATCGACAAAGGCTGGGAAATGGGCTGGGTTACGCCAGAACCACCGCATAAATTAACCGGCAAACGTGTGGCGATTGTAGGCTCAGGTCCAGCTGGCTTAGCCGCCGCACAGCAACTAGCGCGGGTTGGGCATGATGTGGTGGTATTTGAAAAAAGTGATCGCATCGGCGGGTTGCTGCGCTATGGCATTCCTGATTTCAAAATGGAAAAGTCGCACATTGATCGGCGTGTGACGCAGATGGAAGCCGAAGGCGTGAAATTTCGCGTCAATCAACATATTGGTGTCGATACCCCAGCCACAGCCTTGATGGCCGATTTCGATGCGGTCATTTTGGCCGGTGGCGCGGAATGGCCGCGTGACCTCCCCGTGCCGGGTCGTGAATTAGCCGGTATTGAATTCGCGATGGATTTTTTGCCGCCGCAGAATAAAGTCGTGGCAGGCGACACAATTGCGAATCAAACGCTAGCCACCGGTAAGCATGTGGTGGTGATCGGCGGCGGCGACACTGGCAGTGACTGCGTGGGCACATCAAACCGTCACGGAGCCGCCACCATCACGCAATTTGAATTACTCCCGATGCCGCCTGAGCAGGAAAATAAACCGATGGTGTGGCCTTACTGGCCGACCAAATTACGCACTTCCTCATCGCATGAAGAAGGCTGCGCGCGCGATTGGTCGGTGGCAACCAAACGCTTTGAAGGTAGCAACGGCAACGTCGAAAAACTCATCGCCGCTCGCGTCGAATGGAAAGACGGAAAAATTACAGAAGTGCCTAATTCAGAGTTCGAAATAAAAGCGGATTTAGTCTTGCTCGCGATGGGTTTTGTCAGCCCAACGCAGACAGGGTTGCTCGAACAATTTTCCGCCTTAGGTGTTGAAAAAGATCAGCGCCAAAATGTCAAAGCCGCCACTGAAGGCATCATGGCGTATCAAACCACCAACGCAAAAGTATTCGCAGCGGGTGATATGCGTCGCGGTCAATCGTTGGTTGTGTGGGCAATTCGCGAAGGCCGCCAATGCGCGAAATCAGTCGATGAATACTTGATGGGCGCGTCAGTATTGCCACGTTAACATTAAAAACGCTAATATTGACGGTTACTTTGGAGCAAAATATGCTCAATCTGCCCGTCGAATAATGACTTGTGATTTTAGAACTATTTATGTCCCCAACACGCTGTGAGCTTTGCTATCCGACTGGTGAAGATGTTTTATTCGCCAACGACCGCTATCGTGTCATCGCTGTGGGTGGGGAGGAGGGCAAGTGCTATCGCGGGTTTAGTCGCGTGGTGTGGAATGAACATGTACGTGAAATGAGCGACCTTTCCGTTGAGGCGCGCGACACCTTGATGTACGCGATCTATCGCGTGGAGGCCGCTCTCAGGCTGTCGCTGAATCCCGACAAAATTAACCTCGCCAGCCTGGGTAATATGACGCCGCACCTGCACTGGCATGTGATTCCGCGTTTTCAGCACGACCCAACTTTTCCAAAACCAATTTGGGTCGCGACAAATGTATATCCTGTTGTTACACTAGACGACGATGACGGTTGGAAAGCGGCGGTGCGTGCGGCTTTCCAACCCGTCAACTAAACGTCTACACAGAGGATTCACCATGGCGACTTCCGCGCCGCAAGCAGGATCACTATTTTTTTTCGATGCGCGTTCGTGCAAAGAGTGGTTGAAGGCAATACCGCTGACCAACATTCACCAGGCACAACAAAAGTTGTTAGATGCACTGCGCATGCTCAACGCCGATAGTCATTTTTTGCCTGTTGAGCGATTAACATCAATGGAGTTAATGCGCGATAAATTAAGTTATTTATTAAACGAACAGCGTAGCCGCTATGCTGGTAAAACGTACCCGCTATCCAACACCGATATGGGCGGGTGGCAGATATCGAATCAACTTTTAAGCGAAATGGAAACTGGCTATCGCCGTTGCTACATTGACGCTAGCCAAACCGACGCTGTGCTAGCGCCGCATTCGGCATTAATTATTCAACGCATGATTCGCTATATCGGTTTGGGCATGTTGATGGCGGGTTTTATTTACCGTAAGTTTGATGCCACTATTTGGATGCGACTGCATTTGCAATGGATTGAGGCCGAGTCGCGCAGCTTAACCAAGACGCGGGTGAAAGACTCAATTGGCACGGCGGATGGCTACTCAAGTGTTGAGCAAGCCTACATCGCGGTGCTACTTGGCCAGCTCGCCGCCATCACCCAGCTTACCTCTCGTGAAATCGACTTTACCGATGTTGTATTAAGACGCTTTTCACACAAGGTAGTGTTAAGTAAGCTGGAGGCAATAACGCAAGCTGATAATACGCAATTAGGGGTTGATTTATTTTCCAGTCGTGGTGCTGAGTTTCAGTCTGTATTTAATGATGCCGCCAATATACGCATCTTAAACGTGGCAGATTTGTCTAAATCACTGCGCCGACGAATTCGCAAACTCGCTGCGGGTGAGACCACCTTGTCGCTTGAGTTGCCGAGTGACTGGAGTGCTGAAGATGCCGCAATTCAGCTCACACGTTTACACAAACTATGGTGCTAGCCTGCCAGCAATCAGCCTGTAGCAACCATCCCCGCTGAGAATAATGCGATTGTTGCATTCGGGTTAGCGGAGACGCATTTTTTCTTATCTGGTGATTTGTTTGAGCAGCCCGATGTAAAACGCGTCATGTCGCGCCAAGAAACCAACGACATTGCGATGTTTGGCCGCGTATCGGAATCAACCATACGTTCGCGTTACGCCGAATTTAACTACGGCTCTGAAACCTGGATTGTGGTGGATGAATCACGTGGGCGGCTACGGTTAATTCGCCCGAGCAACAGTAGCCGTGGATTGAGCATAGGTTTACTATTGGGCGTGCGCGTGGCCAATACCGTTGATAGCCAAACCAGCAGCAATGATTTCTATTTAGGCGTGGTCTCAGAGCTGCTTGAAGACGCTCCTAACCAATATACCGTCACACTCAACATGATGCCCGGCAAGCCAGAGGCGATTGCGATACGTTCAAGTGACAATAAAGCGCGCTTAAGCACATACACACAAGGCTTCCGCCTAGCGCCGACGGCTTCACTTAGCATTCCTGAGACGTTGGTGCTGCCGTCAAATTTTGCGGCGGTGGGTCGTGGCATTGATATTTTTCATCAAGCCCATGGCACTGCAAAAGAAGTCAAGGTGCTCAGCATTCTTGAGCACAGCGCAGACTTTGATCGCATCACTATTGCAGGATAGTCGATGATCTTCAACCGCCTTTTTTGTGTGTTTTGTATGGTGTTTCTTTTTACGCTGCTACCGAGCATTGGCATCGCACAAGCCAATCAGGCGAATCAAGCAAATTATTCAAATTACCCCGACCGTCCCATTCGTATCATCGCCACACTATCTGCCGGTAGCCAAGTTGATACATTAATGAGATTGCTGGCGGAGAAATTATCGGCGAGCATAGGCCAAGCGGTGATTATCGATAACCGTGTTGGCGCAGGTGGCACAATTGCGGCGGCGGCCGTGGCGGCTGCAGCGGCTGATGGCTACACCTTACTTGCCACCGCCAATGGCCATGCGATTAACCCATCACTCTATGCAAAATTATCGTTTGATGCCAAGACCGCGTTTGCTGGCGTGAGCTTGATCGGTGTGGTGCCAAGCGTACTCACCGCCGCACCGAATAAGCCCTTCAAAACGTTACCCGCACTCATTGCCGCCGCCAAAGCAAAGCCAGGCGAATTAAATTACGCCAGCGCTGGCGTGGGCAGTGCTAGCCATTTAGCGGTGGAGCTAATGCGCGATTTAGCGGGCATAGATGCGCTACATATTCCCTACAAAGGCTCCGCAGACGCCATCGCCGATTTGGTCAGTGGCCGGGTCGATTTTTCATTCGCGCCCGTTGGCGCGTCGTTAGCGCTCATCCGTGATGGCAAGGCGATTGCTTTAGCCGTCACCACCGCGGAACGTTCGGCACTGCTACCAAACGTGCCAACCTTTGCCGAGGCAGGCATTGCGGATTACCGATTCGATTTTTGGTACGGCGTGCTAGCACCGGCAGCGACACCAAAAGCGATTGTGAATCGTCTCGCTGCAGAATTTCAAAAAGCACTCGCACACCCCGACATCAAAGAAAAATTCGCGCGCCAAGGCGTCATCGCCACCAGCATTTCGCCACCTCTATTAACCACAAAATTTGATCAATTTTTGGCCAGTGAATTTGTCCGCTACGCGACGTTGGTAAAGCGGGCTGGCATCGTTGAAGAAAAATAAGCCCGCCTTATGAAGCCCCGCGCGTGGCTGCAGTACGCTGGCGTTAGTGCAGCAAGCTTAGCCCTTGGTGGCTGCGCGACTAGTTTGATTTCGCCCGCGCGTCCGCCCTATCGGATATCGCCGCGACCACTTTCAGCACAGCCATTTGCGCGCACCACACTCAATCTTGACAGCATCATTACCACCTAAGTTGGCCTACGTCCCTGTCGCGACGAAGGTTTTGTGGTGCGCGGTGAGCGCGTCGGCGAGAAAGTTGTTATCCCCAATTACGGCCACAGCGGCGCTTGCATTACCCTATCGTGGGGATCATCCACCCTTGCAGTTGCGACCCTGCCCGATACCAGCGATTGAAGTGAACAGAGAGCGGCGGTACTAGCCGGCGGTATCATTGGGCTTACCACTGCCTGACTGTTGCAAACACGCGGCTGGCAAGTGACGATATACGCGAAAGCGTTTCCACCCAACACGACCTCTGATGTCGCGGGCAGTAAGTGGGCGCCAACAGACGTGTATCAACGCGTTATCCTAGGAACGGCAGTTGGGCGGCAGCGAGTCTGCGTTTTTCGGACTCACTGGCAGGCAAACACGGACGACTGAGGCCTTATCCTGTTAGGACAAGCAACGCCGCCAGAGAGTTTGAAAAACGCACACTCGCACCGGTAACGGGCGTCATCTTATTCTTGAACGAGGTAAACCACTAACCTCCTTGCTTGACGCGCACTTTCAAGCGTCGCAAGCCGTCAACCGCCGTTTCTGGGTTCAAAGGTTGGCGGCAGACGATAATCCATTCGCCGCAACGCATGTGCTCAGACACCATTCACTAATAATTGAGCCCGCCGTCTACTTGCCACGCCTTATGCGTGAGATTAACGCGGCAGGCGGCAATTTTATTACCCGTGAATTTGCAAGCCTCACCGACATTCTCACCCTCGATGAATCGGTTATTTTTAATTGCACCGGGCTCGGCACGGCAACGTTATTTAGCGATGCTGGCCTCATACCCAACCGTGGTCAGCTGGTACTTGCCGCAGCCGATAGCCGAGTGGATTACACACCACATGGTGGCGGGGCGGCGAATGGCGAACTGATGTATATGTTCCCATGCCAAGACGGCATTCTCCTCGGCGGCACCTATGAGCGCGGCGCCACGCACCTAAGCGCAGACGCGTTAACAACCGAACGCATCGTCAGCAGTCACGCGCGACTTTTCCAAGCGATGCGGTTAGGTGTTTAATTTTAAAGATACCAGTATTGGCGTGGACTTTCGAGCATAAGCCCGCTAAGACGCCCGCTAATAAACGATTTTGCTACATTACAATTTAGCCACTTCTGGCAGTAATTATTTTTCAACGCGAGATACCGCCAAACGCAAGCTTCAGCCTGCGCTTAACGTAAGTCGGCTTGCCATTGCGCACTGGAATTTCAAATACCCAGCGCTGCACTGCTGTAACCCTAGAAACGGCAGTCGGACGGGCGTGTCCCACAGGGATAGCGTCCCCGTTGGGGACATAAGTGTGCATTTTTCGGACTTCCTAGCAAGGCCTCATTTGGCAAACACGGGCGCAGCAGGCCTTATCCTGAAAGGAGAAGCAACGCGGCTAGGGAGTTTGAACAATGTGCAATCGCACCGGTAGCGTGCGTCACCAACTAGGTGAACGGGCTAAACCGCTAAACTCGTTTCTTCATGCTCACCTTCCAGCAACTAAAGCGGTCAACTGCCGTTTCTAGG
>Ga0105049_10003591_pt1 | contig 18282 bp, 14 predicted proteins | sample MAT06_FD_78087 | JGI IMG/M metagenome (GOLD analysis project Ga0105049, IMG submission 78087) | Freshwater microbial communities from Lake Fryxell liftoff mats and glacier meltwater in Antarctica - MAT-06 | ecosystem: Environmental > Aquatic > Freshwater > Ice > Liftoff microbial mat | place...
AAAGATGTGCCGAACGCCACGCCGAACGCCACGCCGAACGCCACGCTGAACGCCACGCCGAACGCCACGCCGAGCGCCACGCCGAGCGCCACGCCGAGCGCCACGCCTTCGCCATGACGGCGCCGACCATACCCGTCGCACTCGACGACGTCACGGTGTATCTCGATGGGCGACGCGTAGGGAGGCTCACAGGCCTCCTCCAGCGCGGAAGCTCGGGCAGCTTTGAGTACGACAGAGACGTCCTTGGTGACCAGACGGCAGCGGTCAGTGTCCGTCTGCCCGTGCGGAGCGAGCCGTACCTGGAGCACGAATCCTTTCCGTGCTTTGAGAACCTCCTTCCGGATGGCGACCTTCGCGGTCTCCTCGCCGCAGACGTACATCGGGACAGCACCGATGTTGTCGGCCTGCTTGGTGTATTCGCCGGAGAGTGCGCGGGCGCGCTTTCCTTGTGGCCACAGGGCCAAACCCCGGCCGGTGTACCGGTGTACCGCCCGTGCACCGGCGCCGACATACAAGCGGCGTTTGCACCGTCTGCCTTGGTCGGCCCGACAGACCTCTGGGACTCCAATCGCCCGGACGGCGCGGGCGGCACGATGAGCGCCGGACTGTCGGGCATTCTGGCAAGCGCGCGCGTGTCGATGAGCGGCGCGCAGGAGAAGCTGGTGCTTTATCGCCGACCGCAGACAGGCACCGAAGCTCTCGGGTCCGCGTCAACTGACGGGTAGACTCCCGCGCGCGAAGTACGCGCAGAACGGGCGGCCCCACGTACGCGGAGCTCACGGCCGCTGTGAGACGCTTCGGGACCGACCCTGGCACGGACACTCCGCTGCTCTTTCGATGGGCGGTCGCAAATCTGGCTGTCGGCAATCGCGACGCGCATGCCAAAAATCTCAGCCTGCTCCGGAGCGCCGACGGATCGGTGCGCGTCGCTCCGGCCTATGACGTCGTGTGCACGATGGCGTACAAGAACCTGGACACCGTGCTTCCGTTGTCGTTCGCTGGTGCGTTGCACGTGTCGCAACTCCATCCATCGGTGCTCAGAAAGGCAGCACGTGCATTCGGTATGACGCCGGCGCTGGCGAAGGAGCTGGTGGCTGACGTCTGTGACCGCATCGACGCGACTCGTGACGACGCGCTTCACGCGGTGGAGCGATTGGCGGGCCCCCATGCGGTGCTCACGTCAATCGGCGTGGTGGTCGAGGCCACGACCGCTGAGACGCGACGCCGACTGCTGGGGTGAGCGAAAAGGTGCGCACTGGCTCCGCGCGAGAGGTTGACCCTCTCGCCTGCGCTGAGTATTCTGCAGGTCTTGTCTGCGGCAGGTGAGTCTTTCGAGGCTGGCCTGCCGTGTCAGGGGATCGGCACCGCAGCAGTTGCTGACGTAGCTCAGTTGGTAGAGCAGCTGATTTGTAATCAGCAGGTCATCGGTTCAATCCCGATCGTCAGCTCTTTCGGTTGGCCGGTGGTGTAGCAGGTATGGCCTCCGGGCAGCATTCGGGTGAGGTACTCAAGTGGCCAACGAGATCAGACTGTAAATCTGACGGCGCAAGCCTTCGAAGGTTCGAATCCTTCCCTCACCACTTTTTGTTGGGCCGCTGGCTGGATTAGCGGTTAGTTTTGTCAGGGTCTGCGGGAGTAGCTCAGTTGGTAGAGCGCTAGCCTTCCAAGCTTGATGTCGCGGGTTCGAGTCCCGTCTCCCGCTCTGGTGGATTGCTGTTGCAGGATTGCAGGTGCAGGCCGCTCACACAGCTCAGTTGGCAGAGCACATCCTTGATGACGGTGTGCTCCCTGAAAAACCAGCAACCGCTCGGTCGTTTCGAGAACCGCATAACTCTCTATGGGATATGCGGTTCTCGTGTCTTGAGGTCCGCAATCTGCTGGTAATGCTCTCTCCGCTCTCCGCTCTCCGCTCTCCGGTGGCCGAACCGCGATGGTGCACATGGACTTTGTGGTCCATGGGCCTGCCGTTACCGGGAAAGCGTATTTTTCAGCGTTGGACGCTGATCTGCGCCCGTTGTGCCGCGATGTGGTCGTACCGCTTGAGCGAGACACGCGGCCCATGTCTGCCTTTCGCGGTGACACGCTGTTCGTTGTGCAGAATCGCGTCACTGCAGCCAGCGTAGTTACCACGATGGTCTCTTCATTCGGCGTTGCCGGATGCTCCTGAAGCGTATGCTGGTCGGGTTGGGCTTCTCTCAGATCGGCGAGCGAGTGTACATCCGCAAGCCGCAGCACTCACGTTGGACGATCTGACGCGAACCACTTCAATAGCCGATCTTCGCGGAGAGGTCGTAATTCTTTCGGTATGGGCGACGTGGCGCGGCAGCTGTTCGTATGCGCTCAGAGAGCAAGGCTCGCTCGTGCGCCGATACGGCAAGCGCGGCCTTCGCGCGGTGGCGCTGTCCGTGGACGCCATGCGCGATTCTACGGCAGCGAGAGAAAAGCTGAAGGCGCTGGCACCGTTTGCAGACGGTTGGCTCGATAGAGAGCACGTCGCCAAGGCGACGCTCCGATACCAGAGCGTACCAAAGTCCTACCTTATCGCTCGCGACGGTCGACTTATTGCTCATGTCGAAGGGGTCAGCGCCGGGCACGGGGATGTGTGGAACAACGCGCGCGGACTGGCGCTCATCCAACGCGCTCTTTCACAACGGTGAGCGTAATCGCCGTAACGAAATAACTATTGTGTTTTTGAACCCGGTGCCGTTATTGCCGCATAACGATTCCCGACGAAATCCAGCGGCGGTTTGAGCTGTTGTATCCCCATCTGGATGAGCAGGCGCGGCGCCTGTGGATGGCCACGGAAGCGATGGTCATCGGGCGCGGCGGCACCGCACGCGTGCACGACGCGACGGGCATTTCCAAGCCCGTTATGCGCTACAGCCTGCAAGGCAACCGCAAGACGCGGGAAGGCAGCGCGTACCAGGATCGGAACGGACAGTTCCTGTTCATCAATGACCGGGCCGCCACTGCGCTGGCGCACGGCCAGCCGGTGATCTCCGTTCATACCGGGAAGAAGGAGCTGGTCGGGGATGGCGATGCAGGTGAGTCACTTCCCGCCCGGGACCAGCAAGTGGAACACGATCGAACACCGGCCGCTATGGCTGCTTGACCAACTCCACCCGCCGATTCTGCTGCCGACCTTCCGGCGTGGTGTTGGGCACGGCAGGAACGGTCTGACCCATGCCTTTCGCCTTCAGGCGGCTCGCGTCAACTCCATTGCTTTCCAGCAGGTACGCGCGCACGGCATCAGCCCGCTTCTGTGACAGCGCCAGATTGCTGGCTGCCGCTCCGGTGTTGTCGGTGTGCCCTTCGATGACCAGACGGAGCGTCGCGTGCTCAGTGAGCATCTGGCCGATTTCCTTCAACGTCGGTGAACTCTCCGGCCGGATCCGGTCAGAGCCGACGTCGAAAAAGATCCCCTGCGTCGCCACGCGACCACTCTCCTCGAGCGCGTCGTACAGCTTCCGGCCACCCGAGGCGAGTCGAATATTGCGCACCAACAGCGGCTCCTCGGTCGTCCCGTCGCAGTAGAACAGCACTTTGTCGCCACGGGTGTAATCGAGATTCGGGATGTTCACCACGCGCCGCTCGTTGACGTACGCCTTGACGTAGCGACCGTCGACCATCACGCGCGCCGTGAACGGCGTATTTCGCAGCGAATCGGCGTAGCCCGATGTCCCGACGTCGCGACCATCCGCACGCTTGAGCCCTCCATCGTGCCGACCGCTGAATCGCAGATAGTCGCCGCTCTCCTCACCCGACGGATACAGCCAGCATTCACCTCCGTCGGACACCAGCTCGAACTCGAGTGTCCAGCGCGACGGTAGCGGCGATCCGGCCGACACATAGAACTTGTTTCTCCTCCCGCTCAGCTGCAGCCACCGTTCGTTCTTCCAGATCACCAATTCGGCATTGCCCTCCGAGGCCTCCAAACGACGCGGGAAGTCGCCAATGACATCCTTGCTGAAATCATCGGACATCAGCGGCCGCTCGCCTGGGATGAAGTCGTAGTTCGCCCATGCCCCTTCACCAGCGCGCAGACGCGAGGCCGGTGTCGCGCGCTCCTGAGTGGCGCTGCCACCCGATTCCACGCTGGACGCGGCCGCCGGCCTGCGTGACACCTCCTTGCCGCTGGCATCCGTGAGGATCACCGCACTGCCGGTCTTCTCGGCCTTCTGAATACACGCCTGATCTGTTGCCAGACAGGTCAACGCGTTCTCTGCGCCATCGAGTGCTCTGTCGATCCCACCGTCGACCTTTCGATCAATCCGTTCTTCGACTTTTCGCTTGGTACTTTCCTGCGTGCGTCGCTTTAACCGGTCGACCGCCCCTTGAGCCGGTAACGATCCTGCTGCCAGACACAGCAAAACGGTGGCGGCGGAAATGCGCGCGAGTCGAGCCCGAGAAGGATACGTCATGCCAGGTGCCCAAGGTGAGGAGAGGAAGGAATAACTGAGTCTGGTAACCGGTCAATGCCTCGTCGACGCCTTCGGATGCGCGCAGTCGAACAAGATCCGGAGTATGCGGACATGCGACTCCGCGCTTAGAATGTCGCCGATAGTATCGACGATCAGCCAGACATGAAGCGCGAGGGACGGCTCGACAAGCGGGAGTTTGTTGTGCTCGGTGCTCGGCACAGCTCGGCGGGCGTGACACGGGTGCGAAATTCGGACTTGGCCGGCCTCGTTTCGGTGGTCGGTGATGGCGCGCTCGATCCGGTCCGTTGGCGTCGAGGTCAGTCTTCGCCTTGGGCCTTTGTGAAGCTGGGCTGGCCGTCGAAGTACTGCAGGAGCTCGACGTGGCACCACGGGAGTTCGGCTTCCACGCGTCCGATCAGGTCGCGAACTTCGGCGAGGGAAACGGGCTGGTCAGCGCGGCGGATGAACCGGCAGCGATACTGGTCGACGACGTCGATGTTGCGGTTGCCGTCCGGGTAGACCTTGGTGCCGCGGTTGGAGATCATCTTCAACTTCAACGCGCTTCCCTCGGCGAGACGTTCGAGCACCGGGCCGAGCTGCTCGGGGTACCAGCCTGACTCGACGAAGATGTCGGTCCCGACGATCTCACGGGTCGTCGGCCGCACTGTGACCGGATCGCGCATTGCTGGCGGGATCTGGATCGGCTGGGCGCGTCGCACGGTGTAGCCGTCGACACGAGCGCCGAGGTTGCCGATGATCGCCTTCGTGTAGTCGCTGGTCGAGACCCCACGGTCGTAGCCCACGACGTCACCGGTCAGGGTCCCCTGTTGCAACGTCGAGAGCACGGCGTGCTCGACGGTCTCAGCGGCCTCGAACTCGCCCAGATACTTGAGCATCATCACTGCCGACAACACCACCGCCGTCGGGTTGATCACGTTGCGCCCGGCGTATTTCGGGGCCGAGCCGTGCACCGCTTCGAAGATCGCGACGTCACTGCCGAGGTTCGCCGACGGGGCGAACCCGAGACCACCAACGAGAGCCGACGTGAGATCGGAGATGATGTCGCCGTTCATGTTGGTCGTGACGATCACGTCGAACTGCTCCGGCTTCTTCACCAGCTGATGCGCGCAGTTGTCGATGATCACGTGCCAGGCTTCGATCTCCGGGTACTCCGGCGCGATCCGCTCGAACGACCGCTTCATCTCGCCTTCGGTGAGTTTCATGATGTTCGACTTCGTCGCACACGCCACCGAACGGCGGCCCTCGCTGCGAGCGAATTCGAACGCCAGACGCACGATCTTGTCGCAGCCTTTGCGCGAGATCAGCTTTAAGCACTGTGCGACGCCAGGGGTCTGCATGTGTTCGATCCCGGCGTACAAGTCCTCCACGTTCTCTCGAACCACAACAAGATCGATCCCACTGCCGCTATAGCGGGTCGTCACACCGGGCAGCTCGCGCACCGGACGAATGTTGCCGTAGGTCTCGAACAGCTTCCTCAGCGTCACATTGGCCGACTTCTCCCCGAAGCCGACCGGCGTACCCAGTGGTCCCTTGAGCACAACACGGTTCCTGTTGATCGACTCGATCGTGTCCTCTGGAACCCCTGATGCGACTCCGGCCTTGAAGATCCGCTCACCTGCGTGACGCTCCTCCCAGTCGATGTCAACACCGACGGCGTTGACGATATCGATCGCCGCGTTGACGCATTCGGGGCCGATCCCATCACCGGGGATCACGGTCACGGTGCGGCGGGTGGAGGCAGTCATGCAGAGCACCAGATCCTTAATTTAGAAGTTAGGTTGACGGGCGATCGACCCTGACGATGTCGAACTCGCGGTCGATCCGATGCTGCAGCTCGATCACGCCCCGCATAGAAAACTGCGAGGTCTGGTCGGCGCAGGCCGAATCGTCAGCCGTGCCGCCGCCGCGTGCTCTGACGACACCGCGAACGGCCCTTCCAACGTCAGTAACCGGAGCAAGGGCGCGACATCGTCGCTCTCCGCCTCCGAATCGATCTCGATGCACGCTTCCTGAACCAGCACGTTCTCACCTGTCTGCAACACAATGCCCAACGTACCATGTTTGAAAGACCATGTCAAACGTCCCGGACTTCAGTCGAGAGGTCCAGTGCTCTGCAGGCCAGGGTCAGTCGATTAGCCGGAGAGCCGGCCGAGGTTCCCTCGTGAACCTTTCTGACCAACCACGCCCACGTCCTGATCTGCATCGCTCAGAACCCCGAGGTTCGCCTCGCTGAGATCGCCCGCAACGTCGGCATCGGCGAACGCGCCGTCCACAGCATCGTCCATGACCTTGTCCAGGCTGGCTACGTCAACCTGTCCAAGAACGGCCGCCACAACGTCTACCAGGTCCGCCTCAACCGGCCCCTTCGCCACCCGCTCGAGGACCGTCACCGGATCATCGACAGGTTCAGTTTCCTCACGGTGACTACCTGACGATGACCATAGGCAACCATCGCGAAGGGTCGACGACGGGCTTAACACCCGTCGGCTTGCACGGCAGCGACAGGTGGAAAGAAATCGCCATCGATGCACTGTGGAGTCCTGACGGTTCCTTAAGGCGCATTCGTGGCGTCACGGTAACGTACGGGGGGATCGCGTGGGCCACGATTGCAGAGAACGAGGCCGCCCTCAAGACCCGCAATTTTCGTCAGCGCTCGTTCGCCTGGCGTGGTTCGGCATCGCATGCGGATTGCCAGGCAGGAAGTCGTGTTTGATGCGGTGAAGACGCCCACCAGAACGACAACCGCTCGGCGGCTCAGGACGAGCCGCCGAGCGGTTGTCGTTTTCTCGGTGTGAAAGCTGGGGCTCGAGGCGGCGTCGTGCCGGATGGGGAGGGGTTGATCGGCGCCCGCGGTTGCGGTATACTCGTCGGCTAACCGACGATGGCGGGAATGTCTGTCAGGTTGGCTGCTGGCGCGGGAGTATATCCAAAGGTGCCGAAAGAATATCCAAAGAATATCCAACGCGCGTCTCGTGCGTCGCGCCTGCAGGCTAAGTCGTTGATTTATAAGGTCGCTCACATAGCTCAGTCGGTAGAGCACATCCTTGGTAAGGATGAGGTCACCGGTTCGATCCCGGTTGTGAGCTCTACACGCAAGTCGGAGGGGTCGTCCGCGCAAGGCGCGGCGACCCTTTTCCGCGTCCAGTCAGCAAAAGAGCAGGTCTGTGACTTCGGTATGCCTTCGGTATCAGGAACGTCCTATCTTGCGATCAGGACGCGACTTGCGTGCTACATCCCGTCGTGATACGTTTTGAGGCTCACCCCACTGCGCACTCTGCCGCGGTCGCCGGTGCCGATCCTCCGAAGTTCCTCGATGCCCACGGGCGGTACACGTGTGGCGGGATGGGAACGTCCGGGGGTGTTGGTCGTTCGGTGGTTGTAGCTCGGAAGTACAGTGGTGGCGTCTCCCTCGGGAGATGCCCAACGATGGAGCGCGCTTTGCGAACGCGAGCGGCGCACGCGTTGGGCGATTTTACGGAATACAGTGCTGCTGCACGGGGGCAACGTCCATGGCTCGCGAGAAGATTATCCTCGGTTGCACCGAGTGTAAAAACCGCAATTATTTCACGATGAAGAACAAGCGTCTTCATCCGGAACGTGTCGAGTGGAAGAAGTACTGCCCACGGTGCGACGCGCACAAGCTGCATAAGGAAACCAAGTAGTCATGGCCGCACCGGTGGAAGTCGCCCGCCCCGGGCTCGGCACGCGGATGGTCACGTTCTATCATGACGTGATTGCCGAAATGAAGAAGGTGACATGGCCCGATCGCCCGCAGCTGCAACAGGCGACCATCCAGATCATCGTGTTCGTGCTGGTCATCGGTGCAGTCATCGCGCTGCTCGACGTGGGACTCCAGGCGCTGCTCGTGCGTTTGCCGTCCATGTTGCTCGGCCGCTGACCCCGAACGAGACATGCTCGAACACCGGTGGTACACGGTCCAGACCACGTCTGGGCACGAGAACAAGGTGCAGCGCCTGATCCAGCGGAAAATCGATATGGATTCGGCCACGCCTGAAGACCGCCTGATTCGTCAGGCGCTCGTGCCGACACAGGAAGTGGTAGAGATCAAGAACGGCAAGAAGGTCACCGTCGAACGGAAGATCTTCCCGGGATATGTGCTCGTCGACATGGTGGCCAGTCAGGACACCTTGCACGAGGTCAGCGCGATCCAGGGTGTGATCAAGTTCGTCGGCAAAGAAAAAGAGCCAACGCCGCTTCGCGATGATGAAGTGCGTCGGCTGCTCGGTCAGGCCGATCCCGCTGACGAAGCACAGGCCCGCGAGGAGATTCCATTCCTCATCGGACAGCCCGTCGCGATCACCGAAGGCCCCTTCGCCGACTTCAACGGCACCGTCGAAGAAGTCTTGCCGGATAAGGGTAAGGTGAGGGTGTCGGTCAGTTTGTTCGGCAGGCCGACGAGTGTGGAGTTGGATTATCTCCAATTACGGGGATACTGACCGACACAGTCGGGAGTACTGAGTACCTGGTACTGAGTACAGACCTGCAGTATGAAGTACTTTCGATGCAGTAGGTCGTACTGTAGCAGCAGTAGGAAGTAGTAGGATGTGGTACTTGGTACTGCCGTTCAAGTACTACGTACTGCAGGAGAAAGTTCTGAGTACTGCAGGAAAAAGTACCAAGTACTGCAGGTCAGTACCCAGTACTCAGTACTAAGTACTCCCTACTCTCTCCCCCCGTCTCCAACCACAGCGACGTTAAAGACTCCCGTGGAAGCACGACCGGCGACGGACTCTCCGTTACCGGCACCTGCGATGAGGAACACAGATGGCAAAGAAGGTCACTGGATTCGTTAAGCTGCAGATTCCAAGCGGCAAGGCGAACCCGGCGCCCCCCGTGGGTACGGCGCTCGGCCCCCAGGGTATCAATATCATGGCATTCTGCAAAGAGTTTAACGCTCGCACGCAGGGTGGTGATATGATCATCCCGGTCGAAGTCACGATCTACGGCGATAAGTCGTTCTCGTTCATCCTGAAAACTCCGCCGGCGGCAGAGCTCATCAAGAAAGAACTGGGCGTCGAAAAGGGCTCCGGTCAGCCGAATAAGGTCAAGGTGGGTTCAATCACCCAAGCACAGCTCAAGAAGATCGCCGAGATCAAAATGCCGGATCTTAACTGCGATTCCGTTGAAAGCGCCGTTGCCATGATTGCCGGCGCCGCGCGGTCCATGGGCATTACGGTGAAGGAGTGACCATGAACGCACACGGCAAGAAGTATCGCGGCGCGAGTGAGCGTCGCCAGCTGGGAACTCCGTACGCGGCCACCAAGGCGCTCGATCTCGTCAAGCAGATGGCGTTTGCGAAGTTCGACGAATCCGTCGAAGTCGCGATCCGGCTTGGTGTCGATCCGCGTCACGCCGATCAGGTGGTGCGCGGCACGGTCGTGCTGCCCGCCGGTACGGGTAAGACGATGCGCGTGCTCGTCATCGCGGTCGGCCCCAAGGCGCAGGAAGCGACCGACGCGGGTGCAGACTTTGTCGGCACGGAGTATCTCGCGAAGATCAAAGAAGGCTGGCTCGATTTCGACGTGCTCATTGCCACGCCGGACCAGATGGGACAGCTCGGCCAGCTTGGTCGTGTCCTCGGCCCGCGCGGGTTGATGCCGAATCCGAAGGCCGGCACCGTCACGTTCGACGTGACAAAGGCCGTCAAGGAATCGAAGGGGGGCAAGATCGAGTTCCGCGTCGACAAGGGCGGCAACGTCCATGCGCCGATCGGGAAGGTCTCGTTCACTCCCGAGCAGCTGCAGTCGAACTTCACGGCACTCATGGAGACCATCATGCGCGCCAAGCCGTCCGCGGCGAAGGGCGTGTACATCCGCAACGTCGCAGTCTCCAGCTCCATGGGACCCGGCGTCACCGTCGACACCACGCCGTACCGGTAAGAGGGAGACGCAACCATGAAAGCCAAAGCGAAAGCCAAGAAGAGCGACAAGCAGGTATTGGTCGATAGCCTGAGCTCCAAGCTCGGCGCGGCCCAAGCGCTCTATTACACCGACTTCACCGGGTTGAATGTGAAGCGCATGACGGAGCTGCGTCGCCGCTTCAAGAAGGCGGGCGTCGAGTACGTCGTGATCAAGAACACGCTGGCCCTCCGCGCGGTGAATGAGAGCGGGCTGGTGTCCCAGCGGTTGAAGGGTCCGACGGGTGTGGTCGTCGCCAAGGACGCCATTGCAGCGGCCAAGGTGCTCTCCGACTTCGCCAAGGAGAACGATCAACGGCCGGCGGTGAAGGGCGGCCTGTTTGAAGGGAAGGCGGTAGACGACGCGATGGTGAAGAAGTTGGCCTCGCTTCCCACCCGCGACGAGGCATTGTCGATTTTTGTCGGCTACCTCAATAGCATCCCGATGATGTTCGCGATGGCCCTGACCGCCCGTCAGGCACAGCTCGAAGAATCCAGCGCAGCTCCGCAGGCACCGCTCGAAGAATCCAGCGCAGCTCCGCAAGCACCGCTCGACGAATCCAACGAAGTTCCCCAGGCGTCCGCCTGATCACACGCCCCAGGACCCCTGGGATCAATACGGAGAGAGTATCACCATGGCCAACACGACACTGAGCAAGGACGAGATCCTCGACGCGATCGGCGCGATGAGCGTGATCGAACTGTCCGAGCTGATCGAAGAATTCAAGACGAAGTTCAACGTCACGATCGCGGCAGTTGCCGCGGGCGGCGGCGGTGGTGGAGCGGCAGCGCCGGCGGCAGCAGTTGAAGAGCAGACCGAGTTCGCCGTTGTGCTCAAGGAAGCGGGCGGTAAGAAGATTCAGGTCATCAAGGTCGTTCGGGAGATCACGGGCCTTGGCCTGAAGGAAGCGAAGGACCTCGTCGACGGCGCGCCGAAGACGGTGAAGGAAAACGTGTCGAAGGACGAAGCCGCGACGCTCAAGGCGAAGCTCGAAGCCGAAGGCGCTGTCGTCGAAGTCAAGTAAGGCATACGGCCGTTCGCCGTAGCACGGTAGTCTCGTCGTTTGATCGCTTCGCTCCGGGGACGCCGGTCGTGAGTTTCACGGCCGGCCTCGTCGGAGGCGAAGCGCTTTGCGCCTTCGGCAGTCTCGTTGCTGGCGCACCCCGCACGCGGTAACAAGGATATGATGAACCAGATCTCGTTTGCGAAGCTCGAGACGGGCATGGATATGCCCCATCTCCTCGACATCCAGACGCGCGCTTTCGAGTCGCTGCTGCAACTGGATGCCGCCTCGCAGGAGCGCGAAGACATTGGCCTCGAGCGTGTCTTCAAGGACCTGTTCCCGATCTCGGACGTCCACGAGAATTTCTCGTTGGAGTTCGTGCGCTACAGCCTGGGAGAGCCCAAGTACTCTGTCGCCGAGTGTATCGAGCGCGACATGACGTACTCGGCGCCGCTCAAGGCCACCCTCCAACTGGTCATCTTCGAAGACACCGGCGACGGCACCAAGCGTCCCCGGAATATCATCGAAAAAGAGGTCTATCTTGGTGAGCTGCCGTTGCTCACCGAGCTGGGCACCTTCGTGATCAATGGCGCCGAGCGCGTCATTGTCTCGCAGCTGCACCGGTCGCCCGGTGTGGTCTTCGAAGAATCCACGCACCCGAACGGACAGCGACTGCTCTCGTCGCGCATCATTCCGTTCCGCGGCTCATGGGTCGAGTTCACCGTGGACATCCACGACGTGATCTACGTCCATATCGACAAGAAGAAGAAGTTTCCGGCCACGGCGTTGTTGCGCGCGTTCGGCTACGGCGAGAACCGCGATATCCTTCGTTTGTTCTTCGCCGAGCGCGAACTCGATCTCACCATGAAGCGCGAGACGCGCAACGAGCAGCGGGAGATCCTCGGCGCGATTATCGCCGAAGACATCACGCTGACGGGTGAAGTCACCGCCGACGACGCACCGAAGCCCAAGACCAAGAAAGCGAAGCTGGAGCGCGAGCGCGCAGAAGCAGCGCTGCTGGTGCGTGAAGGCGATGAGCTGACCGACGAAGTGCTCAACCGCCTCGTGCGGCAGGGCATCGACGCGGTCAAGGTGTTCGCGTCGTACACCCAGATCGATTTGCGCGACGAACAGGACGCGATCGATCGTGGTGAGCGTGACGTGCGTCGTACGCTCGCCCGCGATGTGGTCGACGTCGAGACGGGTGAAGAAGTGGCCGAAAAGGGCGCGCTGCTCACGGACGCCGTCATCAAGAAGATCCGCAAGTCCGACATTACCAAGGTACAGGTGTTCGTGGCCTCCGGTCGCGCCGAGTCGACGCTGATCAAGAACACGCTCGCCAAGGATCCCACCAAGCACGAGGAAGAAGCGCTCAAGCAGATCTATGCGCTGCTTCGTCCGGGCGATGCCCCCAATCGTGAAACGGCGAAGCAGGCGCTGGAGCGTTTGTTCTTCTCCCCGAAGCGCTACGATTTGGGTCGTGTGGGTCGCTACAAGATCAATCAGCGCCTGCGCCTCAAGACGCCGATGTCGACGACGGTTCTCACGAAGGAAGACTTTGTCGAGATCATGCGTCAGCTCGTCGAGCTGCATGAAGGTCGCGGCGATGTGGACGATATCGATCAGTTGGGCAACCGTCGTATTCGCTCGGTCGGTGAGCTGATCGCGAATCAGTTCTCCGTGGGTCTGTCGCGCATGGCGCGACTGGTCAAGGAGCGTATGTCGATCAATACCGATCCCGAGAAGATCTCGCTCGATGATCTCGTCAACGCCCGTACGGTGTCGGCCGTCATTCAGGCGTTCTTCGGATCGTCGCAGTTGTCGCAGTTCATGGACCAGACCAACCCGCTGGCCGAGCTCACGCACAAGCGTCGCTTGTCGGCACTTGGACCTGGTGGCCTGACGCGCGAGCGCGCCGGCTTCGAAGTCCGTGACGTGCACTATTCGCAGTACGGGCGTATGTGCCCGATCGAAACGCCTGAAGGCCCGAACATCGGTCTGATCACATCACTCGCCTGCTTCGCCCGCGTGAACGATCTCGGGTTTATCGAGACGCCGTATCGCGTGGTAAAAGAGGGGAAGCTGACGGGCGAGCTGGTATGGCTGGACGCGAATCGCGAAGAAGACGCGATCATCGCGCAAGCCAACTCGAAGGTCAACGCCGATGGCAGCTTTGTTGACGATCTCGTGCTCTCGCGCAAGCGCGGCGATTTGCCGCTCACCGCGCCGGCCGACATCGACTTCATGGACGTGGCGCCGGAACAGCTGGTGTCCATCGCCTCGGCATTGATTCCGTTCCTCGAGCACGACGACGCCAACCGCGCGCTGATGGGCTCGAACATGCAACGCCAGGCGGTACCACTGATCAATCCGCAAACGCCGCTGGTGGGAACCGGACTCGAAGCGACGGTTGCCGTCGACTCGGGCGCGGTGATCATCGCGCGTCGTGCGGGTATCGTGACCAGCGTCACGGCCGACGAGATCATCGTCGACAACGGCCTGATTGCGGCTCCCGCCGTCGAGGGCGGCCGTCCGTTGGCGCGCCTGGGTCAGCTGGATCGCTACAAGCTCAAGAAGTACTGGCGTACCAACCAGGATACCGCCATCAACCAGCGCCCGCTCGTGCGGATGGGGCAGCAGGTTGCGAAGGGGCAGGTGTTGGCCGACGGTGCCGCCACGGAAATGGGACAGTTGGCGTTGGGCGCGAACGTGCGTGTCGCGTTCATGCCGTGGTATGGCCACAACTTCGAAGACGCCATCGTGCTCTCCGAACGCCTGGTGAAGTTCGACGTCTTCTCGTCGATTCATATCCAGGAGCTCGAGCTGCATGTGCGCGATACGAAGCGTGGACAGGAAGAAATCACGCGTGAAATTCCGAACGTCGCCGAGGAGTCGCTGGTTGACCTCGACGAGCGTGGTATCGTGCGCATCGGTGCACACGTCAAGCCGGGCGACATTCTCGTCGGCAAGATCACGCCGAAGGGTGAGACCGAGCTGTCGCCGGAAGAGAAGCTGCTGACCGCCATCTTCGGTGAAAAGGCGAAGGACGTGAAGGATTCGTCGCTCAAGGTGTCGCCGGGTATGGAAGGCGTGGTCATCGACGTGAAGATCTTCTCGCGCGTGGAAGATCAAGTCGTTGAAAAGGATCGTGGTGAGCGCATCGGCGATGTGCGTCGTCTCGAAGGCGAGGAGAAGATCCGCGTCAACGAAGTGCGCGACATCGAAATGGCGGCCTTGCTGGAAGGCGAGAAGATTTCTCTGGCGCTGCGCGCAGGCACGGTGGAAGAAGCCATTCCAGCCGGCACGACGCTGACCAGGGAGCTGTTGTCGACCGTGCGTTTCGCGACGCTCGATCTCAAGACCTTCCGCGTGGAAAGCAAGAAGGCCAACGATCGTGTGCGCGAGATCATCGACGCCGGAAACGAAGAGAAGGCACGCATCGAAGAGCGTGCGGAAGAGCGGATCGATCGCATTCTGCAGCCGGACGAACTGCCGCCGGGCGTGATTCAGTTGGTCAAGGTGTATCTGGCCGAGAAGCGAAAGATTTCGGTTGGTGACAAGATGGCCGGCCGACATGGCAACAAGGGTATCGTGGCCCGTATCGTGCCTGAAGAAGACATGCCGTTCATGCCGGACGGTCGTCCGGTCGACATCGTGCTCAACCCGCTCGGCGTGCCGTCGCGCATGAACGTTGGACAGATTCTCGAGACCCACCTTGGGTGGGCCGCCAAGCTGCTCAACTTCTATGCGAAGACGCCGGTGTTTGAGGGAGCGAACGAGCGCGAAATCGGCTTGCTGATGAAGCTGGCTGGCGTGCGGTGGGCACGTGAGTGCCTGGCACTGGGCGATGCGTCGTCTGACGCCACGCCGCAGGATGTGCGCAACCTGTTGTCGGATATCAAGCCTGATCGCCGTTTGCCGGACAAGGTTGAGCTGTTGCATGATGCGAATTTGAACGACCTGAACGCCAAGGGCATGTCGCCCGAGACCAAGGCGTTGCATGGTCGCGTACGTGATTTCCTTGTGCAGTCGGCGCGCGTGTTGGCCGAACGCGAGATCGCCGCCGTGAACGCGGAGCTCGGGATGCACGAGAACGAAGAGAGCGAGTTGCCGGGCGATCGCGAGGTCGCGATCACCGCGCTCAAGGCGCAGGCCGCGCTGACGCCCGCCGAAACGTTGCAGCGCACCGGTTCGCCGGCGCTGGCGGCGATGTTGGGTGCCAAGGGTGACATGGACGTTGAAGCCGCCGGTTCCGAGCTGATCCGGTTGGCTGGTCTCACGCCGTCGGGTAAGGTGCAGCTGCGCGATGGTCGTACGGGCGAGACGTTCCAGGCGCCGGTGACCGTTGGCGAGGTGTACATCCTGAAACTCTCGCACCTGGTCGACGACAAGATCCACGCGCGGTCCATCGGACCGTACTCGTTGGTGACGCAGCAGCCGCTCGCTGGCAAGGCGCAATTTGGTGGCCAGCGTTTCGGAGAAATGGAAGTGTGGGCCCTCGAAGCGTATGGCGCAGCGCACACACTGCAGGAGATCCTGACGGTCAAGTCCGACGACGTGAACGGCCGAAGCCGTGTCTACGAGGCGATCGTAAAGGGTCAGAACCTGCCGGAGCCGGGTATCCCGGAATCGTTCAACGTGCTCGTGAAGGAACTGCAGGCGCTGGGCATCAAGGTGACGCTCGGCTCCACCGACAACAACGGTGTCGACATTCTCGACGGCAACGGAAACGGCAACGGCGGCGGAGAATAACCATGATCGATTTTCGCAGCTCGCGTGAAGCTCGCGCGTCAGCGTTCGACTATATGTCCGTGCGTATCGCCTCTCCCGAGGAGATCCGCGGACCGAAAGACCCCAAGGAGCGCGAGCGGCTGGAGATGGCCGGTCTGCGCACCTGGTGGTCGTGGGGCGAAGTCACCAAGCCCGAAACCATCAACTATCGCTCGTTCAAGCCGGAGAAGGATGGCTTGTTCTGCGAGCGCATTTTTGGTCCCGTCAAGGACTGGGAATGCCATTGCGGGAAGTACAAGCGCATCCGTTATCGCGGCGTCATCTGCGATCGCTGCGGCGTAGAGGTCACGCTGAGCAAGGTGCGGCGCGAGCGCATGGGCCATATCGAACTGGCCGTGCCTGTTGCGCACATCTGGTTCTTCAAAACGCTGCCCAGCCCGATGGGTAACCTGCTTGACGTCACGCTGCGTGATCTCGAAAAGGTGATTTACTACAGCAACTACATCGTCATCGATCCCGGTTCACAGGATTGCCGCGAACGTCAGTTGCTGGACGAAGACGAGTACCTCGATCTGCGTCAGCGTGCGAAGGCCGAAGCGGATACCGCGTTCCAGTGCGAGATCGGTGCACCGGCCGTGCGCGAGCTGCTGAAGCGGCTCGACGTTGATAGAGTTGCCGAAGAATTGCGTACGGCGGTCGTTGGCGAGACGTCGCAGCATCGCAAGAAGCAGATGCTCAAGCGTCTCAAAATTGTAGATGCGTTCCGCTTGTCGGGCGAAGGTGGAGAAATCCGCAACCGCCCCGAGTGGATGATTCTTGACGTCATCCCGGTCATTCCGCCGGACTTGCGTCCGCTGGTGCCGCTCGATGGCGGACGTTTCGCGACGTCTGACTTGAACGATTTGTATCGTCGCGTGATCAACCGCAACAATCGTCTGCAAAAGCTGATTTCGCATCGCGCACCTGAAGTGATCTTGCGCAACGAAAAGCGCATGCTGCAGGAAGCGGTCGACGCGTTGTTCGACAACGGGCGTCGCTCGAAGGCGATTCGTGGCCGCGGCAAGCGTCCGCTCAAGTCGCTGTCCGACATGCTCAAGGGCAAGCAGGGCCGGTTCCGTCAGAACCTGCTCGGCAAGCGCGTGGACTACTCTGGCCGTTCGGTTATCGTGGTCGGCCCCGAGCTCAAGCTGCACCAGTGCGGTCTGCCCAAGATGATGGCGCTTGAACTGTTCAAGCCGTTCATCATTCACAAGCTCGTGGAGTCCGGCGAAGCGGAAACGGTGAAGCGCGCCAAGAAGATCGTAGAGCGCGAAAACGCGATGGTCTACGAGGTGCTGGAAGGCATCATCAAGGACCACCCCGTCTTGCTCAACCGCGCGCCGACGCTGCACCGCCTGGGCATTCAGGCCTTCGAGCCCGTGCTCGTAGAAGGCAAGGCCATTCGTATTCACCCGCTCGTCTGCGCGGCGTTCAACGCCGACTTCGACGGGGACCAGATGGCCGTGCACGTACCGCTGTCGTTCGAGGCACAGATCGAAGCGCGCGTGTTGATGCTGTCGTCCAACAACATTCTCAAGCCATCGGACGGTCGTCCGGTCGCTGAGCCGTCACAGGACATCGTGCTCGGGTGCTACGTTGCGACCAAAGCGCCGATGGGCTTCGAAGCGTATCTCAAGGACGAGGCCAAGGCGCGCACGTTGCCCGCCTTTTCCGACTCGGCCGAAGTCGATATGGCGATTGTCAACAACCGTGTTGGATTCCAGACGGCCATTCGTTGGCTGGATCGTCGCGGCGACAAGCCGGAGTGGGTGATCACCACCACCGGTCGTGTGCTGTTCGACATGATCGTGCCGGCGGGGCTGCCGTTCAACAACAAGGACATGAAGAAGAAGGCGCTCGGCGAACTCGTTTTCCAGAGCTACCGCAATTGCGGTCTCTCGGAAACGGTGGCGCTGCTGGATCGCCTCAAGGAATTCGGTTTCCGGAACGCCACGCGCGGTGGCGTGTCGATCGGTATCGAAGACCTGCACATTCCGAAGGAGAAGGTGACGCTGTTGCAGGAAGCGTCGGAGCGCGTTGAGCGTTTCCAGCGTGCGTACGCCACCGGTAACATCACGAACGGCGAGCGCTACAACAAAGTCATCGATACGTGGACACACGCGAACACGGACGTTGCCGACGCCATGGT
>Ga0105049_10003595_pt1 | contig 18272 bp, 15 predicted proteins | sample MAT06_FD_78087 | JGI IMG/M metagenome (GOLD analysis project Ga0105049, IMG submission 78087) | Freshwater microbial communities from Lake Fryxell liftoff mats and glacier meltwater in Antarctica - MAT-06 | ecosystem: Environmental > Aquatic > Freshwater > Ice > Liftoff microbial mat | place...
CGATGTCGATGTCGATGCCGGCTGGCGGCGGGCTCGTCTCGCGCCGTCGCTTTCAGAAGTGTACCGGTCGGTCGACGTCACGAAGGGGAGCTGGTTCCGGAAGCTGATCGCGTTTGCCGGCCCGGGATATCTCGTTGCGGTCGGCTACATGGACCCAGGCAATTGGGCCACCGATCTCGCTGGTGGATCGCAATTCGGATACGCGCTGTTGTCGGTGATCCTGCTGTCGAACCTGATGGCGGTGCTGCTGCAGGGGCTCGCCTTGAAGCTTGGCATTGTCACCGGCCGCGATCTCGCGCAAGCATGTCGCGACCACTATTCCAAGCGCGTTTCATTCGCGCTGTGGATACTGTGCGAGATCGCGATTGCGGCGTGTGATTTGGCCGAAGTCATCGGTACTGCGATCGCGCTCAATCTGCTGTTCGATATTCCCATCCCGTGGGGGATCGGGCTCACGGCGCTGGATGTGATGGTTGTGCTGTATCTGCAGAACAAGGGGTTCCGCGTGCTCGAAGCGCTGGTGATTGCGCTCGTTGCCGTGGTTGGTGGCTGCTTCCTCTTCGAATTGGTGATCTCCCATCCCGCGATGGCGGAGGTGGCGAAGGGATTCATCCCAACCGCAGATATCATCACGAATCCGGACAAGTTGTACATCGCCATTGGCATTCTTGGCGCGACGGTGATGCCGCACAATCTCTATTTGCATTCATCGATCGTGCAGACACGAAAGTACGCCGAGGATGTGGCAGGTAAGCGGGAGGCAGTGCGTTTTGCGTTCATCGACTCGACGATCGCGTTGACCTTTGCCCTGTTCATCAACGCGGCCATTCTCATCGTGGCAGCGGCTACGTTTCACACCAGCGGAAACACGCAGGTCGCCGAAATTCAGGACGCGTACAAGTTACTCGCGCCGCTGCTGGGGGTGACGGGTGCGAGCACCGTGTTCGCGCTTGCCTTGCTCGCGTCGGGGCAAAATTCGACGCTGACCGGGACGCTGGCGGGGCAGATCGTGATGGAAGGATTCCTGGAACTCCGCATCCGCCCGTGGCTGCGCCGATTGATTACCCGGGCGATTGCCATTGTGCCCGCGGCAATGGTGGCCATCTTCTATGGGGCCAGTGGTACCGCCAAATTGCTGGTGTTGAGTCAGGTGATTCTTTCGCTGCAGCTTTCTTTCGCGGTGTTCCCACTTGTCCGCTTTACCTCAGACCGCGCCAAGATGGGAGTGTTCGTAAATTCGCTCGGTCTTCGCATCGCAGCGTACGCAGTTGCCTTCGTCATCTCGACTCTCAACGTCTGGTTGCTGTTTCAGACGGTGCGGGGGTGGCTGTCCTGATGTACCGCCGCATTCTTGTGCCACTCGAGAACTCGTCGTACGACCAGTGCATTCTCGATCACATCCGAAAGCTCGCGCGCCTGTGTGATGCATCGCTGCTGCTCATTCACGTTGCCGACGGTTTCGCCGCACGCAATCTGCGGTCGTTGGCGCTGCGCGAGTCGGAAGAGATGCAGCGTGATCGCGCCTACCTCGAGTCGTGCTGCGCGTCGTTGCTTACGGACGGATTCACCGCCGAGTGTGTACTGGCCGGTGGCGATCCGGCGACGGAAATTGTTGCTGCGGCCGAACGCGAACAGTGTGATCTGATCGCGATGGCGGTCCACGGTCATCGCGGCCTGCAGGATGTGATTTATGGGACCACGGCGAACACCGTACGCCACCGCTCGCTGGTGCCCGTGTTGATGGTGCGCGATCGGCATCGCGCGATGGCCCGCTAGGACTGGACCAGGACTGGACATGTTTGCACGAAAAACTCCGCCCGTCGACGCTGGCGCCGACGTCGCACCGCCGGAAGGCGAATCGTCAGCGCGTACACGATCACTGACTGAGCCGGTAGAAGACTACCTGAAGGCCATTTACGAACTGGAGCGACGTAACGGCGTCGCCGCGACCAGTGATGTCGCTGTCGCGCTCGACGTTGCGCCTGCGTCGGTCACCGGCATGATTCGCCGACTCGCTGGACAGGGCTATCTCACACACGTGCCCTATCGCGGTGTGCAGCTCACCGACCTCGGTCGACGCGCGGCGCTGCGCACCATTCGACGTCATCGCATTCTCGAGAGCTATCTCACGCGCGTGCTCGGCTTTCCGTGGGATCAGGTACACGCTGAAGCGGAGCGGCTCGAACATGCCGCGTCGGACGATCTTATTGAGCGCATGGCCGCTGCACTCGGGAATCCCACATCCGACCCGCACGGCGCACCGATTCCGACTGTCGAAGGCACGGTCGATCAACGGCATTACCGCCGACTCGTCGATCTCGCCGTGGGCGAACGCGCGACCATGGTGCAGGTGAGTGACAAGAACCCGGAGCTGCTGCGATACCTCGCCGAGATTGCGTTACAGCCGGGTGCGGAAGTGACATTGATGGCGCGGGCACCTTTCGATGGACCATTGACGTTACGTGTAGGTGCGTCCGAGTCGCTCGTTGGCCCCGCACTCGCCGAGCAGGTGCTGGTGGAACAGCGCCCTGCGGAGAGTTCCGTGCCCGAGCGCGAGAAGACCCCACCGTCGACCCGCAAGTCCAAGTCTCCGCCCCGTTGATCGCCAAGTCAGTGTCTGCAGCTGCTACGAAACGCGTTCTACTGATCGTACTGCTTTCGGCGTGTGTCGGCTTCGCGAGCCTGCTGCACGCGCCCACGTTGCATGCGCAGGATTTGCATGCGCAACCGAGCAACGCGCCACGGTCGCCGACGTTCGGACGCGTTCCGGAATCGCCACGGGGTATCGCGATCGATGCTCGCATGGCGTCCGACTACAGTCTCAAGATCGGTGATATCGCCCGGATTTCCGCGACGCCGGGCGTCGCGAGTGATTCCGTGCGAATCGCGGCGATCTTCGAACGCCGCGCGGATCCGTCAGAAGTTGCACGCACCGAGTTTCGCGTGCGCTTGCATCTCGACCAGTTGCAGCAACTCCTCGGTATCGACGATCGCGTCGATCGGTTCGCCGTAGGACTCAAGCCCGGCGTGTCGGCCGACTCAGCGGTCAGTCGCATCAATCACGTGGCGTTCGGATTCCGGGCGCATCGCTCACGCGATGTGGCGGTCAGCAGTTCGCGCACTTTTCGCGTGGTCGAGCGCTTCCACCGCGCCATCGGTGTCATCACCATCGTGGCGAGCGCCGTCTTTCTCCTGTGTCTCTTGTTGCTCACGGTCGAAGAACGCCGGCGCGACATTGCGGCGCTGCGATTGATGGGTGTGTCACGCACCACGGTCGTCCGTGCGGTCGTAATCGAAGCAGCCATCGTGTCGTTGCTCGGCAGTGGCGCCGGCGCGCTCATTGGATGGATCTGCTCGATCGTCGTCAACGCGCACTATCAGGCGGTCTATCGCACGCCACTTACTTTCGCACTCCTTACCCCCGGTATCTTCGCCTTCGCAACAAGTCTCTCCCTTTCACTCGGCGTCGTCGCAGGCGCATTGGCGGCGTGGCGACTGGTGCGCACGCCACCGCTCGCGCTGATGGGGCGTTGAGCACAATGCGATTCACACTCGCATTCGCGACCTTGCGAAGACATCCGGCGCGCACGCTGCTCGCAATTGTGGGCATTGCCGTTGCGTCAGCACTGCTGCTCGACATGGTGATGCTGGCGACAGGCATGAGCGAATCGTTCCGGTCGTTGCTCATGACGCGTGGATACCAGCTGCGCATTTCGCCCAAGGGGACGCTGCCCTTCGACAGCGAGGCAACGATAGACGGTGCGGGCACCATCATCAGTGCCCTGCGCGCGTCGCCGGACATCAAAGCGGTCAGTCCGATTCTTGGTGCAACGCTGTCGCTCCCCGATTCGAAGATTCCCACGACATTCGCGCTCGGGATCGAAACAGCGGTGCAGGGCGACTACACCGTTGAACGCGGCACCGATCTGATCGACGGCGATGGGGCGATCATCTCCGCTGTCGTAAGTCGCACATTTCTGGAGCGCAGCGGGCACGCGGTTGGCGATACCGTCACCATCGCCGCCGGCATCGACGCACAACTGCGAACGGCGGCACGCACGCGTCGTGTGATCCTCAGCGGCGAAGCGCGATTCATCTACATCCCCAACGAAACGCCCGTGATTGCGCTGCCGCTGACGACCCTCCGCGCAATGCTTGGCGCGACCTACGCCGATCGCATTTCGCTCGCGATGGTTGAATCGCGCAGTAACGATTCCTCAAAGGTCGAGGCGGTGCGCGCGTGGATTGCGCAGACACAACCGCGCATCTCGGCCATCTCCACCGACACCGCCATTCGCCAGGTCGAGGAGCGCCTTTCCTATTTTCGCCAGCTCGCCTTCGTGCTCGGCGCCATCAGCCTCGGCATTGGCTTTCTGCTGGTCAGTACGCTCGTGACACTTTCGGTGAACGAGCGACGCGGCGAGATCGCGGTACTGCGCGCAATCGGCACGCAGAAGATCGGCGTACTGCAGCAGGTGTTGCTCGAAGGGTTGATGCTGAGCGGCGCCGGCATCGTTGCTGGACTCGCCCTCGGACTCGTAACTGCTCGTTGGTTGAACGCGATCCTGCTCGACTTTCCAGGGCTACCGGCAGCGTTTGATTTCTTCGTGTGGAGCCCCGGTGCCGCGTGGCGCTCACTCGCCCTGCTGCTGGTGTCCGGGACGCTGGCCGGTCTCCTGCCCGCATGGCGCGCTGCGTCGACACCCGTTGCGCGCGCACTGCGCGAGGAAGCCGTCGGATGATCTTGAGCTGCGACAACGTCGTTCGTGCGTACAAAATGGGCGAAGCGACAATTTCGGCCGTGCGCGGGGTGTCACTCGAAATCGAGCGTGGCGAGTTCGTGGCGATCACCGGCCCCTCCGGTTGCGGCAAGAGCACACTGCTCCACCTACTTGGCGCGGTTGATGTACCGACCACGGGTTCTGTCATCATCGACGGACGCAATACAGCGACCCTCTCTGATCGTGCCGCTACTGATTTTCGGCTGCGTCACATCGGCTTCGTCTTTCAGCGTTTTTATCTGATGCCAACCCTGTCGGCGGCAGAGAACGTTGAGTTGCCAATGGCCGAAGCGGGCGTCGATCGCGCCGTGCGTCGTGCTCGGGCGCGTGAACTGCTGGGGTACGTCGGGCTTGGTGACCGTGGCCACCATCGTCCCACACAACTTTCCGGTGGCGAGCAGCAACGCGTTGCGATTGCGCGCGCGCTGGCAAACGGCCCATCGCTGCTGCTCGCCGACGAGCCGACAGGCGAGCTCGATGCGGATACCGGCGCCAGTTTGCTCGAGCTTTTCGGTCGCCTGCATCGCGATGGCACGACACTCGTGTTCGTGACGCACGATCAAGTCGTTGCCCGTGCGGCCGCGCGCGTGGTGCGACTCAAGGACGGTCGGGTCGATTCTGACACGCGACGTCCGTTGACCAGTACAAACACCGATCCAACTGAGTCGATCGCGTGAACAGCAACGCTGCACGTCTCGCGCTCGCACGCCTGCTCGCATGGCGGAGCGTGTCGTACCGCCCGTGGCGTTCATTGCTGCTGTGCGCAGGCTTTGGCGTTGGTGTGGGGGTGATGATCGTGCTGCTGGCTGTCGGCGAGGCGATGGTTTCGCAGGCCAGTCAGGAACGACTGGTTGGTGGCGGAGAGGTGACAATTCTCCCTGAAGGCATCGACATCGAAGTGCTCACCACCGGCGGACTGGGTGGACTGTTTTTCTCTGTCCCCAACGCGCGGTTTGTGCATCGACAGGTATTGTCCGCGCCGAGGCTGTCCGATGCGGTAGCGACCGTCGCGCCGCAGTTGGAAGGGAAGTTGTTGTATCTCACCACGGCGGATGGCGTGGAGCATCCGGTGCGCGCAACTGGAGAGATCCCGTCCGCGAGTCGCGCCCTCGGCGCGGTACCGAACATCACAACGGGCGTGTGGGACGATGACGATGGTGATCGACGGTGGGTGACGCCGACGCTGGCCGAGTGGCGGCATGACATCGATCACTTTCATCTGCCGCCGCAAGGTTTGGCGAATCGCGAAACGTGGGGAGAGTGGCACTACTTCAATGTCATCTCGGCCGACGCCTCGCGCTGGGCATTCCTCTCGTTCATTGTCGGTGGTGACGTGACGAGTGACAAGTGGGCAGGGCAAGTGCTTGTCACGCTGCATGAGCGTGATCGCCGTCCGCGTCGCTTCAGTGCATCGGTGCCAAAGGAGCGCGTGCAGTTCTCGACGCGTCACGCCGATCTCGTGATCGGTGACGGGTCGGTGCATCTGCTCGACGACGGGCGGTATGCAGTGCGGGCCACGGTGCGAGAAGAAGGCACGGGCACACCGATGGATGTTGATCTTGTGGTCACTCCCGCAGAACGTGTCGACTTTCCGGGTGCCACCCTCGTGAGCGGCGACTTCGCCTCCGGGTACGCGGTACCTGGGCTTCGGGCCAACGCTACGGGTTCAATCTGTATCGCAACAAAGTGCGACAGGTATGACAACGTGCAATCGTATCACGACCACAACTGGGGCGGGTGGCGCGGCGTCACGTGGGAGTGGGGTGCAACCCGCGCTGGCGCCTACACCGTGCTGTACGGCCGCGTGACGCCCGAAGATTCCATTGGCGCCAGTGCGCCGCTCTTCGTCTACGTCGCCGACAGCAGTGGATTCCTGGCCCTATTCCGTCCAACGTCCATCAGTTACGACGATGCGCGCACGGTCAGCACTGCCGAGGGACCACTGCGGGTTCCGTCGCGGGCCATGCTGGTTGATGTGCGCGGTGCTGACACCCTGCGGCTATCCCTCACGATCGACGATGCCGTTGCGACCGACACTCGACGGGCGATTGCCGAACGTGGGGACGGCACTGAACCGCGCGGATTGCGCCATCCGTGGTTTGTGCAGATGGCGGGTGAAGCGGAGATCTCAGGGCGCATCCGCGGCTCCGTGCTGGCGGGCCGCGGACGCGGCTTCTTCGAAACGTACCGTTAGCCGTACGGTCGCGTGTTATGTCACGCGCGTACTAACGATAGCGGGCGCGGATCATCTTGAGGGTGTACTCGGATAGCTTACCCTCTTTGATCAGCTCGCTGAGACGAAGCGCATCGGAGCGCGCCTGATTGCGCTGTCCGGCGTCCATGTTGAGCCAGATCGCGTCGACAAGCGCCCGTGCCTCCGTGTTGTGGTCACTCACGGCCAATGCATCGTCGGCGAGCCGGTCCATGGTGATGGCCGCTTCGCGATTGAACGAGCTCGAGTACAACACGTTGGCGAGTCCGAACGCGGCCTCGATCGGCAGCTTTCCGTCATCACGATCGAGTGCTGCGGCAATCACGAATTCGCGACGGGCCACATCGAACTCTCCCTTGACGAGCGCGCGACGCGCGGATTCCAAGTGATCGGCAGCAGATGGAATGTCGGCGACCACCGCTGGGGCAGCGCGGCGAGCGACGCTATCTGTGACCGCAGTGGGCGCAACCTGAGCGGCGAGGAGTGTTGCGACAGTGAGGGCGACGGTGAGCATGGGAGATCTCCTGTGTTATATCGTGTGCGTGACGGACGAGACAGCGAGAAATGGCATGGCGTGTTGCGAACTGTGTACATGTTTGGATACGAGAGCACGCCGTTCTGGTGTCACTCGCGGGATCGGAAGCGGTAGAGACGGGACGACCGGCGGAGGCCCGTGCCGATGGGGAGAGCGCGCACTCGCTGCCTGACAAATGCGGGTGTCGATCTCTCCGCTTACCTTTCCCGCATGCACACACCGGACACTCCTCCCATCGACATCACGGCTCCGACCGCCGCTAAAGCCCCGCCTTTGTCACCCGATGCGGCCCAGCGGCTGTTGCGCGGTGAATCCCGCACGCCGCACGACATCCTCGGCGCGCACCCTGCGGTGTTTGATGGCGTTCAGGGCGTGGTCATTCGCGCGCGGCATCCGCGCGCGCGCGCAATGTCTGTGATCGTGAATGGGTCACGACACGTGATGGAGCGTGAGCACGACGAACTGTTCGCGATCTTCCTGCCGCGCGCTCCATTGCCGCTCTCCTATCGGCTCTCCGCTGAACGCGCCGACGGCACCAGCGACGAGTATGACGATCCGTATCGCTTCACGCCCACGCTCGGCGACATGGATCTGCATCTCTTTGGCGAGGGACGACATCTTCGCCTGTGGGAGAAGCTGGGCGCACATCCACGAGTGATCGATGGGGTGAGTGGTACGTCGTTCGCTGTGTGGGCGCCGAATGCAACGCGCGTGTCCGTTATCGGTATGTTCAACGGGTGGGACGGACGTGTGCACGTGATGCGCGCGCTGGGTTCGAGTGGCGTGTTCGAACTCTTCGTGCCCGGTGTCGATGTGGGGACGTTGTACAAGTTCGAGATCCGTCCATTCAGCGGACGCATTCGCATCAAGACCGACCCGTTCGCCGCCAAGATGGAACAGTCGCCCGGTCATGCGTCGATCGTTGAACGTCGCGGCCAGCACGAATGGGGGGATGGCGCATGGCTCGCGCGTCGGTCGGACGCCGACCCGTTGCGCGAACCGATGAATGTGTACGAAGTGCATCTCGGGTCGTGGATGCGCGGTGACGAGAATCGCGTTCTGACGTACGGTGAGCTTGCGCCGCGACTTGCAGCGCATGTGAAGCGGCTTGGTTTCACGCATGTTGAGTTGCTGCCAATTCAGGAACATCCATTCGGCGGATCGTGGGGATACCAAGTTGGTGGGTACTTTGCGCCCACGTCGCGTCATGGCACGCCCGACGACTTCCGAGCCTTTGTCGACACGTTGCATCAAGCCGGCATTGGTGTGCTGCTCGACTGGGTGCCGGCGCATTTCCCCAAAGACGATTGGGCATTGCGTCGCTTTGACGGAACCGCGTGCTACGAGCATGAAGATCCGCGCCTCGGGGATCATCCCGAGTGGGGAACGCACATCTTCAACTATGCACGTTATGAGGTGCGCAATTTCCTGCTCGCGAATGCGCTGTACTGGATCGAGGAGTTCCACATCGACGGTCTGCGTGTCGATGCGGTCGCGTCGATGTTGTATCTCGACTACGGGCGCGAAGCAGGGCAGTGGCTGCGCAACCGGTTGGGTGGGCGGGAGAATCTCGAGGCGGTGTCGTTCCTCAAGACACTCAATCACACCGTGCGCACGTTGCATCCGGGCGTAGTGACGATTGCGGAGGAAAGCACGACATGGCCCAAGGTCACGCACCCGATCGCGGAAGGCGGACTCGGATTCACCTTCAAGTGGAACATGGGGTGGATGCATGACACGCTCGACTACTTCAAAGTCGATCCGTTCTTTCGCCGGGGCTCGCACAACAAGCTGACGTTCGCGATGATGTACGAGTACAGCGAGCGTTTCATGAACCCGTTGTCGCACGACGAAGTCGTGCACCTCAAGAAGTCGTTGCTGGAAAAAATGCCGGGCGACCAGTGGCAGCGTTTTGCAAATCTGCGTACGCTGATCGGGTACTCCATGACGCGGCCCGGCAAGTCGCTGTTCTTCATGGGCACCGAGCTTGCGCCGTATCGCGAGTGGAATCATGACACGAGTCTCGACTGGCATCTCGCGGAAGATCCGCGTCGCGTCGGACTCGACAGCTTCATGGAGAAGCTGGGCGAGTTGTATCGCACGCATTCGTGCTTCTGGCGTCGCGATCACGAGCCGTCCGGCTTCAGTTGGATCAGTGTCGACGACGCCGAGCAGTCGGTGCTCTCGTACGCGCGTCACGATGGCGCCGAGCACGCCGTCGTTGTGCTGAACCTGACGCCTGTTCCGCGGAACGAGTATCGCATGGGCGCCCCGCGTGCAGGCACATATCGCCCTGTGTTGAACAGCGACTCCGAGTTGTTCGGCGGCAGCGGCTACTTGGTACCCGAAAGCGTCACGACGGAGGACATGCCACATCACGGTTACGCACAGTCGATGGTGCTGGCGCTTCCGCCAATGAGCATGCTCGTGCTGCTCCCGGATCCGATGCCCATCGACGCGACCACTGAGAATGCGGAAGTGATGGCTGTCGTGGGCGACAACGTTGCTGCGGGAGTCGTGAGCGGCGGCGAACGCGCACCAGCGGTCAAGCCGAAGCGCATCAAAAAGCGTAAGGCGAAAGCCGAGAAGGCAGAGAAAGCACCGAAGGCGGAGAAGGTAGAGAAGGCACCGAAGGCGGAGAAGCCAGCCAAGGCACCTAAGTCTCAGAAAGCCGAGAAGGCCTCGAAAGCCAAGAAGGCAGAGAAGCGTCGCGCGAAAGAACAGAAGGCGGGTGCAATTGTCACGCACAGCACGGCGACTGCGAAGGAAGAGGCACCGAAGCCTGCGCCACGCGTTCGCAAACCGCGACCGAAACGAGTCACTCCGCTACCGGTGACGTCGTCGTCAGCGTCTCCATCCGCCGACGCGACCACGCCGCCGAAGCCCAAGCCTGCGCCGCGCAAACGCCCGTCGCGCGCGAAGCCCAAGCCAGTGGCAGAGGGTGACGCGTGAATCGGTTGTCCCTTCGGACGATCCTCTTTGGTGTGTTCGCGGTGGTCGCAGCGGGCGTGTGTGTTCGACTGGGAATCTGGCAACTCGATCGACTCAAACAGCGCCGCAACCTCAACGCGCTCGTACTCGAGCGTAGCAGCCGGGCGGCGGTGGCGATCAGCGACCTGCAAGGACAGGATACGAGCGCTATTCATTGGCGCCACGTGACCATTCGCGGCGTGGCCGACTACGGTGCGGAGTTGGTGCACGCGACGCGTTCACAGGCCGGCTCGCCCGCTGTGCATCTGCTCACGCCGGTGCGCCCTCTCGACGGCGCATGGGGCGATACGGCCATCCTGCTGCTCCGTGGCTACCTCTACTCACCTGATGGACGCACGGTCGATTGGGCGAAGGCGCGCGAAGCGGACACGCTGTCGTTCGATGCGTTGGTTACCGAGTTTCCACCGGTGCGCGAGGGTATGGTTCGAATGCCGTCGGCTGCGCGCGCTGTGCGATTCCTCGATCGCGACACGCTCCAGACCATGATGCATCGGCCGCTCGCGCCGTTCATCCTCCTCGCCCTCGGCGACACCGTCTCGCGCGACATCACCAAGCCGACACGCATTCCGCCACCGTCGTTGAGCGAAGGCTCGCATCAGTCGTATGCCTATCAGTGGTTCGCGTTCGCGACGGTCGCGCTCGTGGGGTTTGTGGCCGTGGCGCGCACGGATGCGGAGCGCGCGGAACAAAAGCGGCTGGGGCATTGAGCGAGATCGCCGCAGGCCTACTCTCGGCACGAATAGGCTCGCTGCTTTCGTGCCTGCCCCGTACAATTCGGCATGTCGACTGACACTCCACGTTCCTCCGCAAATTCTACTGCACATGCCGACGCGCCCGTCTGGGTAGTCACCGGTGGCGCGGGCTTTATCGGCTCAGCGCTGGTGCGCCAGTTGATTGCCGAAACGAATGTCCGTGTGGTAAACCTCGACGCCCTGACGTACGCCGGAAATCTCGCATCACTCGGCGCAGCGCGAGATCACGCCAGACACACGTTCGTCCGGGCCGACATTGCCGACGCCGCCGCCATGCGGGATGTACTCGCGACATATACGCCGAGTGTGGTGGTGCACCTGGCAGCAGAGACGCACGTCGATCGCTCGATCGACAGCGCCTCCGTGTTCATTCAGACGAACGTTGTCGGCACCGCTACTTTGCTCGAAGCGGTGCGCGGATACGTCGCAGCCCTGCCGAGTGACGACGCCGCAGCATTCCGTATGCTGTATGTGTCGACCGACGAAGTGTTTGGGACTGCGCCCGTCGGTACGTATTTCAACGAAGAGACAGCGTACAACCCCAAGTCGCCGTATGCCGCGAGCAAGGCGTCTGCTGATCATCTTGTGCGCGCCTGGCATCACACTTACGGCCTGCCTGCGCTGATCACGAACTGCAGCAACAACTACGGCCCCTGCCAGTTCCCCGAGAAGCTGATTCCGTTGATGATCGCGAAAGCGATTGCCGGTGAACCCATGCCAGTGTACGGCGACGGACTGCAGGTGCGCGATTGGCTGCACGTCGAGGATCACGCACATGCGTTGCGTGACGTGATTGCGCGCGGAATCCCCGGACGCACGTACGCCGTTGGTGCGCGCTGTGAACGGACTAACCTCGACGTGGTGCGATTGATTGGACGCGTGCTCGACGAAGTCCAACCGCTTTCCGGGCGCACCCGCGAACAGCTGATTTCCTACGTCACCGATCGGCCCGGCCACGACCGGCGATACGCCATCGATCCCACGCGCATCGAAACAGAGATTGGCTGGCGTCCGCGCTACGACTTTGAGTCGGGGATGCAGCAAACGGTGCAGTGGTTTTTGGATAACGACGAATGGACCAATGCCGTCGCGAGTGGTGCGTACCGCGGCGAGCGGCTTGGGCTTGGTGCCGCCACGTGAGCAGGCGGGAACTTCGATGAGCGTCACATGAGAAAAGGGATCATCCTCGCCGGTGGAACAGGAAGTCGCCTGTGGCCGATCACGCGCGCTGTGAGCAAGCAACTGCTCCCGGTGTACGACAAACCGATGATCTACTATCCGCTCAGCACGCTGATGCTGGCGCGGATCCGCGACATACTGATCATCACCACGCCGCATGAGCAACTGCTTTTCCAATCACTGCTTGGCGATGGTGCACAGTGGGGCCTGAATCTGTCCTATGCTGCGCAACCCCGACCCGAAGGACTGGCCCAAGCGTTTGTGATCGGACGGGAATTTCTCGGCGGTAGTCCCTGCGCACTCGTACTCGGCGACAACATCTTCCACGGCGATGGACTGGTGGAGCGGTTGCGCGTCGCGGACGCACGCGCCGAAGGCGCCACCGTCTTCGGATATCATGTGCGCGACCCTCAGCGTTACGGCGTGGCGGAGCTCGCGGCTGACGGTCAGGTGCTTGGACTAGAGGAGAAACCGACATTTCCGAAATCCAACTACGCTGTGACCGGACTGTATTTTTACGACGCCGAGGTGGCGGCGATCGCGGCACGCCTCGAACCTTCCGCGCGTGGTGAATACGAGATCACCGACGTGAACATGGACTACCTGCGACGCGGAAAGCTGCACATGGACCTGCTCCGCCGCGGGTTCGCGTGGCTCGATACCGGCACGTGCGAATCGTTGCTGGAGGCGTCCGGGTATGTGGAGACACTCGAGAAGCGTCAGGGCCTCAAGGTTGCGGTGCCTGAGGAGATCGCGTGGAGAGAAGGGTGGATTGGCGACCAAGAGCTGCTTCACCGCGCCGAAGAGCATGGTCGGAGCAGTTACGGCGAGTATCTTCGCGCGCTCCTCGAGCGGAGTCTGCCGTGAACGTCGTCCAAACGGCCCTGCCGGGTGTGCTGCTGTTGGAGCCGGTCGTCCGCTCGGACGAGCGGGGGCATTTCTGCGAAACGTGGAACGACGCGCGATACGCGGCCGCAGGCGTTGCCAGTCCCTTCGTGCAGGACAATCTCTCGTTCTCCAACGGCGGCGTACTACGCGGACTGCACCTCCAATGGCCTTGCGCGCAGGGGAAGCTCATTCATGTGCCGTTCGGCGCCGTGTACGACGTTGCGGTCGACGTGCGCGTTGGCTCGCCCACGTTCGGTCAGTGGGTGGGGGCAGTCCTCGACGCAACGACGATGCGGCAGATGTGGATCCCGCCGGGGTTCGCGCACGGGTTCGCGGTGCAGAGCGCCGGGGCGGTTGTGCAGTACAAGGTGACCGCGCCATACGAACCGTCCGACGAAATCACGATCGCTTGGAACGACCCGCGTATCGGGATCGAGTGGCCGATCGCCGAGCCGAAACTGTCGCCTCGGGATGCGGCCGCGCCGCAGCTTGATGATGTCATGACGCGATTGCCGCGTTGGTCCAGAGCCAGTGGATTGGCGAGCGACCACCCCTGACACACGCTTCCTTAGCGACGCGGTCCTATGCCAGGATCGAATACGGCGGAGGCTGTGCGCAACAGAATACGAAGGTCCGACCACAAGGTGTGTGAACGCACGTACCCGAGTTCGACATCGGCGCGTTGCGGGTACGCGAGATGGTGCCGCCCGTTGACGGCCCACGCACCGGTGAGGCCGGGTCGGACGGACAGGAGCGTCATTACGTGCCCCACGTAGTGTCGAAGCTCGTCGGCGACCAGCGGGCGCGGTCCAACCATCGACATCTCACCCATAAGCACGTTCCACAGCTGTGGCAGTTCGTCAAGACTGCTCTGGCGGAGCAGCCGCCCCACGCGAGTAATGCGTGGGTCGCTATGGTCGGGGAGCTTGAAGTCGTTCTGCTGATACGCCTCGAGCAAGGCCCGATCCTGACGCAGACGCTCTTCGGCATCCTGCGACATGGTGCGGAGTTTCCAGCACTTGAACCGCCGACCACCTCGGCCGATCCGTACATGGCCGAAGAGCGGTGAACCACCGCTCTCGACCATGATGGTGAAGGAAGCGACCAGCAGAACCGGCGCGGCCACAACCAGTCCGAACGCCGCCATGAACATGTCAAGCGCACGCTTGAGTGCAAAGCGTACACGCCGATCGCGTGTCATGGCCAGCTGGATGAGCGGATGCTCACCTTCCCAGATGACGACCGGATCGAGCCCGACGGGCGGCGACAGCGAGAGCAGCGTTAGGAGTCGGCAGTCGAGTGCGATCGCCAGTTCGCCGAGTGTATCCATGACGCCGCGTCCGACGCCTCCAGCAGCGAGCAGCGTGTCGGCCTCGTGCAGCTTCACCCGCTCACGCACCGCGGCGGCGAGCCCGTCCTTGCTGTCCTCTACTGCCAGCAGCCCGACAATCTCAAACCGATGCCCCGATGCAAGGGCTGGGTGTTGCAGCACATAGGGAATTTCGTGCATGGGGCCCACCACGACGACCCGGAACGGGGCAACACCGGACTGCGTCGCCGTGCCTTCTGGCCCGTCCACGAACGATCCATGAGCGCGGGCCGCCGGCGGGGTCACTCGGTTACGTATCAACACGACGCCCGATGAAATTAGAAAGTCGTCAACTGCAGAGCGCTATCAATGTGCACGAATGGTGCCGAAACATACGCTTGACGCCCTAGTCACGACAACCTTGACCGCCGCAGCGACATCGTCTAGTCTGGCGCCCTATGGAAGCAGACAACCAGAGCCTTTGATGAGCATGCTCGACGGCGTTCGCGTTGCGCTCGTGCATGAGTGGCTGGTCGTGCCGGCTGGATCGGAGCAGGTGTTGCGTGAGTTGGTGTCCCTCTTCCCGGGAGCCGACGTGTTCTGCGTGGTAGACGGCCTCTCCGATGCGGATCGTGCAGCACTGGGCGTGGGACACCCGCACACCACGCTCTTGCAGCGGCTGCCTGGCGTGCATCGCTACTATCGCGGAACGCTGCCTCTCATGCCGATGGCCATCGAGCGGCTGAACCTGTCATCGTACGACTTGGTGATCTCGAACTCACACGCCGTCGCCAAAGGCGTGCGCGTGCGCCCCGGCGCGCTGCACGTGTGTCATTGCTGCTCGCCCATGCGATACGCGTGGGATCTGCGCGATTCGTATCTCCGGGAAGCCGGCGCCGATCGCGGGCTCCGCGGCGCACTGTTGCGATTTCTCCTCGAACGGCTGCGCCGGTGGGATCTAGAAAACTCTGCCCGCGTCTCGGATTTCGTGGCCATCTCCGCGTTCATCGCCGACCGCATTCATCGCGCGTACGGACGCGAGAGCACCGTAGTCTTTCCGCCGGTGGACGTAGATTACTACACACCAGACGCGACACCGCGCGGTACGCACTATGTCACAGCGTCCCGGTTTGTCGGCTACAAGCGCATGCCCGAGATCGTCGCTGCATTCCGCGAGCTACCCGATCGGCAGCTGCGTGTCATCGGCGACGGACCCGATCGCGATCGCGTGGCGGCAGCGGCAGGTGAAAACGTGACGTTGCTCGGACGACAACCGAATGACGTGTTACGTCACGAACTGCGCTCTGCACGGGCGTTCCTGTTTGCCGCTGAGGAGGATTTCGGAATTCTTCCCGTGGAAGCCCAGGCGTGCGGTACACCAGTGATCGCACTGGGAAAGGGAGGCGCACTTGAAACGGTCATTGGACGCGGCGCGCACCGCACCGGGTGTTTCTTCGACGAGGCGTCGCCGATGGCGATCGCGGCGAGCATCCGCGCGTTCGAAGCAGAACCGGCACCACTCACGGCGGATTGTCGCGCAAACGCAGAGAGGTTTTCAATTGCGCGCTTTCGTGCAGAGTTCCTCGCACATATCGAGCGCGCATGGGCCGCGCATGCGGCGCGGCCGCCGCTCGATCGGCCAACAAACTACGGTGCATCGGCGTGAAGACACTGTGAAGACACTTCTGGTCTTTGGCGGGTCAGGGCAGCTTGGAAACGCGCTCCTGGCGCTCGCTGGCGACGAGTGGCAGGTCCACGCGCCTTCGTCGATCGAGGTCAATCTGCTGAATCCAGCAGTGGTGCGAGCGCATATCGGGGCGCTTCAACCCAGCGTGATCATCAATGCGGCGGCCTACACCAAAGTTGACGACGCCGAGCGGGAGCGTGATGCGGCTTACGCCATCAACGCAGTCGCGCCGGAAGCCATGGCCGTCGCCGCGCAGGATGTCGGCGCGCACTTCGTACACGTGTCCACCGACTACGTGTTCGACGGCGCTGGAACGGTTCCCTATTCCACTTCTGCTCAGACCAATCCGCTCGGCGTGTACGGCGCATCGAAACTGGAAGGTGAACTGCGTGTAGCGGGCGCATGCCCGGGGGCGGCAATCGTGCGCACCGCGTGGTTGCATTCGGGGCGCGGCACGAACTTCGTACGAACGGCGCTGCAGTTGTTAAGCGCTGGTACGTCAATGCGGGTGGTGGACGATCAGGTGGGAACCCCCACGCGTGCACGCACCGTTGCCGCCGTGTTGCTGCAAATGGCTGAGCGTCGCGATATCGCCGGCCTGCACCATTGTACCGATGCCGGCGTGGCGTCGTGGTACGATGTGGCGGTTGCGGTGCGCGACGCCCTGATGGTGGCGGGGAACTTGGCCGACGGCGTCACTGTCGTGCCGGTAAACAGCGCCGCGTTTCCGCGCCCAGCGCGGCGACCGGCGGTGGCCATTCTCGACACGTACGCGTTACGTCGTACGTTGGGCTGGACGCCGCCGCCTTGGCGCGACGGGGTGCGTGCGTCGGTGAACGAGTTGCTCGGCGGGCGTGGGAGTGATCAGCGTTGACCGCTGTCTCTGCAAACTATCGCTACCGGTTGTCGCTGACGGCTGTCGCCCACAACTAACGCCGGCGTACTATGGCATCCGAAGTCTCGCACCGAGGCTCAGATAACCGTTGGTTACATCCCGTCCCGGCGTGCGGTTGAGGTCAAACACCACGCCGCCTTTGGCGAACAGTTCCTGCGCCCCCACAAACCGCACCGCGCTCGCCTCGGCATACCACTGCGCGCGTGCGGTTGCTTGCTGCACGCCGGCGGTCTGGTCCGCCGGCATTGCGCGATACATCACCGAAACCCCGCGACGTCCACGCGGCGTCCACCGGTCAACGGACAGCTCCAGACCGCCGGAGCGCTCAAGCAGATATGAGCCAAGTAACTGCCCCTGCTGCGTGTGCCCCTGCGTGATCGGAGCGTGCTCGTAGAACGTGGCTTGCCCCCGCCCAATTGTCTGCAGCTCCGTAACGCGGCCGTTCACTAATTCGCTCCGCAGCATCCAAAGGCCATCATTGCGGGCCTGAAAAGTTTTGACGAAACCAAGCAGCCACGCGCTGTTGTGCTCGGGCTCCACCGTGAGGTCACGGGCGTCGGCGCTGCGATCGTTACGACCGAACTCGCCGAACACTTCGAAACCGTCATCTTCTGCGCGCCAGCGCATGAACACCGTGGCGAGCTGATTATCGGCCGTGGAGCCGGAACGGAATTGCGCATCGTTGAACAACGAGCCGAGCGGTGCCTTCAAGTCGTCGAGTTTCAACCCGCTATCCGGCCATGCGCGGTGGTAGAAACGCGCTGCACCAAACTCGAAGCCGGAACCGCCGGGGGGCTGCCACGTTGCAATGATTCCACTGCCCAAGCGCGTGCGGCTGGGTGCTGCAGGTGCCTGATCGCTCTGCGCCAATTTTCCGTACGTCACGCGACCGCTCAATCGCCCCGCAGGGGTGCGCCACGCACGCGACGAGCCGACAAAGACGTGCGGAAACCCGGCGCTGTTTGACCCCATCAACAACGACTGGCGCACACCCGGCCCCCAGAACTCGTTCATGGTGGACAGACCCACCGTGAGCAGACCCA
>Ga0105049_10003600_pt1 | contig 18267 bp, 12 predicted proteins | sample MAT06_FD_78087 | JGI IMG/M metagenome (GOLD analysis project Ga0105049, IMG submission 78087) | Freshwater microbial communities from Lake Fryxell liftoff mats and glacier meltwater in Antarctica - MAT-06 | ecosystem: Environmental > Aquatic > Freshwater > Ice > Liftoff microbial mat | place...
AAATCGTTTTCGATTCAGATGAGGGCTACCTTTTTAATAACCAGCTTTTGCCCCCCCAATATTTTCGATGGGGTGCCAGGTTGTTTTTATCTCTTGTGTATCCATGATTAGATAGGGCGACTGTGCTGACTCGGATAACCAATTCATTGTAGGATAAAACTTCATCCGCTTCATATTCATCGCTGCTTTTTCTGTAATCATTTGTTGAGCTTCAGCATCTGCTTCGCAGTACAAAATTGCGTTAACGTCCATGTGATCTGCAAAATAAGGCGTTAATTCTGCTGGCTTACCCGTTAAAATATTTACGACACCGCCGGGTACATCTGAAGAGTTGAGGACTTCTGCAAAAGTAATTGCGCACAAAGGCTTATCGAAGCTCCCCAACACAATTACAGTATTACCCCCGGCAATTACTGGTGCAATTAGTGATACCAATCCTAACAAGGAAGTATTTTGTGGAGCAATGGCTGCAACAACACCAGTTGGCTCTGGCACTGAGAAATTAAAATGAGGACTTGCCACCGGGTTCACTGCGCTGAATATTTGTTGAAACTTATCACACCAGCCTGCATAATAGATGAGCCGATCTATACAAATGTCTACCTCTTTTTCTGCAGCTGGTTTCGTAGCCGACTGCATCATGAGTTCCTCTACAAACTGTGCCTTTCTCCCTTCCAGCATTTCAGCAATGCGGTAAAGAATTTGTCCGCGGTTAAATGCCGCCTTTGTACTCCAATCACCAAACGCAGTTCTGGCAGCCACTACAGCATCCCTGAAATCTTTTCGTGAACTAAGACAAACATTGGCCAATAGTTCACCCTTAACATTTTTAGCCGCATAAAAACGGCCACTTTCTGTTCGGGGAAATTTTCCGCCAACATATATTTTGTAGGTTTTAAGTATCGGTAATCTTGCCATCGTAATTTTATTTTATACTATATATCTCGTCAATAATATTTGATTAATCCGCTTCTTTTTACAATTCAACATACGGATACAAGCCATGCAAACCGCCTTCTCTACCATATCCACTTTCTTTGTACCCGCCAAAAGGAGAGGTAGGATCAAACTGGTTATAAGTATTGGCCCATACCACCCCTGCACGTAATTTAGTAGTGAGGTTAAAAATCTTAGACCCTTTGTCTGTCCACACTCCTGCCGACAAGCCAAAAGGCGTGTTGTTGGCTTTTTCGATCACTTCGTCGTCTGTTCTAAAAGTTTGAATAGAAAGTACGGGGCCAAATATTTCTTCTTGCGCAATGCGGTTCGATTGAGCCACATTGGTGAAAAGCGTTGGCTTGCAGAAAAAACCTTTTGTAGGGATGGCTGCATTACTTTGGTACATCTCTGCACCTTCCGCCACGCCAATTTTTATATACTTGTGAATATTGGCCAATTGTTCTTTTGAATTAATGGCGCCGATATCTGTATTCTTATCCAATGGGTCGCCTACGATGAGCGTTTCTAATCTGTCTTTTAATTTGCGCAGCACTTCTTTGTAAACAGATTCCTGTACATACAATCTGCTACCCGCGCAGCATACGTGGCCTTGGTTGAAAAAAATACCATTGACTATCCCTTCAACCGCTTGGTCTAAGGGCGCATCATCGAAAATAATATTGGCCGCTTTTCCACCCAGTTCAAGGGTGGCTCTTTTACCAGTACCCGCTATGGCTTTTTGAATAATTTTCCCAACAGCTGTAGATCCGGTGAAGGCGATTTTATTGATATCGGCATGGTTTACCATCGCGGCACCGGTAGCCCCAGCACCAGTGATGATGTTCACAACACCCGGAGGAAGATCGGCTTCCTGAATTATTTCTGCCAGCTTTAATGCTGTGAGTGGTGTTGTTTCTGCAGGTTTTAAAACCACGGTATTTCCGGTTGCCAGTGCGGGTGCAATTTTCCAGGCGGCCATTAAAAGCGGAAAATTCCACGGAATAATTTGTGCAGCTACACCGAGCGATTGTGCGGTACGGTTAGGAAATGCGTATTCCAGTTTATCTGCCCATCCTGCATAATAAAAAAAATGATTGGCGGCCGTGGGTACATCAAAATCGCGACTTTCCCTGATCGGTTTGCCCCCGTCCAACGTTTCAATCACTGCAAATTCCCGGGCTCTTTCCTGAATCATTCTTGCGATACGATAAATATATTTGGCACGTTCTTTCCCTGGCATGTTTTTCCAGGTTTTATCGTAAGCGTTTCTGGCAGCTTTCACTGCCTTGTTCACGTCTGCGGCGTTTGCATCAGCTACCATGCTCAATTTTTCTTCGGTGGCAGGATTGATGGTGTTAAAATATTTTTTGCTGATCGGCTTTTCAAATTTGCCATTGATAAACAAATCGTATTGCGGCAAAATCTTTGCAGCCGATTTGCTCTCAGGAGCAGGGGCATACACACGAGCTGTATCAAATTTTAAAGTAAGGGTGTTGTTTTTTGCTTTTGCCATGAAACTGCTTATTTATAAGTATCTGGTGAATTTTTTCAACAATACTTTTATCAGAAAATATTGTTGGTAGTTGAATTAATCAATCGAAAAATAATCTTTGCCTTGGTAAACACCCGTTCGTTCTTTTTCGAGTTGCATGAGTACGTCGTTGGCCAAACTGCTGGCACCAAAACGAAACCATTGGTTGTTCATCCAATCTGAACCCAGCGTTTCATTGAGCATCACCAGGTAATGCAAAGCCAGCTTTGATTTGGAAATACCACCGGCGGGCTTCATGCCAATCATCTTTCCGGTTTTGTAATAAAAATCGCGAATGGCTTCCAGCATCACGAGTGTAACGGGCATGGTAGCCGCAGGAGTCACTTTGCCTGTAGATGTTTTGATAAAATCTGCACCAGCATACATAGCAATATCGCTTGCCCGCCGTACTTTGTCGTAGGTAACCAGTTCCCCTGTTTCTAAAATTACTTTTAACCTCGCTTCACCGCAGACTTCTTTCACAGCAGCAATTTCATCAAATACAAAATTGTATTCTCCCTCTAAAAATTTTCCTCTGCTGATCACCATGTCTATTTCATCTGCTCCTTGTTGCACTGCAAATTTGGTATCGGCAATTTTAACATTTCTGGAAGATTGTCCACTCGGAAATGCAGTAGCTACAGAAGCTATTTTAATACCCGTTCCTTCTACTGCTTTTTTTGCTGTGGCTACCATGGATGGGTAAACGCAGACCGCCGCCACATGGGGTAATCCTGGATAAGTATCATGTAGGTGAGCCGCCTTGTAACAAAGTTGTTGTACTTTTCCAACAGTGTCTTTACCTTCTAAGGTAGTAAGGTCGATCATATTCAACGTAAGGAACAACCCATTGAGTTTTGTTTCTTTTTTAATACTCCGTTTGGTAAACCGGGAGGCTCTTTCTTCTACCCCAACCTGATCGATTCTGGGGGGCAAACTAAACGAAGGAATCGAAATTTTTTTTTCGGCCATAATATTTAAGTAAAGGTCAAATTTAGTACAAAACTGTATGAAAGAAGTGAATATTAAAGGATTCTTTACACTTTTAAAATGACTGCTCCAATGAAGTTTTGGTTTCAAAAATAGCAGATGGATGGGCTATTTTAATTATTTTACATTGGCTCAACCGGTTGAAATAGATCGATGAATTTCAAATCGAATGATACTAAAAGCATGACATGCATTCTTTTTCCCATCATCATTTTAGAACTGTAGCAGCAATTTTCTTTTTTAATTGTTTAAATTACAACCTGCCATTATCGACTCCGCTTGAGTTGAACCATCCACCTTTGCGGTGAAATGAATTTGTTAGCATTTAAAATAACATCATAACATGAAAGCGATTGCACCATCAGAACTCATATTGGATAAAAGAGGCGCTATTTATCACCTCGGGGTGAGGCCGGAAGAAATAGCCCAAACCATCATATTGGTAGGTGATCCGGATAGGGTATCAAAAGTAAGTGCGCATTTCGACCGTATAGAACATCGTTTGCAACACCGTGAATTTTTTACACATACCGGATGGCTAGCCAACAAAAGAATAACAGTATTGAGTACGGGTATTGGTCCCGACAATATTGACATTGCCATCAATGAATTAGATGCATTGGCCAATATCGACTTTAGTAGCAGAACCATCAAGCCTAAACTTAGTTCGTTGAAACTGATCAGACTCGGCACATCAGGATCTTTGCAAAAAGATATTCCTGTAGATAGTTTTGTAGCGGGTACCCACGGATTGGGATTTGATAATGTGATGCATTTTTATCTACATGAGAACAACGCATCAGAACTATCCATTTTAGACGCATTTAAAACGCATACTTCGCTCACAGCTGGAAATGTTTTACCATATATATTTGAAGGAAGCTCAACATTGCTTCAAACTTTTCAACAAAATTACACACAAGGCATCACCATCGGCTGCCCAGGCTTTTTTGGCCCGCAAGGAAGAATATTGCGGTTAGGACTGGCCTATCCCGGACTTATAGATAAACTGACGCACTTTAAATATAAAGATCATTTTATATCCAATTTTGAAATGGAGAGTTCTGCCATATATGGATTAAGCCAATTGTTAGGGCATGAGGCATTGAGCCTAAATGTGATCGTGGCCAACCGGGTAAGAAAAGAATTTTCTGCTGATGGCAACAAGGCGGTTGAAGCCTTGATTAAACACTCACTAGACGTGCTGGCATCCTCCGATATTTAAATTTTAGAAAAAAGGAAGAACGGTGACAGTAATCGTTCAACTTTCGATAGTTTTAACCTTATTTTTATTACCAAAATATACAAACATCATGATGAGAAATTGTAAAGCAGCTCTGCTGTTTTTATTACTGGTACTTCGTGTATCAGTAGCCGTTAGCCAGGAAACATTTCCGGTAAATGGCGTTGCTGACAAACGCACCGGAGTATATGCCTTTACCAATGCCACGATTGTGAAAGATGCCCAGAACAACATCTCGAATGGCATTTTATTAATCAAAGAAGGAAAAATTATTGCTGTAGGCGCGTCTGTAAATATTCCTGCAGATGCTATAGTGATTGATTGTAAGGGTAAATACATCTACCCTTCTTTTATTGACATTTATAGTGATTACGGAATGTCGGCGAGCCAAACGCAGGCTGGGGGTTTTAATTTTGGCGCTCCGGTTCAACTTACCAGCAACACAAAAGGCGCTTATGGCTGGAACCAAGCCATTAGACCCGAAATCAGCGCTGCTAACATCTATGGGGCAGACGAAGCCAAAGCCAAAGCGATGAGAGAAGTCGGTTTTGGCGTTGTACTCACCCATTCAAAAGATGGCATCGCTAGGGGAACAGGCGCAGTAGTAGCCCTTTCTGCAAAACCAGAAAACTTTTCACTCATCAAAGAAAAAGCAAGCGCACATTATTCTTTTAGCAAAGGAAGTTCCAGACAAAGTTATCCTAGTAGTTTGATGGGCAGCATTGCCTTGCTCCGCCAAACATTTTTAGATGCACAGTGGTATAAAAATAAACCTGCAACGGAAGGGACCAATTTTAGTTTACAAGCATGGAACAACAACCTTGCATTGCCACAAATTTTTGAAGCGAACGACAAATGGAACAACCTGCGTGCAGATCGTATTGGTGACGAATTTGGAGTGCAGTTTATCATCAAAGGCGGGGGTAACGAATTCGAACGTATTGCAGAAATGGCAGCTACCAAGGCTACTTTTATTTTGCCGCTCAATTTTCCGCAGGCGATGGATGTAGAAGATCCAAATGATGCACGTTTCGTTTCTTTGTCCACCATGAAGAGTTGGGAATTGGCTCCTACCAATCCATCTGCTTTTGAAAAAGCAGGGATCCCTTTCTGTATCACCAGTGCTGATTTGAAAGACAGCAAACAATTTATGACGAATCTTCGCAAAGCCATTGAGTATGGATTGAGCGAAACCAAGGCCTTGGAAGCTTTGACAAAAACACCCGCTACCCTTTTGAATGTGTATAGTGAAACCGGTAGCATTGAAGCAGGCAAATGGGCCAATTTCATTGTAACCAACGGACCCGTTTTTGCGGAAAAAACTATGATTCTTCAAAACTGGGTACAAGGTGAAAAGTATGCGATCAAAGAAGATGGTATGCAGGAGGTGAAAGGAAACTACACCCTGCAAATCGACGGAAATAAAAATTATAGTTTAGCAGTAAAAAGCAACAACAGCGCCGACATTATAGGAAACGACACCATTGCTTCCAAATTCAGTCACGACGGCAAAATGGTATCCATCAATTTTAATGAAACCAAAAAAGCTAAAAAAGGTTTCAGACTCAGCGGGGTGGCCAATGGTAATTCATGGAGTGGTACCGGAACCGACAGTAGTGGAAATTCTGTTTATTGGACGGCCGTTTTCAACAATGCCATCGCTACAAAAACAGACAGTGCCAGAAAAAAAATAACTCCTACAGTAGGCAAACTTAGTTACCCCAACATGTCGTTTGGGTGGGAAGAAATGCCAAAGCAGGAAACTATTTTATTGAAAAATGCAACGGTATGGACCAACGAAAAAGAAGGCGTGTTGAAAAATGCAGATGTGCTGGTGGTGAATGGAAAAATTGCATCGGTAGGACAAAATCTCAGCAATGCAAATGCGAGAATCATTGATGCAACGGGCAAACACGTTACGGCGGGTATCATAGATGAACACAGTCATATCGCAGCGGCGTCCATCAATGAAGGAGCACAATCTGTTACTTCAGAAGTAAGAATTGCAGACAATATAGATCCGGATGATATTGATATCTACAGGCAGTTAAGCGGTGGTGTTACCACTTCTCATATCCTGCATGGAAGTGCGAATACTATTGGCGGACAAACACAGTTGATCAAACTGCGCTGGGGTGCCAACGATGAAGGATTGAAGTTCAAAGGTGCTGATGGTTTCATCAAATTCGCATTGGGCGAAAACGTGAAGCGCACCACTTCTACCAGCAACAATCGTTTCCCGGATACCAGAATGGGTGTAGAACAGGTGCAAATGGATGCTTTTACAAGAGCAAAAGATTATGAAAATGCGATAAAAGGACCTAATGGAAAATTAGTTCGCAGAGATTTGGAACTAGATGCCTTGGTAGAAATCATGAATAGCAAAAGATTCATTACTTGCCATAGTTATGTGCAAAGCGAAATTATTGAAACCATGAAAGTGGCAGAGAAATTTGGCTTTAAGATCAATACTTTCACTCATATTTTAGAAGGGTATAAAGTGGCCGACAAAATGAAAGCACACGGTGCAGCAGCATCTACATTTAGCGATTGGTGGGCGTACAAATTAGAAGTACAGGATGCCATTGCTTACAACCCAGGCATCATGCACAAAGTAGGGGTGAATGTAGCCATCAATAGTGATGATGCAGAAATGGCTCGCCGTTTAAATCAGGAAGCTGCAAAGAGCGTGAAGTACAGCAGCGTATCTGAAGAAGATGCGTTGAAGATGGTTACACTTAACCCAGCCATCATGCTGCACATCGATAAAACAGTGGGTAGTATTAAAGCTGGCAAAGATGCCGATCTTGTTGTTTGGAGCGATCATCCATTGAGCATTTATGCTAAGGCTGAAAAAACGCTGGTAGATGGGATTGTTTATTTCGACAGAGAAAAAGACATGGAACTACGCAAAAAGGTGCAGGCAGAAAGAACCCGTTTGATTCAGAAAATGCTGGATGAAAAAAAAGGCGGTGGATCTGTAGGCCCAGCCATGCCAAGCATGAGAAAAGTAAATGCATGCATGGACCACGCTCATAGCCATGGATTGCTTACTTACCAAGAAGAAAGCACCGACTAAAGAAACACTTTATCACAACAACAAAAATTAAAAATGAAAAAATATACAACCATAGTAGCAGGGCTTCTGTTAAGTTTGAGCAGTATGGCTCAGGAAACAGTGTACCCTGCGCCTGCACATAAAGGCATGCTGTTCATAAAAAACGGAACGGTTCATGTAGGCAACGGACAAGTTTTGGAAAACACCAGCATCCAAATCAACAATGGCAAAATTGAAAAAATAGGGACTAATTTACCTATCCCTGCAGATGATGTAAAGGTATTTGATGCAGCTGGCAAGCATGTGTATCCAGGCTTGATCATGAGCAGTACCAATACTGGCTTAAAGGAGATCGGCAGTGGTGTAAAAGGCAGCAACGATTTTAGTGAAATCGGTGCCTTGAATCCGAATGTTAAAAGCATTGTTGCTTACAATTCAGAATCTAAGGTTATCAATACCCTTAGAAGCAATGGTATTTTATTGGCCAATATTGTTCCCCAAGGGCAGTTGCTCGCAGGCAGTAGTAGTGTGGTACAGTTTGATGCCTGGAATTGGGAAGACGCTGCCTATAAAACAGATGGCGGTATGCATTTTTACATGCCATCACTCATTAACAGAAGAAGAGGCGGTTTTGGAGTAGCAACACCTGGCAACGACCCCATCAAGGCAGGCCTGGAGAGAATTGAATTAGTGAAAAGCTTTTTTCAAGAAGCAAAAGGATATTACGTTCAGCAAAACAAAACGGCTACCAATTTAAAATTTGAAGCGGCAAAAGGATTGTTTGATAAATCCCAAAAATTATTTGTGCATTGTAACCTTGTAAAGGAAATGTTGATAGCAGTTGATTTTGTAAAAGAATTTGGATTCGACGTAGTAATTGTAGGAGGCAGTGAGAGCTTTCAAATTGCACCTTTATTAAAGCAAAACAACATTCCCGTTATTTTACAACAACTACACAGTTTGCCCACATCAGAAGACGATGATATAGACCAGCCTTTTAAAACACCCACTGTTTTACAAAAAGCGGGCGTATTATTTGCAATAACAGATGAAGATGGACAAACCACTGGTCGAAATCTGATGTTCAATGCAGGCACGGCTGCCTCATATGGCTTGAGTAAGGAAGAAGCACTGGCTTCCATTACTTTAAATGCGGCGAAAATTTTAGGCATTGCAGACAAAACCGGAAGTATTGAAGTAGGCAAAGATGCCAATATCATTATTTCTGAAGGTGATATCTTAGACATGAAAAGCAGTGTAGTAACAAAAGCATTTATACAGGGTCGTGAGTTGAGTCTCGATGATAAACACAAACAGTTAAATGAAAGATTCAAAACCAAATATGGCATAAAGTAATATTCTTCAGACTATATTTAAAAAAGCCATCCTGTTTAAAGGGATGGCTTTTTGCATTACTGAAGATTTGTGAAAAGTTATATTGCTTTTACGAAAACGGTATAATGAAAACCAGCCTGATTGAATGTCAAACAGAAATAGGACTTACTTTGACATCCTATTATCTTTTCATAAAAGAGGGAAGCTGCTGCAATTTGCCAACACCGTCCAAGTAAAATCATTTTAAACTATTTTATTGAAGATTCAACATTTTTCCTTTTGGATATTTGACGCTATAACTAATTCTTACTTTTTTGCTTTCGCCTGGAGCGAGTTGTAATTTCCAGGTGAGCACACCAATTTCGGTGTTAACCATAGCATCGCTGCTTTCTCTCAGTTCTACTTCAATGTCTTTATTGGTACTGATGGGATACTGATCTTTCAGTATAAAATCAATGACCTCTTTTTTATTATTTTTTACAGTAAGTTCATAAGTAATTATCTGTAATTTATTAGAGCCAATGAATTTTACACTGCTGAAATCGGTCATTTTTTCTCTTTTCACTACCACACGTTTGTCTTTACCCAATGTTAAATTGAGAGTATCGTTGGTGCTGGCTGGATCTAAAAATGATTTACCAATATAGGTTCCTTCAAAAATAATATTGGCTTCACCTGCCAACAGGTTTAGCTTTTCCCAATCGCTTATTTCTGCTAAGAGATAGGCTTCTTTATCTAGCTTGGGTACAGCATAGTATTTAAACACCCCGTTCATGCTGGCTTCTTTTAATGTAGCAATTTGTTGTTTCCCGTTGGTAGGTACATCGTACAGTAAATCGATATCATAGGTAATGTCTAAATCATTTTCGGACACAGATACATAATCATCCAAACCGTCTTTTAAGGTGATTAACACCACACCATTGCTGGCTCTTGCGCCATACAATGCTGTAGAATTGGCGTCTTTTAATACATCAATCGATTTGATAGATGCAGGATCGAGGTTAGCATAATTGTTGTAATTCATTTCCGCTCCGTTTACAATATAGAGCGGTTGTGTGTTGTTCACGCTAGAAGATCCTCTGATTTTTATTTTTGCATACCCCGTTGTTACTACTTCATCTAGCTGTACACCTGATACACGACCCTGTAAAGACTGAATTGTATTAGACATCGCCAAACTATTTTCCAATCTTCTTACCGGATTAATGTAACTCAAAAACCAACTCCGCAACAATGGAGCGGTGCCATATTGAGATGGTGTAGAGGTAGACAAACTTAATTTTACTTTTTTCCAATCGATACCGGTGGTTTGGCTAATTTTTGCTTTATACACCAACTTGATAGGGCTTTTTACGCTCTCTACTTTTAAATCGTAGTAAGGCGTCCAGTAAGCATTTTGGGTAATGTAAGAAATGGTAAATTCATTTTCACCCGCCAATGCTGCGTTTAATTGTATAATCACCCTACCTGCAGATTTGGTATTTTTTTTCTGCTCTTCCTGCATTTGAGCAGACAGTTTTTGAATAAGGGTTTGTTGTTTTATTTTTTTCGATTTGAATGCTGACAATTCGTTTTGTAATTCTGAAGATTTTAATTTGTAGTAATCCATCAGTTTCACCAGTTCTGCTACACTGAGTCCGGTTTGAGAACCTTTGATCTCTTTGTTTGATTTTAAAACCGATAATAGATCTTCAGTGGTAGCGATAGAAATATTGATTTTTTCTATTTCGTTGCTGACCAACTCGAGTGAGTCGGTAATTTTCTTTAACGCAGGAGTGTTGTTTTCGTTTACGAGATACTGGTTGCTAAATTCAACGCCGAGGATCGTCACCACAGAGGGGCAATTGATTTGCAGGCTGTTGATGTCGATGCTGTTGCTGATTCCTTCAATAATCAATTCGGAGCTGCCCTTTAGCAGGTTGGCTTTGGCGGTGTGGAGCATTTCTGCACCAGACCGATAAACGGTGACTGATTTTACGGTAGCGGGTACTGTATTGTTATTGTTGAAAGAAAATGTTTTCATGCTGACTAGACATAGCAGGATCAAAAAAGTTGGCAATTTTTTCATAATATCTTTTTTAGTGAATAGAAGAACACCCAAAAGATGATGTAACGCTCAAGATTACATAACGCACAAAAAAGCCCTGCAAAAAATTGCGGGCTTTGGAATATAAATGTGCAGTTACAATTTCTCCCCATGCTGGCTCAAATCCAACCCTTCTTCTTCCTCTGCTTCTGAAACCCTTAACGGGGAGATGAGATCGGTGAGTTTTAATAACAGATAAGTGCCGATGAATACGAATACAGCGACTCCCAAGGTGGTAAGCAAATGAACCCTGAACAATGTTGTTTCTCCAAAAAACAACCCATTGCCAGTAGTATTGGCTGCATTGATGTGTTGATCTGCAAAAACGGCTGTTAATAAAAACCCTACAATACCTCCTACTCCATGGCAAGGAAATACATCCAACGTATCATCAATATTGCTTTTGGTGCGCCATTCTACCATTAGGTTGCTCACGATGCTACTCACCACACCCACGGTAAGTGAATGTGCAATGCTGATAAAACCAGCAGCAGGTGTAATGGCTACCAAGCCCACCACAGCACCAATACAAGTGCCCATGGCAGAGGGTTTGCGACCTCTTACCGAATCAAAAATTATCCAGGTAAAAGCGGCAGCGGCAGAAGCGGTTGTAGTAGTAGCCAGCGCATTTACAGAAAGCAGGTTGGCACCAAAAGCAGATCCTGCATTAAAACCAAACCAGCCAAACCACAATAAACCTGTGCCCAACAACACATAAGTGATTCTCGCCGGGGCGTGCACATACGATTTTCGTTTCTTCAAATACATAGCGCCTACCAATGCCGCAATTCCTGCACTCATGTGTACCACCGTTCCGCCAGCAAAATCTAATACACCGTATTTAAATAAGATACCGTTGGGGTGCCAGGTGGCATGTGCTAGCGGACAATAAATAAAAATGCAAAACAACGAGATAAATAAAATATACGAGGTAAATTTAATGCGCTCTGCAAAAGCACCTGTAATAAGCGCCGGTGTGATGATGGCAAATTTTAATTGATAAAAAGCAAACAGCATCAAGGGTATCGTGGGGGCTAGTTCCCATGGTTTGCCATGCAATACGCCCTTCATTAAAAAGAACGTAGAAGGATTTCCGATAAAGCCGCCGATTGAATCACCAAAGGCAAAACTAAAACCAACCACTACCCAAATAATCGTGATCACCGCCATGCAGATATAACTCTGCAACATGGTACTGATCACATTTTTTTTACTCACCATGCCCCCATAAAAAAATGCCAGACCGGGCGTCATAATCAACACCAACCCTGCGGCGGTTAGCATCCAGGCGGTGTCGGCAGTATCAATTGGGTAAGGCGTTGCTGGAGGAGCAGTGGTAGGTGATAAAAATAAAGTGCCTACTACGACCAACATCAGCAGTATAAAAGGAAGCAGTGCAAGTTTACGGTTCATCGACATACAAAAAATGGTTTAAGGTTTTGTATGGCAGCATCGGTAATGGCTTGTTTCGCTAAAAATAGGAATTAATTTAATAGTAAGTACAGCTTTTTGATCATCGAAATAAGTTATTCAGTTGTGCATCCGTATAATCATCTACCATCATCAGCACATTATCGAAATGTGTAAACTCCTCTTCTGGATGATAAGTTTTGATCACCACTGCTTTCATGCCAGCATTTCGGGCAGCTTCCACGCCTTTGGGAGCATCTTCAAATACTATACAATTTTCATAAGCTATTCCTAGTTTATCTGCGCATTGTAAAAATACTTCAGGGTTAGGCTTGCTTACAGAAACATCGTCGGCAGTGATGATGGCATCAAAATAGGGTTGAATAGGCAAATGATCCAGCACGTAGTTTACGTTGAATGGGCTTGCCGCAGTACCAATACCCATGGCTATTTGATGAGCAGTTGCTTTTTCTAAAAAGCCAGCTAACCCCTTGATCAATTGCAGGTGAGGTAAAAAAGCTTTCTGGTATTTTTTTTCTTTTTTAAGAGAATAAGCGGCTACCTCCTCTACATTGTATCGTTGTTTACCAAACACCCTTTCGAACAACTCTTCGTTTTTACCATACATATGGCTTTTTACTTCAGCCATCGTCATGTTGGCTTGCAGGTCTTCGTTTAAAACATCGAACCATGCTTTTTCGTGAAAATGCATATCATTGATCATAGTTCCGTTCATGTCGAACAAAAATGCGGTAGACTCTTTCATGTTGTAGGTTCACTTTTAATCCTTTAAAAAAATTCACTGTTGAAAATATTCTCTAAATACAAAGAGCATCCATTTCAGAATGCTCTTTGTTGTATCAACATGTTTTTTAATTTTTTACATATCACGCCCGTGGCATTGTTTGAATTTTTTACCGCTGCCGCAAGGACAAGGATCGTTTCTGCCAATTTTGGGTTGAACTCTTACAGGTTCCTGTTTAACCGGAGTTGATGGATCAAAATAATCTCTTTCATTGGCTGCATAATCATCCCCTGCTGCGTCGATCTGTGCTTTGTTATTTTGCATGTTGCTCATGTCGGTTTTGGCTTCTCTACCTTCCTGAATGGCTCCGGCTTTGGTTTGTTCCATTGGAATACCTGCATGTGAAAGGAAACTGACCGTATCCTTATTTACCTGATCATCCATTTGTTTGAATGCAGCAAATGCTTCGATCTTATATATTACCAACGGATCTTTTTGTTCATACCCCGCTGTTTGCACACTCTGGCGCAAATCATCCATCGCTCTTAAGTGTTCCTTCCATGCATCATCAATCATGGCCAAAGTGATAGTGCGTTCTAAAGCAGCACCCAATTCCATTCCATTACTGGCTAAGTATTTATCCAAATTAGCCAAGGCCTGGATACCCTTTTTTCCGTCGGTGAAAGGCACCGCCACATTTACGATATGGGTTCCCTGCTCTTTCCGAATATTGGTGATGATGGGCATGGTTTGCTCTGCCAGTGCGTGTTTCTTTTTGTTGTAATGGAAGATGGCTTCCTCATACAATTGTTGCGTAACCTCGTTGATATTGCCCTTAGTGAGTTCTTCTTCTGTGACAGCCGTTTCTAATCCGTAATTCATAATAACGGCTAGTTTAAATCCATCGATATCTGCAGTTTCTCTGAAAGAATTTACCAATCCTTCTGCTACAGAGTAATAAGCATTGTCCAGATCCAAGGCCAATCTTTCTCCAAAAAGTGCATGGTTGCGTTTTCCGTACACCACGTTTCTTTGTTTGTTCATCACATCATCGTATTCGAGCAAACGCTTGCGGATACCGAAGTTGTTTTCTTCTACTTTTTTCTGTGCTCTTTCAATACTTTTTGTGATCATACTGTGCTGGATCATTTCACCTTCTTTGTAGCCCATCCTGTCCATCAAGCCTGCAATACGTTCGCTACCAAACATGCGCATCAAATCATCTTCGAGTGAAACAAAAAAGGTAGAGCTACCTGGATCTCCTTGGCGACCAGCACGACCTCGTAACTGCCGATCTACACGCCTGCTTTCATGACGCTCGGTACCAATGATGGCCAATCCACCCACCTCTTTTACACCTGGTCCGAGCTTAATATCCGTACCACGGCCCGCCATGTTGGTGGCGATGGTTACAGCTCCTGGCATACCTGCTTCGGCTACCACTTGCGCCTCGCGGCTGTGTTGCTTCGCATTCAATACATTGTGTGGAATGTTTTTTTGTTTCAACATTCTGCTCAACAATTCACTCACTTCCACAGAGGTTGTACCCACCAAGGTTGGTCGTTTGGCATTGATGTTGAATTCTACTTCTTCAATTACTGCTTTGTATTTTTCTCTTTTGGTTTTGTACACTTTATCCTGGTCATCTTTCCTGATTACTTTTACGTTGGTAGGAATAGACACCACATCCAGTTTGTAAATACTCCACAACTCTGCAGCTTCCGTTTCGGCTGTACCAGTCATTCCGCACAGTTTGTGGTACATACGGAAATAATTCTGTAAGGTTACGGTAGCATAGGTTTGTGTAGAGGCTTCAATTTTTACATTTTCTTTTGCCTCAATCGCCTGGTGCAATCCATCACTGTAACGCCGGCCTTCCATGATACGGCCTGTTTGTTCGTCTACAATTTTAACCGCTTCGTCCATCACCACATACTCTACATCTTTTTCGAAAAGAGTGTAGGCTTTCAACAATTGTTGAACGGTGTGAATACGATCCGCTTTTAAAGAATATTCGTTGATGAGGTTTTCTTTGCGTTGTAATTTTTCTTCGGATGACAAATCGGTTTTATCAATCTCGCCCAATTTGGTAGCGATATCCGGTAGTATAAAAAATTCTTTGTCTTCTCCCTGGCCAGTGATGAGTTGAATACCTTGATCTGTTAATTCTACCTGATTATTTTTTTCATCGATGGTAAAAAATAGTTCAGCGTCTACTTTTGGCATTTCTTTTTGCTGATCTGCCAAATAATAATTCTCACTTTTTTGCAGTTTCACTCTCATCCCGGGTTCGCTCAAGAACTTGATCAACGCACCATTTTTTGGCAAACCACGGTGTGCGCGCACCAATGCCAATCCGCTATCTTTCGGATCGTCGTTTCCTTCGGCAATTTTCTTCTTGGCTTCTATCAAATATTGATTGGTGGCTTTTTTCTGCGCTTCTAGTAGTCTGACAATTCTTGGTTTCAGGTCAAAAAATTGTTGCACGTTATCGCTGTGTCCAATGGGTCCACTAATAATCAAAGGCGTACGGGCATCATCAATCAACACACTATCCACCTCATCCACCATCGCAAAATGATGCTTACGTTGTACCATTTCGTCGGGGCTATGCACCATGTTGTCTCTCAAATAATCGAAACCAAATTCGTTGTTGGTACCATAAGTAATGTCGGCATTGTAAGCTTTGCGACGGGCATCGCTGTTGGGTTCGTGTTTGTCGATGCAATCTACTCTGAGGCCCAGCCATTCGAAGATAGGACCATTCCATTCACTGTCTCTTTTTGCCAGGTAATCGTTCACCGTTACAATGTGTACGCCTTCTCCAGCCAATGCATTCAGGTAAGCCGGCAGGGTACTTACCAGCGTTTTACCTTCACCGGTAGCCATCTCTGCAATTTTTCCGCTGTGAAGTACAGCACCACCTATGAGCTGAACATCGTAATGCACCATGTTCCAGGTAACGGCTCCCCCTCCGGCAGTCCACACATTTTTAAAATGTGCTTCATCGCCAACTATACTAATATGGTCTTTTTGAGTAGCTAGTTCCCGATCCAATATAGTAGCAGTGGACGTGATCACTTCATTTTCTTTGAACCGACGACCCGTTTCTTTCACCACTGCAAATGCTTCAGGTAAAATTTCTTTTAGGATCACTTCAATTTCCTGGTCTCTTTCCTTTTTAAGGGCGTCTATTTCTTTATATATACCATCTCTACCGTTGATTTCTTCTGGAGGTAAAGCTTCGGCAGCAGCTTTTTTGCTGATGATGTTTTCATCAATGGGTGCAAGATGCGATTGGATTCGAGCTTTGAACGCTGCGGTTTTATTCCGAAGATCATCGTTGCTAACGTTTTGATATTCGGCAAAAAAGCCATTACTTTTCTCTACCAAAGGCGAAATGGGTTTTAGGTCTTTTTCACTTTTGCTGCCTCCAAAGAGCCGGGATATGATTCCTAACATAATATTTTACTATTGATAAATACGATTAAACAGTTGATTGCCTATTTTGCCAGTCAAATATGGTGCTACTTCTATGGTATGGCCAAATTGACAGGGGAGCAAAGGTACAAAGAAGTTGGATTAGTAAAATGACTGATTAAAAGGCAATAAATTGATAATGCCGGGTAGATATATTAAATTATATTTTTATGCAAAATCGATTGTATAAAAGCGCTTTCAGTATGCTTTATAGGACGGTGAGCATAGTAGCATCTATAGATTGTATCCAAGGCAACTGCCATCAAATTTGTGCCGTTTTAAGAAAGATATGTCAGATGGATTTTTAAAGCATTTGCCCTACCTTTGCGGCTCTAAAAAATACCACATATGCTGATTATAGCAGATAAGTGGTTTTATCATAAAACAATAAATTACCATGAGCGGTGCATTAAAAGAAGTTAGATACCGAATCAAAAGTGTTCAAAGTACCCAGCAAATTACCAAGGCCATGAAAATGGTGAGTGCTGCTAAATTGCGTCGTGCGCAAGATGCTATCACCCAAATGCGCCCTTATGCCCAGAAGCTGCAGGAAATGTTGAGCAATCTTGTGAGCAACAACGATGGTGAAGTTTCTATGGCTCTTGCTGCAGAAAGACCGGTAGAAAAAGTATTGATTATAGTGGTGACCAGCGACCGTGGTTTGTGTGGTGGTTATAACAGTAATTTGATTAAATTGGCCAAGCTCGTCATCAAACAAAAATACCCAGCCCAGTTTGCCAAAGGAAATGTTCAGATACTGCCAATTGGCAAAAAAGCATACGAGCACTTTACCAAAAACGGTTTTAAATGTGTGAACCAATACTGGGATTTGTTTACAGGATTGAGTTTTGAAAAAGTACAAACTGCTGCCAAATACGCTATGGACGCTTTCGCAGGTAAAGAAGTAGATGCAGTAGAACTGGTGTACAGCGAATTTAAAAATGCTGGCACACAACAATATATTGCCGAAGCATTTTTACCAGTCCAAAAAGTAAGCAATGCAAAATCCGTGAAAAAAGCAGATTTTATTTACGAGCCAGGTAAGGAAGAATTGATTGCTGAACTGATGCCAAAAATTCTGAACACCCAACTCTACAAAGCGGTGTTGGATGGCAATGCCAGCGAGCATGGTGCCCGTATGACTGCCATGGACAAGGCCAGTGATAACGCCAATGAATTGTTGAAATCATTAAAGATTAGTTACAATAGAGCAAGGCAGGCAGCTATCACCACAGAACTAACAGAAATTGTGAGTGGTGCGGCAGCGTTACAAGGATAAGTTACTATGCATATGATCTTTTAAAAGAATGAAATAACTGCGGAAAAACTTCGATCGAATTTTAGGAAAGTCTGGTCGATAACCCGCAAAAAAAAGGAACAACCACTCAATGGACATCAGCACCATCATCCCCCACATAGAAGCTCTGGTCTTCGCAAGTGATAAGCC
>Ga0105049_10003602_pt1 | contig 18263 bp, 17 predicted proteins | sample MAT06_FD_78087 | JGI IMG/M metagenome (GOLD analysis project Ga0105049, IMG submission 78087) | Freshwater microbial communities from Lake Fryxell liftoff mats and glacier meltwater in Antarctica - MAT-06 | ecosystem: Environmental > Aquatic > Freshwater > Ice > Liftoff microbial mat | place...
TGGAGGACGCGCCGTATCGCCGTCTCCGGCGTGTATTGCGCCATCCCCTGGCGATTCGCGCCTTCGGCATGCTGCATCCGAATCTTGCGTCGCGCGTCGCGCTCTCGTCATCGCATACCAGCCGAACGCGGCGAGCGGGCGACGAAGGGCGCGGATTGCTGGCGGTGGGCACGCAGTCGTTGACCTTGCCGAACGGTCCGTCATTGGTGATTCATGGCCACTCGCATGTGCCGATGTTGCGTCGCGCCGGCCGCGGCTGGTATGCCAACGCGGGGGCCTGGTATCTCGATCAACAGTATCTGCTCATCGAGAGCGATCGCATTTCGCTGCGCGCGTGGCGCGAGTCAGGTGAAGACGTGGTACTCGACAGCGGTGAGCGGAACGTCGAGGAATCGACCGCCAAGCGTGAGGAAGTGCTGCGGCGCGTCTGATGCGACGACGCGGTGCACCGGGCCGACATCGTGCGCTTCGGCGGGATCGTGCAGCAGTCCGCGATCGCCGAGTATGCGCTCGACTTCAGCCGCCGTTTCCTCGGCACTGTCGATCAGCTGAACCTCGGGTCCCATCTCGGCGGCGATCACGGGGGCCAGCAACGGGTAATGCGTGCAGCCGAGGACCAGCGTGTCCACCCGTGCCTCGCGCATCGGCAACAGATACTCGTGCGCGATAAGCCGGGTGGCCGGGTGGTCGACCCATCCCTCTTCCACGAGCGGCACAAAGAGCGGGCACGGCGCCGACAGCACTCTCGCCGCGGGCGACAGCTGATGAATGGCCCGCACGTATGCCCCCGACCCGATCGTTCCGCTGGTGCCGATGACACCGATCGGCCCGACGCGGCTGGCACGCACGGCGGCCCGCGCGCCCGGCTCTACCACGCCGATCACCGGCACGGGCAGCGACGATCGCAGCACCTCGAGCGCATGGGCGGTGGCGGTGTTGCAGGCCACCACGACGCACTTCACACCCTCCCGTACCAGCCAGTCGCCGATCTGCAGGGCATATCGCCGCACGGTCTCCGGACTCTTCGGGCCATAGGGGACGCGCGCGGTGTCACCGAAATAGAGCAGCGACTCGAACGGCAGTCGACGCATGAGGGCATTCGCCACGGTGAGGCCGCCGATGCCGGAATCAAACATTCCGATCGGCGCACTACGCGAGACGTGCACGCCAATCAGTAGCGAATGGTGGCCATGAACACCGCGCCCGAGGGACGAGGAAACGCCGACAACTCCACGGGGACGTCCCAGAGCTGTGCCGACACGAAGGCATCAGCGCCAGCAAACAGGTGATTGAACGCCACGACGGCAAGCCAGTCTTCCACGTGCAAGCGCCGCGTTCCCACCAGATCGCGGGTAAAGCGATTGGTGAAGCGGCCGTTCCTGATCACCGAATCGCCGGCAACGAGATACTGATCTGGTAAGGTGTCGATCTGATAGCGGCGCGCTTCACGGAGGTCCATCTGACTGCGACGCACCATGACGAACGCGGCGAGTTCTACACTCGCAAACAGAGCACCCGAGGTGCCACGATCGAGACGCGACTGTCCGTATCCTGGCAGCAGCGCCGAGAAGAGGAAGGCCCGCTTCGGGGTGAGCGGCGGACTGAATCGGCTGCGCTGCAGAAGTGAGGCGTTCGTGACCGGCGGCACGGGCTTCGCGATCACCGAGTCGCGCTGCTGCGCTGAGAGCGGAGCGCCGATGGGCGCCACGAGAGTCATTGCCAACAGCGCGCACGGAATCAGACGAAACATGCTTCTTGTACTCCTCAGCGGGCGGGGAGAGCCGCGACGAGTTCGATCTCGACGCTCACATTCCGCGGCAGCCCCGCAACCGCCACGGTGGAGCGAGCCGGTCGGGCGTCCCCCAGCACGCGCGCGTACACTGCGTTCATCGCGGCGAAGTCGTCCATACTCTTCAAGAACACCGTCGTCTTCACGACGGCTGTCCAGGTCACGCCCGCTTCGTCGAGTACTGCGGTGAGGTTGGAGAGCACGCGCTCGGTCTGCGCCGTCACGTCTCCCGTCTCGATCTCCATGGACACGGGATCCAGCGGGATTTGACCCGCCGTGAACAAAAATCCGTTGGCGCGAACCGCCTGCGCGTACGGCCCGATGGCCTTCGGTGCGTGGTCAGTGTGGAGCGTCTCGATGGACATGCCGTGAGTGCGCGGAAAGGTGATGAAGGATGATGACGAACGCGGCGCGACCTAGGCGGCCAGCACGGCGTCCGGCAGGTCGAACAGTTCCTTCGTGTTACGGAGCGTCTGCCAGCCTAGGGTGTCCACGTTCTGGCCCCGCACGGCGGCCAATCGCGCCACGGTGAGGCTGACATACGCCGACTCATTGCGCTTGCCGCGATGTGGCACGGGGGCCAGATACGGAGCGTCTGACTCGACGAGCAGGCGATCGTCGGGCACCACTCGCAGCAGTGCCTCATCGGTCCAACTCTTGAACGTGATGATGCCACTGAACGAGACGTACCAGCCCGCGGCGAGCGCCGCTTCGGCAAGGGCGATCGATCCCGTATAGCAGTGGAGGACGCCACGCACGTGGGCCGTCTCGGCACGCTTGAGGAACGCGACGGTGTCCGCTTCGGCCTCGCGCGTATGCAACACGATCGGCTTCCGTATGTCCTCGGCAATGGCGAGCTGCGCATCGAGCGCGTAGAGTTGGCGTTCACGCGGCGCGTGATCGTAGTGCGTGTCGAGGCCGCACTCGCCGACCGCGACGGCTCCGTTGTCAACGGCGTCGCGTATCGCCTGCTGGTCGGTGACATCGTCCCACGACGCCGCATCGTGGGGATGGACACCGGCCGTAAAAAAGACGAATCCCGCGTGGCGTGCGGCCAGCGCTTGCGCGCGGCGGGCTGTGGCGGCCGACTCGCCGATACAGACAAGGGCCCGCGCACCTGCTGCGCGGGCCCGCTGGATCACCGCGTCCGCCTCATCAGCGAACGCGGGATCGGCCAGATGCACATGACTGTCGGAAAAGACGGTCACAAGCCTTACCGCGTGGCGAGTCGCTCCGACTTCCGCGGCCGTGTATCGCCCGAGTTGTCGTTCCCGGCGTTGACCGCCCGGCTGGTGGAGTCGGAGGTGGTGCGCGGATACTTCGACTCGATCCAGATGAGGAGAGGACCGGCGACGTAGATCGACGAGAACGTGGCGACGAAGACGCCGAACGCCATCACCCAAGCAAACGGTCGGATGACTTCACCAGCGATGACGAGCAGCGCGAGCGTGGACGCGAGCGTGGTGGCATGCGTCATCACCGAGCGCGGCAACGTTTCGTTGATGGCGCGATCCAAAACGGCGGAGAGGGATTCACCCTTCGCCCGCTTCTTGAGGTCTTCACGAACGCGATCGAAGATGATGATCGTGTCGTTGGCCGAGTAGCCGAGCAACGTGAGGATGGCGGCAACGACCGTGAGCGACACCTCGATGTCGAACATCTTGATGAACGCGAACGTGACCAGGATGTCGTGTGCGGTGGAGAGCACGGCCGCCGCGCCGAAACGCCAGTCGAAGCGGAACGCGAGGTAGCCGAGCGTGATGAGTGACGCGAGCAGCATGGCCGTGAGCGCGCCGGAACGTAGTTCACTGCCGACTTTCGGCCCGACCGCCTCGGTGCGCACGAACGTGACGTTACCCGCGCCGAACTGCTGGTCGAGCGCCGACGCGATCTTCTTGGAAATGCCCTCGGCGCCCGCGGCCTGCTCCTCCACCTGCTTCTCGTCACGGGCCCGAATCGTGTACTCCGTGGCGGAACCGAATTGCTGGATCTCGCTGCCCGTGATGCCCGCCTTGTCGAGCGTGCTCCGCACGACCGCGACATCCGGGGCCTGCTTGAACTGGACCTGCATGAGCGTCCCGCCCGTGAACTCGATGCTGTAGTTCACGCCGCCGGTGATGCCGAAGGTGACCAGTCCCGCGACGATGAACGCGACGGTGATGCCAGCGGCAATGCGCCAATGCTTGACGAACTCGTACTTGGTGTTGTGAAAGATCCGCAGCATGGCGTCCTCAGATGCTCAGCGTCTGGTTGCCGCGCGTGCGGCTGAGCCAGATCATGAAGAAGGTCTTGCTCACGAAGAGCGCCGTGAACAGCGAAGCCACGAGGCCCGCGATGAGCGTGACCGCGAAACCACGCACCGGCCCGGTGCCGAATTGATACAGCACCATGCCCGAGAAGATCGTGGTCGCCGACGTGTCGATGATCGCGCTGAGGGCATGGCGGAAGCCTTCGTCGATGGCGAGTCGGTTCGACTTGCCGTGATCGAGCTCTTCGCGAATGCGCTCGAAGATCAACACGTTGGCGTCGACCGCGATACCGATGGAAAGGACGAAGCCAGCCAGGCCGGGCAGCGTGAGCACGGCATTGAAGCCGGCCAACACCGCGAGCGTGTACACCAGGAACAGCAGCAGCGCCGCCACCGCCAGCATGCCCGAGAAGCGATAGTAGCCAATCAGAATGACCACGATGAGCAGGAAGGCCGTAACCAACGCGATCGCGCCCTTGTTGATCGAGTCGGCACCGAGGCTGGCACCGATGCTGCGGACTTCCGCGACCTTGAGCGGGACCGGCAGCGCACCGGCGCGCAACACGAGCGCGAGGTCTTGCGCGGACTGCAGCGTACCGCCGCCGAGTGTGATCTGACCATTGCGACCGATCGCACTGTTGAGCACCGGTGCCGTGACGACGCGCTGGTCGAGCACGATGGCCATGTTGTCCTTCACATGCTTGCCGGTCTCGACCTTGAAGCGGCGCGCGCCTTCGTTGTTCAGCGTGAACTGCACCACGTTACCTTCGACCGGATCCGTGGACGGACGCGCGTCGGTGAGCACGTCGCCGGTGATGATCGGCCGCGAGTCGAGCACGTACAGCGCGAAGAAGCGCTGGGTGCCGGACACGAGCGAATCGACGCCCCAACGCATCACCTTGCCCGGGGGCATGGCGTCTTGCATGGCGGGAAGCGAGAGCGCGCGTTCGATGGCGGCGTAGGCGGCCTCCGGCACGATGTACTGCCCCGGAATCTGTCCGGCCTGCACGTTGGTGCTGAACAAACCACCGGCCACTGCCGCAGGCGTCGCCGCGCCGGAATCGGCTCCCGTGGTCGCTACCGCCTTGCCCGTCGAGTCCTTCGCGGAGTCGGACTGCTGCGTGAGCAGCGAGGTGACGCCGACCTTCTTTGTGGTATCGCCCGACGTCTTGGCCTCAGAGGCCGCGGAAAGTCCGGCGTTCCTGGCGATCTCGTCGAAGCGCGGCATCACCTTCTCGAAGGCCTGCGTCTTGTCGGTGATCTGGAACTCGAGGAAGGCCGACTTCTGCACAACGTCCTGCGCGCGTTCGGCGTCGTCGATACCGGGCAATTCCACGATGATGCGCTCGTTGCCAGCCTTCTGCACGACCGGTTCGGAAACACCGAACTCGTCGATGCGTTGGCGAACGACCTTGAGTGCTCGATCGAGCGCCTCGGACTTATCGACGACCGCCTGCTTGGACTCGTCGACCTCGAGCGTCAGGTGCATGCCGCCCTGGAGGTCCAGGCCACGCTTGAGCGGCACGCGACGCACGGTGTCGTACACGAACACGCCATCGCGCTTCACCCGTTCAACAACGGTGCGCGGAAACAGGGCCCACACGGAGGCCGCGAAAAGTCCCACGATGAGCAGGATGCGGTACTTCAGGTTCGCCATCGATGCCGGTGGCCAGAGGTAATGTCAGCGCGTCAGGAAAACAGACGCGAGAAACGGCGCGAAGTACGCCTAGCCTCTTAACTTAGGCGTACAGGGCTCGTGGCGGTAGCCAGTCGCTGCAGCAGATCGCGTGCGGCGGCCTCGTCGAGGGCCAGTTGCGCACGGAGGGCATCGATGCCGCTGAAGGCCTTCGTGTCCCGAATCCGTGCGATCAGGTCGAGCCGGATCGGCGCCCCGTACCAGTCGTGCGTGGCGTCGAAAACATGTGTCTCGATCCGCCGGGAGGCATCTCCGAAGGTCGGCCGAGGGCCCAGGTTCAGCATGCCGCCGAAAGGCCCCTGTGGCGTCTGGACCCGCACGGCATAGACCCCGTCGGGCGGCAGCAACTTCCGCTCGGGAGGGGACTGGAGATTGAGCGTGGGATACCCGATCAGTCGCCCCCGTTGATCGCCTCGGACGACGGTACCGGCGACACTGTACGGTCGCCCCAGTCCGGCCGCCGCGGTCGGCAGGTCGCCCTGCTGGATCGAGGACCGGATAGCCGTCGATGAAATGGCCTGTCCGTTGGCGGCATGCACGGGCGGTAACACCGTGACGCGGAATCCTCGAGCGGCGCCAAGTGCTTTCAGCACATCGATATCGCCGAGCCGTCCGCGACCGAATCCGTGATCATGCCCTACGAGCAGCTCGGCGACCCGGAAGCGCTCGATCAGCACGGCATCCACGAACTGCTCCGCTTCATACGACGCCAGTGTGGGCGTGAACGGGATCACCGCGACATAAGAGACACCGCATTGCACGAACATCTCGAGCTTCTCGTCGTGCAGTGTCAGCAGCGGCGGAGCGTGTGACGGACGGACCACTTCCAGCGGATGCGGCTCGAAGGTCACCACCACACTTGGCCGCTGCGTCGCCTCGGCCAAGGCTGCGAGGCGCGCCAAGACATCATGGTGGCCGCGGTGCACGCCGTCGAACGTGCCGACCGTGACGACCGCTCCGGCCTCGCCGATCGGCAACCCGACGGGATCGGACCACACCGACGTCATACGGCCGCGTCCTCGCCAAGCATCACGACGCGCGGTTGCCACCAGTCACCGGCGGTACGCTCGGCGATCGCCACGACCATGTCGTTCCACAGGAGAGCCCCCCGCAGGCCCGCCGTGGTCGCCGCGACCCGACGTCCAAAGCCGAGCGCCGCGATTCCGACGTCGTCGAGCGGCTCATGCGCGATGTCGCCAAGCGCCGACAGCGGTGAACGCAACAGGACACGACCATCGACGATGCTACCGGGCTCGAGCCGTTCGAGCGGCTCCGCATTGGCCACATGTGCCGCGCCGCTGGCGATCCGACGCAAACTCTCGCAGTGCGCCGCGCTGCCGAGCGCGCGCCCAAGATCGCGGGCGAGCGCGCGAATGTACGTGCCGCCCCCGCAGGTGATGCGCACGGTAAGCGACTGCGGCGAGCTCGCCAACCACTCCCATTGCATCACATGCACCGCGACCGGGGGGAGATCGACGACTTCACCGCGCCTTGCCATGGCGTACGCCCGCTCACCGTTCACGTGCTTCGCGGAAAACGACGGCGGTACCTGCGCCAGCTGACCCGTGAGCGTAGCAATCGCCTCGCGGAGCGGAGACGCATCGGGATTCGCCAGTAGGTCGGCGGCCGGGGTATTCGCCTCGCGGGTGGCCTCACCGGTGCGATCGTCCGTGTTCGTTTCGCAGCCGAACCGAATGACTGCCTCGTACACTTTCGGCTCGCCCACGACGTAGGGCAGCAGACGCGTGGCCGAATTCACGGCCAACACCAGCAATCCAGTGGCGAAGGGATCGAGCGTGCCGGCGTGGCCGACCCGCTTTGAGCGGACGGCGCGTCGTACGACACTGACGACATCGTGCGAGGTCATCCCCGCCGGCTTGTCGACATACAGCAGTCCTGACGTCATCATGTCATCGTGCTCACGCCCGACTCAGCGCACCATCACGCTGAGCGGGTCATGGTCACTCAGCCGACGGCGCAGTTCCCGACGGGCCGGGTGCATCCCCGGCCGCCGAGTCGGCAACGGCGTCGCGATCCGTTCGGATCTGCGCCAAGAGCTGCTCGATGCGCGATGCATGCGCAATGCTCTCGTCGGCCTTGAAGTGAATCTCCGGCGCGTTTCGCAGGCGCAGGGTCTTGCCGAGCATCGAACGCAGGTGTGACGCAACCGATCCGAGTCCCTCGAACGTCGCCTTGATGGCGGCGTCGTCGCCCATCACGCTCACGAACACGTTGGCGTGCCGAAGGTCGCGTGTCATCTCCACCGCGGTCACGGTGACGAAGCCACGAATGCGCGGGTCCTTGGCGCCTTCTGCGAGGAAGGTCGCCACTTGTTCGCGAATCGATTCGGCAACGCGGTCAGGTCGCCGCGGTTCGCCCATACTGCCTCCTCAGGACTTTGAAGCCTGGTCGAGAGTACGAGCCACTTCTTCCGTGCGGTAGCATTCGAAGACGTCGCCGATCTTGACGTCGTTGAAGTTCTCGATGCCGATGCCGCACTCGTAGCCTTCCTTCACCTCGTTCACATCGTCCTTGAAGCGACGCAGTGACGCGATGCCGCCGTCGTAGATCTCGACGCCGTCCCGGATGACGCGCATACGTCCCTTCCGGTTCATGTTGCCCGAGCGCACGATGCAACCCGCGATCGTTCCGACACGCGCGACCTTGAACGTTTCGCGCACCTCGGCTTCGCCGTACACCACTTCGCGCGACTCCGGCCGGAGCATGCCTTCGAGGGCGGCCTTCACGTCGGCCACGGCCTCGTAGATGATGCGATACAGCTTGATATCGACGCCTTCGCGCTCGGCCGCCGCGCGGGCATTGTTGTCGGGACGGACGTGGAAGCCGATGATGATGGCCCCCGACGCCTTCGCGAGCAGAATGTCCGTCTCGGCGATCGCACCGACACCGCGGTGCAGGATTTCGACCTGCACTTCGGGGTTGGAGAGCTGTCCCAGTGCGTCGGCCAATGCTTCGGCCGGACCGCCCTGGTCGGCTTTGATGACGAGGCGCAACGACCGCTTCTGGCCAGCGCTGGTCTGCGACATGAAGTCTTCCAGCGACACCAAACCACGCGTGCTGCGGCGGCTCCTTGCTTCACGATCGAGACGCTCACGACGCTGCGCGATATCGCGTGCCTCGGAGGCGTCTTCGACGACGAGGAGCTGGTCGCCGGCCATCGGCACACCGCTCAACCCCAGAATTTGCACCGGGATCGCGGGTCCTGCAGACTTCACGGCCTTGCCACGCTCATCGAGCATGGCGCGAACGCGGCCAGAATAGATACCGCAGATGTAGTCGTCGCCGACCTTGAGCGTGCCGTTGGACACGAGCACGGTCGCCACCGGTCCCTTCCCTTGGTCGAGCTGTGCTTCGACCACCGATCCGACCGCACGACGCGACGGATTGGCCTTGAGTTCGAGAATGTCAGCCTGCAGCAGAATCTGATCGAGCAGTTCGTCGACGCCCGTTCCCTTCTTGGCCGAAATCTCCGAGTGCAACACGGTGCCGCCGAACTCTTCGAGCACGACCTCGTGCTGCAGGAGGTCCTGCTTCACCTTGGCGATCTGCGCCGTGGGGAGATCGACTTTGTTAATGGCGATGATGATCGGTACGCCGGCGCTCTTCGCATGCGAGATCGCTTCGACGGTTTGCGGCATGACCTGGTCGTCGGCAGCGATAACGATGACGACGATGGCGGTGACCTGCGCACCGCGGGCACGCATCGCGGTAAACGCTTCGTGACCGGGCGTATCGAGGAACGTGATGGTGCGCTTGTTGGCGACCTCCACGTGATAGGCGCCGATATGCTGCGTAATACCACCGGCTTCGCCGGCAACCACGTTGGCCTTACGGATGTAGTCGAGTAGCGACGTCTTACCATGGTCGACGTGACCCATGATCGTGACGACGGGCGGGCGCGAGCGGAGGTCTTCCGGCGCGTCTTCCACCTGCTCTTCCTGCAGATCGGCCGCGTAGTCGCTTTCCTTGACCGCCTGGAAGCCGAACTCACCGGCGATCAGTTCGATCTGGTCGAAGTCGAGACGCTGGTTGATCGTGACCATGAGGCCGAGCGTCTTGAACGCGAAGCCGACGATCTGTGTCGCGGAAACGCCGAGAATCTTGGCGAGTTCGGAAACCGTGATGAACTCGTTGACGCGGACGGTTTTGCGTTCTTTCTCCACCGCCGCCACGCGCTGCTCTTCCATCTCGGCGCGCATGTCGGACCCGAAGCGACGTCCACCACGGCCGCGCGTTGTCGCGCCACGCATGGCGGTCATCGTCTTCGTGATATTGGCCGACACGGCTTCCTGGTCGACCGCTCCACGCTTGCCCTTCTTGCCGCGGCGCTGCTGGCTCTGGGCGCTGGCGGCGACCGCGGTACTCTGCTGACCACCCTGTCCCGGCTGGCCACCCTGACCACCACCCGCCGCTCCGCCAGGACCGCCTTGCGGTCCGCCGGGGCGACGATCATCTCGGCGCTGCCCCTGCCCGAGTCCACCACCCGGGGCGGCGGACGCAATGGGACGAGCGCCGCCAAAGTTCGGCGACCCACCCATGCGGCCCGGGCGCGGTGCACCCGGAACGACGGGACGCGGACGCGGACGATCGGGCGACAACGGGGCCGATGGCGCCGAGGCGGCGACCGGCGGCGCCGTCGCGGACGTGTCTACCATCGAAGGCGTTGACGTAACCGCGGCCGGGCGCTCGACGACCGGTGCAGATCTTGGCACAACGGACGCAGCAGGGCGCTGGGCGGGCGCTGCTTCCTTGCGTTCGAACGCCACCGGCTTCGGCTTCGGCGCCAGCGGCGCTACGACCGCGGGCGGTTCCACGCGCACGGGCTCGGCGGCCGCCGCCGCCGAGAGCTCGGCGGCGCGTTCGACGGAGACATGTTCGATATCGGCACGTTCCTCAGGAACGTCTACCGGAGCGACTGCCGCCGGACGGCTGACCTCGACCGAGGTCGGCTCCGAATGTGCTTCAGGGGCGGGGGCGTTCGCGGCGTGGCTTTCGACGACGTGGCCGTCACCGGCGGCGACGTCGGCGGCGGCGGCATGAGCGTCGACCTCGGCGGCTCGGCGGCGGCGAACCGCGGGGGCGGGCGCTTCCGCCTCGACCACCGCGACCGGCGCGTCGGGTGCAGCGGCGGCTCCCGTACGACGGCGCCGAGGAGCGGCGGCCGGTGCGGGCTGCGCCTTTTCGGCGCGCACGCGCTTTTCGCGCTCCCATCGGGCGCGAATACGGGAAACCTGATCGTCGGTCAGCAGCGACAAATGGCTGCGAACCGGAACGTCCATCTGGCGTAGCAGCCCGATCACCTCGTCAGCCGAGATCCCGAACTCACCCGCCATATCATGCACACGAAGCTTGCTCAACCCGTCCTCCTAACGCGAAACGCGCGTCGCGTCGCCTGCCGGGGTTGCCCCGGCCACGGCGCTACGGATACCGCGCGCCAGCGCTTGATCTACAATCCCGATCGCCGCTGTCGTATCCCGCCCGACAGCACCGCCCAGCTCGGCCGCACTCGGCCACTCCAACGTTTCGATGCGACGGGCCCGAAGGACCGGCACGACCTTCTCCAGCGAGTGGCGCGAGACGTCGCTCGCGACCACGGCCAGCACCACTTTGCCTTTCCCGGCTTCGATGGCGACGCGTTCAGCGCCCACCACGATGAGCCGACCGCGCGCTCCGAGCCCGATCAGACCGAGCACCTTGCGGCGCACGGGATCATCGAGCGTCGGCGCGACGCGGGGGGTGTCACTCACTCGCTAGAACTCCCCGCGTCGCCTTCGTCTTCCGTGGTGAGCTCGTCGATGATGGCCATGATCCGATCGGCCTCCTCGGGAGCGATACCAGGCAAGCGCAGCAGGTCATCGCGATCGAGATCGAGAATATCGTTCAGGGTGGTCAGACCGGCTTCGGCCAGCACCGCGACCGTTCCGATTTCGAGCCCTTCGATCTCGTTCAGCAGGACATCTGCTTCTTCTTCCTCAGGCAGCGGGGCGAAGAGCGGCGCTTCTCCGCCCTTCTCCATCCACTCACGGCTGGAGTACAGATCGATTTTCCATCCGGTGAGCTCGGACGCGAGACGCACGTTCTGCCCGTTGCGTCCAATCGCGAGCGAGAGCTGGTCTTCATCGACCACTGCTTGAATCGTCCGCGACATCGCATCACTGAAGACGCGAGCGACGCGGGCCGGTGCAAGCGCCAATTTGGCGAAGCGCTCCGGATCGGGCGACCAGGGCACGATGTCGATACGCTCACCACCGAGTTCGTTCACGACTGCCTGCACGCGCGATCCCTTGAGGCCGACGCACGCGCCGACCGGATCGACTGCGTCATCACGGGACGTGACGGCAATCTTGGTGCGGCTGCCGACTTCGCGGGCGGCCGCCTTGATCTCCACGATGCCCTGCTGGATCTCGGGCACTTCGAGCTTGAAGAGCGCCTGCACGAACAGCGCATCGGAGCGGCTGAGAATCAGACGCGGGCCCTTCGGCGTGTCTTCGACTCGCTTGAGGACGGCACGGACCGGCTCACCCTGATGGTAGTGTTCGCGATGGTTCTGCTCGCGATACGGAATGATGGCTTCCGCTTCACGGAACTTGTTGAGCATGACGACCAGCTTGCCACGCTCGATCTGTTGCACTTCACCCGAGAGGAGGTCGCCGACCCGGCCAGCGAATTCGTCGCGAATGCGCGTCCGCTCACCTTCGCGCACACGCTGCACGATCCGCTGCTTGGCGGCCTGGACGGCGGTACGGCCGAATTCATTGAAGTCGACCTCGGTTTCCATCACGTCCCCGATCTGGAACTCCGGGTCCATGAATCGCGCCTCCTCGAGCGGGACTTCACGAGCCGCGTCGGTCACTTCTTCCACAACCGTCTTGAGTAGCACGATGCGGATAGCGCCCTTCTCCTCGTTGATCTCGACTTCCGCCTGCACGGTGGTCCCGTGCTTCTTGGCCAGGGCGGCATGAATACCGTCCTGGAGAAGCCCGTGTAGCTCCTCGCGCGTGATCTGCTTCAGATTCGACAGTTCACGGAATGCTGCGAGAATCTCCGCTGGTCCGGCCATCCGTCTCCCCTATCGTTTCCAGTGAAACGCCAATCGCGCTTGGGTGACCTCGACGAGGGGGAGTTGAAATTCCCTCCCTTTCGGATCACGCACCAGCGCGACTTCAGCGCCTTCCTCGCCATCCAGCGCAAGGATCTCGACTTCCTGTTTGCCCCCCGCCAGCGCGCCGCTCGTGACCGTTGCCCGGCGTCCGACGAATCGGCGCCAATCGGCAGCGGTTTTCAACGGCCGGTCTGCGCCCGGCGAAGAAACTTCCAATACGTACTGCTCTCCGACCAACGCCTGAGCTTCCAAACGCGCTTCTACAGCACGGGATGCCTTGGCACAGTCTTCGATCGTCACCTTCGTGCCGTCGCGCCGGTCGATTCGGATCTCCAACACCGGACGAGAGCGTGAGCCCCCGCGCCGAATCTCCACCAAATCGAAACCAAGCGTGTCAAGCTCTTGTGCGACAATGGGTTCGACTATCTCGCCCACCTGCACATCTCCAGTAAGAACCAGAAAAAACCAAACACCGAAGAACAAAAAAGTGTGGGGACCATCCCCACACTTCACCCACCCGCGCGAGGCGGGCGAAATTCACGAAGGAGTTACTCTGTAGACTGGCAACCTACGCCCCACCAGCGACAAGGTCAAGATGACTGGAGCGCAATTACGCCGAGCTGGCGCCCCTGATCTCCACCACGATGGCTGAAGAACCGGTCCGCGTGGCATCGCGTACAAGCCGAACTGGCTGAAATCCTGGTGACCCCACGGCGCCGCGCCTGTTCCCAAAGCACCTCGCGGACGTCCAATTGGCCCTTTTCAAACGCCGGAACGCCATGCACGGCGCTGAGCACCTCAGGTCCCACTTCGTAGCACGCACCGCAAATCGACGGGCCGAGATGCACGACACATTCGTCGGCAGGAAACCCGAGTGCCCTGAGCCCGTCGAGTCCCGCGTCGAGGATACGCGCCGCCGTGCCGCGCCAACCCGCATGCAGAGCGGCGACCGCTCCACCCGGATGCGCCATAAAGACGGGGGTGCAATCGGCGATCGTTACGGCCAGCGCCGTCCCCGGCGTCGTGGTGACGTGACCATCAACGCCGCGCAGGCGCAGCCAGCCGCGCCAGCCGCCCGCGTGCCGCTCCACGATCGCACCGTGCACCTGGTGGGCCGTCGCGAGTCGCTCGATCCCGAGCGCCTCGAGCCCGCTTTGGAGCCCGGCCCATCGATCCATCACCTCGACCACCGGGTCCTGCGATCCCAACCCGAACGAGCCGTCGGCGCGGGTCGTGGTCCAGGCCAGCACGCCATCGGGCATGCCCGACACCGGCTCCGCCGATCCCAGCGGCATCAGACGCATGACTGTCCCGTGGTCAGCGGGCGCTCAATTCGACGCGCCGAATCCGGGCGCCGAGGGCGCCGAGTCGCTCTTCGATCCGCTCGTATCCACGCTCGATCTGCTGGGCGTTGTTGATGACACTCGTCCCATCCGCACACAGTGCGGCCAGCAGCATGGCCATGCCGGCACGGATGTCGGGCGATTCCACCGTACTGCCGCGCAGCTTCGTCGGACCGGAGACGATCGCGCGATGCGGATCGCAGAGCACGATACGGGCGCCCATGCTCACCAGCTTGTCGGTAAAGAAGAGGCGGGACTCGAACATCTTCTCATGCATGAGGATCATCCCCTCACACTGTGTCGCCGTGACGATGGCAATCGACATGACATCAGCCGGGAACGCCGGCCACGGCTGATCCTCGAGCTTGGGGACGTGTCCACCCAGGTCACTCTGAATCATGCGCGACTGCTCCGCAGGGACGATGAGGTCGTCGCCGTCGATGATGCAGGAAATGCCCAGCCGCTCGAACCCCATGAGGATACTGCGGAGATGCTCGACGCCGGCCCGTTCAATACGAATCTCCGAGCGCGTGACCGCTGCGAGTCCGATAAACGACCCGACCTCGATGTGATCGGGACCGATCTCGTGCGTAGCGCTGCCGAGCGGCCTCCCGCCCTCGATCGTATAGACGTTCGAGCCGATGCCGTCGATACGCGCGCCGAGCGCGACGAGGAAGCGCGCGAGGTCCTGCACGTGCGGCTCACTGGCCGCGTTGCGCAGCACGGTGCGTCCCGTGGCAGCGACCGCCGCCATGAGCGCATTCTCAGTGGCCGTGACACTGGGCTCATCGAGAAACACGTCGGCGCCGGTCAAGGCCTTCGCGGTGAAGCGAAACCGCTCACCCAATTCGTACTCGGCGCCGAGCGCATGCAACACGTGGAAGTGCGTGTCGAGCCGACGCCGGCCGATCACGTCGCCACCGGGTGGTGAGAGCGTGACCGTGCCGCAACGCGCGAGCAGCGGCGCGGCCAGCAGGATCGACGCGCGGATGCGCGCGCACATCTGCGGATCGAGGTCGGTCGCTTGCACGGACTTCGCGTGCACGCGCAGCGAGTTCGGACCATTCCAGTCGCATTCCGCGCCCGTGGTGCGGACGAGCTCCACGAGGGTCTCGATGTCCCGAATCCGCGGCACGTTATGTAACTGGACCGGCTGATCGGTCAGTAGCGTAGCAGCGACGATCGGCAGCGCGGCATTCTTATTGCCTGCTGGTCGGATCGAGCCACTCAGACGCTGACCCCCTTCGACGATGAACTGGACGGCGGACATGCACTCGGGGTTGAACGCGGCGATTGAACGAAGCGATCGGGAGAGCGGAAGAATAGCAGGCGCGAACGGGGCACGCACGCCCCGACCGTCACCGGCTGGACGCCGGCTACGTCGATCGATCGCTTCAGCCCCTTCCCGACTCTCCCGGAAACCCTTAGATCATCCTTATGACCTTTGTCAGTGCGTTGTCTGCGCGGCTCCTGCAGGCCGCCACGTATCCAGACACCATCATCGCCCGCACGATCCCCGATCGTGGCATGCTGGAGTGGACGAGCGGTGTGCTTCAGATCGTCGTGCTCATCCTCGGCGTCGGCGTGCTGATAGCGACGATTCTGCTGATCCTCTCGATGCGCGCCGGCTTGCAGAAGTTCAACGAGACGGTCGACAAACTCACCACCGACGCGAAGCCGCTGCTGGCGAACGCGACGGCCATCGTGGGCGATGCACGGGAAGTGGTCGCGATGCTCCGGACGGATGCCGAACGCGTCACGGATGCAGCCGAGGCCCTGAGTACGCAGCTGCTTGGCGCGGCGGAAACCACGGCACGTCGCATAGATGATGTGAACGCCGTGCTGGATGTGCTGCAGGACGAGCTGGAAGACACCGCACTCGCGGCGGTCTCGGCGGTACGCGGTGTTCGCGCGGGTGCCGGCGAATTGGCAGCGGGACTGAGCCAGCGGCGGCCGCGTCGTACTCCAGCCCCCGTGGATGCTGACGACGACGAAGACTGAGCGCGTCGTGTTGCGCCGCCATAGTGCCTGGATTGCCGGGGGACTCGCCGTGCTGGTGGCGTTGGTCTGCTTCCCCACGGACGCCTGGGCTTGGACGCCGGGCACGCACGTCTTCCTGGGCGATGCGCTGCTCCGGAATCTTTCGCTCGTGCCATCGACCATCGCAGAATTGCTGGCGGCCTATCCGACCGACTTTCTGTACGGGTCGATCGCGGCAGATACGAGCATCGCCAAGAAGTACGCCGAGGTCGGGCGTCACTGTCATTCGTGGCGCGTCGGTCTCGAGATCCATGAAAAAGCAGAGCCGCCGTCGTTGCGTGCCTTCGGCCTTGGCTATCTCGCGCATTTGGCCGCCGATGTCGTGGCTCACAACTTTTTCGTCCCGCGACAGCTGGCAGTGACCTCGAGTACGACGGCGCTCGGTCACAGCTACTGGGAGAGCCGAATCGACACGCATCTGGGCGATCCGTGGCCTCGGCGCGCCCGTGAGCTCTTGTCCGTCGATCACTCGCCGGCCGACTTGCATCTCGATCACATTCTGAGCCCCACCCTCTTCGGCACCCCGACCAATCGGCGCATCTTCCGCGGCATGGTGTACGTCACCGACACGGACTCATGGCAGCGCATCTTCCAGCTCGTTTCGGAGAAGAGCCGCTGGGACCTCAGCGACGCCGAAGTGGGACGCTACATGGCGCGATCGTTCGACTACATCGTCGATCTATTCACGAGGTGGGACAGCAGCGACGCGTTTCGCTTCGACCCATCGGGCGACAGTCCGCTGCGCGATGCGAAAAAGGTCCGCCGTCAGGCAAAGCGTGAAGGCGGTGATGTGCGAGCGGCGCTGGAAGCGGATCGGATGTTCGGCATGCCGGTCACGGAGCTTCGGTATGCCGCTTCACTCCCGACGCCCCTGTTTAGCCCGCGCGAGCGGCCAGCAGTTGATTGACTTTTTTCGGGTCGGCGGACCCCTTCGACTTCTTCATCACCTGGCCGACCAGAACACCCTGTAGCTTCTGCTCGCCCGCCATGAAGCGCGCGGCCTCGGTGGGTGACTCGGTAAAGACCTCGTCGATCCAGGCGACCAGCGCGGAGTCATCGGTGACTTTCAGTAAGCCCTCGCGTGTCGCGATGACCAGCGGCTCGGTAAACTCGCGCTCCATGATCGTGAAGATCTGACGGGCCGCCGTGTTGGAGACGTCGCCCTGCGCTTCGAGCTTGATGAGCGCGCCCAGGCGAGCGGGATCGACCGCGTGGTCGAGCAGCGTGCCCCCTGATGCCTTCACGGCGGCGAGCACAGGGCCAAGCATCCAATTGGCCGCACGACGTGCATTACCCGCTGATGCGGCGACGGCTTCGAAGCGATCCGCCAAGGCGCGATTCACGATGAGCTGTTCGATGTCGGCCGCACCAAGTCTGTAGTGCGCCGCAAAGCGGTCGCGCTTCGCGGCCGGCAGTTCGGGGAGTGACGCGCGCTGTTCCTGCACGAACGCGACGGTGAGACAGAGCGGCGGAAGATCCGGCTCAGGAAAGTAGCGGTAGTCGTGACTGCCTTCCTTGCTGCGAGCGGATCGCACCTGATTGCGCTTCTCGTCGTAGAGCAACGTCTGCTGCTCGACGCGACCGCCACTCTCCAGGAGCGCGCGCTGCCGCGCGAACTCGACCTCGACGGCGCGCTCGGCCGACGAGAAGGAGTTGAGGTTCTTGACCTCGGTTTTCGTGCCGAGCGTTTCGACGCCACGTGGACGGATGGAGATATTCACGTCGACGCGCAGCGAGCCCTCTTCCATGTTCGCGTCGGAGACCTCGGTATACTCGAGGATCTGTTTGAGGCGACGGAGGTAGCTCAGAGCGTCGGCCGCGGAGTGAATCTCGGGCTCCGACACGATCTCGATGAGCGGCGTGCCGGCGCGGTTCAGATCGATGGCGGTGGCGTCACGGAACCGATCGTGCACCGACTTTCCGGCATCTTCTTCCATGTGCACGCGATGGACACGGATAACACGCGGCGGATCGACGGTGTCATCGACGACGATCGTGCCGCCGGTCGCGATCGGCTGATCGAA
>Ga0105049_10003603_pt1 | contig 18258 bp, 17 predicted proteins | sample MAT06_FD_78087 | JGI IMG/M metagenome (GOLD analysis project Ga0105049, IMG submission 78087) | Freshwater microbial communities from Lake Fryxell liftoff mats and glacier meltwater in Antarctica - MAT-06 | ecosystem: Environmental > Aquatic > Freshwater > Ice > Liftoff microbial mat | place...
AACGGCAGCATTTGCCTGATCGCCGGTGCCGAGTTCATCGCCGACCCCGCCAACCGCCTCTCGGGCTTCTGCGACTTCGTGATCTGCCACGCCCCGCAACAGTCCGTGGTGTTGCCACCAATCGTCATGATCTTCGAGGCGAAGCGCGACAGTCTCCCGAACGCCTTCGGCCAGTGCATCGCCGGGATGGTCGGCACCCAGCGGTTCAACGCGCGAAACAACACGCCCGTCGAGCCGATCTACGGCTGCGCGACGACGGGAACGTCTTGGAAGTTCCTCCGCCTCGTCGGCTCGACGCTCACCATCGACCAAGACGAATACCCAATTGCCCAAACCGAGCGCATCCTGGGCATCCTGACGCACATCGTCGGCCCGCCGCCCGCCATGCCCAACGCGGCGTAGGCGGGAAGCGGCGAGATTTGGAACACGCTTGACAACGTGGAACCGGCGGTGTGTGATAACCAATCAGCGGCGGGATAATACCGTAGTTCAGCGACGGAGAGATCGGTGTGTGGAGTCGCCAGTGATCTACTTCGTCGTCCCGTGGCTGATCGAAGCGTTCTGGCTGTGGCGGTGGGTGCCGATGCACGCCCGCCGGCTGCGGAAGCAGCGCGAACTCGACGCGGTGTTCGGCACAGGCTACTTCGATATGACCCAGCCGCAGTCGGAGATGTACTGGCTGCTGGCGTTCGGGCTGTACCACTTGCCGCTCATGCTTGTCGGGGCGGTCGTCCCGAACCGGCTGCGGGTGCGGTTCCCCTGGCTGGTGTTCGGGCTGGCGATGTTGGGCACGCCGTTACTGTACTCGGGTGCCGCCCTCTGGGTGGCCACCAAGCACGCCGAACCGAGCGCCACGCAGACCTGGGTGAATTGGGGCAGCCCGAAGCGGTGTTCAAGTCGGGCGCGGCACCCAGCACGGCCGGCGTCCTCGGGATGTTCATGTGCGGCCCGATTCTCCTCGCGGCGGTCGCCGTAGCCGTGATCTTCCTGGGCCTCGAAGAGGGTCGCCAGGCAAACCTCATGCTCGGCATTCTGGCCGTTCCCGTCGGCGTGGCGGCCCTTGTTGGGTGGGTCGTCCTGTCCAAGATGGCGAAAGCCGACCGGCAGAAGTTGGCGCTACTGTATCCCACGGGCTTCGCGCTCGTGAACAAGGGCGAGTCCAGTAGTTATCTTTGGGAACACATCGAAGAGGTCGAACTTCGCCCCGATACCCGAACAACTGGCCCCAAATCGCTCATGCTAGGCCACAAGTTCACGGTGAAAATGTCGGATGGCACGCGGGTCGTTCTCGGCATGGAGTATTTCGGCGTCACTGAGTTGGGACTGGCCATCATGGAGCGGGCCGGACCTGCGGGGGCCACGTGCACCGGATACGCGACGTTGCCGGAGTGAGAAGGCCGCGATACTTCGCGCGGTCAGAATTGAGACGATGGGTGCCCCAAGTGGTTGTCTTTGTCTTTCCCGTTATTTGGTGATCGCCCGCCAGGGGTTGCGCGAAGCGCTTCACCCCTGGCTACACGCGGTCGCCCTTCGGGCTGCAAAGACAAATACAACCACCCTCTTGGAGTCCGAAGGACGAAGGCGCGTAGCCAGGGGTGAAGCGCAGTGTAACGGAGCGCAACCCCTGGCGGGCGTCCACCAAATAACGGGATAGGCCAAGACAATGCTAACCACCTGAGCGTTCCCGAAATTGGGAACCGATCCGAGACTCGTTCCCGGCGATAGGCGGTCATTCCACTGGGGCAGTTGGCACATCGCGGGTGGTGTGCTACCATGCGAGTTGCAACCGCACCCACGACGCCCGCATGTCCGACTCTCCAACTTACGCGAGCCTGCTCACCCGGCTGTTCGGCGACAGCCCGGCCGACCGCGCCCGCGTCGTCGCTCACCTGAAAGCGCACCCCGCGGATGCCGATGCCGCGAAAGCGGTGATTTGGGACCGCCTTCGAGATACAAACCGACAGACGCAGATGATCGCCGCAGATGCCGTCGTGCGGGTTTACCACGACTCTGATGCGGCGACGGCAATCGTCCAAAACCAACTTCACGAACACGAAACGAATTCGGAAGAATCGGTCCGGCTGGTTCGCTCCTACTCGGCAGCCGTGGTGCTGAAGTCCGTTTCTGCCGGCTGGCTCCGACTATTTCAAAGCAGTAACGAAACTGGCAAGCCAGCACTTGTCATGGGCTTGGCCGACGCCGCACCGCACAGCGAATCAGACCTGGAACCACTCCTCACAAAAATCCGGGAAGCAATCCACCAACAACACCTGCGACTCGCTGCGGGGGCGGCGTTCTGGCGATTAACGTGGCGGGTGAACCGCGACTGGCTCGCCTCGCTCGACCCGGCGCACGCCGACCTGGGCTATCCTGGGTTGCGGCGCTTGCTGCTTGATGTGCTTGTCGAACACCTCGGTCGCCGACCGGACCTCGCGCCCCTTGTCCGCGATCTGCTCGCGGGTATTGCTCAATCCGACTGTGAAGCGGGCGATGAAGTGGTGGCGCAGTTAGCGCGGATCGGTTCTCGCGGCTGGGGTGTTCTCATCCCGATGCTGCACGTTCCCCGCACTGTCGAGCCGTTTACACTGCCAGACGCAGTCCGGGCGACCATCCTCGGCGAAGCCGCTGCGTGCCCGGCCGTGCTCCCGTTGGTTCACCACCACGCGCATGCCATCATCGCGCAGGCCGCCGCCCAAGGCTCGACAAACGATACGGTCACGCCAGCCGCTCGCGTGCTGTCGCTGCTCGGGCCAACCGCAGGCATGGCAATCCCGGACTTGCTCGCCCTCGTGATCCGGGTGCCCAGCACGGGAACAGTCGTCGGACCCACCATCTCGAAGCTCGCGGCCGGTTTCCCCAATACCGCCGCAGCCGTCATGCGTGCCTTGGATAGGCTTCGTCAGTCGAGCTACTACGGAATCGATCACTCATTGGCGTTTCAATCGCTCGCATACACGCTCGCGGAACTCGATCCCGACGCCGCACCGAACCTCGTTACCCACACCGATGTCGATTCCCGTGTCCCGGATTTGCTGCTCCGGCATTCGGGATGGAAGGACGCCGCCCCGGAAGTCCGCCAACGGCACGCTCGCATTCTGACCGACGCCTGTTCCAGCCCACGCCCCGAGGTTCGCATTCGCGCCGCCGAAGCCTTGCAACACTATCGCCCCGAACTTCCCAATGTGTGGCCCGCCTTGGTCGCCATGCTCGCCAGCGCGGACGAAAAGGCAGCGGTGTGCATCCTGCCGCACTTCCGCCACTTGGCCCCCGTTGCCGATGCCGTAACGGCCGATCTCGTGCTGCTGTTCCGCGAGACGAACCCCGCTTACGCGGCCCGCGCCGTCGTGGCGCTCTGGCGACTCGGGCGAATGCCAGCAGTGGCGACCGACCTTCGCGCCGCCGTCGAAGCCGACCCAGAACGTGGCTGGGGTTGGGCCGTCCTGCGAGGCGTTGTGGATCGGGTGTCGCTCGCACACGGGCTTCTCCGCGAACTGAGCGAGTTGTTCACCGCGGCTCCCAGCGCGATTGCCCAGAAGATCGACAGCTTACTCAATCCGGTCGAATCGCCAGAAGATGCCCAGATCACGAAGTGGATACCGCGCCCGGGCGATCCCGCGTCGCCGAGCGCCGTCGATTGGGACGGCCTTTACCAAGCCATCAGTGGTGATACGGCCGGGCCACAGGTGTTTGTTGCGCTGATGTGCGAGTACGGTTCGGCGGGGTTCCGCAACCAGAAGATTTGGTTGATTAAGGGCCACCGGATGTTAACGCAAACCGGATTGGCGGAGTCGAAAGGAATCATCGAGCGGATGATGGACGCCCTTGCGCTTCCTGTAGTCAGCAGCGCGGAACGACACTCGGCCGTCCACAACTTCTTCACGCATCGAAGCGAATTGCCACCCGAAATCGTGGAGATGCTCGAACACCGCCTCGCCTGGTTCCGCTGGGCCGGACTCGAACTCGCCGACGCCTGGGGACTGACCACCGAACAGGCGCGTGATTTGACCCAAGACCGCGTGTGGGACACAAGCCCCCGCGTCCGCGACCGTGCCCTCCGCATGAGCCGCGGATAACCGCCAACACTGAGCCTCCCCATGCGTGTGATCGAACAACTCGTGCAGCACTTCTGGGCACGCCAAGCACTGACCCGCGATGAGGCGCTTTACCTCGTTAAGCATGGGTTCGTCCGCGAAGCCGACCTCGCCGGGTTGGTCGAAACCCCGGAACCTGACGACGACGAACCGGACTGGCGAGACGAGGGCCGAGCGGCTACCGCCGCAAAGGAAGACGCCAAAGCCGCGCAAGCCGAGGAGCTTGAGGATGAACTGGTTGGGCGCAATGCTTTAGGTGGTCGCAAGGGCGGCAAGAAGAAGCCGGCAGGCCATAACATCACGCCGGCCGCAACGCTGCTCGCGGGGCACCTCGCGGCCCGCGAACTGTATCCCGCGCTGCACGAACTCGGCAATCGCCTGAAGCCTTGTTCGACCTGGCAAGATGCCGCGAAAGCCATCGCAATCGCAAAGCCTTCCTCGCTCGAAGCCGCCCTCGTTGGGCTTCTCAACACCCGTGGCCGTGCCTTAGGTGAACTCTGGTTCTGGTTCGACCTTGAAGTGATCTACGAGTGGAGCGAACACGCCGACAACGCTGGCCCAGTCGCCGACGGCATCGGCAAGCTGCTCCGCGCCACGACGCCTTCGAGCGTGGGCCGAGTCGAGCAACTGAAGAAAGCCCCCGAGGTGCAATCGCTCCTCGATCTGCTCGCCGCCCGCCGCCCGTTCCTCGCGCTGCTGCCGACGCTTTACGAACGCTATTTCGAGAAACTCTCACTGTGGCTGATCCCACCCGGCGGAGTCGCCGCTGCTACCTGGCCGGTTCTCCCGTGGTCGTTCGTCCTCGTCTACAACGCCCGCAAAGGCACCGCCGACGTGCCGCCCGCTGGCTACCCCGTGGACCCTCACCAACTGACGTTCTCGCTGCTCAAAGCCGCGCTCGCCGCCGCCCTCCCGCTCGACCCCACGGCCATCCGCGAATTGCTCATCCACCGCATCCGCGAGAAAGCCGAACCGCTCCCCGACCGCATCGACTGGGGCACCAACGCCGTGTTCGACCGCCCGCTACATTGTCCGTATAGTTGGAAAATCTGATACAGAAACCCGCTGTCGTTGTCTGATCCTGGGACCGCGGCCGTCCCGGCCGCTGGCGAGGAAATCGTTGGCGTTGGATGACAAATCCAAGCGATTTCATCACCTTGACTGCGGCCGGGACAGCCGCGATCCCAGGGTGAGTACCGACCGTCGTTCCGGGTTCTTGTATGAGGAGTTCGTTCCGTGGAGCGCGGCTATCTTGGCCGTTTCTTCCCGCGCTCGGCGATGGAGAAACCCGATGGCAAGGCCCCTTCCCAACGAGATTGAGCGTGAGGTGACTCGCCTGTTCGAGGAGGGCGAAGCCTTTGTCGATGAGGAGGACGACGCATCCGCGTTGGCGTGCTTCGAGGCTGCTTGGAAGCTCATCCCAGAGCCGAAGGAAGCGTGGCAACATGCTCTACAAGTGTTGGGTGCGGTAGCCGACTCCCACTTCCACCTCGGCGACTACGAGGTGTGCAGCCGGGAAATGCAACTTGTCTTGCTGAGCGGTGGCGAGCCAGGCCACCCATTCATCACTCTGAGATTGGGCCAATGTTACTTGGAACTCGGTCTCGAACAACAGGCGAGCAACTGGCTGGTTACAGCGATGATGTCTGGCGGTGTCGAGGTGTTTGAGGGCGAAGATCCGAAGTATTGGGCTTTCCTTCGCAAACGTCTTGAGCCGCCGCCGGGCGGTTGGCCAAAGGGTTGGTAGTCTGACGCTTTACCGTGCGATGCGAGTGCAGTAAATAGGAGCGAGCGATGAGCGCCGGACCGATTACCGAAACCGTCACCCTGAGCCAGGCCAAGGAACTCATCCGATGCCTGTCGCACGAGCAGAGCGTGTTGCTCCTTTCGCCACCGGGCGTCGGCAAGTCGGATGTGGTTCGGCAAGCCGCCGCCGAGGCCGGGTTGGAGTGTAAGTCGCTGTTGGGCACGCAAATAGCCCCCGAAGATGTGTCCGGCGTGCCCCGCATCATTGGTGAACGCTCGGTGTTCTGCCCGCCCCGCGTGCTGCTCCCCGAGAACCCACAGAAGTTCTGCCTGTTCCTCGACGAGCTTCCGGCGTGCGCTCCTGACGTGCAGAAAGCGTTCTATTCGCTGCTCCTCGAACGCCGCATCGGCGAGTACGATTTGCCCAAAGATACCTGGGTTGTCGCAGCCGGGAATCGCGCCGAGGATAAAGCCCTCGTGCGGACCATTTCCAGCGCACTCGTGAACCGCGTCCTGATCCTGAACGTCCGCATCGACGTGGCCGAATGGCTCGGCTGGGCGCAGGTCAACGGCGTCCGCGAAGATGTTGTGCGGTTTGTGGAGCAGAACCCCGAGGCGCTGCTTCGGCCGGTTCCCGATAAAGCCTCGCCGTTCTCGACCCCGCGAGCGTGGGCTTCGCTCTCTCGGGCGCTCGATCTTGTCGGGGCACGCGGCAGCCTGACGGGGCAACTCGTCCGCGCGCTGGCCATCGGTCGGGTGAGCGAGGACGACGCCCGCCGCTTCGCCGCCGTCTGGATGGGAACACCGGCTGAATCGGTAACGCTCGAAGAGAAATTGAACTGGCCGCTCGCGCATCTCGAGTTGTCGGTACGCTCCATGAAGTGCCTGGAAGCCGAAGGCATCACGACCGTCGGGGAACTCGTGAAACGCACGGAAGACGAATTGATGGAGGTCCGCAATTTCGGGGAAACTTGTCTCCGCGAAGTGAAGGCTAAACTGGCCCTGCACGGCCTTGCCATCGGGATGAAGTTGTTGCGCTGAGGGCGATCTGAACTCACTCGTCGTCGCCCTTCGCGGGTAACTCGAATCGCGGCAATGCGGGTAACCCGAGGTGCAACCTCGCCGCGGCGACGAGGTTCATTAAGTAGATTCGCGTCTGAAGGTGTTCGGCCAGCACCCCGACGGGAACGGTGACCATCTCAGACACCCCCACCATGATCGGCCGGCGGAAATCGCGTTTCTTGCGCTTGGTCGGCGGCCCGTTGTAATACGACGTGTAGGTGCCCCAACTCCCTTCGAGCCAGCATGCGAAAACGGGTGTCTCCGGTCGGGCTTGCAATATCTGCCACACGCCCTGACCGAACCGCCGCAACGGCCGATCCTCCGTTCGGCGTAAGTAACCCTCGGGGAAGATCACGACGCACTCGCCACGATCCAGAGCGGCAATCGCGTCTTGAATCTCGGGCGCGTTCTTCTTGATGGCGCGCTCGGTAACGCGGATCACGCCGAACGCTCGCATCAGCCAACGCAGAATAGGCAAGTCGTAGAACCGCTCCGTCATCATCGGCGTGACCGGTCGCGGAGCCACCTTCGCCAGAAATAGTGGGTCGAACCAACAGGCGTGGTTAGCGATGAGCAGGCACGGGCCAGTTAAGGGGAAGTTCGCCAGTCCGGGACCACGGCCACGGATGTGGAAGGCCAGCCAGGTGATCGGTTCCATTCCCATCTCGAACGCTGGGCGGAACAGCCGCGTCCACGCCCAGAAGGCGAGTGCAATCGACGCGACAAGCACGAACCCGCCTGCCGACGTAAACGGCCGCTCGGCCACGACAAAGCCCCACGCAAGGCAGAACCCCACAATCACCGCGCCAACCAGCGCGTAGTTGTCTTCCACGGACTCAGGACCGCGTCGGCCGCGTGCCAGCGCCCCGACGATTAACCCAAGTGCCAGACCGTGCGGCCACCCCGGCCATTCGTGCCAGTACGCACCGTGCGCGGTCGCAAGAACCCAAGCGCTCGACGCGAACGCCACGAACCCAAGCGCCCGATACCGCGCCCAGTACAGGAAGGGGATGCTCGCGCCGACGACCCCGGCGGCGAGGAACCAGAAGACCGGCACCCGGCGAAGCGCGGTCGTGCCTGGCACATCGTAGACGAGGAGCGCGACTGACGGTAGCGTCAGGCACACAATCGCCGTGGCCACGAGAGCCGACATACGATCATTGCGAACCTGCGGCGATTCGGGCTGGGGCATGCAAACTCCGCATACAAACGGGAAAGGCCGTTGCTCCGCGTTCACCAATACAGCTTATCCAAACTCACGTTCCCGCCGCTGAGCACGACGCCGACTTTGGCGACACCCGCGAGGGCACGGAATTCCTCGGAGAGAATAACCGCCACGCCAACCGCTCCGCTCGGTTCGACAATGAGTTTCACCCGCTCCCAGATGAATCGCATCGCGGCGCGAATCTGGTCGTCGGTCACGGTGAAGATGTGTTCGACCTGATCGCGGATAATCGGCCAGGTAAGTTGGCCTGTGCTGGTCAAGAGTCCGTCGGCGATGGTGTTTGGGCCGGTTTGGGGAAACCAGGTGCCGGCGGCTTTGGAGCGTGCCGCGTCGTCGGCTCCGGTTGGCTCAGCCCCGAAAACGCGAATCGTGGAGCGAATTCCCCGCGCCGCGATGCAACAACCCGCGAGCAACCCACCACCACCCACGGGGGTAACAATCGCATCGAGGTCTGGGTGATCTTCGAGGAGTTCGAGAGCCGCCGTGCCCTGGCCGGCGATTACATCAACGTGGTCGAACGGCGGAATGAGCGTCGCCCCGGTCGCGGCCACGAGTTCGGCGGCAGCGTGTTCCCGTGCCGCGAGTGTTGGCTCGCATTCCGTCACGATGCCACCGTAACCCAGAACTGCCGCCTTCTTGACGGCCGGCGCGGTCTTCGGCATCACGATGTAAGCGGGGATTCCCCGAACGCGGGCCGCGAGTGCGAGTGCCTGGGCATGGTTCCCGCTGGAGTGCGTGACCACCCCCCGTGCCGCTTGGTCTGTGGTCAGTTTACGAACCGCGTTCGCCGCCCCACGGTACTTGAATGCCCCGACCTTCTGGAGGTTCTCGCACTTCAAAACCACCGCGCGACCGGCGGCGCGATCCAGTGTTTCCGATGTCATGGTGGGCGTGCGGTGAATAGCACCCGCGATCCGGACTGCTGCCTCCCGCACCGCGTTCAAGTCGCAAGCGTAAACCGTGGGATTCATGCCGTCACTCCGCCTTCGGAGCAGGCGGGGCGGGCGATGAAGACTCCACTGCCGGCGCGGGGGGTGCAACCAACCCGGCAAGATGAACATCGAAGAACGCGATGAGCCTGGCGTGATATTCAGCCTCGGCCACAACCAACGCCTGATTGTGCTTGGCCTTCGGCACGATCCAGAGTTCCTTTGGGCCGCGTAACCTGGCGAACAGTGCTTGAGCCATCTCGGGCTTGATGTAGGTATCGCCACCGCCGTGGATCATCAAGACTGGCCGGTTAACGCGACTGACAGCCTTCTCAACGCTGGGGTACGTCACGCCACGGTTGCGGGCGACTTTCTTCGCGCCAACCATGCCGACGATGCCATAGAACCACGTCGGAAGCACTCGCTGGATGATCTTGCGGTCGCTGTAAATCTGAATCCACCGCTTGAGGTAGGGCACCATTGTGGTGTGCGTGCCGTAAGCCCCGTCCGTCACAATGCAACGAACCGCTTTTATGCTACTCGACGCAAGGAAGCCAGTCCCGCCGCCCTTGCTCATGCCGAACAGCCCGATACCTTGGGGGTCGGCGTCGGGCCGCGTGAGCAGGTACTTGATCCCGGCGCGGGTGTCGGCCACGTCGCGGTCGGTCACCCATTGAAGCGGTTCGTAGTTGGGGTCTTTCTCGCTGTCGCCCTGGTTTCGCGGTTCGAGCGCGAAGACATCGTACCCAGCTTCGATGAGTTTTTCGCAGTACGGCCGACACGACCAGCGATTGGACCCGAATTCCAGACCGAACAGGATGACGCCTTTGCGCATGGCTGCGGGTGTGCGGAGGTAGCAGCCCCGTAGGATGAGGCCGTCGTCCGCCGTCACCGACACCTCTTCGGCGTCTGTTGGCTTCTCGCCTCGCGGAATCAAGAAGAGCGGCTTTTCCTGGAAGATGCGCACGAGGTAGCCCATGTACTTCAAGCGGATGTACATGTAGAGCGCGGCGAACACCAGGCCGAAGGCGATCGGCGGCACCGCGAGAACGGTGATGAGAACCCAAAACCAGAAGACCAAAGTTCACCTCCGGCTCGGCAAGTGCAGGCGCAAGGCCCACGCGCACCGGGAAGATAGACAGAGACGAAACATCGATAGTATACGAATCAGATAGCCGGCGACGCCGAAATCCCTCACGCGAAGCCGTGAGCGGCTACAATGGCGTCACTCACTAAACCGCGACGCGATCAGCGCGATATTCTGGCCGCCGAAGCCGAAGCTGTTGCTCAGCACATGGCGGAACCGGACCTCGCGGGCTACGTTCGGAACGTAGTCGAGGTCGCATTCGGGGTCGGGCGTTCCGTAGTTGATGGTCGGGGGCACGATTCCACGCCGCAGCGCGACCACGCTGATGACCAACTCGACAACCCCGGCGGCCGCGATCAGGTGCCCGAGCATACTCTTGCTGCTCGATACGGGGACGGACTTGGCGTACTCCCCGAACACGCCCTTGATGGCGGCCGTCTCGGTCGAGTCGTTCGCCTGGGTGCTAGTCCCGTGAGCGTTGATGTACCCGATGTCGGTGGGCTTAAGGCTGGCGTCGCGGAGGGCGTCGTTCATGCAGCGAATCGCGCCGCGGCCTTGCGGGTGCGGGTCGGTCATGCGGTAGGCGTCGGCCGTGGTGCCGTAGCCCGTGAGTTCGGCGTAGATCGTCGCGCCGCGTTTCTTGGCGTGTTCGAGTTCTTCGAGGACAACCAAACCCGCGCCTTCGCCGATCACGAAACCATCGCGCTCGCGGTCGAATGGCCGGCTCGCGGTGCAAGGGCTTTCGTTCCGTTGCGAAAGGGCCGTGAGGCGGTTGAACCCGGTGACGCCGAGCGGGTGAATCATGCTGTGGGAACCGCCGGCAACCATGACATCCGCTTCGCCGACCCGGATGATGTCGAGCGCCTCGCCGATAGCCTGGGAACTGGCGGCGCACGCGGTCTGGCACGCCTGGTTCGGGCCTTCAAGGGCGAACACGCCGGCGAGGTGGCCGGCGGGCGTGAACATTTCCTGTTCACTCTCGCGGGGGCCGTTCATCCACTTCAACATGACGTTTACGAACTCGCCGGCATTAACCGCCTGCGACCCTGGCGTGCTGGCGTGCGCCAAGCCGCGAACCAGAGCGGGGAACTCGTCGCTGCCTTCGCCTGAACCGAGATACACACCCATGCGGGACCGGTCGCCTTTGCCGGCGTCGAGCAAGTTCGCATCTTCGAGCGCGTGTCGTGCAGCGGCAAGCGCAAATTGCGTATTCAGCCCGCAATTGTGGTAGCGCTCGGCGTTGCGGATGAACTTCCCGAGGTCGAAGTCCTTAACTTCGGACGCAAACGTCGTGGGAAATGTCCGGGCATCGAACCGCGTGATCGGCCCGACCGCCGTTCGCCCTTCGATTTGGCTGGTGAATAGCTCCGCTACCGTACTCCCCAATGGAGTCACGACGCCCATCCCGGTGATAACAACTCGACGGCGCATTTTAGGAAGCTCGCAATCGGTATTCGTCGGTGCGGGCGGAGCCGCAAGCGGCAAGCGGGAGCCACCAACCGTTCACTCACTCCGTCCACTTCCGGATCACGACGGCGGCGCACTGCCCCAATTCCGTGTACGAGAGCTTCACGGCGCAGGGGCGGGTCACTGTTTGCGGCTGCCCGGTGTGAACCATGACGGGGCAGTCGGGGTCCGGTTGCGTGTGGTTTAGGGTTGCCGGGAGTTTGCCGTGATGCAAGGCCAAAACGCTGCACGCCAACTCGATCAGCGAGGAACCCGCACCCAAATTACCGAAGCGACTCAGCGGCGCGAAGACGGGCACGGACTTCCCGAAGACTTCGGCAATGCCGCGAGCTTCAAAGGCGTCGCCCTTCGTCGTGCCCAACCCGTGAGCGTTCACATGATCGACATCCGTGGCCGCGATACCCGCCGAAGCGAGCGCATTGCGGATCACGCGGGCGAGGCCGGGGCCGGTCAGCCCGCGGTCCACACCGCTGGCGACGGCTAACACTTCGCCGTAAATTTTGGCCTTGCGGGTGAGCGCGTGGTCGAGCGTTTCGAGGATGAAGGCGGCAGCGCCTTCACCGGGTGCCGTGCCGTCGCGGGCACGGTCGAACGGGCGAATCGCGCCTTCGGGGTCGTGATTTCGGCGGGAAAACTGGGAGAACAGGTTGAACCGGCTGAGACTCAAGGGGTGTACTTTGGCTTCACTGCCACCCACAATCATGACGTCGGCCGCGCCACGACGCAAAATGCGAACGGCCTCGCCGAGAGCAACCGCGCCGGCCGTGTCGCCAGGAATCTGCGTGTTACTCGGCCCCTGGATGTCGTAAATGACGCTGGCGTGACACGCGGGCATGTTCGGGAGGTACTTCAACATCCAGAGTGGCGGGACTTCGGGCAATCCCGCCGACCCCCACGCGGCCATGTCCGGCCCGCTGGCGTCGGGCTTCAAGGCTTTCACGCTGGCGGGGCCAAGGTCGTCGAGTTCGGTTGCGCCCATCACCGAGGCGAACTCGATGCCGATGCGTTCGGGTGGTACGGTTCTCCTCGCCAAACCCGCGTCCTGCATGGCGAACTGGCAGCCGATAACGCCGAACTCAATTGTGCGGGCCATCGCGTTCAGCGTGCGCCGGTAAGACTTCTCGATGAGCGCTTTGGCGGAGAAGTCGCGGACCTCGCCGGCCATCTTAGAGGGAAGCGCGAAGGGGTCAAAGCGTGTGATGGTGTGAACGCCAGGGGTGCCAGCGAGGAGGGCATCCCAAAACGCGGCAGGCCCCGATCCGATTGGGCTGATGACACCAAGCCCGGTTAGCATGGTGCGGCGGGAGTGGGTCGTCACATCCGTAATCCGGTTGGGCCTCACGGTCGCGCGGCCTCACCGGACCGTCCGCCGGTGAATTCTCCTGTCCGTTCCGTCCGCCCGGCGGAAATCCCACCAGGAATGCCAGCCGTTGGAGAGAAACGGCCGGGAAGTTTCTCACATTTCCGCACGGGTTAATACCCGTGCCCATTCGAGCAGTATAGGGAAATCTGCGTCCGGGGTCTTGCCCCATTTAGCCCCAGGCTTGCCGGGGAGTCTTTCTTCCCGAAAAACCTCGCGTAAACGCGGGGCTATATGCCGTTCTTGGCCACGCTTTCGGCCATCTTGAGCAGGTGCCGGAGTTCGCCACTGAACACGAATTTGGTGTCCGTCAACCCAGGCGGCAACTGCGCCGGGCTGACGTGGGCGAACATGATCTCGGCTTCGGCTATCAAGTCGTGCCCAGAATGCGCCGTCCCACTGACTCTCGCTCCCGTATCGTTCAGGTCGAGGAGCAGGGTGGTATACGTCAACTGCTCTCCCGCGGATGCGTCGCGGTGGAACTTGGCGGACATTTTCGCCAGCACGACGTTCTTCTCGAAATTGTTGGCCGCGCCGACGAGGATGCCTCCGGTTTGGGCCAACCCTTCCAGGATAAGCGGGGCAGGCATCACCGGGAAGCCGGGGAAGTGGTCCGCGAAGTGGTCTTCGGCCAGGCTGAGATTCTTGACAGCGACAGCCGATTTACCGGGTTCAAACTTGATGAACCTGTCGATCCACGTCCAGCGCATGGTTGGCGTCCTCCGTCCGACCGACCGCGATGCCGCAAACCCTCGTCGCTTGGGGCATCGCGGCAAAGCGACCAACCTGATTCGGTTTTACTTGCCGACGCGGGATTCCAGGTATGTCACAATGAGGTTGACCGTGAAGAGGTCTTCCATCTTCTCGAGTTTGGGGTCTTTGCGGAACTCAGTGAGATCGGCGTAGGGCATGCGGGTTTCGAGTTCGGCCAAACCGTCGGGCGTTATTTTGCCATTGGCAACGAACGCGGGGTCGCCCTGGAAGATGGCCTCGGGGAAGAGGTCTTCCCGGGGAATCTTCAGGGCAAACTGCTTTTCGAGCCGGAACACGATGTCGAGGAAGTCGATCGACTCGGCGTTCAGGTCCGCGCGGAGGCAGGCGGCGGGGGTGACTTCGTTGTCATCCACGTTGAGCGCGTCCACGAGGGTCGTGCGGACGCGGGTGAAGATTTCATCGCGAGTCATGGTTCTCTCTCTTCCACCGGCATCAGCCGGACACCGCCCCGAGACTCAAGCCGCCGTCCACGGTAATCACCTGCCCGGTGATGTACGCCGCCGCGGGGCTGGCCAGGAACAAGACCACGGCGGCGATGTCCTCGGGCGTGCCGAGGCGGCGGACCGGGATCATCTTTTTGAGGTTATCTTCCCCTGCCAAGTTGCGCACAGCCTGGCTCATATCCGTTGCGATGAACCCCGGGGCCACAGCGTTCACCAGCACATTCCGCCGGCCGAGTTCCACCGCCAGCACGCGGGTAAGGCTATTAATCGCCCCCTTGCTGGCCGCGTAGTTGGCTTGCCCGGAGTTCACATGCTCCGCCGCGATGCTCGACACGTTAATAATGCGACCCGACCGTTGCTTGAACGCCATCTGTTTGGCAACCGCCTTGCAGAAAGCGAACACACCGGTGAGGTTCGTGTTAATCACCACGTTCCAGTCGTCAGGCTCCATCACCAGGAAGAGTTTATCCCGAATGACACCGGCGTTGTTCACCAGAATATCAACCCGGCCCCATTCCGCCAGCACAGCCTCGACGATCCGTTCCCCGGCGGTGGGGTCGCCCACGTCGCCCTGATAAGCCTTCGCGGTTCCGCCCGCGGTCGCAACTTCGCCTTCCAAGGTCTTCGCTGCGTCGGCACTTCCCTTATACACGAATGCAACTTTCGCGCCTTCTTTGGCCAGCGCGAGAACTACGGCCTTGCCGATGCCCCGGCTGCCGCCCGTCACCACCGCGACTTGATCCTTAAGTAACATCGTCGTTTCCTGTTCGCCTACTTATCCTGTTGAACCGTGCGCCCGGTCAACTCGCCGGTGAGGATTGCCCAGCGGGCTTTCCAGTGTTCGAGCAACTTCGCGTCGGCAAGGACGCCGGCTGGCCCGCGTTGCGTCAACCCGTATCCGTGAAGGATGAACTGGGTTGCAACCGTCTGTTCCCCGGTGTCGTTGGTGCCTTTCGCCTTGAAAGTCGCGGTGGCGGCTTCAGCCTTGGTCAGTTCCGCGAACACATCCATCCGCCGACCGGGTTGCATGAATGTGCCGTACTTCACATGCTTCACTTCCCGCAGCACAATCACAGGATGTTCGTAGTTTGTCGTGACCCGCCAAAGCCAGGAAGCTGCTTCGACGCACGCCTGAAGCATCAGCACACCGGGCATCACTGGGAACCGCGGGAAGTGGTCCGCGAGGTATTCTTCGCCCAGAGCCAGGAATTTGGATGCCCGCAGCGACTTCCCAGTCTGCCAACTCTCGACCCGATCAATCAAGTGGAACCGCATCGCACGCTTCCTTCGGCTTGACACGCGGTTCCGCAGTGTGTGCAAAGTATACGCCCTGCGTGAAGAACGGACACCCCATTTAGCCTCTGGCTTGCCGGAGGCTAAATGACCGGATGACCAACCCCATTTAGAACCCCGGCTTGCCGGGGGTCATCGTTCGGCCTCCGACGGAACTTATACTGGTCGGTTCGTCGGCATCGGGATAGAATCACGATTTCCACACGAACGAAACTTCACCCCAACCACAACCAAACACTAAGCAACAACCAGGAGACGGACCATGGCAGGCCGGCGGCGCGGGACGGGACGGCGGAAAGTCGGACGCAAAAAACGGCGAATGCGCTCGCGGATCCGTCACCGCAAATAATCGGCTTGTGGAAGAAATCCCTTCGCGGTATCCAGCAGGCTTCTGCTGGGTTGGGGGGGATTTCCGATGGTTCGATTTAGGCGTTGGCAGCGCGGGCATCTGGTCGCGTTCGGGCTTCTCACGCTCGGCCTCGCCGGTTGCCTACGAAACACCGGCCGGGAGCCGGAAGAAATCCGCATGGTCTCCGGCTGGTACGATCCGGCCGGAAGCAATGAGTCCACCGAAGCACTTCTCAACTTCGACCAACTCAAACACACCGCCGAACAAGTACGGGCCGCACGCAAACCCAAAGATGGGATTATTCCACCGAAACGCACCCTTTTGGCGCTTTCGGGCGGTGGGATGTACGGTGCCTATTCCGCGGGTGTGTTGGTCGGCATGACCGACTCGGGCACCCGCCCAAACTTCGATGTAGTCACGGGAATCAGCACCGGAGCGTTGATCTCGGTGTTCGCGTTCCTCGGTTCCGAAACGGACTGCGAACTCAAACAGTTCTACACGACAATGACATCCGACAACATCTTCACGAAACGACGGACAATACCCGCGCTATTGCTCAACTCTTTCGCGGATAATGCCCCGCTCGCCGCCCTGATCGACAAAACCGTGACCATCGAACGCCTTGCAGCCGTGGCCGTCGAACACAAAAAAGGCCGCCGGTTGTATGTTGGAACAACCGACCTCGAAGCCCGTCGCTCTGTGATCTGGGACATGGGCGAGATTGCGAGTCGAGGCACACCCGAAGACCGCGTACTATTCAACCAAATCCTGCTCGCGTCCGCTGCGATTCCGGGCTTCTTCCCACCGGTCCCCATCACCGTGCAAGCCGCGGGCCGCACGAGCGTCGAACGGCACGTCGATGGCGGCGTCACGCTCTCGCTGTTCTTCGCCCCACCTTACGTTTCGCCCGAACAGCGAGCCACCTTACCCAAAAACTGGCTTTACGGCTCCGATATGTATATCATCGTCGCGGGTAAGATTTACTCCGATCCCGCACAGGTGAAGCAACGCAGTTTCATGATCGCTGGGAGCGCAATCACGACCGTCCTCTACGCTCAAACCCGAGGCGACTTGCAACGGCTGTTCCTGTCGAGCATGTTAACGGGGATGAACTACCATTTGGCATCAATTCCACTGGATTTCCCCGCGCCAATTTCGAGCACGAACTTCGACCCTGTCGAGATGACGAAGCTCTTCAACGAAGGATACCGGCTGGCGAGATTGGGAACGACTTGGCGGAACACGCCCCCTGGTCTTGGGGCCGGTGAAGGCCCCGCCTTCCGCACCACGACGAAGCTGGTAGACGGTCCACCACGCCCCGGCGTCGTCGGCTCCGGCGAGTTGGGCGGCGACAAAGGGGGCAACATTCCGCCCGTTCCGGTGGCGAAATAGCGATCTTAATCACGTTTAGCGGTGTCCCCAACGAACGGGGACACCCGCGTCGACGTAGCGGTCCCCGTTGGGGACAACGCTAAACGGAATTCCAACACTCATTACGCATCACTTCCGAATCACATCGTGCGTCCCCCATCCACGACCAGAACCTGACCCGTCGTGAGTGTCGTTCCCGTGGCGAGGTACAGCACGGCGTCGGCGATGTCGTCAGCGTCGGCGGCACGATTGAGCGGGGCTTGCTCCAAAAACTTGGCGACGTGTGCTTCGCGGCCGGCGAGCCAGCGTGTGAGAATCGGCCCAGGGGCGACCGCGTTCACTCGCACGTCGGGGCCGAACGCTCGCGCGAACGACTGCGTCATGCAGTTCAGCGCGGCCTTGCTCGCGCAATACGGAATCGAACTTCCCTGACCCGATAGCCCGGCAACACTGGTGATGTTCACCACGTTTCCCTTGGTGAGTTTCAGCCAAGGCAGCGCGGCCCGCGTGGCGTAGAACGTCCCTTTCACATTCACATTGATGATGTCGTCCCACACGGAATCGGTGAGCGCATCCAGGTCGGTATGCGGCACGAAGTGCGTGGTGCCGGCGTTGTTGACCAACACGTCGAGCCGGCCGAAGATCGAAGTCGTGCGGGCAACCATCTCGCGGACCAGGGAATCGTCGGCCACGGTCGCCTTGAACAGCAGCGCCGGCACGCCCTCGGCTTCGACAAGTCGGACGGTTTCCTGGGCGTCCGCTTCGGATTTCGAGTAATTCACACTGACGGCGAACCCCAGTTTGGCGAACCGAACCGCGCACGCCCGGCCGACACCCGTGGCGCTACCAGTAACAAGTGCGACTTTCCGCTCTGTGGACATGACAAGGCTCCCGGAGATGAGGAAGCCGTTGTTTTAGCGGTCGGGATCGGATTTGGAGTTCAAGTATCGTTTATCACCATTGCATGGTGATCTGGGTTTACCCAGGGTCAAGACCCCGCGTAAACGGCGGTGCTATCTGCCGGATAGTTCGATGGCGAAATCGAACACGTTCTCGTTGCC
>Ga0105049_10003604_pt1 | contig 18251 bp, 14 predicted proteins | sample MAT06_FD_78087 | JGI IMG/M metagenome (GOLD analysis project Ga0105049, IMG submission 78087) | Freshwater microbial communities from Lake Fryxell liftoff mats and glacier meltwater in Antarctica - MAT-06 | ecosystem: Environmental > Aquatic > Freshwater > Ice > Liftoff microbial mat | place...
GACGGGTGGCTTGCAGGCGTTGAGCGGCCCGTTGCGTGCCCAAGGAGCGCAGGTGGGAATGGACAAGGCGGATCGTTGGGTGGCGATCTCCGATGGAGGTTCGGGGATTGAGGACTGGTTGCGTGATAGTTTCCCGCGTGTGGCGGCGGTTATCTTCGATTTCTTCCACGCGGCGGAGCACCTGAGCGATTGGGCCAAGGCATTGCATACCGGCGACGAATCCCAAGTCAGTTTGGTGATCAGTCAGTGGTGCCATCGCTTGAAGCACGAAGGTGGTGCGGCGGTGTTGGTGGATCAGGAGAAACTCGACGTGTCGAAGCGTTCGGCGTCGGTTCAGGAGGCCCACCGCGTGTTGCGGGTGTACTTCCGCAATCAGGTTCACCGAATGGATTACCCGAGCTATCGGGCAAAGGGTTGGATGATCGGCAGCGGTCCGGTGGAGGCCGCCTGCAAACAAGTGGTGGGTCAGCGGATGAAGGGTAGTGGGATGCGTTGGGGTGAACCCGGTGCGGATGTCATCTGCCACCTTCGAGCACTCTTCCGAAGCGAAAAAGGCCGGTGGGACGCTTACTGGAACAACGCGACGTAAACACCCGGCCACATAAGTTCACCGACATTAAAGACGCTCACCCAGTTCAGAAAGCTGAAGCGTTACGATGCGACAACACCGCCGAATTCATAAATTGGAACCGCTTATGTGAGGGATCGTTGGCTCCCAACTGTCGTGTCCGGGAGTTGAAAGGGGCGGAATGAAGCACATTCTCTTCGGTCGGTATTCTGGGCCGCTCATCGTACTTGGCGGGTTGCTTGCGGCCGCGTGTTTGGCCAGCACATGGTACATCTACCGGCTTCAAGCGGACCTAGCCCGGGCCGTTCGGCACGACGCGGCTCGCATGGAAGCCGCAGACGAACTCCAGGTTCAACTTAGGCATCTGAGGTTCCATTCACTCGTTTGCGCTGCCGATCCCACGCCAAGTCGTCGAGAGCTTGTCCGCAGCGACACGGAGCGGGTTGATGCGGCGCTCGACGCGATTCGACGTGATGTACCACCTGATGATGCCGCAGGGTTTAGCCAAATTGAGAAGGATTTCGCGGAGTACAAACGCCGACTCGGGCCCGATGGATTGCCGCAAACCGCCACGTCCATAGCCGATCTGATCCGCTGGTCGGACGCTCACCCGATGCGGGAACTGTTGTTGCCGTGTCGAGAACTCTCCGACCGACAGCGATCTCGTATGGATGCGGGTTTGTCGCGGAGCGAATCACAGAGCGCGTGGGCCGGCGGGGTTCTTCTCGTTCTCGGAATCGCTGGCGCACTCGGCGGATTGGTGAGCGGATACGCGACCGCACGGGGGCTTACCCGACAGGCCACGCAACTTTCGGTCCGCGTGCGAGCTGTGCAAGCTGAACTCGATTACGAAGTGGGAGCAATGACCGTCGAAGTCCCACGGCATCTCGGAGATTTGGACGCCCAGTTGGACCGCGTGGTGGGACGTGTGAAGGAAGTCTGCCAGCGGCTCCAGGAACAGGAACGCGACCTGCTGCGAGCCGAGCAACTGGCGGCGGTTGGACAACTTGCGGCCGGGGTGGCACATGAAGTCCGAAACCCGCTCACGGGGATCAAATTTCTGGTTGAAGCCGCACTTCGCCAGCAGAATCCGACTCGTCTGACCGACGAAGACCTGGGACTGATCCGAGAAGAAATCCTTCGCATGGAACGCACAGTCCAGGGTTTATTGGACTTCGCCCGCACGCCGGCACCCAAGCGCGGGAAGTGCGATCTCCGAACTCTCCTCGGCGATGCGGTCAACGCAACCCGCGCTCGAGCCGAGGCCAAGCCCGTGAACTTGCGCCTCGTCGGTCCAATTAGTCCAATGCCGGCGACCGTGGACCGCGATCAAATACTCTCGCTTCTCACGAATCTCCTTCTGAACGCGGTCGAAGCGGTCCCGCCGGGTGGCGAAGTCGAAGTGCGTGCGACCGATGAGAGTGGTATGCTAACCGTGATCGTGACCGACAACGGCCCCGGAATCGACCCAGTTCTCGCCAACCGGTTGTTCACACCGTTCACCACGACCAAACCCACCGGAACCGGCCTCGGGCTGGCAACCGCCCGGCGAGTCGCCCGCGACCACAACGGCACGCTGACAGCGACGAACCGCACGCATGACGGCGCGGTTTTCACCCTCACGCTGCCCGCCACGGAGGAACCCCATGTTGAAATTGTTGATCGTTGACGACGAAGCGATCATCTGCCACTCGTTCCGCCGCGTGTTCACTTCGCCCGAAGTTGAAGTCTTGACGGCCGGGACCATTGCCGAAGGTTGGCGACTTGTCCAGGATGTCCAACCCGATGTGATCGTTCTCGACCTCCAATTGCCCGACGGTTCCGGTCTTGAGCTATTCGAGCGGATCCGGACCGCTGACCCGCGCCGCCCTGTCATGTTCATCACCGCGCACGGATCGACCGAGACCGCCATTGAGGCGATGAAACGCGGAGCGTTCGACTACCTCTCAAAGCCCATCGACCTGGAACACATGAGCCGTCTGCTGCAACGGGCGTTCGAGGCGGCGCGGCTGATGAGCGAACCGGCGGTCCTACCCGACGACACAGCGGATCGGATTGTCGGTCGGTCAGCGGTCATCCAGGAGATGTGCAAGCAGATTGGACGCATCGCGCCCCAAGATGCGAACGTCCTTATTCTAGGCGAATCTGGGACCGGCAAGGAACTGGTCGCACGGGCGATTTACCAGCACAGCAAGCGTGCCGACAAACCGTTTCTGGCGATTAATTGCGCTGCGATTCCCGAGGGATTGGTGGAGAGCGAACTGTTCGGCCACGAACGCGGAGCGTTCACCGGCGCGGACCGTCAGCGTGTGGGACGTTTCGAGCAGTGTAGCGATGGGACACTCTTGCTCGACGAAATCGGGGACATGCCGCCAGCCGTGCAGGCGAAGATGCTTCGGTTGCTTCAGGAACAGCGGTTCGAGCGGGTCGGCGGGAACCAAGCGATCAGCACGCGGGTTCGCGTTCTCGCTGCGACGAACCAAAACCTGGAGCAACTCATCGCGGGCGGTCATTTTCGCAACGACCTGTACTACCGGCTCAAGGTTGTCACCATCACAGTCCCACCGCTGCGGGCGCGGAAGGAAGACATCCCCGAGTTGGCCCACTACTTTCTCTTTCGCTATGCCCGCGAAGCCGACCGCGATGTCCGTGGGTTTTCGCCCGAGGCACTCGACCAACTCCAACGGCACGACTGGCACGGGAATGTCCGCGAATTGCAGAACTGTGTGCGGGCGGCCGTCTACCAGACCGTGGGACGGACTTTGTTGCCTTCGGACTTGCGGAGTCTGCCGGTGTCGGAAATATCCCACGCTTCGACACCGGCAAGTCCGACCGCATTTGACCTCACGGGGACGGCGGAAGCGATGGCGCGAGACGGCAAAAAGGATGTCCACAAGCGTGTGGTCACGCTGGTCGAACGGGAATTGATTATCTGGGCGCTGCGACACACGCACGGTCACCAGGCTCACGCCAGCGACTTACTCGGCATCAACCGAACGACACTACGCGGCAAACTTCGTGAACTCGGCATAGCACTCGACAAGGTGGTGACCGACCGACCGGAGACGCCGGAAGAGTAAAGCCGTCGGTGAAGTTTTCCCCGCGTCGGTGAATTTCCCACCGCGCCAGATCGTTCGCGGGCTATCGTTCCACTTCGACCCAATCGGATCTACCGGCGTACTCCTTGATTCGCCAGCATTTCCGCGAATCAATTGGCGATTGGTCACTTCGGCATCCCGTGTGCAACTGCGCATCTCTTGGTTATCCCGCCGCACACGCCCGAGACTGTCCGATGGCTACCAAACGCTCGCTCGCTCGCTGGTCGCGTCGTGCCCCCGCCGTCCTCGTCGCGATTGGACTCATCGGCGCAGGCGGATGGTACGCCGTGTCGCACGGGCAGTCACTGTTCGAGCGTGAACACAAAGAGAAGGGGAAGCCGGCCAAGGCGATCACCGTTGAAGTCCTCACGCCGAAGTCCGGTGGGATTGATCGTGTGTGCGCCCAACCTGGGACACTGGAACCGATTGAGGGTGTGGACCTGTACGCGAAGGTGTCCGGCTTCTTGGTCGAACAGAACGTGGACATCAACAGTCGGGTGAAAGCGGGCGACATCCTCGCACGCATCTCGGTCCCAGAATACGAGAAGCAAGTTCTGAAGGACACCGCCGATGTGGCGCGAGCCGAGGCCAAGTTGATCCAAACCGCAGCGGCCATCACCACGTCCGAAGCGGAACTTGGGGCAGCGACATCCACGATCGCTCTCAGTCAAGCGGAGGCCAAGAGTAAGACATCGTACCAATCTTACCGATTGAAGCAGCGGGATCGGTTGCGGGACTTGCTCGCCCAAAGAGCCATCGACGCGAAGCTCGTGGACGAGCAAGAAGACCAATACGCGGCGAGCGAAGCGGCGACCCTTGCAGCCGAAGCAGCGGTCAACACCGCGAAGGAAAAAGCGTCGGCGGCGAAAGCCAAGGTCGAGCAGGCGAAAGCCGATCAGAAGTATGCCGAAGCCGAGATTACCGTGGTGAAAGCCCAATTGGACAAATCCAAGGTTCTATTAGACTACACCGTCATCCGGTCGCCGTACACGGGTGTCGTGACCAAGCGAAACTTCCACCCTGGCAAGGATTCCACTGCCGGTGCCTTCATCAAGTCGGCGGAGCAGGGCGGCACGGTTCCTGTGCTAACAGTCGAACGAACTGACGTGATGCGTGTGATCGTTCAGGTGCCCGACCGGGATGTGCCTTTTGTCACAGCCAACGCCACGGCTGTGGTGGAAATCGATGCGATTCCGGGGGTGAAGTTCGACCGGAACGGGAAGGATAAACTGAAACTCGCTCGCTGGGCCAGTGCCCAGGATCCCGCTACCCGCACGATGCGTGTCGAAGTTGACGTGTCGAACCCCGTGGACGTGAAGCATCCCTATGGCATTCTCACGCACGGCATGTACGGCCGGGTGACTCTCACGCTCCAACCGGGCGAGACGACAGCTTTCCGCGTTCCCTCAGGGACAGTCCACCGCGACGGCGGCAAGACGACCGTGCGAGTCGTACGCCTCGACCGCGTCCACGCCGTGCCCGTTACTCTCGGAACCGACAACGGCGTGGACGTCGAAATCCTCGCGGGGTTGACCCCAGACGACCGGATTGTGGTTCGCTCCAGTGGTCCCGTCGAGGACGGCGCAGCAGTGACCGTTGCGGCGGCCAAAGCGACCTCGACCGGACACTGAGTCGCATACTCGCTTCCCCCGTCGATGAGACATCCCATGAACGGCTTGATCCACTTTTCGCTCGGCAATCCGCGGGCGATCACCGTGTTGATGCTGACCATCTCGCTCGGCGGCGCGGTCGCATTAGCCACCATTCCGGCCGACATTCTTCCGGTTTACAGAAGCCCGGCCGTGCAAGTGCTGACTTTCTACGGCGGCATGTCCGCGACTAACGTGGAGGCGGACATCACGTCCCGGATGGAGCGTCAAACAGGGCAGGCCGCGGGTACGATCCGGCAAGAGTCGCGATCCATTGTCGGAGCCAGTATTGTCCGCAACTACTACGCCGACGGCACTGACCCGAGTGGCGCGCTGACGCAGGTGAACTCGCTCGCCACCGCAGCTATCCCGAACTTGCCGCCAGGCACTCTTCCCCCCGTCATCCTGCCGTTCGATCCCACGGCCGCCACTCCCGTCGCCATCGTCGCTCTGAACAGCAAGTCGCAGGGCGAATCGGTCCTCTACGACACTGGTCGGTATCAGGTCCGCAACATGATTATGGCGTCGCCGGGCGCGAACGCTCCGGTCGTCTACGGCGGCAAACTGCGGACCGTTCTGGCGATGCTCGACCGGCAGAAACTCCAGGCCCGCAACCTGTCCCCGACCCACGTGATGGACGCGCTGGTCCGTTACAACATTTTCCTCCCCGCCGGGGACGCCAAACTCGGCGGCCTGGACTACGCTTTAGACTCGAACTCGATGTACGAGTTGATCGAGCGCATGGGCGACATCCCCATCCGGTCGAATTCACACGGTGTGATCTTCCTACGCGACGTTGCGACACCCAGGGATACGGCACTGATTCAGACCAACATCGTCCGCGTGGATGGCCGCCGACAGGTGTACATCCCGATCTATCGGCAGCAAGGGGCCAGCACGCTCGGAGTCGTGGACAACTTGCGGGAGAACCTCCCCGATATGAAGGAGCGACTTACGACTCCAGACGTGGACTTGAAGCTCGTGATGGATCAGTCGGTGTACGTCAAGAGTGCCATCAAGAGCCTCGCGGAGGAAGGCGTTCTCGGGGCGATTCTCTGTTCCCTCGTCATCCTCTTGTTCCTCGGCGAATGGCGGATGACTGTCATCGCGGTGCTGACCGTGCCGGTCGCCATCCTGGGTGCGCTTGCCTTCCTGTATGGGTTCGGACAGACAGTCAATGTCATGACGCTCGCTGGCCTGGCGCTCGCCATCGGACCGCTGGTGGATAGCGCGATTGTGTGCCTGGAGAACACCCACCGCCACCTGGGGCTGGGAGCGAAGCCCAAGGAAGCGGCGTTCCTTGGCGCGAGCGAAGTGGCGATGCCCGTGTTGGCGGCAACGCTCTGCACGCTGCTCGTTCTTGCTCCGCTGACTCTCATTCCTGGGCTGGGGTCGTTCCTCTTCAAGCCGATGTTCCTGGCCGTTGCGTTCGCCGTGTTGATTGCCTACGCCGTGTCGCTCACCTTCGTGCCGGCCCGCTGTGCGGCTTGGATGAAGTCACACGGGCATAAGCCGATCGAGTCGCACACCTACGATTACGGTGATCGCAACGAACACGAGAACCCGCCCGCGAAGGGACTACTCGGCCGCCTCTTCGAGCGCTGGGAGTCGTTCCTTGATGCCATCTTCAAGGGCTATGCTCGGTTGCTGGGCGTCGTACTTCAAGCACGCCTCATGGTGATCGGCGGCGCGTTCGCCTTGCTTGCACTGGTCGTCGTGATGCTCGGACCGCACCTACGCCGCGAGTTCTTCCCCGAGGTGGACGCGGGATCGTTCGAGATCTCCGTTCGGCTCCCATCCGGCACACGAATCGAAGTGACCGAGGGATACGTCGAAGCGGTTGAGAACTACGTCAAGGCGAAGATCGGAACCGACCTGGAACTGGTCATCAGTGAACTCGGGCTGACGGCCGACTGGTCTGCGGCGTTCACCCCGAACAGTGGGCCAATGGACGCGGTCGTAAAGGTCCAACTAATCCCGGAGCGGACCCGGTCGGCGCAAGAACACGTTGCGCAGCTCCGGGATGGATTCGCCACCGACCCAGAGTTCGAGCAGTTCCTCCACACGGCATACGAGCGGAAGCGTGCGGCCAAGGAACTGCCCGAAGGAATCATTGCGTTTTCCCGCATCAATATGGAGTTCGCCTTCGATGCTGGCGGCCTCATTCGGTCCGCGATGAACGAGGGCAAATCCACACCGATCAACGTGAAAGTCACAGGGAAGGACTTGTCGAAAGCCCGGCGGGTCGCCGAGCGCATCCTCGCCGATGTGCGAGACATTGATGGTGTCGTGGACGCCCGCATCATCCAGCGGTTGGACTATCCGCTTTACATCATTGACGTGGATCGAGCGAAGGCTGCCTCACTCGGTCTGAATCAAATGGAGGTGATGCGGAACGTCGTCGCCGCCTTCAATTCCAGTGTCCAGTTCAACAAGAAGAACTTCTGGATCGACCCTGTGAGCCACAACCAATACTACGTCGGCGTGCAATACCCCGAGAAAGACATCACCACGCTGGAAACGCTGCTCGATGTGCCCATTAACAGTCCAACGCAGGCGAAGTCGATCCCACTGCGAACGATTGCCACATTGCGACCGGCGAAGGTGCCTTCGGAGGTCGTTCACACCAACCTTCAGCCTACAATCGACCTGACGATGGGTGTCCAAGGCCGCGACCTTGGACACGTTGCCGACGACGTTGCCAAAGCCGTCGCAAGGCACGGCAAGCCACGCAAAGATAGCGGTTGGACGCCTTTCGACCCGGACGTGTCCGATACGACCGATACGGCTGATGCGACACTCGGCGAACGGAAGGTGATGGAGGGCGCGAAGATCAGTCTGAGCGGCGAATACCAGAAGATGTTGACGACATTCAAGTATCAGGCGATGGGCATGGCCGCGGCCGTGCTGCTGATCTACTTCCTTTTGGTCGCGCTGTTCAAGTCGTACATCACCCCGTTGGTGGTCCTCTCGGCCGTACCCATCGGCGTCATTGGTGTGGTGTTGGTACTATTCGTGACAGGGACCGCGCTGAACATTCAATCGCTGCTCGGCGTGATCTTCATGGTTGGTATCGTGGTGTCCAACACCGTGCTGCTCACCGACTTCGCCGCCAATCTCCAGAAGACCGAGAAGCTCGACGCGACCGAAGCCATCAAGCGAGCCGGCGCGATTCGCGTGCGTCCCGTGGTGATGACTGCCCTTGCGACGTTCTTCGCGCTTATCCCAATGGCGTTGGGACTCGCTCGCGGAAGCGAAGCGAACGTTCCTCTCGGTCGCGCCGTCCTTGGCGGCCTCGTCGCTGGTTTGCTCACGACGCTGTTCGTCGTGCCCTGCGTCTACTCGTTGCTCGTGCCAGACAAGGTGATGGACGAAACGGACTGATTGCGTTGCAGTTGCCTCTGCTTACTCCGCGTTGTTGGGAGTCTGTCCAACGGCAACAAACAGCCGGAACTGAGCCACGTTGAAAGCGATCACGGCACGAAGCAATTCTTGCCGTGATTCGAGCAACTGACGGAAGCTGTCAAGTGTCTCAATGGGGCGGCGTCCTTCACCCTGTCGAATCCGCTCCGACTCCAACCGGAAACCTTCCTCAGCCGCGGACAAGGACGTGGTAGCAGTCTCGATCTGGCGAGCGGCGGCGCGGGTCATTGCCAGGGACTCGGCTACTTCGCGGCGAATTTGATTCGTAATACGGTCGAACTCTGCAACTGATGCGCCCAAAGTGGCGCTCGCTTGTCGGACACGAGCACGAGTCCCAAGCCCGAGATTCTCCACGGTCCAAACGGCGACCACATCGAAGTCATTTCGACTCTTCAGCGGTCCAAAGTCGGAGGCCACTTGGTTACTCCCGCCTCCGAAGCCCGCGTAGCTGTAGCCGATGGAGAGAGTCGGAAGCCAGGGGCGCACCCGCTCCTGCTTCACACGGGTCTGCGCTTCGCCAATCGCAGCCGACCTGGCCAACACTTCTGGGCGGCCCTGGATCGCCTGTGTCACAAGTTCCTGATCGTCATACGTTTCCGGGACGAGTCGCAATCGCGGGATGTTTCCGCCGGGAGTCCGAAGTCTTACACTGGGATCGAGCGTGAGAAGTCCACACAGCCGGGCGGAAGCAACGGCGACTTCTTCCTCGCTTTTGTGGATGTCGCGGTGAAGCAATTCCAAGTTCGCCTCGGCACGCTTCGCGTCGGCCTGGCGGCCTTGCCCTGCTTTCGCATACACGGTGGTCAGGCGACTGAGTTCGGCGAGTTCGGCTTCGCTCTGTCGAAGAATGTCCAATCGACCCTCGGCTCCGACCAGTTCCAGATAGGCGGTTGCAACGTCCAGCAGAACCGCGTTTTGCACAGCCTGGGCTTCCGACCTGCGGACCGTGACACGCTGCCGGGCGGCGAGCGGTTCGTAAGCTGCGTCACCGAGGTGAGCGAACAGTCGCACGCCAGGCGTATTGGGCGTTCCGGCTCCGACAGCACCCGCGCCGGCACCGAGGTAGAGGCTTTGGACATCAACCGAACGAACTAAGCCCGGCGCGGCGAGGTATACTCCGCTGTGCTGTCGGAAGTTACCACCGATGTTCACGCTGGGGAGCAAGAGCGAACGGGCGGCGAGTTGCCCTGCGAGCGATTCCCGCACCGCTTCACGGGCAAGTCCAATCGTCGGATTATCGATGCCAGCAAGCCGCAACGCCACGCCGAGGTCAATCGTTTCCTGGCCTGTGACATCCGTGAATTGGGCAGCACTTGGACGGGAACTGTCCGAGAGTGAGTTGGCCTTCGCGGAACGTCTAATCTCCGTTCGCAGTAGGCGCGGACGTTCTCCGATGGCCGGAATCCCGGGGTAAAGTGCGGTTGTCGATTGCCCGTTCGGAATGGGATATTGCGGTTCCACGGACTGGCACCCGGCGGCGAGCGTCGATCCAAACACCAAGCAGCGTGTCCCATACCGAACGCCAAACATACTCGCCTCCCATCCGTGGATTCGCGGTGTTTAACGCTGCTCACGGCTTCACCGGCGAGGGCATCGGAAGCACCAACGGAATGGGGAAAATCCGCGGTCCAGGTAGAATCTCGATGTTGGCTCGCGGAACCAAGTCGGCGGGGACCGGCCGAGCCAGGACGCTCGCGGGTGGCCGACCGAGTGCGACCCACAGTTGGAACTGTGCCCGGTTGTAGTCGATAATCGTGTCCAAATAGTCGTAACGCGAGCGGCCGAGCAAGCGCAGGCTATCGATGACTTCGAGCGGGAGTCCTTGCCCGCCTTTGATGCGGGTCAAGTCTTCATCGTAGGCTTCGGAACTGGCCCGAACGGCCTTCTCGGTCGCCTCGATTTGGAGCGAGCGGGCCACGACTTTAGCGTGGGATTCGGCCACCTGCGTTCGCACGAGGTTAAGCGTTTCCATCTCACGGAGGCGGGTTTGCTTCACCCGACTGTCTGCGGCGCGGACCAATGCGACGTTTCCGACACCTAGGTTGCGGAATGTCCAAAACACCGCGACATCGAAATCGGTGCGGCCGTCCAAGTTGCTGAATCGCGGAGCCAACGTCACCGATCCGCTACCGGAGACAAACCCCGGCGGGGTGCTGACCAGATTACTCCCACCGCCAAAGCCACCCGCGCTGAATCCCATGATGACGTTCGGCGAGAATGGGAGCACCTTCGCAAGTGACAGGTCGTAGAGAGTCTGTTGGACTTCCGACCGGCGCGCGGCGAGTTCTGGCCGTTGGAGCAGCGAGATAGCGAGCAATTCTGGCAGCGGGAGCGGGTCTGGTACGAGTGCGTTTGGCACTGCCCAACCGTCGATTGGTTTGAGTCGTGTGGACGGGTCGAGGTTCAACAATTGACAAAGGCGTGCGGAGGCGGTCAGCGTGTCGGCTTCGGCTTGGGTGAACTCGGCATCGCGGCGTCGAAGTTCCACAGTGGCTCGGTCCGCGTCGGCCTTCCGGCCTTGTCCCGCTTTAGCGTAGACGTCCGTGAGTCGAGCGAGTTCGGCGGCCTCGGTCCGATTCTTCGCCGCGATGGCCCGTCGGCCTTCGGCTCTCAATAAGTCAGTATATGTAAGGCAAACTCGCAGAAGCACGTCGTTTCGGACTGCCTCGCTGATCAACCCCGCCGTGGTGACTTGTTGCCGCGATGCCAGGAAGCCAAACCACGCGGTGCCCACGTTCAGGTTGTAGCTCAAGCCGGGGATCGTCACCGTGCCCGCTCCAACGGCGTTCGCTCCGAGTCCAAGGTAGAGCGAATCGCGGTTCACCTTCAGGATGTTCCCGGCCGATTGTTGGAGCGTCCCACGGTGTCCATCGTAGTTCGTCCCAAAGTTCAGGTTGGGGAGCAGTTGGGCGGCCGCGAGTTGCTTGAGAGCGGTGGCTTCCACCACCCGTTGCCGGGCGAGGAGGAGTTCCGGGTTCTCAGCACCGGCGAGTTGTAGCGCGGTTGCGAGGTCGATTGGATACTCACCCGGCCCGAGTATCGTTCCCGGTGGCGTTTCGGGGACAGAACGAACCGGCGCCGCCTTTTCTGCTACAACGCCTTTCTTCGCGCCGGGTGTCGTCGGGACCGGTTGGGCGCTGGTTACTCCCGCGATACCAATCGCCAGAACCCCCGCAGCAACAACCCGAAACCAAATTCGGTGGATCGGATACAAAGTCACCTCCTCACGGTTTGCCGCTGTGCGAGCCGAACGCCTCCATTCCGCCTGAGCCGAACGAATCGCATTCTCTGCCAATGTGATTGGATTGGTGCAATCCAGCGAATCAGTCAAATCGGAACTACCAGTGGATTCATCGGTCGGTAACGCGGTTGGCGCTCAATGAATGTCGTTCCCACCGAGTCGAATATCTGAAGCGTTGAGGTGGCGGACTGTAAGCGAAGTATGAGTGTCGTGTGGCACTCACATCGTGAACCGCGAAGCGAATTGACAATCTCACGGATTTATGGAGACTTTAGCAGTAAGAGTGCATCGTTTGGCGTTCTCGGTCTCTCCAAGATTGTGAGAGACCCGTTGTCCGAGGAGGCAGTCCAATGACTCCTGGTGAATACGTCCCTGACCCCACCGAAGGGATCGCAGGGCTCGAAGATCTTCCGCAACCGCGTATCCAACAACGCACACGCGATTTCCCTTCGCGTCGTTGCCCTCGCTATGGGGATTCGGCAGGCGGGCGGACGGTGAGTTCGAGTTCGAGGGCGTGGACCGCCACCCACCCGTTCACGACCCGGCGAACAAGCAACTCTTCCAGGACCGTCGGGCCGTCGCCGAGGAGTTGCTGACGCAGCGCGGCCGCCTTCTCGGTGACGCCGGCGACCCACACCGGGTCGCCTGCTCGCCCAGATCGCCGATCCAGTTGGCCCAGTTGCGGTCGCGGATGATAGCCCGCACCCGGCCGACCGCCGCGTTGTCGCCGGCGCGGGCCTTGACGAACACCTCGACAGCCTCATCATCGTCCGCGGGCGCGTCGTACTTCACGAGAGGCGAGGCGACGGCCACCTGCCCCTTGATACCTTCAATGAGGGTCTTCAGATTTGCCAGTTCGCGTTTCATTCGCCATTCTCCCCGATGGTGCCAATGGTAACCCAGCGCACACAGCAAGCCATCCGAAACGATCTTCAACGCGGCATTCGCCACGGCCACGTCGGCGACCAACCCATCTACCCGCGCCCGGAACGCGGCCGCCGTTTTGCGGGTGAGTTCGCGGAGTCGCTGCTGGCGATCCTGGACGCGGGCCAGGCCGTGGGCCATGACGCTCCCGAAGTTGCCCTCGGCCGCCAAATATTCCTTCCGCGGTTTCCCGTTCACCCGGCGACTGCGGTACAGATACCGCCGCCCGCCGTGCCGCAATTCCCAGCCCATTATTCCGCTCCCGTGTACGACGTTCCGACCCGGTGCCCCGCTCAGGGCAAACCAACCCAACCCGAACATCAGGAACCGATGATCGCCAGCACGACTCGGCGGAGCGCTTCGGGCAGGTTCGCCCAAGCCGCGACCACGCGGGCGAGGTCCAGGTCGGTGGGGATGACTGCTGCTCCCGGTGCTGCTCCGGGTTTGGGAAACGTGGTCGATTTGCTCGTTTTCGTGGCGTTTTCTTGCGTGGATTGTCAGCCTCCGAAGCCGAAGGTTACAGGTTCAACTTCTGTCGGGCATACTTCCTCTTCCGTCCTCGATTCTCGCTTTTCGTGCTGATTTGCTCATGGTCTTGCAGATCGTCGCGGTCATCGTTCAGACCCTCCATTCGTGCGGCGTATCGTCGCTCTTGAATCGCCGACGAGGCCACTCTTGCAACGCCTTGATGCTTTGCGGATCGTTGGGCCACACAGATTGAAGGAACTTCAACCACTCAACCGGTGCCGGCGCTTGCGAATCGAAGTCGAACGGTGCCGCAGTCGGCGTGAAGAAAGACGAGGACGGTGGCATTAATTAGGAACGGGTAGAAAATAACATCCCGATTGTGGGTAGTCAACTTTGGCTGGCTGCGTGTGTTGATTCGTCTCGACACTCTGGATGTCATTATTGTTTCCGACGCCAAACCACACACCCCAGAATCGGAATCATCGGAATCATCCCGTTTGCGTCGGAACCATCCCAAAACCGCCGGAACCATCCCAGTTTTGGCCGGAATCATCTCGTTTGCGTCGGAAAAACTCTTGGCCTGCGCCTACCGGTATGATCTGCCAGTGTGATCGATTTGGTGGCGGAGGCTTCAGCCTGCGTCGGCCACGAAGCTGACCTAAATGCGGGCTGACGCGGCGCGGCCCGAACCGTATCACAACTGCACGCCGTTTGCTCTCCCCGAGGCCACACCATGTCCACACCCCGACTCGCGCACAACGTGTTCTTCAAACTCAAGGATGCTTCCCCCGCGAATGTGGACGCACTCGTCACCGCTTGCAAGAAATACCTGAACGTGCAACCGGGTATCGTGTTCTTCGCGGCTGGCAGTTTGTGTGCCGAACTCACCCGCGAGGTGAACGACCTCGACTGGCACGTCGGCCTGCACCTCGTGTTCGTGGACAAGGCCGCCCACGACGCCTACCAGGACGACGCGATGCACAACCAGTTCATCGCCGAGAACAAACCAAACTGGGCCGGCGTGCGTGTGTTCGATTCGCTGGTGTGATGCCGAAATCCCCCCGCTTGCGGCACCACCCACGAGAGATTGCGAGTTTGCCCCATGTTCTACCGGCTCCGCAAACGGCTCAATGGCACCCGGTTCTGGTGGGCTGCGCGGGGCATCTACCGCACGCCACCGACCCCGTGCGACCCACACGCCGATTGCACTATTCACACGATGCTCGGTCGGGCCGACTTCCTCATGTACCTCGTGGCCGTGAAGTCGTTCCTCCGGTTCCAGCCGGCGGCAAGAATCTACGCCCATTCCGACGGCTCGCTCACGCCGGCGCAAACGACCGTGCTGCACGAACACGTCCCCGGTATTCGCGTCATTTCGGCTGTCGAAGCAGACGGGAAAGCCGGGGCGAAGCTGAACTCGTTCCTTCTGGGATGGCGTGCCCGCGATGCAAGTTGGCGGCGTGTCCTCGATACGGAACTGTGGTGCGAAACGCCGCGCCGCATGATTATCGACTCGGACATTCTCACCATTCAGAAGCCAGTCGCGGTGTTAGATTGGGTCGCCGGCAACGGCGGAACGCGGCCACTGATGTTCGGCGCTCCGCTAGGTCCGCCAAGCGGGCCAATTCCCGAAAGCACGGGCACGCGGCACATCCAGACCGTGTTCCGCGAGAAGTTGTCAGCGGTCGCGGCGGGGGCGGGTCGCCCGGCGGAGTTTTACCAGGGCGCGACTTCTGGCTATTATGGGTGTGGCCGCGAAGTGTCGGTCACGGAAGTGGAACGTGTGATCCGGGCCGGAATGGATGCAGGCGTGCCGATGGCCGAGTGGGGCGGCGAGCAGTGCCTTGTGGTCTATCTGCTTTCGACCTCGAATCCGATTCGACTTGATCCACGGAAGTACACAAACTTCGCCCCCGAAGTGATGCCGCGGATGAACGATGTGGCCGTGGCCCACTTCTACGGCACCTTCCGCTATCACGCTGGCGTCTACCCGAAACTCGCCCGCACTGCGGTGCGGGAACTGATGACCAACCCCGTTTAACCGCTCCCGAAGTGGAGCGAATACCATGAACCGAATCGCAACCCACGAAATCCCCGCGTTCCTGCGGCGATTCCGCCTCAAGGGTGGCCGCATCCGTCGCATTCGCGTGCTGTATCCGCGACCCAAGGAAATCGCCATCGAGTTCCATGTCGCGCTGCGTGAACCGACACCCGTGCGACTCGTGCTCCGCCTTGACGGCGTCGAAGAATTCCGCTTGCAGATGCGGCCCAGTTTGCCGAAGTCTCGCATCGCCGATGCTCACATCGGCTACTTGAAGGGTTTATTTTACGTCTCGCTCGATTCGCTCGGGCTGGAACCCACGGAAGTGCCGCAGGTGTTCGACTACCGCGTCAGCGAGACGTTTGCCGGCGGTCGGGAACTCTTCTGGCGCGAAGTGCCCAGGAAACCGAAGCCCAACGCCGAACCTCCGGCGTGAGGTTTCACGCAGACCACCCAGACACGAACGTTGCCTCACGGCTTCTTCGGCGGGTCTTTCGGATCGACCTTGGGCGCGGCCTTCTTCCACGAGAGTTGCACCACGACCGGCGCATCGGGAGCCTTCATGTCGGCGGGGATGACGAGTTCGTTCGTGGTTGTCATGTCCTTCATGGTGGTCTTGTAGCCGTCGAGGAACTCGCCCGGCCCCTGGATGTCGTCGTAACCCGGAACGCCGTAGTGCATGGGAAGGACGTACAAGCGGGGCTTGAGTTTCGCCACCACGGTCTGGGCTTGTTCGCCGTTGATCGTGTAGATGCCGCCCACGGGCACCATTAGCACATCGACTTTGCCGATGGCTTTGATCTGGGCTTCGGAGAGTTCGTGGCCGAGGTCGCCGAGGTGGACGAAACTAAGGCCATCGACTTCCACAATCCACACGCTATTCTTACCGCGCTGCATACCGTTCATCGTGTCGTGGAACGTGCCGAGCGTCCGCACGCGAATCACTCCGACTTTCTCGTCCACGACATTCCAGTCGGTCTTCTTGCCGTCCTTGGAGACGGTCACGCCCTGGAAGTCGCGGCCTTTCTCCTTCAGAACTTCGATTTGATTGTGGTCATCGTGGGGATGGCTCACGAGGGTGACATCGGCGCTCAGGCGGGGTGGCGCGAAGACCGGCATGGAGTGCGGATCGAACACGATGAGTTTGCCGCCGGCCGTCTCCAGTTGGAAGTACGACTGGCCGTACCACCGGAGTTTGAGTTGCTTCTCACCATCTTGGGCTTGAACGGCGGCAGGCGGCGTTCCGCCCGACACCGCGACGAGCAAGGCGAGAAAACCCGTCAGGACAGCGAACCGATTCATCGAAGGCTCCGGAACGGAGGAGGCTGCGTAACCAAATTAGGCGGCCGCAAAGAACACAGCCACAGACACATTGAAGCACTTGGCAAGTTTACTGATATGCTCAGCGGTCAACTTGCGTTGGCCGTTGAGAACTGCCGAGATCGTGGAATGTGCGATCCCGACTTTCTTCGCCAGTGCTTGCCCGGTCACCCCGTTCGATTCCATCAGCAAACGTAACACTTCGTTCGGTGGCGCATCGGGAATCGGATGGGCAACACGCTCGTAAGTCTCGATCAGGTCAGTCAGAGCGTCCAGGTAGTCTTGACCGCCACTGTCCAACTCTTGCCGAAGAAGCTCACGGAGAACTTTCGTGGCGGCATCCAACTCGCTCTCGCTGGCAATGTGACGCAGTCGGAATTTGCGAACGAGTTCCAGGTAAGTGTCGGAAGCTGTACGGGGCATCGGCGAGACTTTCACTGTTTATTGGCGTTTGAGCAGCCGACATTCGTTACGACGACTCAGCGACCGAGAAACCACTGCATCAGTTCCCAGCCGGGGTCGAAACTGGTGCCGGTGGTGGCGGCGGTGGGTTCGTCGTAGCGTTGGGCGGCGTCGGGGGCGATTCCCGTGCCGGCGGCAGCGAACGGGACGGCTCCGTAGGCGTGGGCGCGGGTCTTCAGGGTCGTGCGGTGGTCCGGTTCGATCAAGATGCGGTAGTCCCCGTGACGCGGCAAGGCGCTCAGCAGCGGGCCGACGATGTCCGCGTCGATGCGTGCGAGTGCCTTCACTTTCTCGTCGGCTTTGCCTTCGTGAGAAGCCTCGTCGGGCGCTTCCACATGCACGCACACAAGGTCGAAGGCTCCGAGCGCTTCGATGGCATACTTCCCCTTGTTCGCGTAGTTCGTGTCGAGGTAACCCGTCGCGCCGGGCACATCGATTCGGTGCCAGCCGAGCAGCACGCCGACGCCGCGCACGAGATCGACCGCCGAGATAATCGCGCCGCTTTTCCCGTAAGTTTCGCGGAACGGCGTCACGCTCGGCGCTTTGCCCTGTCCCCAGAGCCAACACTGCGTCGCGGGTTTCTTCCCCTCGGCAATGCGTCGCAGATTCACCGGATGGGCCGCCAGAATCGGCTTGCTCGCCTCCATGAGCGAGATAAGCATTTCGCACCCGGTCACAGTGCCTTGGGGTAAATACTCGGCAACGGCTCGGTCGGGGATGTCGTGCGGCGGTTGCGTCTTCATCCAGGCGAGCGGGGACGTGTCGGACTTACCACGCCAGACGAGGATGTTGCGATACTGCACGCCGGGGTGGAATTCCAGCACACCACCCGCGACTTCCTTCCCGCCAAGTGCCCGTTTAAGTGCTTCGATCAATGGCCGGCCGTCTTCGCTGGAGATGTGGCCTGCGGTGAAGTCCTGCATGGTGCCGTCGGGGACGTACACGAGATTGCAGCGCACCGCCCAATCGTTCGGGCCAAGGTGAATGCCCATCGCGGCGGTTTCGAGCGGCGCACGCCCCGTGTAGACGCGAAGCGGGTCGTAGCCGAAAAGCGAAA
>Ga0105049_10003609_pt1 | contig 18247 bp, 19 predicted proteins | sample MAT06_FD_78087 | JGI IMG/M metagenome (GOLD analysis project Ga0105049, IMG submission 78087) | Freshwater microbial communities from Lake Fryxell liftoff mats and glacier meltwater in Antarctica - MAT-06 | ecosystem: Environmental > Aquatic > Freshwater > Ice > Liftoff microbial mat | place...
CCCGGTCGGTTGCTGGGCGCCGAGGCAGCAGATTGTCGCGGTCGAACAAAGCGGTGGCCGGGACCGCCTGAATATCCAGGGCGCGATCGACCTCCAAACCGGCCAGACCATCATCCAAGATGTTCTGACGGTCGATGCCGCCAGCACCATCATGTTGCTCATGGCAATCGAGGCGATGTTGCCGGTTAAACGGTTGGCGCACGTCTTTATGGACAATGCAGGCTATCATCACCCGAAGCTGGTTCAAGCATGGCTGGCGCGGCCGGAATGCCGCATCAGGCTGCATTTCGTGCCCGCCTACTGCCCGCATCTCAATCCGATCGAGCGGTTATCGGCATCACCGCCCGCAACATCGATGCCGGCCAGATCGAGTTGCGCCGGGTGGAAGGCTTCACCATCGGCATGCGCACGCTCGGCGATGGGCGCGTTGTCGAGGACACCTTCGGCCTATGGCCTTCGGCGCTGGCGGCCCCCGCCGCGATGGCCTCCAGGGCGGGAAGCACGGGCATCGACGAGGTAACCCTTCCGCGCCCTCAAGTCTAAAATACGGGGGCTATTTGTCTCATCGTTATTGGCACGGAGGGTCCGGGTATGTCTCCGAACCGTCGGGTGGGACAGGTTCAGGTCACGCGCGATCGAGCCGATGCTCTCCTTGCCCACCGAACGGCGAAATCGAATTTTGGCAATCAGATCCATGACCAACATCCCAGCTTCTCCAGCTCAAACGCCGGATGATCGCATGATCCTGGGTGGAAAGTATTGGACGCTGTTTTGCAGGCGGGAGTCTTCGCCGCGGAGCCGCCGCCCTACAACCGCCGCTTTCTTGGAAGGCCGGCTCGCTTACCTGAAACGACAACCCGCTCTCCGAAAGCCACTTCAAGACCCTGAACTATCAGCCGCGCTTTCCACGCCGCATTGGCTCACGCGCGGATGCCAAGGCCTTCTGCCGGCAGTTCTTCTACTGGTACAACCAGGACCACCACCACAGCGGCATCTGCCTCATGACGCCAGACCAGGTCCATTACGGCCAAGCTGATGCCGTTCACGCTGCCCGACAAAAAACTCTCGATCGCGCCTGGCGAAACAACCCAAAGCGCTTCGTCAACAAGCCACCAACACTGCCAGCAAAACCAACCGCCGATGGATCAATCCACCCAGCGGAAGCGCTGACCGCCAAGCCTGAATTCCAGAAAGCGGTGGATCGCAGTCGTTGACACGTTCCGCGCTGCGTCAGCGACCCCGAGGTGACATAGGTTACTCACCTTGACGGCCAGCTTGCGCCCAGAAAAGGCAAGAGACAGCAAAAAAATTGTGGGTAAGGTCGTTTGTGAACATCTCGGCGAATTGCAGCACGAGGTATCCAGTGGACGTGCTTACGAGACAGTCAAACATGAAATGATTGAGGTATTCGATGCGCAAGATCCTTCTCCTGGCCGTTATCGCCCCGCTCTTCGCCGCCTGCGCGCCTGGTGCACGCAGCGTTCCTGAAACCGTGACCGGAACGATGGGTGAAGGCCGCCCGAACCTCCCCGCGCGCGGCGACGGCACCAACGCGGGCAGCGGCCCCGTCTCCGTGACCGGAACAATGGGTGAAGGCCGCCCGACCATCGAGCCCGCCCGCGCCGCGCCCGGCCGTGGCATTGGCGCGTCCGGCACCCCGATAGTGACCGGCACCATGGGCGACGGCCGCCCGACGATCGAACGCCGCTGACAGACGGTCCGGAGCGCGGCCCAGGCCGCGCTCCGATCCGATTGCGACCGGCGCGGCGAGGCTTCGCCGCGTTTTCTGCTGAATGCCGCTTGACGGCAAACCAGGCCTCTGCGCGAGAAGACTGATGCGTGTTGTCGTCCTGGGTGCCGGTGTGGTTGGTCTGGCCACGGCGTATATGTTGTCGCGCGATGGCCATTCCGTCACGGTCCTGGAAGGCGAACCTGCCGCCGGCATGGCCACCAGCCGCGCCAATGGCGGCCAACTCTCATACAGCTATGTGGCGCCCTTCGCCGGGCCGGGCGTGATGGGCAAGGTCCCGGGCTGGCTGTTGGACCCTGAAGGGCCGCTGCGTTTCCGGCCGGATTTCACCTGGGGCCAGGCCTCCTGGCTGTTCGGCTTCCTGCGCGCCTGCAACGCCCACACCGCGGCGCGCACCACGGCGGCGCTGCTCCGCCTTGCCTATCTCTCACGCGGGCTTCTGCATGAGTTGGTGACGCGGGAAGGGTTGGATTTCGCCTTCGCCAGCAGCGGAAAGCTGGTGGTCTTTTCCGACAGCGTGGGGTTCGAAAGCGCGAAGCGGCAGATGGCCGCGCAGGCCGCTCTGGGCAGTGAACAAGACGCGCTTTCGGCCGCCGAATGCCTGGGCCTGGAACCATCGCTTGCCAATATCGCGCACCGGCTGGTGGGCGGCATTCACACCCCCAGCGAGGATGCCGGCGATTGCCACCTGTTCTGCCAGGGGCTGGAGCGGCTGCTGCGCGGCTCCAATTTCGATGTGCGATTTCATTTCAACAGCCGGGTCACACAGCTTCTCACCGCCGGTGGCCGGGTGGTGGGGGCGGCAACGCGTGAGGGCGTGCATGAGGGCGATGCCTTCGTCCTGGCCTTCGGCAATGGGGCGCGGGCCCTGGCCGCACCGCTGGGCGTGAATGTGCCGGTGCAGCCGCTGAAGGGCTATTCGCTGACGGTGCCGATCACTGGCGCAGCGCCTTCGGTCTCCATCACCGATGCCGCGGCCAAGGTGGTCTATGCCCGTCTCGGCGGTTCCCTGCGTATCGCGGGCATGGCCGATGTGGTGGGCAATGACCAGCGCTTCGACAACCGCCGGCTGGACACGCTGCTGCGCCAGGCCCGCGCAGCCTTCCCCCAGGCCAGCCATTGGCGTGAGCTGCAGCCCTGGACTGGCCTGCGCCCCGCCACGCCCACTGGCTTGCCATTGCTGGGGCCGACGCCGCGTTGGCCCAACCTGCACCTGAACCTCGGCCAGGGCGCGCTGGGATTCACCCTGGCGATGGGGAGTGCGGCCATCATCGCCGAACTGCTGGCCGGGCGGCCGGCGCCCATTCTGATGGATGGGCTGTCAGCGTAGCCAGGCGGCCGCCGCATCGGCCGCGGCCAGCGGCGCATCCGGGTCGTTGATCCAGGCGATGATGTCGCGTGCGACATCGGCACGCACCGCGTCGCGCAGCAGCAGGTGCCAGCCATCGGGGTAGTGCAGCACGCGGCGGTTCTCTCGCGCGGGCAGGGCGCGCAGCACGCGCTTGGCGATGCGGGTGGGGATGACCTGGTCATTGCCGCCGGTCAGCACCAGGCTGGGTGCTGCGCAGCAGCGTGGAAAGGCCTCCAGCGCCGCATCCATGCTGTCCAGCACGCCGGCCACGAGGTCCATGCGCGGCTCGCGTATCGTCAGCGGATCGCGGCCGAAGCGCAGCATGGCGGCGCGGTTGTCGCTGGCGGTGATGCCGCCGGCGGTGGCGGGCATGGCCATGGCCGGGGCCAGCCAGGCCAGCCCATCCACCACCCAGCCGGCGACGCTGGGCAGTTGCGCCCGGCCCATAACGGCCGGGGCCGCGAGGATCACGCCACGGACGGGCAGGGGCTGGGCTGCGGCGACCAGCGCGATGGCGCCGCCCATGCTCTCGCCCATCAGGTAGAGGGGCAGCGAGGGGTGGCGGGCGGCGATCAGCCGGGTTGCCGCCCGCGCGTCATCCACCAGGGTCGGCACGCCAGGCCAGATGCCGAGATGGGCGGAGTAGCCGAAGCCGCGCTGGTCGTAGGAATATACCTGGATACCGGCGGCGGTGAGCAGGGGCGCGCCCTCGACCAGCGAATTGCCGCCATGGTCGCCAAAGCCGTGCAGCGAAAGGATGACAGCGCTCGGCGGCCGCTCGGGCCGCCAGACCCGCAATGCGAGCTCGGCGCCGTCCGTCATCACCAGCGCCCGCGCCGGAGCGGGGCCGGCCGGCACCGGCGGCGGCGGCCCGGGCACGAGCGCCCAGGGGCTTGGGCGCTGCGGCTGTGGCGGCGGTGTGAAATCCCCTATCGCCGGCAGGCGCACCGATGGGCCGGCAGGGCGCAGCTGCGGCGCACAGCCGGCCAGCAGCAGGGCCACAGCAAGCAGGCCGCAGGAGCGCGTGGTAGTGGCAAGGATCATCCATCCGCGATATCGGCCCGCCGGCCCATGGTCCAGCCCCATCATTCCGGCTATTCCATCAGCACGAACGCATGAGGCCCCGATGCGCGACCCGCAGATCACCGGCTACACGCCCATATTCACCCCGGGCGTGACACCCGAGGACATCATCCCTGCCCATAGCCGCAACGTGGCATGCGATGGCGGCGGCGGCGCGCTGGGCCACCCGCTGGTGATGCTGCGCATCGAAGATGAACAGGCGACCTGCCCGTATTGCAGCCGAACATATCGGCTGGTTGAGGGCGCGGGGCATGAGGGCGGGCATTGAAGTGGCCCCACCCAGGGATAGCCGCGGATGACCGGCGACAAGCACCTCATCCTTATCGATGGCTCGGGCTACATTTTCCGCGCCTATCACGCATTGCCTCCGATGAGCCGGCCGGATGGGGTGCAGGTGAATGCCGTTTTCGGCTTCTGCCAGATTCTCTCGCGCTTTCTGGAAGCGCATAGCGCCAGCCACATCGCCGTGGTGTTCGACACCGCGCGACTTACCTTCCGCAACGAATTCTACCCCGCCTACAAGGCCCACAGGCCCGAGCCGCCGGAGGATCTGATCCCGCAATTCGGCCTGATCCGCGAGGCGACGGACGCCTTCGGCGTGGCGCGGCTGGAGCAGCCGGGTTTCGAGGCCGATGACCTGATCGCAGCCTACGCTAAGGCGATGGAGGCGGAGGGTGGCCGCACCACCATCGTCAGCTCCGACAAGGACCTGATGCAGCTCATCCGCGCCAGCGTCATCATGCTGGACCCGATCAAGCAGAAGCCTATCCGCGAGCCCGAGGTCTTCGAGAAATTCGGCGTAACACCCGACAAGGTGGTCGAGGTCCAGGCCCTGGCCGGCGATGCCACCGACAATGTCCCGGGCGTGCCGGGCATCGGCATCAAGACCGCGGCGCAGCTCATCAACGAATATGGCGACCTGGAAACCCTGCTGTCCCGTGCCGGCGAGATCAAGCAGCCCAAGCGGCGCGAGGCGCTGCTGGAGCACGCCGAGAAGGCCCGCATCTCCCGCCGCCTGGTGCTGCTGGACGATAACGCGCCGCTGCCCGCCACCATCGACACGCTTGTTGCCCGCGCGCCGGAACCCGCGCGTCTCGCCGGGTTTTTCCAGGCGCAGGGGTTCCGCAGCCTGCTGTCCCGGCTGGGGCTGGGCGATGCCAAGGCGTCCATCCCCGCCCTGGTCTCGGCACCCGCCGCGGCGCCGGCGGCCGAGGGCGACATCCCCTTCGGCCCCTATGAGACCATCACGACCGAGGATGGGCTGCGTGCCTTCCTGGCCGGCATGGAGGGCATGCTGGCCTTCGATACCGAGACCGACAGCCACGATGCGCTGAACGCCCGGCTTGTTGGGCTTTCACTGGCCACGGCACCTGGCCGCGCCGCCTACCTGCCGCTGCGCCATGGTGGCGGCGGCGACATGCTCACCGGCCCTCCGCCCGACCAGCTGAGCCAGGACGCGGCCCTGGCCATTCTGCGCCCGGTGCTGGCCGACCCGGGCGTGCTGAAGATCCTGCACAACGCGAAATACGATATCGAGGTGATGGCGCGGCCGGAGAACGGCGCCGTCACCTTGGCACCCGTCGATGACACCATGCTGATCTCCTACAGCATGGATGCCGGCAGGCATGGCCAGGGGATGGACTTCCTGGCGCAGCTGCACCTCAACCACACGCCGATCACCTTCGACAGCGTGACCGGCACGGGCCGCGGCCGCATCACCTTCGACCAGGTGCCGCTGGACCGCGCCACCGCCTATGCCGCCGAGGATGCCGATGTGACACTGCGCCTCTGGCACAAGCTGCGCCCGCGGCTGCGCGAGTCCCAGGCGCTGGTGCTCTACGAGCAGGTCGAGCGCCGGATGATCGACGTGCTGGCGGCGATGGAAACCGCCGGCATCAAGGTCGATGGCGTCGAACTCGCCCGCATCGGCCAGGATTTCGCCGAGCGGCTGGTGGTGCTGGAGGAGAGCGCGCATCGCGTCGCCGGCCGCGCCTTCAATGTCGCCAGCCCCAAGCAGCTGGGCGAAATCCTGTTCGACGAAATGAGCCTGAAGGGCGGCAAGAAGGGCAAGACCGGCGCCTGGTCCACCGACGCCAAGGTGCTGGAGGAACTGGCCGCCCAGGGTGCCGAACTGCCGAAAGTGGTGATGGAACACCGCCAGCTCGCCAAGCTGAAATCAACCTATGTCGAGGGGCTGACGGCGCAGCTGGGCCGCGATGGCCGGGTGCACACCGATTTCTCCATGGCCGTCACCAGCACGGGAAGGCTCTCCTCCAACGAGCCCAATCTGCAGAACATCCCCATCCGCACGCGGGAGGGCATGCGCATCCGCCAGGCCTTCATTGCCGAGCCCGGGCACGTGCTGATGAGTGCGGATTACAGCCAGATCGAGCTGCGCCTGCTGGCCCACATGGCCGATGTGCCGACCTTGCGCGACGCCTTCGCGCAGGGCCTGGATATCCACACCCGCACGGCATCGGACATCTTCGGCCTGCCGCTGGATGGGGTGGACCGTGAGGCGAGGCGCCGCGCCAAGGCGATCAATTTCGGCATCATCTATGGCATGAGCGCCTTCGGCCTCGGCGCCCAGCTCAGCATCGGGCCGGGCGAGGCGCGCGGCATCATCGACGCCTATTTCGCACAATACCCCGGCATCCGGGCCGAGATGGACCGGCTGAAGCTGGAGGCCAAAACGCTGGGCTACGTGCTCAGCCCCTTCGGCCGCAAGCTGTGGATCGCCAATATCGCGTCCCGGGACCCCATGCTGCGCGGCGGGGCAGAGCGGCAGGCGATCAACGCCCCCTTCCAGGGCGGCGCTGCCGAGGTGATCAAGCGCGCCATGGTCCGCGTGCCGCGCGCGCTGGCCGATGCCGGGCTTTCCGCCCGCATGCTGTTGCAGGTCCATGACGAATTGGTGCTGGAAGTGCCCCAGGCCGAGATCGACGCCACCGCCACCATCCTGCGCGACACCATGCAGAACGTGGCCACCCTGCGCGTGCCGCTGCTGGTGGAAGTGGGCCATGGGAAGAACTGGGCCGAGGCGCACTGATGTTCGAACCGGCCGAGAAGCGCACCCTCACCTCCATATCGCTGGCGCATTTCCTCAGCCATGTTCACATCCTGGTGCTGCCGCCGCTCTTTCCGCTGCTGCGCGACCAGATGGGGGTGAGCTTCCTGGAGCTGGGCCTGGCGCTGATGGTGCTGAACATCGTCACCGCGCTGACCCAGGCGCCGATGGGGCTGCTGGTGGACCGGATCGGGCCGCGGCGGGTGCTGGTGGCGGGGCTGTGCCTGGGCGGTTGCGCCTTCATCCTGGCCGGCATCGGCATGAGCTATTTCTGGTTGCTGGTGGCCGCCGGCCTGGCCGGGCTGGCCAACGCCGTATACCACCCCTGCGACTACGCCATCCTGGGCAGTGCCATTGGCGATGGGAGGGTGGGCCGCGCCTTCTCCATCCACACTTTCGCCGGGTATGCCGGCAGCACGGTGGCGCCGGGCCTGATGCTGGGGCTGGCGTGGGGGCTTGGCTTGCAGGGCGCCCTGATCGTCGCCGGGCTGCTCGGCCCGCTTGCCGCCTGGCCGCTGCTGCGCGATGCCCTGGCCGAGCGTGTGCCGCCGCGCCGCGCCAAGCCGGCCCCCGGCGCGCCTAAACTGCTCAGCTTCACGGTGCTGATGCTGATGGGCTTCTTCTTGCTTCTGGCGCTGACCAGTTCGGCGGTGCAGAGCTTTGGCGTGCCGGCCTGGGGGCTGGTCTCCGGTCTGTCGCTGGCCGGCGGCAACGCCGTGCTGACGGCATGGCTGGGGATGAGCGCGCTGGGCGTGCTCGCCGGCGGCCAGGTGGCGGACCGTACGAAGCGGCATGGCTTGGTGGCGGCCTGCGGGCTGGGGGCGGCAGGAGTGCTGCTGCTGATCGGCGGGGTGGTGCCCATGGGGCTGCTGCCGCTGCTGCTGGTGATGGGGCTTTCGGGGTTCCTCTCGGGCCTGATCATGCCCTCACGCGATATGCTGGTGCGCGCGGCCGCACCGCCGGGGCAGGCGGGTGCGGTGTTCGGCATCGTCAGCACCGGGTTTTCCATCGGTGGCATATTGGGGCCGCCCAGCTTTGGCTGGATGCTGGATCACGGGCAGGGCGGCATGCTGTTCGTGGTCGCCGCGGCCTGCATGGGGCTCGCGGTCGCCATGTCGCTCTGGCAGGATCGGCGCGGCCGGGTGCTGCGGATGCAACACGCCTGATGGAGACTACGCCCATGCGCGCCGAGCAGGTGCTGCGCGACGCCCGCATTGCCGAACTGCCCAACCATTACAGCGGCAAGGTGCGCGACAATTACGACCTGCCCGATGGCCGCCGCATCATCATCGCGACCGACCGTCTCAGCGCCTTCGACCGCATCCTGTGCGCCGTGCCGCACAAGGGCCAGGTGCTGACGCAGACCGCGCGTTTCTGGTTCGAGCGCACCGCAGATATCTGCCCCAACCACGTGCTGGCCTACCCCGACCCCAACGTGGTGATCGGCACCAGGCTGGATATCTTGCCTGTGGAGATCGTGGTGCGGGATTATCTGGCCGGCACCACCGGTACGTCGGTGCTGACGCTCTACAAGGCCGGCCAGCGCGAGATGTATGGCCACCGCCTGCCCGATGGGCTGCGCGACAATCAGCGCCTGCCCAAGCCCATCATCACCCCCACCAGCAAGGCCGACCAGGGCGAGCATGACGCGCCGCTGAGCGCCCTTGAGATCATCTCCCGCGGGTTGCTCAGCGCCGCGCAATGGGAGCAACTCAGCGCCTATGCCCTGGCGCTTTTTGCCCGTGGCCAGGCCATGGCGGCCGAACGCGGGTTGATCCTGGTCGACACCAAGTATGAATTCGGCACCGACGCGCAGGGCCGCGTCGTGCTGGCCGATGAGATCCACACCCCCGACAGCAGCCGCTACTGGCGCGCCTCCAGCTACCCCGCGCGGTTCGAGGCGGGCGGCAAGCCGGAGAGCTTCGACAAGGATTTCGTCCGCAACTGGGTGGCCGCGCGCTGCGACCCCTATGGCGATGATATCCCCGAAATCCCGCAATCGCTGATCTTGGAAACGGCGGCGGTCTATATCGAAGCCTTCGAGACCATCACCGGCCAGGGCTTCTCCCTGCCGCCGCCAGGCGATGTGTTGACCCGCATCCGGGGCAATCTGGCACCTTATTTCACGGCCGACGCCTGAAAACCTCGATGCCGGCGCCCTCGGCCTCGGCGAAGATCTGCAGCTTGGTCACCCTCACCCGGGCGGCGGCGACGCGTGGCTCTGCGAAACACTGCGCCATCACCTCCTCGGCCAGGGTTTCCAGGAACTCGACATGGCCGCGCCCGGCCCAGCCGCGCACCAGATTCCGCACTGGATCGTAATCGACGATGCCCTGGGCGGCGACCTGGGTGGGCACGAACATCTCCACGTCGATTGCGAGCTTGTTCGGCCGCTGCGGGTGCCGCTCCCACGGGTGGATGCCCACCGACACCTCCACAACCATGCCCATGACCCGGGAGCACACATAGCCCTCGGGGAAAATCGAAACCGCGTCCATGGGCTTCCTTGCCAACACTGAGCGGCCTATATGCGGCCTCCCGCCGATCACGAAAGCCCCGCCTGGATGAATGAGATGCTGCGCAACGTGCTGGTGACGGGTGGGGGCAGGCGTATCGGCGCCGCCATCGCGCGCCGCATGGCCGCCGCCGGCTGGGGGGTGGTGATCCACCACAATGCCTCGGGCGGGGAAGCGCGGGCGCTGGCGGCGGAATTGCCGCTTGCCTGGACCATCCAGGCCGATCTGGCCGATGCCGCCGCGGCGGCCGCGCTGGTGGGGCGCGCGGCCGCGCTTTGCGGTGGGCTGCATGGCCTGGTGAACAATGCCAGTTTGTTTGAATTCGACAGCCCGGCGGCGTTCACGCCGGGCCTTTTTGCCCACCACATGGCGGTCAATCTCCTGGCCCCGGCATTGCTGACCCAGGCCTTTGCCGCGGCCCTGCCCAAAGGCGCCGATGGCGCGGTGGTAAACCTGCTCGACAACCGGCTCTACGCCGCCAACCCGGATTACTTCACCTATGCGCTGTCGAAATACGGGCTGGCCGGCATGACGGAGATGCATGCCCTGGCCTTTGCCCCACGCATTCGCGTCAATGGTGTGGCGCCAGCCATCGCACTCGTTTCCGGCGAGCAGTCGGCCGACAATTTCCAACGCGCGCACATCAACAACCCACTGGAACGGGGCGTGACGGCGGAGGATGTGGCCGAGGCGGTGGCCTATCTCATCGCCGCGCCCAGTACCACTGGCAGCGTCGTCACGGTCGATGCCGGGCAGCGGCTGCGCCGCCGTGGTCGCGACGTGGCCTTCGTCTGATCATGATCGACGCCCCCAGTGCCGCCCGCCGCACGCGCCTCGTCTTCGTCAGGGGATTCGAACTGGTCGCCAGGCTCGGCGTGCATCCGCATGAAAAAGCGGCACCGCAACGCGTGGTGATCGGCGTCGAATTGGAGGTGTTCGACGAGAGCGCGCCCGATGGCATCGGCCCCGATGCGCTGGAGCGGGTGGTGGATTATCAGGCGGTGGTGCACGTGGCGCGAGCAGTGGTGGCGACCGGCCATGTGCTGCTGGTGGAAACCCTGGCCGAGACCATTGCCGCCACCGCGCTGCAGGACCCGCGGGTGATGAAGGCCCGGGTGACGATCGAGAAGCCCGATGCCTTCCCCGACGTTGCAAGCGTCGGCGTTGTCATCGAGCGGACAAGAGACTGAAATACTTCGTCTCTTGCCGGGATTCCCGCCTTATTTCGTCCACCGTCCGCGCGGCTATGTCGAAACGGCGCCGGGGGCAAGGGATTTTTTACCGGCTATTCAGCAACGAGAAGTAACTCCCGAAAAATTATGCAGCAAAAACAACACCTTGAATTTCCATGCTCAAGGCTTGGGCAGGTAGGAGGGAATGGCGGTCCGCCGCCGGATTCGGCCCCGGTCAGTGCATCTATACACAGAGTTATCCACAAAAACCGTGGAGAACTCCGGGCCATGATGCCCAGGGCTTGAGCGCGGGCGCTGCCTCGGCCACACCGCTGGGAATGCAGACAGATGACCCGCAGCAGCCGATCGATGCGGCGCCGCCCGAGCCGATCAATGGCCTGGCGGTGATCGAGGCGGCACTCGCCACCCTGCCGCTCAGCCCCGGCGTCTACCGCATGCTCGATGCCCGGGGCGATGCGCTCTACGTCGGCAAGGCGCGCGCGCTGCGCAAGCGCGTGACCAGCTACACGCAGACCGCGCGTCTGCCCGAGCGTCTGCGGCGCATGGTGTTCGAAACCCGGCGGCTGGAGGTGATCACCACCGCCTCCGAGGCCGAGGCGTTGCTGCTTGAGGCAAACCTCATCAAGAAGCTGCGGCCGCGCTACAACATCGTGCTGCGCGACGACAAATCCTATCCCTGGTTGATGATCAGCGAGGATCATCCCTACCCGCAGGTTGCCAAGCATCGCGGAGAGCGCCGCAAAGGAGCCACCTATTTCGGCCCCTTCGCCAGTGTATGGGCGGTCAACCAGACCATCACGGCGATGCAACGGGTGTTCCTGCTGCGCACCTGCCGCGACACCGTGTTCGACAGCCGCGACCGGCCTTGTCTGCTGTATTAGATCAAGCGTTGCTCGGCGCCTTGCGTCGAGCGGGTTTCCAAGGATGACTACGCCGAACTCGTCACCCAGGCCCGGCTTTTCCTGGCCGGCGAGACGCCCTCGATCCAGAAGGAACTGGCGCGCGAGATGGAGGAGGCGGCCGAGCGCCTGGAATTCGAGCGCGCGGCCAGCCTGCGTGACCGCATCCGTGGCCTGACCTATCTGCAAGGCAGCAGCCGCATCAACATGGACGGGGTGGGCGACGCCGATGTGGTGGCGCTGCACATGGCGGCCGGGCAGTCCTGCGTGCAGGTCTTCTTCTTCCGCGGCGGCCGCAACAACGGCAATCGGCCGTATTTCCTGACCCACAGCAAGACCGACATCACGCCCGAAGAGGTGCTGGGCAGTTTTCTAGGCCAGCTTTACGAGGACCTGCCCCCGCCCCCCCTCGTGCTGCTCAGCCACGACCCGGAGGACGGCGCACTGATCGCCGAGGCGCTCTCCTTCAAGGCCGAACGCCGGGTGGAGCTGCACCGCCCCCAGCGCGGCGACAAGCGCGCCGCCGTGGAGCACGCCCAGACCAATGCGCGGGAGGCTCTGGAACGCAAACTGGCCGAATCCACCGCCCAGACCGCGTTGCTGGAAGGCGTGGCCACGCTGTTCGACCTGCCCGAGACGCCGACGCGCATAGAAGTCTATGACAACAGCCATATCCAGGGCAGCAACGCCTATGGCGCCATGATCGCGGCCGGGCCGTCCGGCTTCATCAAATCCGCCTATCGCAAATTCGCCATCCGCGAGGCCAAGGGCGGCGATGATTTCGGCATGATGCGTGAGGTGCTGGAACGCCGCTTCGGCCGCGCCCTGAAGGAGGACCCCGCGCGCGCCGGCGACACCTGGCCCGGCCTGGTCCTGATCGATGGCGGCCAGGGCCAGTTGAGCACCGCGCGTGAGGTGATGGCGGAACTCGGCCTGGACGACCTGCCCCTGGTGGGCGTCGCCAAGGGCGTGGACCGCGATGCGGGGCGCGAATGGTTCCACATGGCCGGCCGGGAGGCCTTCCAGCTGCCGCCGCGCGATGCGGTGCTCTACTATCTGCAACGGCTGCGCGATGAGGCCCACCGCTTCGCCATCGCCACCCACCGCGCCGGCCGGTCCAAGGCGCTGACGAAATCCGAGCTGGATGACGTGCCCGGCGTGGGGGCGGCGGTGAAGCGGCGGCTGCTGAACCATTTCGGCTCGGCACGCGGCGTGCGCCAGGCCGGGCTGGACGATCTGTCCAACTGTCCGGGCGTGGGACCGGCGCTGGCGCGAAAAATTCACGGCCATTTTCATCCCGTCTGACACGGGGGCATGACCAGCGACGCAATCTCCCGTAAAGGCAGTCCGTGCCCACAGATCTGCCCAACCTCCTGACCATCAGCCGCATCGCCGCCATACCGCTTCTGGTGGCCATGGTGATGCTGCGCAGCCCGGTCGGCGATATGGCGGCCTGCGTGGTCTTCGGCGTGGCGGCCATCACCGATTACTTCGACGGCAAGATCGCTCGCTCGCGCGGGATCACCTCTGGCTTCGGCATGATGCTCGACCCGATTGCCGACAAGCTGCTGGTGGCCGCGGCCCTGATGGTGCTGGTCGGCTTCGACCGCCTGCCTGACCGCGCGCTGGTGGCCGCCATCGTCATCATGTTGCGGGAGATCCTGGTCTCCGGCCTGCGTGAATATCTGGCGACATTGCGGGTGGGCATGCCCGTCACCAAGCTGGCCAAATGGAAAACCGGCTTCCAGATGGGGGCGCTGGGCACGTTGCTCGCCGGTGACACGGGCGCGCGGGTGATCGGCCTGGACTGGCTTCCGGTCGCCGCGATAGGTGAGGCGATGCTCTGGTCGGCGGCTTTGCTGACGATGATCACGGGCTGGGACTATTGGGTGGCAGGGCTTCGATACGCCGCCAGCGATGACGGTCGGCAGAATGACCGGTCTTGAGGACCGCCTTGCGGCGGCGCATCTTGCAAGGCAGCACGATATTTGGGGCATCGAATGAAGCAGGTTTTGGCAAGTCTCGGCCTTGTGGCCTCGCTGGGCATGACGGCATGCGCTCCGCTTGATGGCTATTTCTCACGCGTGTTCGCCGGCACGAGCAGCCTGGGCGGCTCATGGAGCGGCCCCGTCACCACCGTGCCCAGCGACAGCGTGACCGTGCAGCGCGTGCGGGCTGGCGGTGGCTCCGGCGGCATGGACCCTGTGCGCCCCGAGGAAGGCAATGTCTGGCCGGCCGCGGAAGGCCCCCGCGCCACCCTGGCCAACCCAGATGAGGCGCTGCGGGGCATCCCCACCTATCGCCCGGGTAGCGAGATCAACACGCCGCTGCCTGCCCCGGCCACATCCCTGGGCCGGCCCGCCCGCGGCAGCGGCGCCGCCTTCGAGCCGCCACCGGGCTGGCAGCCGCCCGCCCGCCCCGAGCCCTCGGGCGTGCCACCCACCCAGACCGAACCGCGCCGGCCGCTGCCCGGCAGCACGGTCGGCACGGGCGGCGCCAACCGAACCATCACCGGCACCAGCGGCAGCGTCAGCACCACCGTCGGCCCCTCCGGTCAGTCCGGGGTGCTGCTGGGCAGGCCCGGTGAGGTGCAAATCCTGCAGGAGCCGGGCCGTCCGGCGCAGCAGATCCTGCCCAGGCCCTGATCGATGAAGGTGCTGTACTTCGCCTGGGTCCGGCAGAAGGTGGGAATGGCTGAGGAGGCCGTCTCACCCCCTGACGAAGTGCGCAACGTGGCTGAGCTCATCACCTGGTTGGCTGCGCGCAGCCCCGGCCATGCCGCGGCCTTCGCCCAGCCCAAGCAGATCCGCGCCGCGGTGAACCAGGAATTCGCCGGCCCCGACGCGCTGGTCGCCGCCAATGACGAGATCGCCTTCTTCCCCCCCGTCACCGGCGGCTGAGCATGGCGCGCATCGTGGTGCAGGAGGCCGGGTTCGACGTGGCGGCCGAAACCCAGGCCCTGCAGGCCGGCCGCACCGATGTGGGCGGGATCGCCAGCTTCCTCGGTGTCTGCCGCGCCGATGACGGGCTGGCGGCGCTGGTGCTGGAACACTACCCCGGCATGACCGAGCGCGCGCTGGAAGGCATTGCCGCCGAGGCCGCGCGCCGCTGGCCGCTGACCGGCTGCACCATCATCCATCGCATCGGCCGCATGGTGCCGGGCGAGCCCATCGTGCTGGTGCTGACCGCCAGCGCCCATCGCAGCGCGGCACTCGAAGCCTGCGCCTTCTTGATCGATTGGCTGAAGACCGGCGCACCGTTCTGGAAGCGCGAGGAATTCGCCGATGGCCGGGAGCGCTGGGTGGAAGCCCGCACCGAGGACGAGGCGGCGGCCCAGCGGTGGTAGCTGCCTGGCCGCCGCTTGCCCAGCTTCTCGGCGCGCTGCTGCTGGGCTGGCCGGCGCTGCTCAATGGCTACCCCATCGTCTTCAGCGATACCGGAGCCTTCCTGGCGCAGACCATCCTGCCGGCGATGGTGTGGGACAAGCCCTATATCTACGGCCCGTTCCTGCATGTGTTCCATTGGCGGGTCACGCTGTGGCTGCCGCTGCTGGCGGTGCTGCTGGGGCTATCGCACCTGCTTTGGCTGACGCAGCGCGCCGTGCTGGGGGATGCCACGCCGCGCGGGCATGTGCTGCTCTGCGCCGGGCTGGCTGCGCTGACCAGCGCGCCCTGGTTCGCCAGCCTGCTGATGCCCGATATTTTTGCGCCCGCGCTGGTGCTGTGCCTTTACCTGCTGGGCTTTGCCCGGCTTTCCCGCCCGCAGACCACATGTCTGGTGCTTCTGGCCGGCTTTTGTGCCGCCTCGCACCTGTCGCATCTGCCGCTGGCCCTGGCGCTGGTGGTGCTGGTGCTGCTGCTGACGCGGCGCATCCTGCCCACATTGCGCGCGGCGCTGCCGCTGGGCGTCGCGCTGGCATTGCTGATGGGCACCAATTGGGTGGGGCATGGCCGGCTGGCGGTCTCGCCCTACGGCAGCGTCTTCGCACTCGCCCGGCTGGTGGCCGATGGTCCCGCGGCGCGGGTGATAGAGGCCGCCTGCCCGCAGGCCGGCTGGCACATGTGCCGCTGGGCAGGCCGGCTGCCGACCAATTCCGATGATTTCCTGTGGAACGAGTTCGGGCCGGTCTGGTCGCCGCGGCTGGATGGCGCGCAACCAGGCGGGCCGATCTCCCTGGCGCCGGAAGCCGGGCAGATCGTGGCGCTGACCCTGCGACAATATCCGGCGGCGGTGGCGGCGATCGCGGCGGAGAACGCCTTCATCCAACTGTTCCGCGCCCGGGTGGGGGATGTGCTGGGGCCTGAGCATCTGGATGTCACGGTGGGGCTGCGGCTGCGTGAGGGCGGGTTCCCCGAATGGGAGCAGGCGGCCTTCGCCGCTTCGGTGCAATCGCAGGGTGGGCTGCGGGGCCTGGCTGCGTATTTCTCCTGGCCGCAGCCCTGGGTGGTGGTCCTGGCCGCCTTCGGCGCGCTGCTGGCATGGTGGCGGGCGCACAAGGCGGGCGACAGCCCCAGGCTGGCCTTCGTGCTGTGCGTGCTGGTCGGCATCACGGGCAACGCGCTGGCCACCGGGGCGCTGTCCATGCCGCATCACCGCTATCAGGCGCGAATCATCTGGCTTTTGCCGCTGGCCGCGGTGCTGTGCTGGCGGCCGCCACGCCCGGGCGTGGCGGTCGCAGGCTACAGCGGTTAGAGCATGATGTGTTCGCTCGCTCGCACATCCGGCTCCACCGCCTTTGCTGGTCGCGGGATTGAACGTTTTCGGCGATGCCGCCTCAACGCATCCCGCTCTAGAACAGCGCCGTCGGCGCCACGGTGCTGCCGCTGCCGCCGCGGATCTTCAACGGCTGCACGGCGAGTGCGAATTCGTGCTGCCCGCGCGCGGCCAACTCGTCCAGCTTCATGTTCTCCAGCAGATGCACGCCGTGCACCACCAGCGCGATCTGGTGCACGGGCAGCGAGGCGCCGGGCATGGTGCGGCTGGGCGCCAGCTCGACCGGCCAGTTGTCGGCGCCCATCAGCATGACATTCTTGGCCAGCACATGCTCGGCCGCCGCCACGCCGATGCCCGGGCAGCCGGAAATGTAGCGTGCATTGTCGCGGCCCCACAGCGTGCCCCAGCCGGTGTGGAAGATCACCGCATCGCCCTCCTCGATGCGGGTGTTCTGCACCTGCTGGGCCTGCTCGATCTCGGCCACCGTGATCTCATGGTCGATGGGCAGCACGGCCACGCCGCGCAGCCGCGCGATGTCAAGCATCACGGCGCGGGTGAAGATGGTGCCCACGGTGTCCACGCCCATGGCGGTGAAGCCGTTGCGGCTGCTGATGGAGGGCACATCGACGCAGTTGTAGGTCTGGTCGCCGATGGTCTGGTGCGGGAACATGTCGAGCTGCGTGCCGACCTGGCCGATCTCGCCAACCACCACTTCCTCGTTGGAGCCCCGGCGATTGGCCTGGGGGTTCATGAACATCGGCTTCTGGTGGATGTCGAAGCGGCGTGTACCGAAGAAGGGCATCTGCATGGACAGGACATGGCCGAGTTCGGTCATCGCGCCGGTGCGGATCAGGCCGGCGGCGCGGCGCGCGCGTTCCTGCGTCATCAGGTTCATCGATCCGCGACGGTCGGCCGCGCCCCAGCGGCTGGGGCAGCGCTGCGCTTCGGCCGGCGGTGACCAGCCGGGCGTCTGTGCCTGCACCGGGGTGGCCTGGAAGCCCATGTGGGCGCCGCCGCAACCCAGGCAGGCGGCGGCCAGCATGCCGCGTCTTGAAAACAACTTCATGGCGTCTCTCTCCGAATGTTATATCATTACTTTGGCACTTCTGTGCAGAACGATAGGAACACGAAATGATTTGTGTTGAAACGGGAAAAGATTGACGTTGCGCGCTTCCCACGGTGAGTTGCGGGAATGGGACGGATCACGACAGGCAAGGCCATCACAGCGGGCGTTTTCGGCTGGCCGGCCGGGCATTCGCGCAGCCCGCAACTGCATGGGCACTGGCTGGAACGCCATGGCATCGACGGCGCCTATGTGCCCTTGCCCGTGCCGCCCGAGCATTTCGAGGCCGCATTGCGCGGGGTGATGGCGGCGGGTTTCGCCGGCGGCAATGTCACCATTCCGCACAAGGAGGCCGCCTTCGCGCTGTGCGACGAGCGCGATGCGACGGCAATGCGGGCCGGCGCTGTGAACACGCTGGTGTTCCGTGATGGCCGCATCCTGGGCAGCAACACCGATGGCTTCGGGTTTCTGGAGAATCTGCGCGCCGCCGCCCCCGCCTGGCGGCCCGGGACTGGCCCTGCCGTGCTGCTGGGTGCCGGTGGTGCCGCGCGCGCCATCGTCGCCGCCCTGCTCGATGCCGGCGTGCCGGAGGTGGTGGTGGTCAACCGCACC
>Ga0105049_10003610_pt1 | contig 18245 bp, 12 predicted proteins | sample MAT06_FD_78087 | JGI IMG/M metagenome (GOLD analysis project Ga0105049, IMG submission 78087) | Freshwater microbial communities from Lake Fryxell liftoff mats and glacier meltwater in Antarctica - MAT-06 | ecosystem: Environmental > Aquatic > Freshwater > Ice > Liftoff microbial mat | place...
AACTTGATGAAGTCCCCTTGGCCGTTCGTCCCCGCGGGGCAAAGTGGAAAACCTATTTCTTCCATGATGCCACACATGGCCAAGCATGTGGATGACATCGCCTTTATTCACAGTATGGTCTCGCGTACCAACACGCATGGGCCAGGTTGCGTGAACATGAACTCCTGCTTTACGCGAGACGGCTACCCGAGCGCGGGTTCGTGGATCAGCTATGGATTGGGTAGTTTGAACGAGAACTTACCTACCTACATCGCCATTCAAGACGTACGAGGTGAACCTCCCAATGGGAAAGCGAATTGGGGAAACGGCTTTCTGCCTGCACAGCATCAAGCGGTGGCCATGTCGGCACAACAAACACTGCGCAACTTGGCTCGCCCCACGTCTATCCAGGCCGAAGAAGAGCAAGCGACACGCGACTTCCTAAAACGCATTAATCAAGAGCACGCCAGCTTCCATCCAAGCAACGATGACTTGCAAGCTCGCATCGCGGCCTATGAGCTCTCGGCCAAGATGCAGCTTGCGGCTCCGGAAGTCAGCGACCTTTCTCGCGAACCATTGTCCATTCATCAGATGTACGGAACCGATGATCCTAACAAGCTCAAAGCGGCGTATGCCAGGAACTGCTTGCTCGCTCGCCGCTTTCTGGAACAAGGAGTGCGCTTTGTGAGCCTCTACTGCGCATCGCGAGCTAGCGCCGTCGATGGCCTGCTCAACTGGGATGCGCACAAAACGCTCAAGGCTGATTACGAACGCCACTTTCCTATCTTTGACCAACCGACCGCGGCTTTGCTCACGGATCTCAAGCAACGTGGATTGCTGGACGACACACTGGTACTTTGGTGCTCCGAGTTTGGTCGGATGCCAATGCATCAAGAGGGTACGGTAGGAAGGGATCACAATCCAGATGCTTTCACGACTTGGATGATGGGCGCCGGAGTTCGCGGTGGGATGAGCTATGGCGCAACCGACGAAGTAGGGCGCCGAAGCGTAGAAAACGTGGTTTCGGTCTACGATTTTTATGCAACGGTCTTGCACCTACTGGGAATCGATCATGAGAAATTGACGTTCTACCACAACGGCGCGAATCGGCGTCTGACCGATGTCCACGGAAACGTCATCCAGGAGATCCTCTCATGAAATCCAATATGGCGTGGAAGTTACTTTTTGTTTGCATGGCCGCTGTTAGCACCGATTTGTTCCATACATATAGCTTGGCTGCGGACACGGAAGAGATCGCGTTCTTTGAACAGAAAATTCGGCCCGTGTTGGTGGAACATTGCTACGGCTGCCATAGTCAGCAAGCCGAAAAATTAAAAGCCAACCTCTTGCTGGATTCGAAGGCAGGTTGGGAGCGTGGTGGTGATAGTGGTGAACCCGCCATCGTGCCTGGGCACCCCGAGCGTAGCCCACTGATCTCGAGTGTTCTGCACGAGGGGGAGGCAATGCCGCCGAACAAGCCAAAGCTTCCGGATGCCATCCTCGCGGACTTGACTGCATGGGTCAAGATGGGTGCGCCTGACCCTCGTGATGGCAGCATTGACGCGAAACGAGGAGATAAGTCTTGGTGGTCGCTTCAGCCGATCAAAGCCGACACGACGTTATCCAACATCGACTCTGCAGCTAGCAGTCGAACGATCGACGGATTCATCGAAACCAAACTACTTGAGCAAGGGCTTCGGCTCAGCGTGCCTGCGGACGCGAGAACCCTTATCCGAAGGTTGAACTATGATTTGCTCGGTATGCCCCCGACACAGGAGGAAGTCAATCAATTCACTTCCGCATTTTCGATAGATGCTGAGCAATCTACTGCGGATCTAGTGGAACGATTGCTCGGAAGTCAGCACTATGGCGAGCGGTGGGGGCGACACTGGTTGGATGTGGTTCGATTTGGCGAAAGTCTCGGCTTTGAACGGAATGTGATCAACGATGATATCTGGCCTTTTCGCGACTATGTGATTCGATCCCTCAATGATGACAAGCCTTTCAATCAGTTTATCGTCGAGCATTTGGCTGGCGACATCGTTGGCAAAGGTAACCCAGACGTCGAGATTGGGAGCGCTTTTCTCGTCGCAGGCCCGTACGATGATGTTGGAAATAGCGACCCGGCTGCTGCGGCCAACATTCGAGCGGCCACGTTGGATGATCCGATTACGGCGACTAGCGGCGCGTTCCTTGGGCTAACCATCAACTGTGCCCGTTGCCATCATCATAAATTTGATCCGATTCCCACGGAGGATTACTATCGCATACGTTCGGCCTTTGAAGGTGTTTCGCACGGCAAGCGCCCGCTAGCTACCGCGGAGCAACAACAAGCATTTACGGATGCGATGAAACCGTTGAATCAAGAGAAGAGCGAGCTCGATAAACGACGAAGAGCCATTGAGGTTGGGTTGGAGGCGAGAGCAAAGCAATCGTTGGAGGCACCAACTCGTCCGAAGATCGACGTCGTTCTAACTGAGGAGACATTTTCTGCGGTGCAAGCGCGTTACTTGAAATTCGTTATGCACGCCAGCACCAGCAGCCCGAAAACGGCTGTCAATTCTAGGCTGACCGAGTTTCGAGTCTGGACCGACGACCCCGAGCCTCGCAATGTGGCGCTCGCGTCCAACGGATGCGTGGCGGTAGGAGAGCGCTCGACCGTCGCTGAGGATTTTCTCGAAGCGTACGGTTCTCAGCTGGTGGTTGATGGAAAATCGGGGGAGCAATGGTTTATAGGGACACCGGCAGTCCTGCAATTGACGTTCGCGAAGCCCGAACGCATCCAAAAAATAGCGTTTACCAATGCGAAAGAAGATCAACTCTCGATCGACAAGACGCGTGGTGCGACGCCCACCGACTACGAAGTCCTGATTTCGATGGATGGTCAAGCGTGGCAGGCGGTCGCGAGCAGCCAGGGACGCGAGCCGTGGACCGAGGAGCATGCCATTGAATCGATTCGAAAAAAGATCATGACTTCGGAAGAACAGACCGCCATCGCCGAAATTGACTCCGCTTCAAAAATGCTAGACCAACGCATCCGTGCGGTGCCGGTCTTGAAGGAAGCATGGGTAGGCAAGCATGAACAGCCCAAGGAACCGACCTTCGTTCATCAAGGAGGCGATCCGATGAAGCCAACCGAGCCGGTTGCACCAGCCGGCTTAGCTGTGTTGGATCACGTAATGAAACCTTACGAACTAGACAGAAACGCGGAACAGGGAGAGCGAAGATTGGCGCTCGCAAGATGGATTACCAGCGATTCGAACCCGCTGACGGCGCGCGTCCTGGCCAACCGTGTTTGGCAATATCACTTTGGGACGGGAATTGTCGACACGCCGAGCGACTTTGGTTTTCTAGGCAGTCGCCCGACCCACCCCGAGCTACTCGACTATCTATCGCGCAGATTGATCGACAACGGATGGCACATCAAAAGTCTTCATCGGGAGATCCTACTTTCAAAAACCTATCGACAGTCGTCGAGTGAGCAGGGGAGCAATTCTGATTTAGGGATAAAGTCGGATCGGTCTGCGCGATCGCTTTGGCGTTTTCCGTCGAGACGGCTCAGCGCCGAAGAAATACGGGACACCCTCCTGATGGTGTCGGGCAAGCTTGACTTGCGTATGGGAGGTCCAGGCTTCCGTCTGTACAAATTTACCCAGAACAACGTATGCACCTATTTTCCGTCGGATACGCACGGTTCGGATACGTACCGCCGGTCCATCTACCATCAGAATGCCCGTGCCAGCATCGTAGATGTTCTCAACGACTTCGATCTGCCCGACAACTCCTTTGCTGTACCGAAGCGCTCCAACACAACGACTCCGTTGCAAGCGCTAACGATGCTCAACCACAGCTTTACGCAAGACATGTCAACCGCCTTAGCAGGCCGTTTGGTCCGAACAGGCGGGACAACCGATTCGGGTGATCAGATCCAGGCGGCCTATGCGATCCTGCTGCAAAGGGTGCCGAGCGATTCGGAACTTGCAATGTCGCGCGAGCTGATTCGCACGCACGGCCTGAAGGCATTTTGCAGGGCTTTACTCAATTCGAACGAGCTGATTTTTATCGAGTAGGTCGCGTCTCATCGCTGGATTGGCCCAGCGAGTTGCACGGCATACGATTATTCGCCGATGCAGTACATTTTCTTAGAGAGGGCGATGGGCTTCCAAAATTTAACCCAATGAGCCAATTGGGGGATTAGAGGCATTGATAAAGCGACACAAGACACATGTTTGGAAATCGCTCCACCGTTTCTGGCACCATATTTGCCTAGATTGAGCTAGAAGGTTTGACAGCAACGGGTGCTGGTATTTTAATCAAGACTGCTCGGAAACGAGTTTTGAGGAAAATCCGAGAGTTGCCGTCAACTATTCAGCTGGAGTAAGCTGAGAAACGTGTTTTCCAACCTTCCCACCTAAAAGAGAGTCGTCTCGCATGAAAAGAATCTTTGTTTTGTATGCTGTCGTTTTGATGGCTACCGTGTCCGCTCAGCCTGCTTTCGCGATCAAAGAATTTGGTGAACACTTTGGCAAGTACTACGTAGAAGACAGCAAGAACGACGACTTCAAGAAACTTGTTGCGGATGCCAAGTGCAACGTTTGCCACATTGATGGAGCGGACAAGAAAAAGGTTCGCAATCCCTACGGCGAAGAGCTTAAGGCAGCGGGCTTGGAAAAGAAAAAGTTTCAGCCCATGATCAAGGGCGATCCGGATAAGGCTCGCAAAGAGATCGAAGTGCTTTTCAAAAAGATCGAAGAAATTAAGGCCGAAGGCAAAGAAAAATCTTTCGGACAGCTCATCAAGGACGGTCAGCTTCCTGGTGGCGACATCAAGGGCAAGTAGTTCGATTTTCGATTTCGTTTCCCAAAGAGAACTTCAAACAATTTGTTTGCTACGACATTCAGCCAACTCGATCGCTTTCCCGACCATCGAGTTGGCCATTGGGGGCATACGAAGTCGCTGCTATCGCGATCAGTATTGATTTGGTTTGCACTGGCAATTCCATCGTTTTCATTGGAGGCCGAGGAGGTATCCTCGGTTGCTCCAGCCATATCCCAAGTAAAAATGGGCTTGGCAGGATTTTGGAAGGTTGGGTTTCCAGCCCGGGCGATGGTGGAAATTCGATCCGGAGAACTTTCCATTGATGGACGGTTAGAGGTGCAGACTTTTGATGGCGATGGAGTGCCCGTCATCTATCGCGATGAGGCTTGGTCAGTTGCGCTCGCACCCCAGTCCTCGATTCGGGTCGAAACCAACGCCAAACATGGTCGAGGAAATAGGCCGATTGTTTTTCGCGTCGTCGACAAAATGGGGCAGCGATTGATTGAGCGGGAGCTAACCAGCGAGGAACGGGGTGTAGCGTTACCTGCGACACAGCCGTGGATCGTCAGTATCGGGACCGATCAGATGAAGCCGGATCAGGGTTCGATGAAATCTGCCCGCGGCGCTTTATCTGAGGTTTCGACCTCTCAGTTAATTCGCGCCGATCAATTGCCAGAGCATGCGGACGGTTATCAGGGTATCGATCTATTGCTGGTTTCTTCAGGCAACGAAGAACTCAACAATAGCATCACCTCCAAAAACGGAGTTGCTATTCGATCGTGGATTGAGCAGGGTGGGCGATGTGTTCTGACGATCGGCAAGCACGCGGAATCTTGGTTGAAGCACACGGATCTGGCTGCGTTGATTCCGGGGCGATTGACCGGGGTTTATGACAAATGCGAACCAGGACCGCTTGAGTCATTCCTGAACTCACAAAGTCGACTCAGCGATTTGACGTGCGCAGGCTTTAGTCTTTCGTCGGGCACCGTCGAGCTCACCACACAGACCAGCGCTCGAGTCAAATTTCCATTGCTGGCAAAATGGGCGTATGGTTCAGGCAAGCTAATCTTTCTGGCGACCGAACTGGATGGCAAAGAACTGTTGCAGTGGGAGAGCCGCACGAACCTATTAAAATACCTATCGTTAGAGCAGTGGGAAAGAAAGGAAAATCGCACGGAGAGCCGACTCTACCAAGGCTATGAAGACTTGTCTGGCCAGCTGAATGCCATGCTCGATTTTTTTCCGAAACTCATTCTGGGAAACCTCGCGTTGATCTCGATTCTGGTCGGATTGTTTTGTGTGGTCGTTGGGCCAGCCGATTATTTCTTGGTTGCTCGCGCTTGGCGAAAGCCGCAGGTTACCTGGTTGACACTGTCGATATCGGCTATAGGTTGCTGTATTTTTGTCGGCGGCTTGGCTCGTCGTTGGAAACCGGATATGCCGAGCATCAACAGCCTCGAGTTCATCGACATCGACTACCAGACGGGAACTCTGCGAGGGCGCAGTTTTGCCCATTGCTACGGTGGGGAACGCGGCTCCTTTGATTTTCAGGCACATCGTCGGGCGCAGGGGCTCAACACAACGGCCGAGTCTGCGAAGGGGCCGATCCAACTGGACTGGTTTGGTCAACCCGGCAAAGGGCTTGGGGGATTCGATAGTACCGTAGCCACCGATCGCGGTATGCCGAGTTATCTGATTGAAACGGACGGTGAAGGAGCTCGCACTATTAGCGCGACCGGGATACCGGCGGCGGGGACCAAAGCGCTTTGCGCTCAATGGAGTGAACCCATCGCGATCAACAGAGAGACCTGCAAACTCTCGATGGTATCCGGATCAATTGATTTGATAGAAGGCAGTTTCGAAAATCCGCTCGACGTCGATTTGCTCGACGCGTTGTTGGTGTATCGCGGTCGAGCGTATGCCTTGCCGACGCGTATCCGAATCGGCGAGAAGATTGTATTCACTGCATCGACAGTCCCTAAGGATGTGACGCGTAGGCTGCAGCGCAGAATCAACGTCGGTGGAGAAGAAAAAAGTACCCCATGGAATCCGGCTGACACAGGCAAATTGGATCGATTGATGGAGTTGATCAGTTTTCACAAGTCTGCAGGAGGTGTGAACTACACTGGACTTTACAATCGATACCTGAACGATCTGGACTGCTCCGACGTAATACGGATGGACCGAGCTGTGTTGGTCTCCGAATTCAAAGAGTCCTCGCTGGCATGGTCGATGCAACGCAATTCGATCCCTATCCAAGCGAGCGAGGGGCAGCGCAAGACATGCTTGAGATTGATCATACCGATCGAAAAACCGATCAAGCCGGCGGCAATGTCGGCCAGTAAAACCTCAGCAAATGATTTGAAACCGTGATCAAAACATCGCAGCTCACCAAAAAATATGATGATATGTATGCGATTCGAGACATCGATCTCGATTTGGGGCAAGGGGACTTGTTCGGCTTTATCGGCCCGAACGGGGCTGGCAAGACAACCACGATGCGGATCATTGCCACTCTGCTAACACCCACCTATGGTGAAGCGTACGTATGTGGCCATTCCATTTATACCCATCCCAAGGAAATCCGCCGGCTAGTCGGCTATATGCCCGATTTCTTCGGGGTGTATGATGACATGACCGTGATCGAGTACTTGGACTTCTTCGCTGCGGCTTACCGAATTCTCCCCCACGCTCGACGAAAACGCTGTGATGAGATGCTCGAAGTCGTCGACCTGGAGTTCAAACGGGATGCCTACGCCAATACCCTTTCGCGAGGGCAAACGCAGCGTCTGGGTTTGGCTCGCGTCCTGCTGCATGATCCAGCTGTTCTTTTGCTCGACGAACCGTTGAGCGGTCTGGACCCTCGAGCGAGAATTGAGATGCGAGCGCTGATGCGCAGATTGGGCTCGATGGGCAAAACCGTGATTGTGAGCAGCCACATTTTGCCGGAGTTGGCAGACGTATGCAATAAAGTGGGAATCATCGACTCGGGCGTTATGATTGCCAGCGACGATGTTGCATCTATGATCCGACAAGTGAGGCCGAACATGGCCATCCTCATCGAGCCAGCGATGCAAAGCCAAATCGAAGCTGCCGCAAAACTGCTCAGTGGTCACGCTTTGGTACAATCGGTGGACATTGTGGCCGGGACCATCAAAGCAACACTGAAGGCCGACGCAGGCGACTACAGCTCGCTGTCCACGATCCTCGTTCAGCAAGGGATTGCGATTCGCAAATTCACCGAGGAAGAGATCAACTTGGAATCGGCGTTCATGGCCTTTACCAAGGGCGCTGGCGCCAAGATCTAAACGCTTACGCGGGCGTCAGGCTGCGAGATAACGATGGCAGTTTGGGACCATTGTCCCGAACGAATCAACGGACGGGAGAACGGTCCCATCCTACGGTACTTTTCAGTTTGCCGCTCGCCTTAGAAAGGTGCGTCTTCGTCGTCCGCAGCTGCCTGCGAAAACGCATTGTTCATGTCTTCTTCGTTGGGTGCTGGATTGCCGGCACCGACTTTGTTGAACCCCATGGCCTCCGCACTCAAGAAGTACTTGACCTCGCTGGTGGGATCCTTTTGCCATTTGCGGCCAGTGAGTCGATAGGTGACATCGACTTCATCGCCGAGTTTGAGTTCGTCGACTGCATCGCATGCGTCGTTGGTAAACTCGACAGGAATGTAGTTAGCGAATCGCCCGTTCTGTTGTTCCAGAACGACCAGTCGCTTGCGAAAGCCTTTTTGGCCGAAGGACTTGGTATCTTCGATGACGTTGACGGTTCCGCGGATTTTAGAGTTGGACATAACGGGCCTCAAGCTTGGTGTTTTGGTAATATTCTCATATTGTAACGAAGCGGCCAACAATGGGGAAACCACCGCGCCACAATTTTGATTGCTCCGTAAGAATCTCTTGGATTCGTTGCAAATTGAGGGCGGCTATGTTAAACAAAAGGTTTTTCCTGCACTCACCAGATCGAACTTATGGCTGCGAAGACCGCCTCTGAAAAATCAGCCACAGCGAAGGTAGGCTCGGAGAAAGCCGGCTCACCAGTACAAGCATTCGATTTTTTGGATGCGTTGGTGGAGCTCCCGTTGCCATCGGTTATTGCGAATTTCGGCTCGGACGATTACTTGCGTCGCACGGCCATTCAGCATTGGATAAAAGGGGCTGGCGTCGACTCTGAGACGTTGAGAGTCTTCGATGGCGAGGAAGATCTATGGCGGGATGTTCATGACGAACTCGCGACGCGATCCCTGTTCGACATGGGGGGCTCCAAGGTCGCGGTCGTTCGCAACGCCGACAAGTTCGTCTCGAAGAATCGTGACCCGTTAGAGCGTTGGGTTGAGAAACCTGTGGCGGAAACTTGTTTGATTCTGGAGTTGCAAACGCTGGCGGCCAATACAACGCTGTACAAGTTGATTGCAAAAAAAGGCAAGCTGGTCAAATGTACTCCGCCTCAAAAATCCTCCTGGGGCAATCCTCCGGACGAAAAGGCGGTTCAGAAGTGGGTCAAGGGTTGGGCCAGTTCCCGGCATGCGATCGCGTTGACAGATAAGCAATCCGCAGTCATTGTCGATCGGATAGGAGCCGTTTGTGGACTGATCGATTGTGAGATCGCCAAGCTGGCGCTTTTCGCGGAATCGGATGGTTCGGTTTCGGACCAACGGGTCGCCGAACTGGTGGGGGGCTGGAGGACCCAGACCGCTTGGGAGTTGTCGGATGCGATCGCTGACGGTCAAGTCGCTTTTGCGATCGAGCAGTTGGACAAGCTTCTGACGGCAGGTCAGAACGCAGTGGGGCTGGTGGCCCAGGTATCTTGGTCTTTGAGAAGGTATGGGCTGGCTGCGAAACTAGTGGAGCAATCAGAGCGGCTTGACGGTAGAATGACATTGGCAGTCGCTTTGGAGCGAGCTGGTTTCAATCGATTCGATTTGGCGAAAGCGGAAACACGCATCAAACGGATCGGTCGCCCTCGCGCTAAGGAGATGCTCGCTCTGTTGGTCGAATTGGAACTGAAGCTCAAAGGGAGCCACAGCAACGACCAACGCGCACGTCTGGCCTTGGAATCGTTTATCATGAAACTGGGATAATCATCCCGGATGGAGATGAGTCATGTTAGGGCATTCAAGAGTCGTGAGCACGTTAAGCACTTGGGTGTGGCTGGCGATGGTTTGCGGTGCGTACGGTCAAGTTATCGAGTCGGGCTCGTTTGAGCTTTCGGTACCCGGTTTGGCCGCCCCATCGATTGCAACGGTTTCGTCCAATGAATTGGCGGTACGTGATCCGGCAGGTACGACCACCCGGTATCTGCGTGCACCACGCTACGACACCGCCGACCAGCAGCTCATCGGTTATACCTCTAAACAAGCACAGCAAATCATTCGCTGGCCAGCCTCGAATACGGGGCGAATGCAGATCGGGACGCTGCAGAATGGTCAAATTCAGTTCGCTTGGAGCAAGATGACGATTGCAGGATCGTCTGGAACATCCTCTTTGGTGCCCATGCCAACGGATCTATTGCCCCCCGGTTTTGAGAACCCGTTAACCGGGCGAGAACGAAGCCGAGGGATGGCGCAAACCGAGCCGATGCGCAACATGCAGGGTTTGCCCGGCATGACCGCCATGCACTTGTCGGTCGGCGGACCAGCCGAACGGCAATTTCTCACTATGCGTGGAAACGACCAGTTCGGATTTCGGAATCAAGCAGTGGACGCAGACTCGGCGTGGTACATCGCGCCGATTTCCAACAACATGGTCCGACTCCAGCAGCGGCATCGAAACGACTGGTTGGCGATTGGGCTTGGCGAGGCACCCGAGGGCTTTGCTCGAAGCAGTCGACTCAATCATCGCAGCGGTGCTTTTGGCGGCGGTTCAACCTTTGAGGGTTCAACCTTTGGGGGAGCATCCTTTGGGGGTGGAGCCTTTCCGGCGGGGGGATCGTTTGGAGGAGGTGGTGGTTTCCGACGTACTGGTGCGCCATTCCCGATAGTGTTGAATCCGCTGCACAGCGGCGCGGACCAGCTTTGGCGTATTCAGAATATGCAGGGGGGCTCTGGCTACTGCTTTGAGAGTGTTCTCTATCCAGGGATGGCACTCACCTGTATTCCCAATCAAGGTCTGTGTTTGCAAAGTATGACCTACGATCCTTGGCAGGTCTGGTGGCCACAAACGCCCGCCTTCGCGTTACCTGCTCCCCAGTTTCGAACGTCTCAACAGCAAGTGGTACCGAATCCACCTTTACGCCCCTGTTCTGCCCGACTCATGAACAGCCATTCCGATACCTTGAACATCTTGCTGACGGACCGACGCCATTCGCAGTCCATTCAAAAACATCGAATCCCAATAGGAGGTAGCGAAACGGTTCAGTTGGATCGTGATCCGGGCGGAACGATTATCGAGACGATCGAAACCATGGATACATTTGGCAATTGGAATCAGCATCAATACAGCATCCCGATACCACCGACTGTGCTCTACGACATCAGCGTGTATGAAGAGTTTCTGCAATCGATTGCGATCGACCGCACGGGCAAGAGCCCGAATCCGATCGAGGATGTTAACTACCAACCGCGGAGTATCGGTTTCTTTTTGGTCCCACCGGGCCAAGAGTTGCCTGAGGTTGCGGAGATTGATGCTTTTAGCATCGCACAAGACGCAAACAATCCCGGGGCAGTGCGTCGTCTTAGCCCACGTGATTTGAAACGGAACAATACCGAGCCTGAGTCGGACCCGCTCAAGGATCTATTAAATCAGTTTCAGAAGCAACGGGCGGCGTTTTGATTGAGTCTTTTGGGGAAAGTGTTCCGACCAACGCCTTTGCAGATAGCGAAATGGCCGAAGGGAATCCGGCCGATACGAAGAACACTCCGCTGCGTGTGTCTGCTCGTCGGCCACGGCGCAGACGCAGACGCACCAATCTGTGGCTATTGGGGCTCATCGTCGGATTGTTGGGGGCTTACGTGTGCTATGTGTTTTTGCTTCCTGCGCTAAAGGTCCAACTGTTCTACCTTTTGAACCCGTCGAAGCAAATCCTGCCATACGATCTCGCACAGGATTGGACGAATCAAATACTGATGAGGAGTTTCGAGTTCCTATTCTTTGGCTGGTTCTTTTACTTTGGAGCGAGTGTCGGAAGTTTCCTGAACTTGGTAGCTGGTCGGGTGCCCGAAGGCAGGACCATCGTCTTCGGTGGATCGAAGTGTCCATTTTGTGATACGCGACTGAGTTTTCTCGACAACACGCCGATTTTGGGTTGGCTAATTCTTCAGGGTAAATGTCGCACCTGCCATTTACCGATTGCTGCGCGTTACCTGTTGATTGAGGCCGCGGTAGGGACCGTCTTTTTGTGGCTAGCGATTTGGCAGCTTGATCGCGGCGGCGCCAATCTGCCAGCCTGGAAGTGGCTTGGTCGCAACGGGGTGGCAAACATTGTCTTGGATCCGCCATGGCCCCTGATACGAGCCTACTTGATGCATGCATCTATGTTTGCGGTAACTATCATGCTTGCGACTGCCTGTATGGGGAAGAAACCCTTTCCGATGTTTCCGTTGGTGCTGATCGCTGTCGGGCTCTCGTCTGGAAAACTAATCCACCCCTACCTTGATTGTGTTCCTTGGTATTCCCCCTTTTTGCAATCCCCGACGCGTTTATTTGCGGCCGCCGGGGCATCCGCCATCGGACAGATCGCCAACCCACTGATTTCCATCTTGCTGGGTGGGTTTGTTGGGAGTTTGGTGGGATGGCTAGTGAATGGACGGGAGCCAGGAGGTCATGAGAGCAACGACGATTCGGCCTGGAATCCAGCTCGGGTTGCCCGGAAAAACTGGATTTGGATTTGTCTGGTGACAGGTTCTGTCCTTGGCTGGCAAAGCGTTGTGATTATCGTAGGACTTTGTTTGCCGGTTTACCTCGGCCTTCGCAAAATAGTCCCTGTGGGCCGTCCTGAAGGCTCGCATGGATTTGGACTGCATGCTTGCTTCATTGTCATCGCCTTGGTTCACCATTCGATGTGGCGGCAGATAGCCCAGTGGACGACCTGGGTTTATGCTACCTTAACAGGATTGAATTCGTAGTCCTGCCTCTCCCCACCACTTCTTTCCCTAGGATTTATTTTCGATGAGATTCAACTCGACTCGCTGGTCGCGAAAAGCGATTGCATTGGCTCTATTCACCTCGGCTGCAATTGTTCCCGGCCAGAGCTACGCGGACGTCAAGCTCCCAAATGTTTTTTCAAATCACATGGTTCTGCAGCAAGGGCAGGAGAACAAGATATGGGGAACGGGGGTTGCGGGCGAAAACGTATCGATCACGCTCGGCGACAAATCGGTCGAAGCGAAAGCGGATGCTCAAGGAAATTGGTCGGCCAAACTACCTTCCCTATCTGCTGGCGGCGGCCCGCTAAAACTGCGAGTGGCTGGTTCGAGCGTAGTGGAACTTACCGATGTGTTGATCGGTGAAGTTTGGATTTGTTCGGGTCAGTCCAATATGCAATGGTCTGTCAATCAGTCCAACGACACAGACCTCGAAAAATTGGCTGCCGATCTTCCGAACATCCGAATGATCAATTTCCCGCAAGTGGGCGCGCAAGAACCGCGATGGAGCCACGATGATCGAAAATGGATGGTATGTTCCGCTGAAACGGTGGGTAGTTTCTCGGCCGTCGGATACTTTTTCGCGAGGCAGATCCATCAGACGACCAAGGTCCCTATCGGCTTGATCAACAACGCATGGGGCGGTTCGGCGTGTGAAGCGTGGGTGAATCGGGACGCACTCAAAGCCAGTTCGCGATATGACGCTCTGCTCAGTCGATGGAACGCAATGGAAGAGCGATTTGCCGCCTTGGATTCGAAAGCGGATCGCACGGACGCCGAAAAGACTGAACATACAAAATTGCTCGGTAGCATGATAGGAAATGCGAGACCCGCAAATATCTACAATGGAGTTTTGAAGTCGCATATGGGGTACGGCATCAAAGGGGCGATTTGGTACCAAGGAGAATCGAATGCAAGCCGAGCCTATCAGTATCGAGATCTTTTCCCTCTGATGGTCACGAACTGGCGAAACGAATGGGGCCAAGGAGATTTTCCATTCTACTGGGTTCAATTGGCCGACTTCAAAGCCCAGAGCAAGGGGCCGGAGGATAGCGATTGGGCAGAGCTTCGCGAAGCACAAACCATGGCTATGGACAAATTGCCCAATAGTGGTCAAGCGGTTATCGTCGACATAGGCGAGGGAAAAGACATCCATCCTAAGAATAAGGTGGATGTTGGAAGAAGGCTCGCTCGTTGGGCTCTGGCCAAGCAATACGGCGTGCCTATCGATTACCAAAGTCCTCGCTATGAATCGATGGAGAAAGCCGAGGGTGCCATCGTTATCAAGTGTGCCAATGTTGGAAAAAAGTGGCGTCCATTTGATGTAGATGAGCCGATCGGCTTTACCGTTGCTGGCGAGGACAAGAAGTTTTACAACGCGGATGCCAAGATTCTAGGGGATGGACGAATCCAGGTTTCGGCATCCAACGTTCCCAACCCTATGTCGGTGCGTTACGCATGGGCCAACAACCCGGTCTGCAACTTGTTCAGCGACAATGGATTGCCCTTAACTCCCTTCCGGACGGACGACTGGCCGGGGGTCACGGCAAAAGCCGAATAGGAAGTCTATCTGCGAATGGTGACTTGAGACCCGCGGCTCAGCATGCCGAAAATGTCGCTTGCGTCCAAGGGCGAAAGACTGATGCAACCGAGCTTGCTGTCTATCGGTCCCGTGGTTGATGACCCATGGATGCAAACGTCTTGGCCGAGATCGATCCACCATCCGCCAAATGGGTTGCGTGGATCCGTTGCGGCAATCTGAACACCATTTCCGTAGTAGTTGCGATTCTTTTGCTTGTCGATAACTTGGAACACGCCAGGTTTGGGTGTTGGTTCGGACCCGAAGGAAACGGGAAAACGACCTGCGTAGAGATCTCCCGGTAGAAACAACGTGATTTCGCTTCGAACCATATCGACCTCAGCTCGGAATGGGCCGGGAACGACTTTCAGTTTTGCGCCGCTTGGCAGCTGTACCGCTGGATCGATGGCGTTGATTCGAGCCAATATCTCGGTTGGTAGCTCGTAACGTTTTGCGATTTGTTCTAGCGTTTCACCCGGCGCCACGATGTACGCCATATCCAGCAGGTGCCGGCGAGAGAAGACCACTTCTCGCGACAGAGCGTCCAGTAGATCTAGCAGATCGGTACGTTGATCGGTCGTTAACTCAGGTGCATTGTAAAACACGGAAATCGTGGCTAACGCTTCCTTGAGGTTACCGCGGTCGATCTGATCCATTGCCAGTTCCTTAGCGTTTTCATACGACTTGCTTGCCGACGAATTAACGAACGAAGAGGATTGACCGCTCGCAGGCGTATCGGTTGACTCGTTGGGACTGTTGGGGGTTCCGATCGGAGGCAGCGTCTTGGTGTTGAAGGATGATTGACCATCGGACGGCAATGCGGTGGAAGAGGAAGCAAAGTCCGCTGGAATTTTGGAACTCGGTATTGCACCTGGTAGGCTGGTTCCAAAGCCGGGCGTTGTCGTAGAGATCGTGGAGTTAGCTTCGTTCAGGCTAGGCGGAAAGCTATCCTTCTCGGTGGGAAGTTTAGAGTTTGGCGAGTTGAAAGAGGGCGGGCTTGACAGAGACGGTATCAGAGACGGCGGCGCACTGATCGAGGTCGAGTTGCCGGGCGGAATCAGCATCGGTGATGGCTGTAATGTTCCATTGGAGGGAACGGGCGCTGTTGATGACGCGTTGGCTGCTGGATTGAAGGCTCCAAACGGCGAACTCGGAGAGCTTCCAAAGGAGGAAAAGCCGCTGCTGGGATTGGAGTTGAAGGAATCAAAACCACTGGCTCCACTCGATGAGCCCGCCGACACGAATGGTCCCGATGGCCCCGAAACATCCGGCATGGTTTGGTCCATACTGACCATACTCTCCAGCTCGGGCTTTAGAGGTGTATCCGTTCCGTCCAATGCGACATAGCCGCCATAAAGAACGAAAAGCAAAAGTACGACAACGACGGCGGTTTTAATTGTTTGCACTGCGGTCCTCCCTGACCGAATGTCCGTTTTCTAAGTCCGATTTGCATTGAGCACTTTGAATCGCCGCAATCCATTGCGACAAAATAGAAGAAACCCAATCCTTACCGGATAGCCACGCCGGATGCTAGGAGCTGTCATTGGGGCAAGTCAATCTCAATTTCACCATCTAATTCCTGGATTTGATAAGTTTTTAGCATGGGTTTGCAAGTTGGGGCATGATTTCCGGTAGCGAGTTCGTATTGCCAACCGTGCCACGGGCAGACGACCGTCCCATTCATGAGCCGTCCTCGAGCCAACGGCCCTCCCTGATGCATGCAAATGCCGTCGATCGCATACAGAACGTGATCATGACGATAAACCGCGATAACCTCCCCTTGACAGACCACCTCGATGGCCTTTCCCTCCAACAGTTCGTGCGAAGCGCATACCCTTTTCCAAACCATACGATTCCTAGCCCACTAAATTTGAAGGTTGTCGGATCACCAATCTACGAAAGAACGGAATTGTATTACAATCTTGTGGATCATTGAAACGATCTCGTCTTTTCACGAGTCTGCAGGACCTTTCCACCATGTCATTCGTCAAGCCAACACGATTCGCCAAAACGACCGCGGCGTCCACCAGAACGTCCAACAGAACGATCGCTAGCGTTCTTGTGGGTTCGCTTTTTCGCTACAGTACTTTTTTTGCCAGCCTTTTTCTTTTCTCGGCTAATGGAGTTTCGGACGACAAGATGCCCACCAAAATTGGATCCGTCGAAGGGATGCATGAGTATGCCCTCGAGAATGGCTTGAAGATCTTGTTGTTCGCCGACAATAGTCAACCTAAGGTGACCGTTAATTGCACGGTCTTCGTTGGCTCGCGACATGAGGGCTATGGCGAAACGGGCATGGCCCATTTGCTCGAACACATGCTCTTTAAGGGGACCGAACTTCATCCCAAAATCCCGGAGGCTCTTCGAGATCACGGAGCCTCGTTCAACGGAACGACCTGGTTGGACCGGACCAATTACTACGAAACATTGACAGCCTCGGATGAGAACTTGGAATTCGCTATTCGTCTCGAAGCCGACCGCATGGTCAATAGTAAGATCTTGAACGAAGATCTGCAAAAGGAATTCACCGTCGTTCGCAGCGAATTCGAGCGTGGCGAGAACAGTCCGATGCGAGTTCTCCAGCAACGCATGTTTTCCGCGGCGTTCCAGTGGCACAACTACGGAAACTCGACCATCGGCAATCGAAGCGATATCGAACGTGTTCCCGTTGATAACTTGCGGGCCTTTTATCGAAAGTACTATCGCCCTGACAATGCAATATTGATCATCGCTGGTAGTTTCGACCAACAGAAAGCGATTGGCTTCATCAAGAAGTACTTTGGAGTGCTTGAGAAGCCGAAAGCGCCGATCAACCGAACCTACACGGTAGAACCGGCCCAAGACGGAGATCGCGTCACGATGGTGCGCCGAGTCGGGGACGTCCAGATGGTCGGTTCGATGTACCACATCCCAGCCGGCAGTGACGCGGAGTTCGCCGCGGTAGAACTTCTCACTTCTGTCTTGACCGACGAGCCGAGTGGTCGACTTTACAAGTCGATGATCGAGACGAAAAAAGGGACTCGTATGTTTGGTGGGGCGTTTGGTTTACACGATCCGGGTGCAATGTTTTTCTTCTCTGAGATTCCGAAAGAAAAATCTATTGACGAAGCCCGCGATGCGATGCTGAATACGCTTGAAAACCTCGCGGAAAATCCCATCACGGTCGAAGAGGTTGACCGTGCCAAGCAACAGATTCTCAACTCGCGAGAGATGGCCGCCTCGAAATCCGATAGCCTCGCCATCAGCTTGAGCGACTGGGCCGCACAAGGGGACTGGCGATTGTACTTTCTCCACCGAGACAACATCGAGAAAGCTACCCCCGAACAAGTTCAAATGGCGGCACAGAAATATTTGGTACGGAACAATCGCACGGTAGGCCTCTTTTTGCCGACTGAGCGTTCCGAGCGAATACAGATTCCAGATCGGCCTAACGTCAACGAAAAAGTGGCAGGTTATGTCGGTCGAGAAGCCATCAGCGAAGGCGAAAAATTCGATCCGACCCCAAAAAACATTGAAGAACGCCTTGTGCGTGGCGAACTAAAAACAGGCATACCCTACGCGTTTTTACCGAAAAAAACCCGTGGTGATACAGTCAACTTGATCCTTAATCTCCGTTTCGGTGACGAGAAATCGCTTGTCGGTAAAACGACCGCATGCGAGATGCTCGGCAGTCTTATGGAACGAGGAACCAAAACACTGAGCCTTCAGGAATTGAACGATCGCAAGGACCAGCTGAAGGCTTCGCTTCGATTCGGTTCGAGTCCTCAGGTGCTTCGTGTA
>Ga0105049_10003611_pt1 | contig 18240 bp, 16 predicted proteins | sample MAT06_FD_78087 | JGI IMG/M metagenome (GOLD analysis project Ga0105049, IMG submission 78087) | Freshwater microbial communities from Lake Fryxell liftoff mats and glacier meltwater in Antarctica - MAT-06 | ecosystem: Environmental > Aquatic > Freshwater > Ice > Liftoff microbial mat | place...
GCTGTAGATGGGGTAATAGGTGAGCACCGCAAGAAGGCACCCGGTGAGCATGATGGGCTTGCGGCCGATGCGATCAGAGAGGGCGCCGAAGAGAATGAAGAACGGCGTGGCGAGCAGAAGGGCGATGCCGACGAGGTACTCGGTTTGCGCGGCTTGGATGCCGAGCGTGACCTTGATGAAGTTCATCGCGTAGAACTGGCCGGTGTACCAGACGACACCCTGGCCAGCGGCGGCGCCGAAGAGGGCAAGGAGAACGAGGCGCAGGTTTGCGCGGTTGCCGAATGACTCCTTGAACGGGTTGCGCGAGATCTTGCCCGAGGCCTTCACCTTCAGGAAGAGAGGCGATTCGTTCATGTGGCGGCGGATGTAGTATGAAAACAGCACAAGGGCGAGGGAGAGCCAGAACGGGATGCGCCAGCCCCATGCAGCGAAGCTGCTCTCGGGCAAGAGCGACCGGCAAGTGAGGATGACCGCGAGCGACACGAAGAGACCCAGGGTGGCGGTCGTTTGAATCCAGCTCGTCCAGTAGCCGCGCTGATGATCGGGAGCGTGCTCGGCGACGTAGGTGGCGGCACCGCCATATTCACCGCCCAGGGCGAGGCCTTGCACGAGTCGGAGGATGACCAGTAACACGGGCGCGGCCCAGCCAATGCCCGGCCAACCGCCGCGGGCTTCGTAGCCGGGAAGGATGCCGATGAGGAACGTGGCGCCGCCCATGAGCAGGAGCGTGACCATGAAGGTGTACTTGCGGCCGATGCGGTCGCCGAGGTAGCCAAAGAACATGGCGCCAAACGGACGGACGATGAAGCCGATGGCAAAGGTGGCGAGCGTGCCCAGGAGGGCGGCGGCACCTGCACCCTTGGGGAAGAAGACGTCGGCGATGGTGACGGCGAGGCTGCCGAAGATGTAGAAGTCATACCACTCGATGAGCGTGCCGGCGGAGGATGCGGCGATGACTTTGACGAGTGAGGTGGGATGCTCTGGCTGATGCATGAGGGCGTCTCGGCGGCGATTGGGGGCGAGGGTCGGGGCGATGAACAAGTGATAGCGTACAGGATTCGCGGCTAAGGTGGGTGGGGTGGTTGGGGGGCGTGCGGAGTTGCCACGAAAAAGGGGAGCCCGTGGTGGGCTCCCCTGAGGGATGGCTATGGATGTTGCGTTAGCGGCAGGGGGTATTGGTCGATGGGTTCTGGGCCGAAGCCATCGACGCGGCCACGGCGGCAAAGGCGAAGGTGATGACAGCGGGACCGAGCGAGCGTTCGGTGGCCAGGGTTGACGGTTCCAACAGGCGTTCAAGCGGCGCGCGGCCGCGACACTCAAGTGCGCGGTGGCCGGATTACTTATCCTGGGGATTGAGGAACTTGAAGGTGAGCCCGGCGACCACCCCGCCAGCGAGATCCGCGACAAGGTGGACCCAGATGTCGGAGAAGTTCACGAGCTTCATCACCGCCAAACCAATGGCGACGGCTGGGTTGAATGCGCCCCCTGAGAGCCAACCTACGGAGAACGCGCCGACCATGACCGTCATGCCAATGGCTACGCCGTAGAAGGAGTTGTTGGCCGTGCCTTTGGCAGTCGCGGTATTCAAGACCACATAGGCCAGCGCGAATGTGAAGAGGAACTCGGCAACGAAGGCCGCCGGAACGTGCGCGATGACCATCGGCGTGCCGCTCTTGCCGACGAGGAACACGGCAACGAGTGCCGCGGCCACCCCGGCGAGCACCTGCGCGACCCAGTAAGGAACGACGTCTTTTTTGTCGCATCGCCCGCGGATGAAGACGGCGAGCGTCACCGCCGGATTGAAGTGCGCCCCGGAGATGTGACCACCGGCATAGATCATGACCATGAGGACAGCGCCGATGGCCAGCGGGGCAATGACGCCGGCAGCGCCGGGGATGACGGTGCAGCCAATGGTGAGAACGAGGAAGAAGGTACCGATGAACTCTGCGATGTATTTCTTCATGAAGTTTCCTATTTTCAGGGGCGAAATCCCGATCCGCCACTGTCGAGGCGGCCCGGATCATTTGTACTGAGATTTTTGGTTCAGTGCTTCTTGAGGGCCTTACTTGCCGCTGGTGCGACGCGTGCTTTCACCCCAGCGCACGAATGGCTCGCCCTCCGGATACCGGCCTTCAACCCATAGAACGTCGCTGTATCTCAGCGGCTGAAGCATGGATTGAGAAGAGAAGCCCCGCGTTGTCGGCACAATCACCGGATCCGGCATGTCATAGAGCCCGAAGCGATTGGTGCCGAAGCTCCTTAACGGTTCGGCGCGGGCAAATCCGTTGTCGGCGCTGTTCGTGTCGGAAAAATGGCCCCCCCAGATAATGCACCGCTCGGCATCAACGGGATGGTCGCCCCATACATTGTCGGTGTGCTTTAGGAGTTCAGTGGTGGTTGGTGGGGCGGGCTGAGCGGCGACGGCCGCGAGGATTGTCCTTGAGAGACCTGTCTTGATGCAGCAGTCAATAAAGTCAGTAGTGGCGACGACGGGTTGGGTTGGTGCGGGCGACTGAGCGTGCGAATCAGCTGCGGGAAACGCGCTCGCCCAGTTGGCAAGCAGGATTCCGAACCGGCACCAGAGTTGACGGCGCGATTCCATGGACGAATCAAGGTCCTTTCGCGGTCGACGTTCGATCCAGTAGGTTCAGCACGTGGTCGAACGGAGAACAGTTGAAAGTATACCAAATCAACTATAAACATGCTTGTCGTGTTCTCATTTCAGTCTGCCGAGGAGCCCGACCCGGTGGCCATTGTGATCAATCGCGATTGGCGGGGGGAAGGTGAGGCCCGGCAGCAACGGCGTTGCGATCGGCCGGTGGACACCGGGAGCCCGATAAGGAGCACCATGTGAGCAGAACGACGACCAAGGCGACGCAGGTGAGCCCATGGATCATTTAGCGTCCCCGCGTGCATCGAGATGACGCTCACGCCCTTATAATCAGTACGATGCCAAGCCATTCCAATCACCTCGCGCGGCGTTTGCTGGTGGGTGGTGCGTTGGTGTCGACCGTGCTGCTTGCGCTCGCGGCGGCCGCCCCGCCCGGGCTCGGCAGTGCTGGATTGCCGGCGTCGAAGCCCGGAGCAGAGTCAGACGATCTCGAGGTGGAGCTCGACCGGCGCTTGGTACACGATGTGGCCCCGCTGCTCAAGACCTATTGCCTCGGATGCCACGAAGGCGACGATGCCAAGGGCGACGTGCGGTTTGATGGCATCAAGGGCGTGAAGGAGTTTCTCGCCGGAGGGCTCGACGCCCGCCTGCTCAAAGAGATGGTGGGCACATCATCCATGCCGCCCAAGGGCAAGCCCCAGCCGACCGATCACGAGCGGCTCGTCATCACCCAATGGGCCGATGCGATGTCGAGCTACGTGCCGGCCAATGCGCCGATCGATCCCGGCTGGTTCACCATCCACCGACTCAACCGAACGGAGTATCGTCTCACGCTGCGTGACCTGCTGGGGATTGACCCCAAAGAAGTCGATGTGGCGGCCAAACTTCCTCGCGACGACACGGGATATGGCTTTGACAACATTGCCGATGTGCTCTCGACCTCGCCGCTGGCGATTGAGCAGTATCTGGAAGCCGCAGAGAAGGGTATCGAGACAGCGCTTGGCCCGATCGTGGAGTTTGGTGATCATCCACAAACGCTCCGTCCGCTCGAAGGTTCGAACGGGAACGCCCTCCCCAAGGGCGGGTTTTTCCTGTTCTCGAACGGTCCGGCCACGGCGAAGTTCCGCAGCCCCGCGGCCGGTGAGTACGTCGTTCGGGTTCGCGCATGGGAAACGCACGCCGGCGATGAGAACGCCAAGCTCAGCCTTCGTGTCGATGGTCGCGAGGTGAAGGAGCTGACGGTCTCGGGAACGCGCGAGGACCCGCAGGAGTTTGCGGTCCGCGTCCGGCTCAAGCGCGGCGCGCGGGCCATCACGGCCCAGTTCATCAATGATTTCTACGTCAAAGACAAGGCCGATCGCAACCTGGGCGTCGAATCGATCAGCATCGCCGGCCCGCTTGATGTGGCTACGACGGAACGCTCGGCCGCGTGGTCGCAGATCTTTGGGCCCGCGGCGACGATCGCCGATGAGAATGCGCGGGCCGAGACCGTGCTGAGTGCGTTTGCCGGCCGCGCGTACCGCCGGCCCGCCAGCCAGGCACAGGTCCGCTCGCTGATGAAGGTGTACGAGGCCGAGCGCAAGACCGACCGGGCGTTCGAACCGGCTGTCCGCACGGCGCTCGCGGCGGCGCTGGTCTCGCCCAACTTTCTCTTTCGCTCGGTCGCTCATCCCGACGCGGCCAACTCAGCAGCGCGATACACGCTTGACGGGTACGAACTGGCGAGCCGATTGTCGTACTTCCTCTGGAGCAGCATGCCTGACGAGCCGCTCTTTGAAGCGGTGCGAAGCGGTTCGCTCTTGACCGATGCGGGGCTTGCTGCGCAGGTGAAGCGCATGCTCGCCGATGCTCGGTCCAACGCGTTTGTAGAGAACTTCGCGGGCCAATGGCTGCAGCTGCGCGGCGTGGAAGCCGTGGCCATCGACCGAACGCTGTTCCCTGACTACGACGACCGACTGCGCTCGGCGATGATGACCGAGGCCACGCTCTTCGTGGGCGATGTGCTCCGCGCCGACCGGAGCGTGCTGGAGTTCATCGCAAGCAGGCACACCTTCCTGAACGCTCGGCTTGCCAAGTTCTACGGCGTGCTGGGTGTGGAGGGTGATGAGTTCCGGCGCGTGGAGCTCCCAGCCGAATCTGAGCGCGGCGGCGTGATGACGATGGGCGTCATCCTGACGCTCACCAGCAACACAACGCGCACGAGCCCGGTGAAGCGCGGCTTGTTCGTCCTTGATCAGATGCTCGGGGCGCCCCCGCCGCCGCCCCCGGCCGATATCCCGCCCCTCGAGCAAGCCATGCACGCCAATCCAAACGCGACCGTGCGCGAGAGGCTCGCCGCTCACGTGGCGGTGGCAAGCTGTGCCGCGTGCCACAACCGGCTCGACCCGATCGGCCTGAGCTTCGAGCACTTTGACGCGATCGGCCAGTGGCGCGACACCGAGAACGGCAAGCCGGTCGATGCAACCGGCACGCTTCCTGACGGTGCGGTGCTGAAGGGCTCGGCAGACCTGAAGCGGACCATCATGGCGCGGAGCGATCAGTTTGTGGAGTCGCTGAGCGGTAAGGTGCTCACGTATGCCCTTGGACGCGGAGTTGAGCCGTTCGATCGGCCCGCGATACGCGCGATTGCCCAGCGCACGCGGGCTCGAAGCGATCGATTCCCGGCCTTGATTGAATCGATCGTGCTCAGCGAGACATTCCGGACATGCCGGGGAAGGAAAGCCAATCATGACTAACGCAATCTCACGTCGCGCCGTGCTCCGCGGCCTTGGGGTATCGATGGCCCTGCCGTGGATGGAAGGGATGAGCCTGCCAGCGGGCCGTGCGGTGGCGGCCGGGAATGCAGCAGTCGGAGGCGGCATGGCGGGGGGCGTTGCGGCTGCCGCCGGCGCGGCTCCCGTTCGGCTGGCCTTCGTCTTCATGCCCAACGGTGTGAACTACGAAGCGTGGGAGCCCGTCGGCACCGGCGCGGATTTCGTCCTCTCGCCAACGCTCGAAGCACTCGCGCCCGTGCGCAGCCATTTGAACGTCTACACGGGGCTCACGCTCAAGAAGGCCCGCGCCAACGGCGACGGGCCGGGCGATCACGCGCGTTCTTCTGCCTCGTTCCTGACCGGCCGACAGGCCCGCAAAACCGCTGGCAACGACATTCAAAACGGCATCAGCGTCGATCAACTCGCCGCCAGCGAGATCGGCCGCCGGACGCGCCTGCCCTCGCTCGAACTCGCCTGCGAGCACGGCCCCGCCGCCGGCAACTGCGACTCGGGCTACTCCTGTGCCTACTCGTCGAACATTTCCTGGCGCGACGAAACCACGCCGATGGCCAAGCTCATCGATCCTGCCGCGGCGTTTGAGCAGCTCTTCGGCGATGCGACACAGGCCGCCGCGGCCCAAGAGCGGCTCAGCCGCCGCCAGAGCATTCTCGACTTCGTCCTCGAAGATTCTCGTGCCCTCGGCAGCCGGCTCGGCACGGCCGATCGCCGCAAGCTCGACCAGTTCCAAACCGCTGTCCGCGAGATTGAGCAGCGCATCGACCGGGCCCGCAAAGACAACCAACCGCGCAAGACGCCCGATGTCCCCGCCCCGGCCGGCATCCCCGACAAGATTAGCGAGCATATCGACCTGATGTACGACATGCTGCTGCTGGCCTTTCAGACCGACACAACGCGCGTGAGCACGCTTATGCTCGCCGTTGACGGCAGCAACCGCGCCTTCCCGGAAATCGGCATCAAAGAAGGCCACCACCATCTCTCGCACCATCAAAACAACGCCGAGATGATTGAGAAGATCCGCAGGATCGACCGGTTCCATGTTGAGGGTTTCTCGCGATTTGTGAAGCGCCTCTCCGAGACGCCCGAGGGCGACGGCACCCTGCTCGACAACTCGCTCATCATGCTCGGCGGTGGAATCAGCGACGGCAACCGCCACAACCACGAGGATCTGCCTGTCCTCGTCGCCGGCCGCGGCGGCAAGACCGTCGAAACCGGGCGCGTGGTGCGATCGCCCAAAGAAACGCCGCTGTGCAATCTCTACCTGTCAATGCTCGAGCGCGCGGGCTGCCCGCAGGAGAAGTTCGCCGACAGCACGGGCGTGCTGGCGATGTAGTTGTCCCGGTTTGCTGCCTCTTGAGTCAAACATTGACACGGACGCGGGCTGGCGGATGTTCGAGCTACGGACAACCAGAGAAATACGACCCGATGAAGTCTGCGAGATCGTCCGGATCGACGGTGCCATCGCCGTTGAGTTCCGCGGCCGGGCATGGCGGAGTGGCAAAGTAGCAGCCGATGAAGTCGGCAAGATCATCGGGGTCGAGTTCGCCATCGCAGTTGAAATCAGCCGAGCACCGACAGTTACCGGTGACGCTCACCGGAAGTGTGATGGTTCGCTCGCCGCAGGAGGTGATGACCCGGCCGATGATGGAGGTTCTGTTCCAGTGGGCGACCGTCACGTTGGCGACAGAAAGGTTCGCCGTGGAGGCTCCGGAAACGATGCTGCCGTCAGGACGCTGCCCGTCGGTAAGGGTCTCGGTTGCGCCGCCCGGCGAGCGAACGTCCCACCGATACGTGACTGGAATGCTCGTGCGAACCTCGAGCGAGATCGAGAGCGTTCCCCCAGCCGGCGCGCCGGTTGAGAAGAAGAGCAGGTTTGCACGATTCAGAATGGGGGGCGAGCATCCACCGGTGGCAAGGAGATACCTGTCGATGATCGAGGTTCCTGCTTGAATCGATGGATAGATGGCGACTTCATCGAGCGCGCCAAGGAACGTCGAGAAGAAGTCCGGGTTGGAGGTGCGGTTGCCGATCGTCCACGGGCCCGTCGCGTTGACATTCACGGCCGAGCGGTTGTCAATGGTGTTGCTGCCGGCCACGATCTCCCCGTCGACATAGAGGGTGTAACTGAACAGTGTTCCGAAGCCGGCAAGAATGTTCCGACGCGTGCCGACGATGTGATGCCAGCGACCGTCCGCCAGCGGCACGGTGGCGCGAGCGCCAAAGTTAAAGTTGTTCGGCCCTTCAGTGAGGAAAGCGACGTGGTTCTCTCCATACACGCCGTAGGTGAGGGTGAGCCCGAGTTGCGACGCGTCCTCGCGACTGTCGAGGATGTAGCCGCCGGACGGGGCCTCGGTGTTGACCCATGCTTCAAGGGTCGCATCGCCAAGGTTGGCCGGCGCGAAGATATTGCGGATGCCCGAGCCGATGGAAAAGAAGTTGGGCACCATCGCCGACCCGAGCACGCCGGGAACGCGGGCAACATCGACCGGCAGTCCGGGGTAGTTCCCACAGGAGAAGGGATCAGTCCGAATCGAGTCGGCGGTGCGGGTGATTCCGGCGTCCTCAAAGCGGTAATAGGCGAGGGCGCGCTGGGCCAACGGCGCGAAGGCGATGCTCGCTGGGTAGGGGGCCTGCGTGTTGGGCGCATCGCACGCGAAGAGCGCATTGATCCGCCCGCCTCCGCCCTGGGCACCGAAGGCTCCGCCGACCCGGACATACAACACCTGATCGCGCGTGCACGGAACCGTGATCACCCCGCCCAAACCAGTGCATCCCACCGTGCCAGAGCAGTCAATGGGCTGTGCGATAGGGTTGCCGCAGGCGTCGGCGGCATAGACCGCCACCACGAAGTTGCCCTGACTGCCGCAGGTCGAGAAGGTCATGCGGCCGGTGTCAGGGGCGACGGTGCGATACCAGAGATCAAAGAACGGCAAGGGAGAACCGGCGCAGCCCGGCCGTGCGTCGGTCGTGGCACCCGTCGTGTCAAACAAGCGGGAGAAACCGGCGTCAAGATTGACCGCGCCGGCACAGGAATCATTCACCGGCCGGTTTGGCGCGGAGATCGAGAGTGTGGCATTGCCGCGGGCATTGTTAAGTCCCGCGACGCGGATGTAGTACGTCACGCCGAGCGAAGCGCCAAAGTCCAGCCGGCTTGCCCCGTTGTTGGCTGCGCACAGAAACGAATCGTTGTTGCACGCGATCGGCCCGCTGCCAGTTCCGCAGTTAGATGGCGAGCCCGCGTAGACCGTCAGTGTGGTGTCAAAGTCGCTGCCGCACGTGTCCAACCGCACCGTCTCGTTCGTTACCGGCGAGAAGATGTACCAAATGTCACCCGAGGTCGTATCGGGGAAGCACGTGCCTGAGAAAACTGAAGGCAAGGCTCCGCGGGTTGAATCGGTGTAGACGCCGAACGTGACCGGACGGGCATTGACGCACCCATCGTTCTTTGGAGGAATGGTGGCCACGAAGCCGCGGACGATTCGGTTCCCGAGGATGTCGCGATCGTTGCTGAAGTAGGTCGCGGCGATGGTGGTTCCGTCGTCGCTGATCATCGGGTTGCGGCCACCCGCCGTCCAGCCCGGCGTGCTGACACCAGCCGAGTTGAGGAGCAGGCGAACATCCTCCGGCGCGCCTCCATCACGAAAGACCACCACGCTCGACGGGCCGAACTGGGGGTCCACGGAAAACGTAGCGAATCCTGTGACGACCCGCCCATCGGCGCTCATGCTGGTGGGCTTGATGTCGTCAAACGGGGGCAAGAGTTGAAATGGAGTGATCCCGGATGCGGTCCAGATGAAGTTCGGGTGGAGGAGTTTGGTGCCATCCTCTGATACGTCAAAGACGTTGTCGATCGGGAATCGCTCACCCGGGCCGGAGGTGTTGAGCGACCAGCGCGTGGCGGCTTGGCCCAGGGTCGGGGGCGATGACGAGATCCCCCAAACGTCGTAGAGGCCGAGCCCGCGCCGGATCACGACCCTGGCCACTCCATTCTGGGGCTCGCCCAGAAACGTCAGCCTGTCGGACGGGCTCGGCCCCGACGGCCCCATATCAAGTCGAAACGCTTTGCGCGGAACGCCCGTCTCGCCCACGATCACCAAGCCATCGGCCGAAACATCGCGAATGTTCATGACGAAGAACTCTGGCCTTCCCGCTTGAACAAACTCTCCTGAGATCGGGTGCCACCGCGTGTAGGTTTCGTCGAGAAAGGCCGGACGGCCCGACCCGAAGACATGACCCGAATCGGTCACCGCGCTGGGTAAGAAATCGGAAAACCCGATGGCGCGAAGCCGGAGAAGACCCGAATCCGCGTAGTACGCGAAGGCGTCGCTAAAGAAGTTGAACGGTTCAGACCGCATGCCCACGACGATCAAGCCGTTAGGCGAGATTCGCACGCCGCGTGTGCCGTCGCTGGAGGTCTCATCAATGAACGTGACCGGGAGCTGCGAATAACTGGGCTGGGCAATGGCGGAACTCGTGGCCATCGCCAGCAGCCCCGCAGCGAAGACTGAGCGGATCCCCATGGTATTCGAACCGATTTGTGCCAAGTTCAACATCAGCATTCTCCCAGTCAGACTTTCCCGTGGGCCACCCGGTCCATGGGGACCGCACGTGTCCGGCCCAGAAGAAAGATACCCTGTAAACTGGCGACGTGCAACAAGAATGTGGTGCCGAGCGAGGTCGGGCCGAGCCGCCCCATCCTCGGGCAGTTTGCACCCGCCATGCCGGATCGCCAGCCTGCCCGTCACGGCTTATCCCGCAAAATGGCGGTGATCACGTCGAGTTGCATCGAAATCTTGCCAAGCAGCGCAAGCTGGCTCGCGTCGTGCTTCGCGGCTCCGCCGCCGTTGATGGCCGCGCCGCCGCGCTGCTGCCGCAGCGCCTCGCGCGCTTCGATGATCCGGTTGCGAAACTCGTGCGCGTCGATAATGCCCGTCAGATGCATGCCGTGCGCTTGCCCGGCACTATGCCCCGCCGTTTCGAACTTGAGCGTCGCGAGATCGAACTTCTTGAGGATCGGCCCCTCGATGAACGTGACATCCTGAATATTCTCAAGCGGGATTGTCTTCTCGATCTGGAAGAGAATGCCCTTGCGGAAACGCAGCGTCTTCCCATCGACGCTGCACGTGAGCTTGTCAAAGTAGTGCCGCGCCCACCAGGGCCCGGCGCCGCAGAACCACACGACCGCGAGCGGAATGCCGATGATCGTCACGAACATCGTGAGGCCGATCGTGACGACCAAATACGGCCGATAAAGCGGATTGAACTTGGCGACGATCGTGGACGCGTCAATCGCTGGGCTTTGGCTCGTCATAGTGACGTCATCGTACCGGGGACTGCTGGGCGGTAATCGGGGGGTGGGGGCGTTAGAGGGCGATGGCTCCCGACTATCCTTTGGTTCGCCCATGAAGCACGGACCCAACGCCGGCAAGGGTCGATCGATAGGAAACTGGTGTGGACAGCGCGGCACCCATGACGGCTCACCCCGCATCCAGTCCGCGTGGAGTACTTCACCGAACTACGCCGGAGCAGCACATGAGCATTGAACCGACCCGCCGCCATCGTTTCCGGCTCGACCGCATCCTGCTCTGGTTCGGCATTGCCGCCAGCCTGCTCTGCATCCTCGGGCTCTGGATGAGTTGGAATTCCAATCGTCACATCTGGTTGTCAACCCACACCATGACATCGGCAGGCTTTGGCAGCCTGGATCTTGCGCTCGTTGAGCCCGGTTCGGTCGGCGTGAACTCTGACGGCGAGCCGACGCACATGATTGGAAGAGGTCCGATCTGGAGGGCATTGATCCCGTTCTGGTTCCTTCTTCTGGTCTTTGCTTTGATGATCTTGCTCGCCTGGCGATGGCCGCACCGCCGGCGCACCGGCCAATGCCCGGCCTGCGGCTTCGTGCGCGATTGCCCCGCGTGCGGGTACTCCGTCGCGAGTCTGCCACGATCGATCGTCCTCTGCCCCGAGTGCGGCGCAGCGCTCACAGCGGCCCCTCACCCCCCTCAGCGTGCCGGCGATTCGGCACCATCGCCCAGTTCCGCTCCCGCAGCCGCCAAGCTCAAAGGTCACATCAGCAGGTGGCGCTTCAGCCGCTTCGTCTTCTGGTCGGCCGCGCTCGCCAGCGTCGCACTCATGGGGGTCATGTACTGGTGTCGAGCCACTCCGCAGTTGGGTTGGCTCGCCACGCACTCATACTGCATCCTGTATCCCGATGTCGTTGTGTTCACGATCGTCGACGGACCGCCGCCCAGCGGCCGCCTGCTCGACGCCCGCGGCATCCCGGGCGGGACTTGGAAGACACCGATTTGGCGCACACGGTTCTCGATCTGGTTACTCCCGGCGTTCACGCTGGCTCTCACCATCACCGCATGGTGCTGGGGCCGAAGGCGTTGGCAGGGCCCGTGCCCAAACTGCAATAAGCCACGTCCTTCGCCTTGACCGGCAATCTGGTTTGGCCCGACTACCGCACCGGAAAACGATGCTGGAGCCAACTGATCCGCACTTCATCGCTCGTTTCGATCTCGATGACGGAATACGTCAACTCCGTCGGAAGCGCCTGCCCCGGCTGATGGCACGTCGTTCGCCCCAGCTTCGCCGTGTGCGACGGCTCGCCGCGCATCGCCAGCCCCACGTCCGGGCTCTCGTGAATATGTCCTGATAGCGTCAGCAGTGGCTGCCTCCGGCTCACCCACGCGTGAACAGACTTTGATCCAACGTCCTCACCACTCCACAGCCTTCCAAGCTCGAGATTCGCCGGTGGTGCATGGCTGACGACGACCGCACGCTCCAGTGAATCGCTCGGCCCTGCGAGTGTGTCCAAATGCTCCTCAAGCGTGGGTCGCGCTGCGAAGAACGCCACCGGGTCATCGATCTCGACGACCGCGTCATTCGTGGTTACCACCGACCGCCCGCGCGTCGGCACCGGCGCGGCATCGGCTCGGTCTCTCAGGCACCAGTCCTTCAGACCAAACCGGTAGTCTGGAACCCACGAGCATCCTCGAATCGTGACCCCACCCGGCAGCGTGTACCACCGCTGCGCAAGGTCATACACCCCGCGCTTTGAGCCCGCGAGCGCTAGCCAATCCTCGTGAACGCCCCGAAGATCGTCGTTGCCAAAAAGTCCAAAGAACTCAACTCCCTTTGACGCACATTGGTCAAGACACTCAGGCAGCTCGCGCTCCAGAAACTCATGCTGCGCAGCCAACATGTCTCCGCCCTTGGGCAGCATGTCGCCGCCTTGCACGATGATGCAAACGCCATGGTCGTGACAAAGTTCCGGCAACGCCGCGTACGCGCGGGCATCGCCATGCAGGTCAGTCACATACAGAAACCGTGTCCTGGTGTCATTGACGTTGCTCACGATGCTCCCTGTTTGTCGTCATTCTCCGGGCCCCGCCGTCCATGGTGATCAACAGCCACAAACTGCTTCCTGTCCATGATATCCGCAACCTGCGCCACACTGAGGGGCGCAAACCCGTTCGCATCCACACCAACATCCCACGACCGAGCCTTCGGATCGTCGGGAAGACTTCCATGGCTGTGACCATACAGGTGCCACGTGCCGTGGTGCGATCGGTCCCACACGCGCATTGCATAATGACAAAGTACCACGATCTGCGCGCGACCATCGATCTGCACCGTCACTTTCACAAGGTTGTGCACCGCCTTGAAGAGCGCCGCAAACTGCGGCCGGGCCGTGCCATCGGCAAAGACCGGGTCGTGATTGCCCAGCACCAGCACGATGTTCCGGCAGTGAATCCGGGCCCGATACGCCGCAGGATCGCCCCCGCGAAAACTGAAATCTCCCAAGTGATACAGCCAGTCGTCATGCCCGACGCAAGCATTGATCGAGCCGATAAGCGCGGCGTCCATCTCCTCCGCGCTTGCGAACGGGCGGTGGCGGTGCTTGATGATGTTCGCATGACCCAGGTGCGTGTCGGCTGTGAAGAAGATCGCCATGGTGGATTCTTGGGCGCCTGCACGCTCCCGGTCGTGAACTTGGTGCCGTAGCCTCTGTCATGATTGAGATTCAAATCAACCGACTCCCCGGTGGCGACGCGTCGCGTCGCTCGACGATGGCGATCGTGACCCTCACCAACACCGGCGAGGGCCTGAGCGGAGTGAAGGTGTACGACATCAAACTGACCGAGGCCGACGAGCGCGTCCGAGGCGAAGCTATCGCCACGCACGCCCGCACTCATCGAGAGGTTGACGATGGAATCCTCCGCCTTGTCGAGCGAGCGCTCTCCCGCCTCACCCATCCGCCGCAAACGAAGCCACCAACGTCACCCTGAGGCATCGCGCCCAAATCTCCCAATCCCGTCCGGCCCGCAAACCCGCGTCGATAGAACCCGCACTCTTCAACCGACCCGCCCCGCCAGCATGCTTTGGGCCGCCGCCTCCGCCACCTTGATCCCATCCACGCCGGCCGAGAGAATCCCCCCCGCATACCCCGCCCCTTCTCCAGCCGGGTACAACCCCGTGGTGTTCAAACTCTGAAACGTCTCGTCGCGCTTGATGCGAATCGGCGATGAAGTCCGCGTTTCAACGCCGGTCAGCACCGCATCCCGCATGCTAAAGCCGCGTATCTGGCGGCCGAACTTCGCGAGCGCTTCGCGAATCGCGACGATGGCATAGTCCGGAAGGCATGACGAGAGATCGGTCGGATACACGCCCGGCTTGTAGGATGGAATCACGCTCCCAAGCGAAGTGCTCGGCCGGCCCGCCAGAAAGTCACCCACCAGCTGCGCCGGCGCCGCATATGTGCTCCCACCCGCTACAAACGCTGCCGATTCCCATTGGCGCTGAAACGCAACGCCCGCCAGCGGTCCATCGGGATAGTCCTTCTCCGGCGTGATGCCCACGACAATCCCCGCATTGGCATTCCGCTCAGCGCGCGAATACTGGCTCATGCCATTGGTCACCACCCGCCCCTCCTCAGAGGTCGCCGCCACCACCGTGCCGCCCGGACACATGCAGAAGCTGTACACGTCGCGCCCGTTCGAGGCGTGGTGCACGAGCTTGTAGTCCGCCGCGCCCAAAAGCGGGTGCCCCGCGCTCGCCCCGAATCGTGCCGTGTCAATCAGAGATTGCGGATGCTCGATGCGAAACCCCAGCGAGAACGGTTTGGCTTCGATGTACACCCCGCGGTCATGAAGCAGTTGGAACGTATCGCGCGAGCTATGCCCGATCGCCAGCACGACATGATCCGCCGCGATCTTCTCCCCGCTCGCCAGCCCCACCCCGCGAATCTGCCGCGTCCCGTCGCTCCTGGTCTCAATATCCAGGTCCGTCACGCGGCTCTCAAACCGATACTCACCGCCCAGCGACTCGATCGTTGCCCGCATATTCTCCACCATCTTCACCAGCCGGAACGTCCCGATATGCGGGTGCGCATCGATCAGAATCTCCGGCGGGGCACCGGCCTTCACGAACTCGGTCAGCACTTTCCGGCCCAGATGTCGCGGGTCCTTGATCTGGCTGTAGAGCTTTCCGTCGGAGAACGTCCCCGCGCCACCCTCGCCATACTGCACGTTCGACTCGGTGTTCAGGACCGACTTGCGCCACAGCCCCCACGTGTCCTTGGTCCGCTCCCGCACCACCTTCCCGCGCTCCAAAATGATCGGCTTGAACCCCATCTGAGCCAGAAGAAGCGCCGCAAACAACCCGCACGGCCCCGCCCCAATCACCACCGGCCGCCCCGCAAAGTCCTTCGGAGCCTCCGCCACGAATCGGTACTCGATATCCGGCGTCGGCTTCACGTTCACAACCTTCGCCAGCCGCTTCAGCACGTCCGCCTCGTCCTCCACCTCCACCTCCAACGAATACACCAGCATGATGGCAAACTTCTCGCGCGCATCATGCGCCCGCCGAACCACCGTGCACGAGATCAACTGCCCCGGCGCCACCCGCAGCCGCGCAGCCGCTGCCGCGGCAATCGCTTCTGGGGCATGATCAAGTGGCAGTCGAATCTCAGTCAGTCGGAGCATGGGTTGCTTTTTGACCCGGCCGGGCGGGGGGGGGAAGTGCGGAAGTCGGGGGGACGGGTCGGACACGGCCGGGGTATGGTGCCGGTGCAGGGGTAGCACTTTCCACCCGAAGAGTACTCGGCATCCCGACGTGTGCTTGGAGTGATGGACGACTAATTGGGGTTGGTGGATTGTGGTGGGGGGATAGCGGAGGCCGGCTGGCGAAGCCATGCCCAGAATAACTGACGCTGCTGACAATGAACGCGGCGGCTTGGTGGTGCGTCTGCTCTCGAAGACGAACGATGAGGTGCGTGTTCAGCTTGGATTGACAGCACTTCTTGTCGCATCGTCGATGATCTTCAGAAGGCCCTAAAGTGCTGTTTGGCATGTCAAGCCTGTTGTGAGGTGCAAGACGTGATGAACTCAACGGGGCTCCACGCGGATGGTCCTGAACCGCAGCCGATAGGCCGCATCGACCGATTCATCGGCGAGTATCGCTTCCTTTCCAACTTTTATCCCGCCGCCATCAGCGACAATGCAGGCCGGGTTTACCCAAGCGTTGAGCACGCATATCAGGCTGCGAAGGCCAACTCTGAGGCTGAGCGATCCCACATTGCGGAGTCTCGCACGCCAAAGAAGGCCAAGCACCGAGGCTCCAAGCTCGTGCCAACTGCTGGATGGGAGAATCGCAAACGAGACATCATGCGCGAGCTTCTATTGAAGAAGTTCTCGCCGGGTTCGGAACTGGCTGGCCGGCTGGTTGCCACCGACGATGCGGAGTTGATCGAGGGGAATCTGTGGGGCGACATCTTCTGGGGTGTTTGCAACGGCGTGGGCGAGAATCACCTCGGGCGGCTCTTGATGGAGATCCGGGCGCTCCTGCACGGCCTTCCACCAGCAACGGATCCCGACGCTTGCTGATCTGGGCACACTGGGCCGTCACCCGTCAGTGAGGTGCGCCACAATACTCGCACCCTTCCCTACAGAAAGCCTTAGACCGGAAAGGGTGACCCCGGAGGAACCACGGTGTCGAACCGCCAACGCGGCCCGGCGCTAACCAGCGGAATTGGAACTTTTCTTATTGTCCGTCGCGTTCGAGCGCGAGAACTCTTCCCTCACTCCCCGTTGAAGAGCCGCGTGTTTCTGTAGAGTCCGTATGGTGCCAGTTCACTGATAGGTGACGGCGTCAACGACGCCCCCGCGCACCACACCGCCGATGTCGGCATCAGCGTCGACATCGCGGCAGACATCGCCAAAGAGTCCGCCGACATGTCCCTGCGGGGGGTGCCAATGTCGGACCCCCTTACACCTTCGCCCCGAAAATCGCCCCCACGCCCGCCGTCAGGCCCATCGCCAGCGCGCCCCAGAAGGTCACGCGGGCGGTGGCTCGCCACACCGGCGAACCACCCGCGCGGGCCGCGATGGCGCCCAGCGCCGCCAAGAACACCAACGATGCCCCGCTCACGCCCCAGACCAGATACGCCTTGGGCATCACGAGCACCAGCAGCAGCGGCAGCGCGGCACCAACCGTGAACGTCGCCGCCGAAGCAAACGCGGCCTGCACCGGGCGGGCCGCGAGTTCTTCAGTAATGCCCAGTTCGTCGCGGGCGTGCGCGGTGAGGGCGTCCTTGGCCATGAGTTGTGTGGCGACTTCGCCCGCGAGTTTCTCGTCGAGGCCTCGCTTCACGTAGATCGCCGTGAGTTCGGCGTGCTCCAGGTCCGGCTGCGACGCCAGTTCTTGGCGCTCACGCGCCATGTCCGCGCCCTCGGTGTCGGCCTGCGAACTGACGGAGACATACTCCCCCGCGGCCATCGACATCGCGCCCGCCACCAACCCCGCAAGCCCCGCAACCACAATGCCGCTGCGGGCCGTGTCCGCCGCAGCCACGCCGACGATCAAACTGGCCGTGGAGACGATACCGTCGTTGGCCCCCAGCACGGCGGCGCGGAGCCAGCCAATGCGGTGCGATCTGTGGGATTCGGCGTGGCGCATGGGAGGCCCCTTGATGACTGTCGCGCCGGCGGCCGCGAGTTTGAACTGGCCCGACAGTTTAGCCACGGCGTTCTCCCCCGCCGCGAGCACGTTCAAGAGGGACGGCGCCTTGGCATTGGCAATCCTCGTTTCGAGCTTGCCGGACATCGCTCGCTACGGATTGAGTCGCCACAGGCTCATGTTCAACGCCGAGGCAAACAGAACCCATGCCAGATAGGGCAGCATGAGCACGCCCGCAGCCACTGAGACTCGCCAAAACGCAACGGTCGTTGCGATGATCGCCAGCAAGAGCGCGATGATGTCAAGCACGGCCAGCCCGGGACGGTGGAGCCCGAAGAAGATGATCGACCACGCGACGTTAAGCGCCAACTGAATCACAAAGAGCATCATCGGTGTTGACCTGACCCGCCCCGTCTTCAAATACACCAGCCACGCCGCGACCGACATGAGTCCATACAACACCGTCCAGACCGGTCCAAACAACCAGTCAGGCGGCTGGAACGAAGGACGATTCAGCGTCTGAAACCAGCCCGACACCGAGCCAGCGGTCGCAAGCCCGCCAATAGCCGCCGCGGCATAGCACACGACCACAAACACTACCAGCGATGAGATTTTGCGCATTCGTGTCACGCAAGAGTTTATGCGCTCGCGCCGCTTGTTCACCGCTTAACTCGTCCCCAGAAACGGTGAGAGCGGAAGAACCGTTGGACGCACTCGTCGCGAGACACATTTGTGTCCTGACCGCTGCCCTCTGAATCGACCTCGAACCGAGAGCGCGTCGCCCCGTGAGGGGCAGCATCGCCAAACCACGCGGATTCTGCGGGGGGTTTGGGCCAACCGGCCGCGGCAGGCCAAATCGGGATACTGCACCACTTGTGCGCGGCGACGGCCAGTGCC
>Ga0105049_10003614_pt1 | contig 18235 bp, 8 predicted proteins | sample MAT06_FD_78087 | JGI IMG/M metagenome (GOLD analysis project Ga0105049, IMG submission 78087) | Freshwater microbial communities from Lake Fryxell liftoff mats and glacier meltwater in Antarctica - MAT-06 | ecosystem: Environmental > Aquatic > Freshwater > Ice > Liftoff microbial mat | place...
CTCGGCGGGCGGTTAGATGTCGTTTCCGATCGTGTGTTGCCCCGTAGCCGTGTAAGGTGCCCTGGGTCCTCGGACCTGTCAGTTTTGCGTCGATCCAGACTGCCCGCGGGGTTGCGATGCCCTCGTTTGCGCATCGTGCGGGTATCGCATTTTTCGACACCCCCATCGGCCCTCTCTCCTACGCGGTGCCGGGCATGCATATTTCTACACCCTCATCGACCCGCTTTCCTACGCGGTGCCGGGCACGCATATTTGACGCGGTGCCGGGCACGCATATTTGCCGGGCACGCATATTTCCGTGCCGGGCACGCATATTTCCCCGGGCACGCATATTTCAGCGGGTCCGGAACGCGTGAAAAATGCGGTGGAGTCGAGGCCCACCGCATTCTGAAGTCGCTAATGTGTTGATTTGTAATACACTTATCTCGATACCCAGGATGCCGGGGGTGCCCCGATTTTTCCGATTTTTCTTTGCCGATTTGAATGGCGTGCTAGTGACACATTTTTGAAAAGATCGCTTCTCGGCGCAGGTTCGGCTACATCTATTCACGAGTTGATGCAAACCTTGGCCAAAGGACGGAAGCATGGCCGTGAATTAAGGCAGACAAGTGTGAGATGATCCGAGAGTAAGACAACTAAGTTGTCTCCATCCAAATGTTAGAAACCCACGGGCTCCCGCGAGGCGTCCAGACCGCGAGTGAGGATGCCCATGGATCAGACTCTCGATTCCCTGCTAGTTCGCGGGACTGTACCTCCGTATCTCTATTCGTTATTTGGGTAGATGTGTCTCTCGAATGCTGCCATGCAGAAGATATCGCCTGGGTACGGGATCTGCTCGGAAGAAATAACTGGGACTCCTTGCAACGGATCTCCGGTGTGTCGCCCGAAAAACTTGAGTCGGCGACGGCTCTCTCTCACTTCCTCGAGATCTACGACTTCGGTCGATTAGTCACACTGTCGCTCGATGTTATTCAAGATGTTCGGGCTAAATCCATCAGAAATGAAGCCATTAGACGTCTTGAACTTAGCGAGCGCCCATCCAACGCCCTGGCGCGCGCGGGCATTGAGAACATTGGCCAGCTACTCAGCCACAGCGAAGCTAGCCTCCTGAGAATGCGCAACATGGGAAGAAAGTCAGTTCTTGAGATCCAAGAGAAGCTGGCATCCCTTGGCCAACAACTCAACGTTCAGCTAGCGAGTACTGACATGAACACTCGGCAGGGTTTGCTAGCGGTATGGTTTGTAGGCTTGGGTGAAATTGGCATGGAACAACCAACGCTCGGGAGGCTTCTGGCCAGTGGGTTTCGCTGGGTGATCGAGATAGTTGTTCTCGGGCCGGTGAAGTTGCGGGAAAAGGCCGCCTTGGCTGTTTCTGATATCCAAGCTATTGAGGAGTGGCTGCAAGCGTGGGGATTGAATTGGTCCCCCGACAGTGAACCGTGGCTGCTCGCACATGCCGCAGAAATACACGACACTTTCCGGCGATCAATTGAAGCTTGGCAGGAACCGACAAGACCACAACTATCTCCTGTTCCATTGGCTTTGACGATTGAGGAAGAGTTCGAGGCACTATTTTCGCGATCGGCTTCGACGCGCAATATCGAGATAGCGAGAGAGTATCTTGGTTGGGACGGTGGAGCGGGATCGACGTTGGAAGCTCTTGGAACCAAGTATGCACTGACTCGGGAGCGAGTTCGACAGATCATAGATCAGGCAATCAAGCAATCCCCGAGCCTCGATGACCTCGATATCTATAACTCAATCAATCGGTACGTTGGAAGAAGCCCGGTGGCACTCGCCGGTTTTGTTGAGGCTGAACTGAAAGATGCCCGCCTTAGTTCTGGTGTCATTCGGCTGGAAGGTCTAGCCGCGACAACCAGGCACTTTGGCTGGAAATTGGATTGGTGGATCGAAAGACGTAATGAAGCGCGGCTGGTGCTCACGGAAGAGGGTGAGAAGCTATTGCGCACCGTTGACGCAACCGCTCGACGTCTGATGAGCAACGGCGCGGCCCGGGCTACAACGATTACTGCGGGCCTTCAGGGTCGATATCCGGAAGATTGCATCCGGTTGGCAATCGAATTGTCGCAGGGACTTAGGTGGTTGGATCCCGAGCGACAGTGGTTCACGATGGATGCGGTCCGCAACCGCGTTCTCAGTCGCCTCCAAAAGATTCTTACCTGGGCACCCCAAATCGAGGTTGAGCAAGCACGGGAGGCGGTCTTGCGGGACCGACAAATGTGCGATGTCGACCTGCCGGAGCAAGTTTTCCATGCCCTTTGTCAGGCACAACCTTGGTGCTCGGTAGAGGGGCACCTGCTGCATCGAGGAGAGCCGTGGCTAATCGCCGAGACGGATACGAATGAGGCGCGCCTGGCTCAAGTGCTCGCCACTCAGGGGCCGGTGATGCGGAAGGATGACCTCTGGCGGCATGCGCGTGCCGCAGGCATCGAATCGATCAGTCTGGCCGCTTTGCTAGAGAACAGCAATCTTGTTCAGCAGCATAGTGCAGAGGTCTTCGGGTTGATCGGCCGACACTGGAATCCGCAGGAGGAGGCGCCTGTAAAGGCCCTACCGACTAGTGACAATCTGTGGCTTTTGGCTCAGCGCCTGGTGCAAAGAGAGGGCGAGCCCGATCGAAGCCGCTCTCTCGTAGAGCTTTGCCTATGGGAAGAATTGGAATCAGCGCTCAACGATCATTGGCACGCCGATCTCTGGCCGGGCTTGGAAGTACTCCGAAATACCCAGCAAGAGGTGAACGGGAGAGTGGTCACGGGAGAAGCGGCTTTTGGTCTTGCATTCATTGCCTTCGCCGCCCGCGTAGGAAGGGCCAGCTTAGATCCCGAATCTCTGTGGCCCGAAGTATTTCTTTCAATGCCGCCCGGCTTGCGCACGAAAGTGTTCGATTCTAACGGACAGCTAAGGAGTGAGACCAAACAAGCGATTCGTTCGGCTTGTGAGTCTTTTGATTTGCGGCAAGGGCTGGATCGGGGCGGCCCGGAGTACGTTCGGACCGTTCAGTTGCAATACGGCATCGGGCAGGGATGGCGCAACGTAAGCATCCACCATGCGCCGGCCGTAATCTCGATTCTTTTGGACCCCGAGGACGAAAACTATTCTGCGGCATTCTCCGAGTTCTGGGAAGTGTACAAGCGTTACCGCGGTGGCGTCAAAGACATAGATGATGTCTTGCCACAGCTCCACAAGAATCCCTGGGTGCCTCCCGGAGGGGCGCTCGACTTGGAACGATTCGCGTGGGGCGACGAGGGGGGAATCACAAGCATAACTTCTCGGGTTAGTCGCATCTTCGAATCACCGATCCTGTGCTGGAAGAATGGAACTCCGCAGCTGCGCCTTAGTTTTGCTCCAGAGTTGGCCGGGCTTCTGGACGGGGATGAATGGAAGTTGATGGTTGCAGGAAAGGAGTACCGAGTCCAGAGAGAAGGTGACACCCTCATCGCCCGAACAGCCAGCGCAACAGTTCCGGCCATCGAAGTACCGTTGGAGGTGAGCCCGCTCTTCGCAAGTATGGGGGATCTGACCGAGGAGATTGACTTGTTCGGCGGCCAACGGCTGTTGGTGTTTCGCGGTGAAGCGGGACGTCTCGTCGATATTTTCGAACCCGTGCGCTCCGGTGAGGTGCACACGCTGCTTTATAACCAGACCAACTGGCTCTGGCAAACCTCCGAAGATGCGGCCCATTTCCAAATCGGTGATGGCTGGAAAGCTTTGCGCGTGACAGTCTGGCAGGGCCATCTGCTATCTGATGGGGACGAAGCAATTTGGCCTTTGAGTTGGCGGCAAGCGAAGGACGATGGCGAAGTCCCCCGGCTGGAACTTAAGTGTGACCGCGGCCACCGATGGGGAGACTCGCTGCGCGTTCGACCGGCACATGTTCCTGAGGGTTTTGAGGTGGCCGGGTTCCGACTATCGGGCACCGAATATTCTGCCGATGCTGGGAGAAATCTTTACGTTCCGCTAAGTCCCGATCTTGTGGTTTCGCGGCAAACGGCCGAGCTGATTTGCTGGGACTCAAAAGCTAGTCGCCGAAGAATTCTACCTTGTGACTGGACCGGCCCGGCGATGAGCGGATTCGTGGTCAGTCATGGTGGGGAATGGTTACCGCTTAAGCCCGTTTCTGATCGGAGATTTCTCCTGCGGAAGAAAATCCGCCGTGTGGGCGCACCAGACCAGCGGGGGGAGGTCTTAAATGGCTCGGAGAGATGCGGCCGGGTTTCGCTCGACGATGAGATTCAACTAGACAAGCTGGGCGGTTGGGGTGAGAATCTGCGAGTGTGCCGAGGGCCTTATGAGATTAAGGACGCGGTTGAACTAGTCCGTGAGGTGACCGATACGGGCGAACTGGAGCGGATCGGTTGGGACCGGGAACGCAAGCTTTTCCGGCTGAGCTTTCGCTCTCGATACGAACCCTCGGCGGATCACTGTGTCGAGATTTGGGGACGAGGACATCACTCTCCGATCAAACTACCGATCGCCGGCAGCGAGGACTTTCACTGGTGGGTAGAACTTCCCGAAGGGATGCTTGCTTACGGTGCGGCGGTGTTCCTGGGGTCTGTTCGAATTGGTTCTCGTTGGAAAGAGTTGGGACTGCTTGCCGAGACAATTCGGCAGGTGTCAGATTGGCCGCGCTGTTTCGATTCTTTGTTGCGCTGGAAGGCACCGTTGTTGCATGGCACCTTGGCCCCCCAAGTTCTGCAGAGATGCGCGGGTGATCCGGTGCCAAGCCTGAAAGCCCTGTTTGTGGCAGCCTGCTCCGGAACTATTCGGGGCGACATTGGGTTCCTGATGCGCGAGATCTTTCAGGATTTGCCGGCGAGTGCTATTCAAGCCGCGGGCGTACTGCGCGGAGCGGGCATCCTGCCCCAGACTCCAGCAGAAGTGTTCCTCGATCCAGATAGCTTCCGCACCGCTATCGCCTTAGCCCCACTAATCACGGCGGCGTTAGCCGTGCGCGGCGCAGGTGAAATCTGCCGATCAGCTGGGCCAGATCTGGCGCGGTACGTCAGTCGCCTGCGTTTTGAAGCGTTGCAAGGTTGGGTGACGCTAACTGAATCGGACCGTCGTTGGGTAACGATTGCCTTGGACAAGGCCGTCAGCGAAACGGGGCGAGACCCCAATTTCCTGAAGAGTCTGTTGCCTGATTCGAGGGGCAAGTCCGTCCAAGAAAAGCTCTTGATGCTGCGGTACTACGAGAATAGCCCGGCCTTTGGGCGATGGTTGGCCGCCTCCATGCTCCACCAGTATTGGGTTGCAGTGGAATCAGGAGTTCAACGTGACACCCACTAGTCGCCAGCTTGATGCCTTAGCGGCAAAGCAACGGATCGAACGCCGTCTCGTAGACCTGACGAGCGCCTATTCCTTTTTAAGAGACCCGGCTTTAGCGGCAGCTTGCGAACAACTATGGCGAAAACCCGACGGTTTGGTGAGCGAAATCTGGATTGAGCCGGTGTTCGCTCCGCAGCCATCGACGGATACCCTGGAAACGCTATACGACCAAGGCGTCCTGCACGCCAACCTTTACCGCTGCGCAAAACAAGGTGACGTATTCCCCATCGATCGGGTTCTGCACCACCATCAGGCTGAAGCGATACGCCTTGCTAGAACTTACGGAGAGCTGGATCGTCATCAACCGGCCTGCGTGATTACGGCTGGCACGGGTGCTGGTAAAACCGAGGCGTTTCTCATTCCATTGCTGAACGAATTGTTTCACCGCCCTCGTCGGGATGGCGAAACCGGCGCACGGGCGATCATTCTCTACCCGATGAATGCTCTCGTGAATGACCAAATCGGCCGACTGGAGCGCTGGCTAAAGCACCAAACCACGCTTACTTTCTGTCACTTCACCGGGGAAACTCCGGAGAGCGTCCAAGAGCTGGCGCGGTCCGGGATCGTTGCAAAGTCAAAGGACCCGCGCTTGCGGTCCCGTGACAGAATTCGAGCTGACCCGCCCGATATTCTGGTCACGAACTACTCCATGCTCGAGTACATGCTCTGCCGACCGCAGGATGTACCTCTCTTCGGATCTGCCCTCCAAGCGCTCGTTCTCGACGAGGTGCACCTTTATTCGGGGGCATTAGCCGCTGAGATCTCGCTGCTAATCAAGCGAACATTGGTTCGTTGTGGCCGGTCGACGGATTCCATTCTGAACTTCGCCACCTCGGCCACGCTGGAGGGCGACGTCCATCGATTCGTGAGTGAACTGTTCCAGAAAGATCTGGTGAAACATCTACCGGGAAGACCGGCGCGAGCAGCTTTTGCACCGGCATTCGCTCCCGCGATTGAGCCTTCTGTTGAAAGTCTGCTGGTCGGCGCCTTGGACGAACTGGTGCTTCTACAAGGGGATTCGCTCAAACAAAATGGTGCTGACGAGGCAAGGAGGGCGTTGGAGCCGCTCGTGGACCTCATTCGCCTGCCCGAACTGATGCCTTTGAAAGCGGGCGCGGAGGTCCTGTGGCAGGCCCTTGCGCGAAGCCCACTGGCCCACCGGTTGGAAGCGCTGCTTTGGGGCGCAACGGGTGGCAAGATGCTCCGGCTGAGTGACATCAGCGAAGGGCTGTGGCATCGACGGGACGCTTCAGCGTTGCGAGCGTCCGTAAAACTGCTTCAACTGGGCGCGAGAGCACGCCGTCGCGCTTACGATTTGCCTCTAATTCCTCACAAGATGCACATGCAGGTTCGCGCCGCAACATCTCTGGTAGCTTGTCTGAACCCTGAATGCGCTTGTGAAGGTTTGCCTCGATTCCCCGGTGGTGGATTGCTCTCGATGGATGGGGAAGAGCGCTGTCGGTCCTGCGGGTGCATGAATTATTCGCTTGCCCGGTGCGAGGAATGTGGAGAAGCTGTCATTGCCGGCATCGAATCCAACGAGCAACTCCTCCTTCGCCATCGTTGGACCAACGAAGACTCGGACATACTTAGGTTCGCGGCTTTTGGATACGGAGAGTCGAGTTTAGGGCTGCGCGAGCGGACAATCGGTTTCGGGGCCGGCGAAATCCGCGTTGCTTTTAGCACCTCCTGCCCGAACTGCCTGGCCGAAGAGTCATTTCGGCCGATCGGGATCCTGGATGCGCTAGCTCTCCCCTTACTCGCGGAAAGCACCCTGGCGGAAATGCCGGAACTTGCCGTTGACCATCAGGAATGGCTTCCGGCGAAAGGCCGCCGGTTGCTGGTGTTCAGCGATAGTCGCCGCGACGCAGCACGGCTAGGACCGCAACTTACGTCCCAACACGAGTTGCATGTCGCTCGACGAATGATCCTAGAATGTGTCAACCAGTTTGCCCCGAATGAAAGCGAGCGGGCATATATCTCCAAGAAGCTGGCGCTCCTTGAGGAGGAACTGGCGATACCGGAGCTTGCCGCGCGTGACCGGCGACTTCGGGAGCAGCAGTCGCTCCGCTATGAGCTGCTGGCCTTCGACACGGGCGAATCGATGCAGCAATTGGCAGACCGGCTTGGCCATCACTCTGACCTGAGCCAACTGTTTGCTCGCCAGGAGGCTACCCAAAGTAGCGAAGACTGGGGGCAACTCGACTGGAACAGAAACCGAAAGGCCATACACCCCATCTCGTTGCTCGCTCGGGAATTGGCGGTAAAGACGCCAATATGTCTTGAGTCGCTTGGACTGGTGGAAATTCGCTATCCAGGTTTAGAATCGCTGCTGCCCCCCCCTCAGCTTGCTCATCTCTCCACCGTTCGAGCCCGGGAAGGATTTGCGGCGGTTTGGGGCGAATTTCTTGCCTCGCTTTGTGACACCCTTCGCAAGGAGCGAGCCATAACGGTTACCGAGGAGTTCGACGGTGAGGGTAGTATTCCATTGGGAAAATGGGTAAGCGAACGGAGACGCGGCGCCGCCTTGGGCAGCTTTATTGGTTCACTAGAGGGTGATCGTGAAGCAAGCCGCAATCGCTTGGTCCGCCACAGTCTGGTGGAACTTGGCGTAGCGGAGGCCGAACTTCAGAAGAACCTGGACATCGTGCTCGAGAGTGCATTTAAGCAGCTTCTCGATGGCGCGAGGAATGGACAACTTCCATTTCTGGAGTTTGATCGCAGGCAGGCGGCCAAGGGGCAACCCGTGGATGCGCTGCGTATCAAGTTTCGCGAGCTCTACGTAAGCGTCTCCCGCAATTGGTTCCAGTGCCGGGTTACCGGGCGCGTCTGGCCACGCAGCGTATTCGGTTGCGTCCCAGATAGCACTGGCCGAACAGAGCTGAGTCGAGTTAGTCGGAATGAACTTTATCAGCAACCACGCTATGCAAGATTGCGGAACCTCTATGAGCGCGATCCGGTAATGCAGGAAGGACTGTGGGCCGACGAGCACTCCGCGCAGCTTGCCTCTCGGAAAACGGCTCAACTTCAGCGACTATTTGACCAGGGAGCGAGAAATATTCTTAGTGCTACGACCACGCTGGAGGTCGGAATCGACGTTGCCGGCCTGAGTGGGGTCCTGCTGGCCAATGTGCCGCCATCGCGTTCGAACTACCAACAGCGAGGCGGGCGTGCCGGCCGCCGGGCTGACGGGTCATCACTCGTCGTAATGTTTACCCGATCCTCAGCTTACGATCAGGCTGCATTTCGCAATTTCGACGAGTGGTTCGCGCGACGGCAACGTCAAGTGAGCGTGCTGTTAAATCGACCACGTTTTGCACGCCAACATTTGGCGGCCTTCTTGCTCGGTGAGTTCTTCCGCCGTGCGCATCGCCCCGGGGATGTGGCCGGCGCAATGAAAGCATACGGCCTGCTGGGTTGGTTTGTGGGTGTGCCTGAGTTGCTGAAGTGGGACAAAGGGGTAAGTTCTCCGCCAGAACCGAGTCTGCGCAGTTACGCTGGGCTTCACCTTCCGCTTAGGCCGCATGAGTCACCCGCTTACTGTTTCCAAAGGTTCCTGCTTGCCGACATGGATACCACTCTGCAGCATCAGGCACAGTCTTTGCTGGAAGGCACTGGTCTATCCGAATATCGGGACTCGAAACGATGGCCCGAGCTAGTATCTGCTCTAGCAAATGATTTCAACGAACTGATTGAGTCCTGGAAGAAAGAATATATGTCGCTAGTGACTGACTGGAAGCGACTAGCGAAAGACGGGCACTTGGATCCCTATGCCTTCGGCGCGCTTCATTACCAAGCCAAGGCGCTTTGGTCCACACGAGTCATTGAGGAACTCGCCAATGGCCAGTTCCTGCCGCGCTATGGTTTTCCCATCGGCGTCCTCTCTTTGACGGAACCCGGGCGGAGAGATTATGGAGGTAGGACCGAATCGCCCGTGCAATTGAAACGTCCGGGCGTCCTGGCAGTTAGCGAATATGTTCCAGGGAGTGTGGTGCTGGTCGGCGGCCGGTATTTCGAATCACGTGGGTTAGTCAAGTCTTACGCGAAGGACGATCAACATGTTTTCGGTACCACTGCCAAGAAGTGGGTATGCCAAGCGGGACATACCAACTATCGTCGCGGGTCAGGGTCAACCCAAACTTGTCAGAGTGCTGACTGTCGGAAACCTACCCAAAGTGAGGTCGAAACGCTCCTATTCGTCAGGCAGGGATTCTCGACCGCCGCGTGGGATCCTCCGAGTTGGTACGGAAAATCTGAGCGGATTGGAAGCACAGTTCTCGGAACTGAGTCTTTCGTGATCGGACAGTCAGAAGCGATCGCTCCTTTTGCTGGTGTTCCCGCCTGGCGGGCACTATTTTGTGAGAACGGGAAACTGCTCGTGAGCAATTCTGGAGCGGTTGGGAAGGGTTTCGCGATCTGCACGAAGTGTGGTCTCACGCAGAGTGAGAAGCACCGAGGTCAAAAGGCCAAGGTGAAGCTACCCTCCGGCTTTGAGACGCACACCGCACTGGAGCGCAGGACCGGCACTTGTGAATTCAATTCAGTGCTCCGCAATCAGCATTTGGCTGCGGAGCAAGTCACCGACCTTTTGCGTATCGACTTTGCGGCGGCACCGGCGCCGGCAGTCGTCGCGATCGGATATGCTCTGGTCCTTGCTGGAGCGGAGATGTTGGAAATCGATCCTCGCGAACTTGGCGTATTTGCGGAAGGCTACAGCGCAATCCTATTTGAAAGCAATGGGAGCGGCGGCGGTCACCTCAAGGAGATCGCTGAACAATCGCGCGCCTGGTGCAGTTTGGCCCATCAGCGGCTGTTTCACTCTGCTCCTCATCACAGCGTCTGTGAGCGTGGGTGCCTCACTTGCATTCTGACACCTTCCAGCCAAGCCAAGGTAGAATGCGGCGCCGCAAACCGGCGGTTGGCCGAGGTCTACCTTCGTAACCACTTGGAGCCAGCTTAAGAGAGTAAGCGGGACGGACGAGTAAGCGGGACGGACGAGTAAGCGGGACGTAAGCGTGACAGTCTGCTATGTTCGGGATGGCCGGGGGGCCGGCCACGGAATGGCATGAAAGTCAGGGTAAGCTGGGACCGGGCAGAGGCGAAGCGAGGTCGAGGGTTCATTGGAGCTGTTGAGGCCGATGCTATGTTTGGCCCGGGACGAGCCAGATCGAACCGATGAGTGTGCGCCGCTGGCGACCGGGGCAGCACGTGAGAGTGGATAGTCAGTAGTAAGAGAATCGCGCGTCCTATTCGCCGAGCCCGGAAATGAGGAATCGCGCATGAAGCGGGCCGGAATCGATGTGCATAAGAAGATGCTGGCAGTGGTGATTGACAACGGGAGCGGAGCGTTCGAGCGGCAGCGGTTTGGCACCTTCATTGGGTCTTTCTCCTACGCGGTGCCGGGCACGCATATTTCTCTCCGAAATACGTGTATGAGCGTGTATGGCCCCTATAGCTTCCGATACACTAGCGTCCATGTCCCTTGCACGCCGCGACCTGCTGATCCAGAGCGGGACCCTCATTTCCTCGCTCGCCGCCCTGAGCGTTCCTCTTTTTGCCTCGCCGCGTTTCGCGAAGGATCCCTTCACGCTCGGCGTCGCCTCCGGTGACCCCACCGCCTCCGGCATCGTCCTCTGGACCCGGCTCGCCCCCGATCCGCTCAACGCCGACCCGCTGCACGGGGGCGGTATGGACCAAGCGGCGGTCGAAGTCACCTGGCGTCTATCAGAAGACGAAAAGCTCAGCAAAGTCGTCAAAAAAGGCAAGACCGTGGCCACGCCCAACCTGGGCCATTCGGTGCATGTCGAGGTGGAAGGTCTTCGGCCGGACCGTTGGTATTGGTACCAGTTCCAGGCCGGCAACTACACCAGCCCCATCGGCCGGACCCGCACCATGCCCGCCGCCGGCGCCCTGGCAGCCAAGCTCAACTTCGCCTTCGCCTCCTGCCAGCATTGGGAGACTGGCTGGTTCAACGCCTATGAACACATGGCCCAGGAAGACTTGCATCTGGTGGTGCACCTCGGCGACTACATCTACGAAGGGCCCGAACGCACCAGTGGCGTCCGCAAGCACACCGGGCCCGAGATCACGACGCTGACGCACTATCGCAACCGCCACGCGCTCTATAAGACTGACGCGCACTTACAACGCGTCCACCGCCTTTTCCCCTGGATCGTCACCTGGGACGACCATGAGGTGGACAATAACTATGCCGGCGACGTGGCCGAAGACAAGCAAACGCGCGCCGAGTTACTCGAGCGCCGCGCCAATGCCTATCAGGCCTACTACGAGAACATGCCTTTGCGCGTGAGCTCACTCCCTAAGGGATCGGCCATGCAACTCTACCGCGCGCTCGACTTTGGCTCGCTGGCTAAGTTCACCGTGCTCGACACGCGGCAGTACCGTACCGATCAACCTTGCGGCGACGGCAACAAGCCCGCCTGCGCCGAGGTCTTCGATCCGCAGGCGACGATCCTAGGCGCCACGCAGCGCGAGTGGCTCTTTCAAACTCTCGATCGGTCGCCAGCGCGCTGGAATGTGATCGCCCAGCAGGTGCTGATGGCGCGCCTGGATGTGGCAATGAGAGCCGAAGAGACGTTTTCCATGGACCAATGGTCCGGCTACGAGGCTGACCGACGCAAAGTGCTCGACTTCCTGGGTGCCCGCAAGCCCACCAACCCCATCGTCATCACGGGCGACATCCATACAAACTGGGTGGTCGATCTGAAGGCCGATTGGAAAGACGAGAAATCGGCCGTGTTGGGCACCGAGTTTGTCGGCACGTCGATCACCAGCGGCGGCGACGGCAGCGATGAGCGGCCCAACACGGCGGCCCAATATCAGAGGAATCCGCATCTCAAGTGGTTCAACGCCCGGCGCGGTTATGTGCGTTGCGAACTGACGCCCGCGCACTACCGGGCCGACTACCGTATCGTACCCTTTGTCACGAAGCCCGGGGCGCCGGTGGAGACGCGGACCAGTTGGACCGTCGAGAACGGTCGCTTGGGCGTGCAGAAAACCTAGTGAGGCCTGGGCTGATGGGTCGAACGCACACGCGTAGAACTCGTCTTCAAGATTGAATTTCGTTGAGACCCATGAACCAGTTTCTGGTGATGGCGCCGGCGGAAAAGCTTTTCGGCAGAGAAGGCACGTTCGATTCGGATGAGATCGACGGAAGCGCCGCCCAGGTGGGGGTGCGGGAGCGGAAACCCAGTAACTTTTCTAGGGCGCGGCGATTCGCAGGACGTGATGGCAGACGTAAGCGCTAAAGATAGGAACATGATTCTTGAATTCCGTTTTGATGACCGCCTGGAAGTAGGGCGGCAGGTGGCCCAAGGGCGGGCTCAAATGCTGCACGAGTTCCATGGTCTGTTTAGGCTGAGTGACCCATTGAGTGGCGGCGAGAGTGTCGGCGCCGGCGTTGCCGGCAAGCACCAGAACCTCGCCGTTGCCGTTGAGACCTGGGAAGCGGCTAATCAGGGCATGGGTAACTCCGTCCTGAGTGCGGCCGGGAACGAATTGGTCGGAATAGAAGGCCGCTTCGCCGGAAGCGGGCCGCAGATTTCGAATGCCGTGGGGTTCAATGACGAACTCGGGCTTGATGGGCATCTGGGCGACTTGCAGGTTGAACTTAGGGGGACCCAGGAAAATCATGTTGTGAGTGGCCACCTGCTCCCACGAAAGCGTATTGCTGCGGGTGAGACTGAGATCCTGCCGGCGGGTTCCTAAATGGCGCGCCAGGAGGAAGGCGGCGTTCGCTTCGCCGACGCCGGTGAACCCGAACCACGGGGACAGGGCGGAAAATTCCGGTTTCTTCAAGTTGTCTAACAGCGCAATCTCGTCTGGGAGTTGCGCCCAATCGTTCAGCTTTGCGTTGCGATGGACCACGCCACCCTGAACCCGGACGAACAGGGGATTCCCGATGGCGACTAAAGTGGCGCGTTTGGAATCGAGGAAAGGCTTCCAGAACTCGTTAAGGGAGGGCGACCAGGCGATCGGCCCGTCGGCGGAGGGTAGTTGCGCCAGGCGATAGGTGGCCCAACCAGCCCAAATCGCACAAAAGAGCGCCCCCGCGAGTAGAGCGTATGTGAGTTCGCGGCGGACCGTCCAGGTGTGCGCAGGCTTTTCCGCAGCCCAAGGGGAGAAGACGATGCGGAACGCACCCTTCGGCAGGTCTAAGCGGATTTGGTCCTGGCTGCCTTCCGCTTGATAATACTCGGCCAGTTTTTGGCGCAAGCGACCAGCTTGCAGGCGGACGATGGAATCGCGCCGGGGATCGTAGGCGGCCGATTTCCCGAAGGCGTCGACGCCAATCGTGTATTCCTTGAGCGAGTCTGCTTCACCGGTAATCGACATTTCGCCCAGATAGTTGAGCAGTCGGCGCAGGCTATCCGAGTTGGCAAAGGTTTGGCTGCGCAGGACCGCTTGGAGTTCCTCTCGGTGGCCGACAACGTTAACTCTCATTGCGTCTATTCTATAGCAAGGTTACATAGCGGATACATCGCTAGTGGCATCCGCCTGTTCGTTGTATTGGCATCGGTTGGGTGGTACGGTGTCGAATTATGGCTAAACTCCGAGTTCTGAGTGCGCTTCTTGTGACGTGGTTAGTTCCTATCTGCCGGGCCCAGAGTACATTCGCCTCGCTGACGGGAAGTGTGACAGACAGCCAGGGGCTAGCCATCAACGGCGCTTCGATACGGGCTGTTCACACTGCCAGCGGATTCGTTACGACGGTTGCATCGAATGGACAGGGGGTATATACCCTCGCCCAGATGAAACAGGGGGAGTATCGGGTCGAGGTGCGCTTCGCGGGTTTTCGAACCTTCGAGGCCCAAAACCTCATTCTGGAGGCGATGAACATCCGGCGATTGGATGTCCGTCTGGAACCGGGAAGCGTGGAGAATTCCGTGCAGGTGACGGCGGGAGTCGCGCTGATTGAGACGGACACCGGACGCATCAGCGATACGAAGAATGCGGAGGTTTTGAAGAGCATCCCGTTGAACTCTCGGGCGCTGTGGGGTTACGTCGCATTGAATCCAGGTGTCGCGCAGGCGACAAGCTCATCATCTTACAGGCGGTTTTCGGGCAGCCGACTGAATCAGTCCGACGCTACCATTGATGGTATCACCACCAACAATGGCATGGACGGTGGGCAAGTGAGTCCACTGGTAAACTACATTGAAAGCTTTGAGGAAGTCCGAGTGGATTTGGCGAACAATACGGCCGAGTTCGCCAATCTGGGCCAAGTGACAGTTGTTTCGCGCTCCGGATCGAACCGGGTCCGGGGGACAGCCTTCGACTACTACAGCACCCCGATGTTCCGGGCGCGGAACCCGTTCGCCCTCGAAAGAACGACGGGGGTGACTCATTTTCCGGGTTACTCCATTGGAGGACCCGTGATGCTGCCCAAGATCTACGACGGGAGGAACAAGACTTTCTTCTTCCACTCGTACGAACTCACGAAAGGCAGCCAAGTGGCCACGCTTTTCAATCCGACAGTGGCGACCCCGAACTGGCGCCAGGGTAATTTTACGGGGAGTTCCATACGCGATCCGTCTAACGGCAATGTTCCGTTTCCGGGCAATCAGATTCCGGCGGCACGCATCAGCGGCGTGGCAAGAAAGATTCAGGACCGGTTCTTTCCGCTCCCAAATTTTGGGGACCCGAATCAGTTCCAAAGTCAGAACTTCCGCCAAATTCTGAATCGGCCGCGAGATCCCGAGAACTACATCACCGGACGGATCGATCACCGGTTCTCCGATAAATCTTCCTTGTTTGGCCGCTACACTTACAACCGCGCCATTGACCGGCGATACGAGGGCGCGCTGCCCGCGATTGGCCAGCGGGACGGCCGGCGGGACACGCGGGCGTTTACCCTATCGCATAGCTATGTGTTCCGCCCGAATCTGTTGAACGAGGCGCGGTGGGGCTACGCGTTCAACGATAGTCCGCGTAAGGGGGCCATTAACGGGAAGCAACTAATTGCCGAGTTGGGAATTACTGGCTTAGTGGATGACTTACCGGATCGCGAAGGCCTCTTAGTGACAAGGTTCAGCCAGCTTGGTTTGACCGGGATCGCCGCTCCGGAATGGAGAACGCCCGGCTTCAGTTCGCTCTTGAATCAGTTTCAAGATAACCTCTCGTTCTTCCGCGGGAAGCATTCGGTGAAAATGGGGATTCAACTGGGGCGGGTAGGGTTCTCCGAGTTACAACAATCAGCAAATCAGTTCGGCAATATCACTTTCTCAAACCGTTTCACCGGACATCCTTACGCCGACTTTCTGCTAGGCATTCCCACCAGCAGCGTCCGGGCGTTCGCGCCGCTGCGACAGGATACCGTGCGTTGGACTTATGACTTCTTCGTAGCCGAGGAGTATAAAGTGTCAAGAAAATTGACGCTGACGATGGGCCTGCGTTATGAGTTTCATCCGCCGCCGAAGGAGAAGAACGGCTTAATTTCGGTGTTCGATATCGTTTCTGGGCGGATCATCATCCCTGACGGCACGCTTTCGAAAGTAAGTCCGCTGATGCCTCGCGGGTATGTTGACATTGTGGAAGCGGGTAAGGCCAACTATACTGGCGGGGCGTTAGTTCGCACGGATCGGAATAACTTCGCGCCGCGGCTGGGTGCCGCCTTCCGGCCTTGGGGGAATAAAACCGTGTTCCGGGCAGGTTTCGGCATGTTCTACGACATCGTGCCGCGCGGAGCCACGACGATTGGCACGCCATTTAACCTAAGTGAGCCAGTATTTACCAATCCCATCGACAACCCGACCGTCATTTTTCCCCGCATCTTTCCTTCGTCCGCGGGCGGGCTTTCGAGTGTCAACTTGCCTTCGGCCGTGCGGGAAGATCTTCGCATTCCGTTTAGTATGCAGTACAATTTTACGATTGAACAGGAATGGTGGCGGACTGGGTTCCGGCTGTCTTACATCGGCACCAACACACGCCAAGGCGAATACCGGATCGACGTCAACCAGCCCGTTCCAGATGCGCGAGCGTTCGTCGATAAGCCGCGGCCGTTCCCCCGCTATCCGGCCATCAGCTATCTCACCAACGGGGCTGGCCATCAATACAACGCTTTCACCGCGGAGGTGAAGCGGAACCTAACTGGAGGGCTTCACTTACAGGCTTCGTATCAACTCGCGCGCGACATTGGTGATTTGGAACGGGGCGATTCGCCGGAAGATGCCTATGACCGACGCCGGGAGCGGGGCGTATGGGCGGACATCCCCACCCATCGGCTGAACTGGAATTTCGTCCTGCCGCTTCCTTTTGGCAAGGGTAAGCGCTATTTCGCGAGCGCAGGCAAGCTGGCGGGGTTGGTGGTGGGCGGATGGCAAATCAGCGGCATCTATGTGATCAATTCGGGCCAATTTCTAACTCCGCTTTGGACAGGCCCCGATCCCACCGGGACCGCGTTCACCGCCAGCAGGACTCCGGCGCAGGTTACCATCCGGCCAAACGCGCTACGCAATGGCAATCTGCCTACGGGCGAAAGGAGCGTGGATCGCTGGTTCGACGTGGGCGCTTTTACCGCCCCGAGCGCAGGAGCCTTCGGGAACTCGGCCCGCGGAGTGATCAAGGGGCCGGGCATTCATGTGTTCCAAAGCGGAGTTTACAAGACGATTCCGCTGGGTGAGCGGGTGATGCTGCGTGGCGAGTTAACGGGGCAGAACATCTTCAACCATCCGAACTACAGCGCACCGGGAATGAATATTAACGCGCCGGCGAATGCGGGCGTGATCACGGACGTGGGCGGGGTGCAGATGCTGGATCCCTCGGCGGCGAGGAGTCTCCGGCTAGGGGTCCGGCTGGAATGGTAGTCCAACGACCCTTGGATCCTTAGCGCAACCTTCAGTCCTGACGCAGAAGCAACTGGTAATCGGCCGAGCGAGGGCGGCCGATGGGTCACGGTAGGGAGTCGGTGTCATGGGAATCGGTGTCAGGGCATCGGGTCGCGGTAGGGGTAGCCATTACTGACCGCCCCCCGCACAGATCGGTACGGGCGCTGCTAGCGCATAAGGCTCCTACCTTGGATGAGTGGCGGTAAAGCGATTCTCGGGATAAGGGTGCATCAACCGCGGCTTCGGCAGCCAACGCTCCGCTAAGCGATTCATCCGGCTCTCGCTCGCCTGCCCGGTTTGACTCCGTCTCCGCAGCACGTGTTGCCAGTACGTGCGGAGCCGTTGCCGGAACCGTTGCAAACTCTTCCAGTTTCCCGGCACCGCGTGATTTTAGTAAAACCCAGTCGAGACCCGTCCTAGCCATTTTCCGACCTCCGCTACTTTGGCGTGCATCCGCTGCCGAAGTTGCTGCTTTACTGCTTGCAGCTTGGCCTCCACCCGCTTCCGCGCCGTGTAGCGCCAGATCTTGAATTGCCAGTGACTGGTGATCCCGCAGTGATGCGTGAACCCCAGGAACGTGAATGTTTCCGTCTTTCCTTCTCCTCGCTGTTTCCGGTCCACTGTCGCGAACCTGCCGAACTCGATTAGCTTCGTCTTCTCCGGGTGTAACTCCAAGCCGAACTTCGCCAAACGCTCCTGAAACTCAGCCAGGAACCGCTCCGGGTCCGCTCGATGCTCGAAGCCGAACACCAGATCATCCGCGGAGGGCATGGCGATTACATCGCCTTTTGCTAGTGAGCGGCTGAGAAACCCCTCTAGCCAAGGCGGGCGACAGCGAGGCATAGTGTAGGGCATGACCCAGCCTCAGCCGACCCAAGACACGAATACTGGCAGCGCCAGATCGCCGAACAAGGAAAGATCGGCCTATCCGCGTCAGCCTTCTGCCGGGCGCGCGGCATCGCCATGGCGTCCTTCTACGCTTGGCGCCGACGCCTGCCAGCGGACGCGCCCGTGCGCTTCGCCTTAGTCGAAACCGGCGCGAC
>Ga0105049_10003616_pt1 | contig 18233 bp, 17 predicted proteins | sample MAT06_FD_78087 | JGI IMG/M metagenome (GOLD analysis project Ga0105049, IMG submission 78087) | Freshwater microbial communities from Lake Fryxell liftoff mats and glacier meltwater in Antarctica - MAT-06 | ecosystem: Environmental > Aquatic > Freshwater > Ice > Liftoff microbial mat | place...
ACGGGCATACATAGCCAGGGCTTGCTGATCTTCGGGTGTCATGGTTGGACTCAATGCGACAGCCCTTATTTTGGCGGCGTTACTCTATTTCTGCAACTTTGAGATGCTCCCTTATGAATCCTTTATTTTCAAGCTTACCACTTGAAAATAAAATTGCCATTTTTCAAAGTGTTTCAAAGGATAAAGATTTTAGTAATCTTGTTCAACTTGTTTCTAAGTCAAATTCCTTTTTGGATCAAAATTTAATAGATTTTTCCTCAGAAATTGCAATTAGAATTTCACAAGAGCAGGGACTCCTAAATATTTCTAATAAAGTAAGCAAAGTCTCAAATTCAAATTCTTCTAATTTTTTTAATTCACTTAAAGCAAAAACTTCCTGTGGTGATCCCATACCTGATGATTCAAAAGCCTATCCGGTAGATTTTTATCCTGTATTTGTTGATTATACTGAAAAAAACTTAGAGATTATAAATTCTAAATTTTGTCAAGATTCGTATCAAATTATTAGAGAAGATACTGGGAATAAGTCTATACAAGTCGCCTCATTTACAAGCCTTAAACGTGCTAATGCCTTTAAAGAATTCTTGTTCAAAGCTGTAAGAAGCGGAGAAGTTGGCAAACCCAGGCGAGTAGAATCCAGAGACGTTTCTAGTCTTAACATCACATTTGGGAATTTACTAACCTGGTTAGTTTCGCCAGTGAATGCACAATCAGAATCCAAGAAGCTGGAATACTCAGTCACAGGTCAATTTAATAGTGATGGAACCCTTGATAATTATCCCTTGTGGCATGGTGTAGAGTTGCAAGCTATAGATGATGGAATAAAGATAGTTGGAACGTCTTTACTTGCACAACAAGTTGTAGTTCTACCAGCAGGGAAGTTGAAGAATCCAGTCACAAAATCAAATTTTATTGGCTTAAAGAATTTAGATTCTATTATTGTCAGTGAGGCGTTACTTGAGCCTGCTGAGATAGGAATTTATAGTTTAAACACTTTGAATACTATTGTTGGAAGTAATAGGAAAGAAATCGTATTAAAGCCTGAAAATAGTGAACATTGGAAACCAGGTAAGTACGATGTTTTTCTGTCAGCAGGTTCTCTTCTAAATAGAACCAAGAAAGCAAAACTTGGTGCTTGGGATATAAATATTAGCCTACTAATTGGAGATATATTTAGTTTGCCTACTGGAATAGATCGAAGCAGCGACTTTTATTTGAATTTTGGTGCAGTTACAGAAGACTGTAGTAATGAAGTGGGCTTAAAAACTAAAGATCTATTTTCTTTTGGAGAAACTATTGTAAATTGCCTTCGTAAGCCAGACAATTTAGTTAAGCTATCTAATGCTTTCGGGATAGATGCTGATGAGGCAATAGCTGCGAAACTTCTTCAATTCGATAGTTCAGCATGGAAAACAGTTGGGAAAAAATTAGCAAAAGTTATAAATATTACAGATAAAGCTATTGCAACGAGTAGAATTGCGGTTCTTGGACAGTATATTAATCATGAGAATTCTCAAGGTATAGGATCAACTTATTTATATCAAGGTACTTTTTCTGTGGTAGATCCTACCCAAACTCCCCGAAGTGGTGGAATTGGGATGTCAATTCAGCAATATGGAAGGTATCTTCAGAGTCTTCCTCTAGGGGTTGAAGATAAGATTAGTTTCAGTGGTGCTTATGGTTTTTATCCTGGAGGAATTCCAAATTTTTCTCGACCTTCCTACTATACTCATGGTATTAAAAAAGAATTGTCAGATGGAATCATTTTGCGCCTCTCTGCTGCTATTGAAAGTAAGGATAGACGTGTTGTAAATCGCGTAGAGCTAGAACTTTCTCAAAAGAGTAGAGGGTATGTTGATAATCTTTCTAAGTTAAAGCGATGTCCAGTGACGTTAGACCGGCTTTTCTCGGTTGCTTCATCACTTAAGATTGTTCCTGGAAATGCTGAATTAATTAGGGATGATTTTGTATCTGTAACCGCTGGAGGAGAATTTCAGGGTACAGAGATTACCCAAAAAGAGTATAGAAGTGGCAATACTTTTTTTGGGATCACTGGTTCGGCAGGTATTCGTGCTCGTACAACTGGTGGTCCGCCAATTGATGAACTAACTAATCCCTGTTCTTATGTGATAAACATCATTCAGTCAAATGGTGGGAATGAACAAAGATTTTGTAATGTAGAAGGTTCTAGTATCCAGTCTTATTGTATTTTTTCAAAATTTTATGATAGGGCTAAGGCTGCTCAAAAGGGCGGTGAATTACTCAAAGGTTTATAACCTTGGTGAGTGCGATCGCCGCTGTGAAACCTAAAATGACCGATTATCTTTATCACTATCCACCGCTGTTGGCAGGCAAGCTGGTTAAACGCTACAAACGATTTTTTGCCGAGGTAGAACTGGTTTCTGGTGAAGTGGTGACAGCGCATTGCCCCAATACGGGACCGATGGCGGGCGTTTCCACCGTGGGCAGTCCAGTGTATGTCTCTGAAAGCAATAGCCCTACCCGAAAACTGCGCTACACCCTGGAAATGATTGAGGTGTATGACAATCAGCCTACTTGGGTGGGTGTGAATACCAATTTGCCGAACCGGGTTATCCAATTGGCGTTGGTCAATAAGCTGATCCCTAAACTGGGCGACTACAGCGAGATTCGGGGGGAAGTGCCCTATGGACAAGATAAAAAAAGCCGCATCGATTTTTTGCTGGCGGGTGCTGATAAGCCGATCTATGTTGAGGTGAAAAGCACCACTTGGGCGCAAGGCGAGTTGGTTTTGTTTCCCGATACGGTGACGACTCGCGGACAAAAGCACCTGAAGGAACTGATGGCACTGCTGCCCGATGCTGTTCCGGTGATGCTGTATTTCATTAATCGGGCAGACTGCCCCTATTTTGCCCCTGGCGATCGCGGTGATCCAACCTACGGCAAGCTGTTTCGAGAGGCGATCGCGTTGGGTGTAACAGTGCTGCCCTGCCGCTTTGAGATTTCGCCCGTGGGCATTCGCTACCTGGGTTTGGCAGAGTTAAAACTCCCGTGAGTATTCTGCCGTCACTTTAGAGCGATCGCACAGGTGCCTCTCGCCCAGTCCCATTCTTCGGTTCCGACTGAGACCTCTGACCCCGGACGCACAGTGCCTTTTCCTAAATCCACCAGCGAAATCGCAGTGGCTGCTTGGAATGCTCCCCGGTAGATAGGCTGTCCTTGCTCATTGTTGCGATCGAACGTCAGTGGCGAAACGTAGGTTGGTTGTCCCGATCGCGTCCAGGTAATTTGGGTAAAGCGACCATTGAGAAATTTTGCATCGTAATTCCAGCCGTTGTTTTTGCTTCCAGTACAGGAAAACGTTTGAATCGCATTTGACTGTGGAGTTGCATTTGGCTGGGGAGTTGTATTTAACGGTTGAGTTGCATTTGGTTGTTAAGTTGCAGTTGGCTGCGGAGCCACATTGGTCTGTGTAGGAGAGCAACCTGCCCCAACAACCATCAGGCTAATTCCAGTCAACCCAGCAGCGATTGTTTGGGTCATCTTGTTCGTCATTAATCGTTTCCCAAAGTAAGTCTATTTAAATCCAAAGTTAGTTATTGCTGTGACTTAGATAAGTCAATCTGTAATGCAGCTTTCGTCTTTTTCAAGAGATTTGGTAGAGATATCTGAAATGGTACATCACACAGTAGAGCAAGAAAATATGAAACTAATAGGACGAGAAACACCGCCTTCTGCCACTTTCGTTTAAACCAGATTGTCCGGGTACTTTTACTCATCAACTGCTTTTATAACGAGAGGGCGATCGCGGATCACAAAAAAACGTGCCAAATTTGCAAGCTGGAGTACCATGCTTCAGAGGAGTGTTTCGGTTTCCAAAAGTGGCTTCTAGCAGCAACCTGAAAGTGCCTAGTCTTCAAGGTTTCTGGACAAGCTTGGTGTGATTGCAATCTCAATTAAAAGCTTTTTTATTGCTGTGCTTAGAACTATTCGTGCGCTGATCAATCGTTTGAATCTGAGTCATTTGAATCTGGCTAAACTGCTGCCAAAATTTATCTTTCAGCCTCGGCGAAAACTGATATTTGTGGGTTCCGCCCTCCTCACAGCCGCGTTAGCAGTAGGTTTAGCCTCCGCGTCCATTAACCAAGAAACTGCCCATGCCTTGGAAGTGAACTCTAGCCAAGTTGCGATGGGCACTTGGGTTGGGGCTTCCTTCCCCGTGGAAAATTTTCAAACCTACACCTCTCCATTCGGGTTACGCCGATCGCCTGATGGTTCTTACACTCAGGAATATCATCGCGGATTGGATATGGCAGCGCCCCAAGGGAGCTACATTCGCAACTGGTGGATGGGCAAAGTGGTTGAGGTGTCAGATGATAGCGCCTGTGGAACCTCGGTGGTGGTGCAGTCTGGGCAGTGGGAACACATCTACTGCCACATGAGCGGACATGTGGAGAAAGAAGCTGGCAAGCGCTACATGGTCGATCGCACCGGCGCGATTCAAATTTGGGAAGGACAAACCGTGCAGGCAGGTGTGCGGATTGGGCGAGTTGGTATGACCGGGCGCACCACTGGACCCCATCTGCATTGGGGATTGAAGTTTGCCGGAAAATGGGTCGATCCAGCATTGGTGCTGAGGGCGATGTATAGCGAACAGGATAGGCGATCGCTGTCGGCAGTGCCACAATAAGGGCGAAATTGGAGGGGCGAAGCATTCGGCAGTTTAGTCGTTAGCTGAGTCAGAAAATCCCCTGCCCGAATGCTTCGCCCGTAGAGAGGTTTGGGAATTCCACATAATGCGTAGAGTAGTGTCGGATAATGAAAGAGCGATATTCACTCTAAATTTTTATGCAGACTACGGATCGACTCATTGATCATTCCCTCACCTTGTTGCCCAATCGCAGTGCCTCCGTCAGCCGCACCACCGGAGAAACCGATGTCCAGGTGACGATCAACTTAGATGGCACTGGGCAATGTGTCGCCAAGACGGGAATTCCTTTTTTGGATCACATGCTGCATCAAATTTCGTCCCATGGCTTGATTGACTTGGATGTGAGGGCAACGGGAGATATTGAAATTGATGACCATCACACCAATGAGGATGTGGGCATTACCTTAGGAATGGCGTTATTCAAGGCGCTGGGCGATCGCAAAGGCATTGTTCGCTTTGGTCACTTTGTTGCACCGTTAGATGAAGCGTTGGTGCAGGTTGCCTTAGATTTTTCGGGTCGCCCCCATCTCAGCTATGGCTTACAGATTCCGACTCAGCGCGTGGGCACCTACGATACTCAACTGGTGCGCGAATTTTTTGTGGCGATCGTCAACCATGCCCAAATTACTCTACACATCCGTCAATTAGACGGCATCAACTCGCACCATATTATTGAGGCGACGTTCAAGGCATTTGCGCGATCGCTGCGGATGGCAACCGAGGTAGACTCTCGCCGTGCTAACACCATTCCTAGTTCTAAAGGGGTGCTTTAAAGAAAAAGGCGCGCCGTGGCGATCCGGTTTAGGCAACGGGAAATCAGGGCAGCGATCGCATCTGTGACAGCAAAACATAGCCCATTCCCACCATCATCAAACTGTCAAATCGATCCAATACTCCGCCATGTCCAGGTAGTAAAGTGCTGTAATCTTTGACCTGACACAGCCGTTTTAAGTAGGAAGCCAGCACATCCCCTGTAAACGCAAACAAAGCGGTTGTCATGCCCATCACCAGAGAGATCGGTATTGAAAACCCAACCCAATCCCGCGCCCATATCGCTGCAATCAAGCAAAAAATAGTGCCGCCGATCAGTCCTTCTAAGGTTTTGCTGGGGCTGATGTGAGGCAGGAGTTTTTGTTTGCCAAGCAGTTGTCCGGTAACCTGGCTAAATCCGTCGAAGGTGAAGACTTGAAAGTAGATAAACAGCAGAAAAAATCGCTCAAATGACACTGAGAAAGCGATAAAGCCAGCAGCAATGGCAAGATAAATTCCCAGTACAAGGAGTTGAAACGATCGCCTGGGTGACGCAGCTAAAACCCGGATAATTTCTCCTAGCCCGATCGCGGAAATTAAAATGGCTGTGAGATAAAAGTAATCCAGCAAAATACTGGCGATCGTGCTGCTAACAATGGCGATGTAGGTCAAAAACTTAAACCAGCGTTGCTGACTGGTTTTCGCGTCCACCTTACGGTTGGCAAAATACATGCCAATTCCACCCAGAATCAGAAAAACCGCAATATGGATAAAAATGGGATGCATTATTGATTCGCGTTGCGCAGTACCCAAAATAAGCCTTTGACATCCGTTTGGGGTGCAGGCAGCAGCAGCACAATCAGAATTTCTTCTAGGCAAGCTAAAATTCCCCACCCGATCGCCAAATAGTACAGCCAATCCCAAAAGCCAAACCAGAGTAACCCCATCATGCAGGCTCCTTGGAGGTAAGCGGTTACTTTAAAGCTGTAGGTATGCAGCCCAATAATGCTGCGAAACTTGATGAGCATGACTAGATATAACGTGAACCAGGCGATCGCAAAAGCAATGACCCAAAGAACATGGGGCGCAATTTCCTGTCCTTTAAAGCTAAAAACCGCCCAGAAACCAGCGATATAGGTTGCCGTATCTGCCCAAGAATCTAGTTTTGCCCCCAGTTCGCTTTCCATACCAAACGTCCGAGCGATCCAGCCATCCAGAATATCGGTGATTAAACTAATCAAGAAAAAAACCGAAAAGATTTTTTCTTGATCTTCAAGAATCAAAAATATTAGTAATGGAAATACTGCCAACCGATAAAGCGATAGAGTGTTTGGAATAGTCCAAATGGCTGTTTTTTCTGTCATAAAACCCTTGATAAACCTAGATATTAAGATTGATAGAATACCAAGGGCTAGATAGTTGAGGCAATCCGTTGAGTTTTAATCCTCACGGAACTCCTTTCAAGGGAATCTTAAAATGGTACAAACTCCCACTAAACCCCTGACCCTAGAAGAATTTCTACAGTTGACCGAGACAGAACCCGCCAGCGAGTACATTCATGGGCTGATCATCCAGAAACCAATGCCTCAGGGAGAACATAGTGCAATTCAGACTGAATTAGCGTCTGCACTTAACTTGATCGTCAAACCCAAGCAGATCGCACGGGCTTTTACAGAACTCCGCTGCACCTATGGTGGACGCTCAACGGTTCCGGATATCGCCGTCTTCCGATGGAGTAGAATTCCACGCAAAGAGAATGGTGGAGTCGCTAACGTTTTTTCAACGGCTCCAGATTGGACAATCGAAATTCTGTCATCGGATCAGAGCCAAACGAAAGTCACCAAGAATGTTCTGCATTGCCTCAAGTATGGAACTCAGATGGGATGGCTGATTGATCCAGATGAACAATCCGTGTTTGTTTATCTCCCGGATCAACCGACTACTGTTTATGATGAACCGGGGGCACGATTGCCAGTGCCGGAATTTGCTCAAGACTTTGATCTCACGGTAGAGGGTCTGTTTAGCTGGTTGATGGAGTGAGTTTCGAGCCGTTTAGTCAGCAGGGGCGGAACTCTTCTGGTTCTCCCTATAGAATAGTCATTAGCAGTATTTGAGAAACTCCATGCTGATTCAAGAACGGCAAACGACGCGGAATTGGCAGCCGATTATCAAGCAATTTGAGGCGATCGCGGGTAAGAGCAACGTCGTTCGTCGCAAAGAAGAACTATTGGTTTACGAATGCGACGGGTTGACTAGCTATCGCCACCGTCCTGATGTGGTGGTGTTGCCCCGGACAACCGCAGAAGTCGCGGCGATCGTCACCGTCTGCGCCCAAAACCAGATTCCTTTTGTGACTCGTGGTTCTGGCACGGGCTTATCGGGTGGAGCGCTGCCTGTGGATGGCTGCGTTCTGATTGTCACCACTTTGATGAAGCAAATTTTGGAGATTGACTTAGAGAATCAGCGCGTGGTGGTGCAACCCGGAGTGGTCAATAGCTGGGTCACACAAGCCGTCAGTGGAGCAGGCTTTTTCTATGCGCCTGACCCATCCAGCCAAATTATTTGCTCGATCGGCGGCAATGTGGCAGAAAATTCTGGGGGTGTCCACTGCCTCAAATATGGCGTGACGACCAATCATGTGCTGGGTTTGAAGGTGGTGTTGCCGACGGGTGAGATTGTGGACATCGGCGGCACAGTGCCCGAAATGCCGGGATATGATTTGACTGGCGTGTTTGTTGGCTCTGAAGGCACCTTGGGGATTGCTACCGAAATTACGTTGCGGCTGGTGAAAACGCCGGAATCGATTCGCGTGTTGCTGGCGGACTTCACCAGTGTAGAAGCAGCAGCGGCAACCGTTTCGGACATTATTGGCGCGGGAATTATTCCGGGCGGCATGGAAATGATGGATAACCTCAGCATCAATGCCGTGGAAGATGTGGTGGCGACGAACTGCTATCCCCGCGATGCGGCGGCGATTTTGCTGGTGGAAGTGGATGGGCTGGAGGTGGAAGCGGCGGAAAATACGCAGCGGGTGGAGGCGATTTGTTTGCAAAATGGCGCACGCTGTGTGCGGATTGCCACGGATGTCGATCAGCGCTTGACGTTATGGAAAGGTCGCAAAGCCGCATTCGCCGCGATGGGTAAGCTTTCACCCGATTACTACGTGCAGGATGGGGTGATTCCCCGTACCAAACTGGAATATGTGCTGAAGGAAATTGCGGCGTTGGGCGATCGCTATGGCTACTATGTGGCGAATGTGTTTCATGCGGGCGATGGCAATCTGCATCCGCTGATTTTGTATGATAATGCCGTTCCTGGGGCGTTGGAACAGGTGGAAGAGTTGGGCGGCGAAATCCTCAAGCTCTGTGTGAAAGTTGGCGGCAGCATTTCGGGCGAACATGGCATTGGTGCCGATAAGCGCTGTTATATGCCGGAAATGTTTTCGCCAGTAGACCTGGAAACGATGCAGTGGGTGCGTCAGGCGATCGATCCACAAACGATCGCCAATCCGACGAAGCTGTTTCCTACACCCCGCACCTGTGGCGAAGCGGCTAAACCATCGCCTACCAAAGCGTTTGAAGGAGTCGATCGCTTTTAGGCTGCTGCTTTACCTCTACCCACTAAAATTGGGGGGAAACCCTCTCTAATACGGGGGCTTTTCCCTACCCATCATATCAATTCAAGCGCGATCATAAAGCTATTCGCACCGTTGATGGCACCTAATGGACTACGTTTACTTTCTAGCCAACACCAGCTTGACCTTGAGAGTGGTTGAATTTTTGCATAAAGGCTATTTGCCAGTGCGCTTTATGAGTGTGATTCATCAGATCGATGGCTGGCTAATTCGAGTCAAGCTGAGCGAATATTTAGAGCCTCATCAGCATGGAGATTTTCAAGCGTTTATGAATGAACTGGGAATTTCGCACGAACCCAATGTGCGGATTCAAATGGCGATGTGGGGCTTAGAAACGGGGCAATCTCCTGTGGCGGTGATGCAGCGCTACCAAGTGGCAGTGGTTTCTCATGGCACCCCCGATCGCGCAGAAATTGAAGAGTTTCGCACTCAGTTTGTTCGCGGTTTAGGCTATTGTCCAGAAACTTTAGCGTAGTTGAACCATGAACCCAGTTTTACTTCTATTTCTTTGTAGTGTCGTTGGGCTAAGCGCGATCGCCTGTGCCCCCAGTGCCAATCCGCCCCGCGCCACACCTGCATCTCCTAGCCCATCGCCACAAGAATCTTCACTTCCCACAACCCAGGTAAAGCCACCTCAAGAAGCGCCATCCCCAAAGCCTTGATGTGAAATACGCGGAAGCTTGGGGCAAGGGGCAAGGAATAATTGGAGTTTGGGTGAACAGCGCCAAATTATTCAAAGTGAGTCGCGTTTAACGGATCAGTCTAAACTCCAGCCTTCAGAATGAGTAGGAATCTGACAGAATAAAGGAGTATTCATAGAAGAGGCGGATTGATTAGCTCACCTTAAACCAATGGTGAAATGTCAGCTCAGCGATCGCCCCTTTTTCCAATTCATCCGATTTCAGGAAAGCAGCATGGACAATAACAACTGGCTGACTCAAATTCTGATGCTAGGAGTAGGCACAACCTCCTTAGTAGCAGACAAAATCCGCGAAGTCAGCGATGATCTCGTCAAAGATGGCAAGCTCAACCCTGACCAAGCAAAAGAAGTAATGGATGATTTGTTGCAAACGCTCAAGAGTGAGCAAGGTAACCTTGAAACCCAAATGCAGCGCCAGCTTCGGAATGTTTTGCAAGATATTGGGGTGCCGCGCCAGTCAGAAATGGATGAGTTACGCGGTCGGATTGATCGACTTGAGCGCCAAATTCGTGACCTAGAAAACCGCCTTTGGCGTTAAGGAGTGCATTAATGATCATTCCACCCGGTTTTTGCCAACGTTCAGTTTCAACCAAGCTTGGCAGAATGGCTTATTACACGACTGGCGCTACTTTTCCAGGAGCCACTCTCTCAGAGAAAGCGTTACCGACCCTAGTTTTTTTACATGGATTTGGTGGCGGCTCTTCTGCCTACGAATGGTCGAAAGTCTATCCGGCGTTTGCACTGGATTATTGCATCCTAGCTCCCGATTTGCTGGGCTGGGGGCGATCGGAGCATCCAGAACGGAACTATCAAGCGGAAGATTATATTTCTACCATCATCGAATTTTTAGAACAAACTTGCACTGAGCCTGTGCCCGTTGTGGCATCGTCGCTAACGGCTGCGTTGACGATTCGAGCCGCGATCGCCCGTCCCGATTTATTTAAATCCTTAATTCTGACCACACCTACCGGGCTAGCCGATTTTGGCAAGGACTACACTAATAACTTTTTTATTCAACTGATCAAAACCCCCGTTATCGATCGCCTACTTTATAACGTCGGCATCGCCACCTCTAGCGGCATCCGCAATTTTCTAGAGGAACGGCAGTTTGCTCGTCCTGCGCGAGTTTATCCTGAAATTGTAGATGCCTATCTTGCCTCTGCTCAACAACCTAACGCAGACTATGCCGCGCTCTCTTTTGTTCGGGGCGATCTCAGCTTTGATTTAGCGCTTTACATGCCCCAACTGAAAGTGCCAACCGCAATTATGTGGGGAAGAGAATCGCACTTCACTGAAGCGGAAATTGGACAGCGCCTTGCAGCTTTGAATCCAGAAGCAATTAAGCAGTTTCAACTGCTAGACGATTGTGGATTAACGCCTCAACTAGAATTACCCGCGATCGCGATCGCCCTAATTCGTCGCTTTCTTGCAACATTAGCCTCATAAACAAACTTAGCGCTCTAACCCTGAATCCGAATATCACGCACATTCAGATTCGTGAAACTATAGTTAATCCCTTCTAACTCAATCGGGGCACCAATTTTGATCTTGTTGTTGCCCAACACCAGACCCTTCTCGGTGACCTGAGCATTGCCTTGAAGGGTGAGCAGCAAATTTCGACTCAGTTTCGATTCGGGTCTAGGATCGGGTATCACTTGCACTTTACCGTCCGGCTGAGGAACAAACACGTTGTCTGGCAGTTCTTTCACATCTTTCACCGTGATCTCGCCGGAGGGTTGATTACGAATGATAATGCTAGTTTTTGCCCCTGGTTTAAATAATGTTTCAGTATTTTGTCCAGCAACGCGAACCACTACCTCAATTTCAACGGGTTTGGTGGGGATGTTCACCTGCGCCACTGAACCGGATGCGCCTGGAAATACAAAGATGCCGAACAACACCAGCAAAATAACCAGCGCGGCTCCCAAATCCAAAATACTAACTTTGCCAAACAGCCGACCTTTAGAATCTACGACAGCCATAAAATGGTTCCTTAAGCTGGTGAAATGGCTGCTTTAGAAGACCCTTGAGTCTGTCGAAAATGCATGAGCTAATCTAGCATTCATTCAGTATCGCAAGATCTTAAGCAACCCTGTGAAAGGGTAGCATGACTTAGGTACGCATTCACTATTGTCTCACGAAGGATACTGACACTCGGATGGAGAAGCTGATAGAGTACCGATGTGTGCTTCGACCATTCACTTCACCTGATCTCACAAGGATTGACTAAAAATGAACAGCACTTTTCGATCCATTGCTCTGGCAAACATTACTCTTGCAAACATTGCTTTCATGACTTTTGCATTGATTAATCCGTCTGCTCAGGCTCAAACTGATTTTTCTGACTGTGCCTCCAAAGCGATCGCCAGTGGAGATACCGCGATGGCTAACATCAACGCACTGGGACGCGCTCGAAATTTAGCTCGACAGGCTGCGGAGGCGGCTAACGGCGGATTGATGAACTATCGTACCGATGCCTCAATGCATGGCAGATTATCGGATGCGGTTTGTGTAGATAACGGCAACGGCAGTTGGACGTTTACCATTAAAGGCGGCGCTCCGGGCTTTACCACGCCAACCACTGAAACAGTAGTGACTGTAGACAGCAGCACTTGGCAGGTGAAGGTTGACTATAATGGCGCAGTGCGATCGTAATTGTAGTTGTGGACTTGCGATAAACAGTGTGCCAATGCAAGGGCGTAATGTCTTGCGCCCCTATGGTGCAACAATCCCAACAAGCGACTGGAATCGAGGGTTATTCTGTAAACTGGCAAAATCTGCATCGGTTTGCAATCGGGTTTTATACTTAGAGTAATAGCCGATCGCCCGTTCTAGGTTGTCCAATGCTAAATCGGGCTGATCGTGCAGCAGGTAGTAATACGCTTTGCCGTAGTAGCCATTGCCATAATCTGGTTTAAGTTCCAGGCTCTTGTTCAATTCAGTAATGGCTTCCTCATATCGCTGCAACTTGAGCAACACGTAGCCTCGATGATTGCGGGCACGATAGAAGCTAGGTTGATCGGCAATCACCCGGTCGTAGACCTCTAGGGCTTCGGCATATTGCCCCTGAATGTGTAGCAGATAGCCCCGTTCAAACCACATCAGCGAATCATCGGGGTTTAACGCCATTGCTTTATTACTGGCTGCTAATGCCTGCGGATATTGCTTGAGTCGGCGCAATGATTTCGTTTTGCCGTGCCAAGCTGCAAATAAATTATTCGTATCGACGATAGTTCTATCAATTGCCTGGTCGTAGGCAGCGATCGCTTCCAAATAGCGTCTTGCAAAAAATAAGGCATCGCCCTCACGAACAAAGTCATTAATATCCAAATCCAAGCTTGAACTTTTCGACTTCAAGTCATCCAGCCGCTCGGTTAACGTATCAATTTGACGTTTCTTTTCATCCGAAAGATTATCTTTTGAGGTGGATACCAGCGTAATGCTAGTAATTTGCTGAAAAATTCTATCTTTTTCTCGCTCTACCTCGGTTGCAGTATTTTTAAGCGTTTCTAACTGAGTTTCAAATTCAGTTTTTAGCTGGTCGATTTCAGTCTGAAATTCATTGGCTTGTTGCTGCACTTGTCGGGTGACGGCAAGAGACTCTTTCCCCAACTCAATCATTTGTTTCTGAATCGTTAACGTCTGTTGTTTTAGTTCTGCCTGCACTTGCGTTTCAATTTCTTTTTGGATCTGCTCATCCATTTGTTCGCGCAGTTCTTGAATTGCCCTTTGGCGAGATAGATACAGCAGTACTGTGGCAATAATCGGCAGCACCGTCAAAATCGCCAGCAAAATGTTTAGCAACGAGGTCGTATGGTTAAAAGCGCGATCGACCTCTTCTTGAACCAGCTTCCGCGTTTGCAATTCTTGCTGATCTTGGGTTCTGTTCGGTTCTTGTACGCTTTGTAATTGCTGAGCTTGGGTTGAGGCGGCAGTTGCAGGGGATACAGGTTGAGCTTGGACTGGCTGCACCACCCACGACGAAACCCCAATCCAACTGGCTGATACGACTCCTATCAGTCCAGCACCGATGCGAACCTGTCTTTTCATATGCAATTAGCCGATCTCCACTGTGTAAGCTGATTCTAAGGCGATCGCCGTTTAATTGGAAAATCAGCGAACTAGCTTTGCAAGCTCCTCATAATCTGGCGCACACTGTAAGCTTGGTTCTAGATCTCAGATATGCTCAAAACTCATGTGCAAGAATCGGTTTACTTGTTTTCCTACTTGCTGCTTCGGTTTAAAGCTGTTTTGCAGGCATTTGAAATACGTTGAAGTTTTGAATAAGGCTTTCAACGCCTAATTAAGTACCAATAATATTTGTAGTTTTCTATACTATAGTTAACGAGACGATATAACTGTTTGTACAGTCTGATAGTGATCTTTCGTTCTTGCTTGAAAGGCTTGGTTGAGCGATTCTACATCGTTAATTCAAAACCGTGGAATGTTGAGTTGCTCCTCGAACCTTTTTACTGGTTCTGTTTTAACTTAAGAGGTTCATGAAACGGTGGGTCAAAATCCCCTTGCTCTATTGCAACGCTACGACGCGATCGCGATCGCAAAATACTATAGGTTTCGCCCCTGGCTAACGCTTTGGCGCACCTTGAAAGTTGTAGTTTCATTTTTGAGCTTTTTCCTTGGGCTGAAGCTGGATGCATGGCAAAATCGGACGGAGGTCAATCGATTTAAACGTGCGACACAGTTACGCCGAACTTTAATTCGGTTAGGTCCAACTTTTATCAAAGTCGGGCAAGCGCTTTCTACTCGTCCCGACTTAATTCGCAAAGATTTTCTCGAAGAACTCACCAAGCTTCAAGACCAACTGCCGCCCTTCCCGACTGAGCAAGCCTTTCGGATCATTGAGCAAGAGTTGGGGCGATCGCTAAAAGAACTTTACAGTCAAATCTCACCTCAGCCCGTTGCAGCCGCAAGTTTAGGTCAGGTTTATCAAGCAAACCTGCACAGCGGTGAAGAAGTTGCCGTAAAAGTGCAGCGCCCTAACCTCTTGCCCACATTAACTTTAGATTTATACCTGATGCGGTGGGCAGCCAGTTGGATTGCGCCTTGGCTACCACTGAATCTAGGGCATGACTTGACGCTCATTGTCGATGAATTTGGCATCAAGTTATTTGAAGAAGTGGATTATTTGAATGAAGGGCGAAATGCAGAAAAATTTGCGACCAACTTCCGGAATAATCCAAGGGTAAAAGTCCCCTCGATTTATTGGCGCTATAGTAGCCGTCGGGTGCTGACTTTGGAGTGGATTCATGGGTACAAACTGACGGATACCGATCGCATTCGAGAAGCAGGCTTGGCAAGTGATGATCTGATTGAAATTGGCGTGACTAGCGGTCTACAACAGCTTTTGGAGCATGGCTTTTTCCATGCCGATCCTCATCCTGGAAATCTATTTGCCATGGCTCCCCAATGTGCCGTGGATGGAAGCGAATCCAGTGAATCGACCAAAGCTCGGATGGCATACGTTGACTTTGGCATGATGGATCAGCTAAACGAGTCAACTAAGGAAACGTTGGTCGATGCAGTTGTTCATTTAATCAACAAAGATTATCAAGACTTGGCGAAAGATTTTGTGAATCTAGGTTTTTTAACTCCAGATGTTGATATTCAGCCGATTGTGCCTGCCTTGGAAGCCGTTTTCTCTCAAGCTTTTGGTGAAAGTGTCCGGGATTTCAACTTTGGAACGATTACCGATAGTTTTTCGGAACTGATGTATGACTATCCGTTTCGCGTACCTGCCAAGTTTGCTTTAATTATTCGTTCTTTGGTCACTCAAGAGGGATTGGCGTTAACGATTAATCCTAATTTTAAAATTGTCGAAGTTGCCTATCCTTATGTGGCAAAGCGCTTGCTCAATGGAGAATCACCTGAACTGCGTCGCCGCTTGCTAGAGATGTTGTTTAAGAATGGCAAGTTTCAGTGGTCGCGGTTGGAAAGTTTGATTGCGATCGCCCGCACCAATGGCAATTTTGACCTCTTGCCTTCGGCTCAAATGGGCATTCAATTTTTGCTTTCAGAAGAAGGGAAGTTTTTACGGCAGCAGTTAATCATTGCTCTGACTGAGGATGATCGCCTCCATACGGAGGAAGTTCAACGACTTTGGCACCTGATTAAAGACGATTTTCAGCCTGGGCGCTTACTGAGTGCAGCAATGGGCGCGATCGCAGAATTTTCCACTGCTGGAACCTCTGCTTTAAACAAAGCTACTATTTAGCCGCCGCCCATTTAACCCCCACCCACAATGGTGACAATTTCTAGGCGATCGCCGGATTGTATCTCAGTGGTTTCCCAAAACTGACGATGTAAAATTTCGCCATTGTATTCCACCGCAATCAGCCGTGGATTTAAGCCTAATTGTTCTAAGAACCCCGGCATAAATGTGTTCTTGGGGCAATCTCGCCGTTCACCATTCACTTGAAGCGTGATTAGATTATCCATAAACTCTATTCTAAAGCCGCTGCTGACGCTTTAAAATAGAAAGTCCTTTGACCCATTTCCCCGACCATTTATTCCCTGATTCCCCAATGTATACACTGGATAAACCCACCGAGCGATCGCTCCAAGATCCTCTGATCATCGCCGGACGCACCTTTCACTCGCGCCTGATGACCGGAACCGGTAAATATCGCAATTTTGACGAAATGCGGCAAAGCGTTGCGGCTAGCGGCTGCCAAATTGTTACTGTTGCCGTCCGCCGAGTTCAAACCAATGCCCCCGGACATGAAGGGCTAGCGGACGCTTTAGATTGGAGCAAAATCTGGATGTTGCCCAACACTGCCGGATGCCAAACCGCCGAGGATGCCATTCGGGTGGCGCGCTTGGGTCGTGAAATGGCAAAACTGCTGGGGCAAGAAGACAATAATTTTGTCAAGCTGGAGGTGATTCCGGATGGTAAATATCTATTGCCTGACCCGATTGGCACCCTAGAAGCCGCAGAGCAGTTGGTCAAAGAAGGATTTGCCGTACTGCCTTACATTAACGCCGATCCGCTGTTGGCAAAACGCTTAGAAGAAGCAGGCTGTGTGACTGTGATGCCGTTGGGATCGCCAATTGGCTCCGGGCAAGGGCTAAATAATGCTGCCAATATTCAGATCATCATTGAAACTGCGAAAGTGCCAGTGGTTGTGGATGCTGGAATTGGGGTGCCTAGTGAAGCGGCTCAAGCGATGGAAATGGGGGCTGATGCGCTGTTGATCAATACCGCGATCGCTCAGGCGCAAAATTCTCCAGCAATGGCGCGGGCGATGAGCCTTGCAGCAGAAGCAGGTCGGCTGGCATATCAAGCTGGACGAATTCCCATGAAACCCATCGCCAGTGCTAGTTCACCGACAACAGGAACAATTACGAGTGCTGCGAAATGAGAATAAAAGGCAGGGTCTCGTAAAACATTCATCCTGCCTTTTGAGTAAGTGATTCAGGGCTTAGTAGGCATTAACTAATGCGTAAGCCCCTTGTTCAAGCTAAAGACTCTAGAATACTCGTGGATTGCGTAGGTCTGATGATTTCAAGACTTACTGGTGCGTTTGGTAGAAAACCAGTCAAACCATTCTGGCGCAGGATCAAGAATTTGGTGCCACCAGATATTTTTGCGCTCTCCATGCCAATCGGTAGGTGCCTGAAAACCTTGTTTAATCCAACGGTTCAGTTCAGAACGAGTCAGCAATGGATGCTTACAAAGACCTTTTACAGGTTGAAACGCAGCTTCATCCACAGGCTGAATTAACTGAACGCCCAACGCCAAAAAGTTGACTCCCATCCACGTGGAATACATCAAGCTACCCCAAAAGCGTGGATTGCACTCAATCACCTTCACTTCTCCCGTTCGCTGATCCACTCTCATGTCTATATGAGCAACCCCGTGATAGGAAGACACTTGGCAAAGTTTTCTGCCAATTTCTACCATCTGGGGATAGTCAACAAAGCGGAGATTGTCTCCTTCTTTCTGCTGCACAGTCCAAGCGACGAGTTCGCCATGGTTTGCCAGTAGGCTGAGGTCAATGTCATATCCAGGTAGCCACTCCTGCACAAGCAGCGGCAAACTTTTTTCAGTTTCACAACCCTTAACTGCCTGTCTCAATGCTTCGCGATCGTCAATTCGATGAATTCCAATACCAGATTCCCCTTGCGGAGGTTTGACGATGACTGGAAACTCTAAATCGAGTGCATCGACTTGATCGAATGCTTCAATCAAACGAGTTTTAGGCATGGGTAAGTCATGGGTTTCCAATATTTTTGCAAAGTCCCATTTGTCATACATTTCTTCAATCAAGTCGGAAGATGATAAGGGAAATAATGATGCTCCTTGAATCTGTTCGCGGCACTGCGCCAGCATCCGAGTGCATACGGTATCTGCTGGAATGATGATCTTGATCTGGTGAGATGCAATCAATTGATTAATCCGAGCGATCGCACCTTCAAAATCCGACTTAAAAGCACCTTGC
>Ga0105049_10003618_pt1 | contig 18229 bp, 16 predicted proteins | sample MAT06_FD_78087 | JGI IMG/M metagenome (GOLD analysis project Ga0105049, IMG submission 78087) | Freshwater microbial communities from Lake Fryxell liftoff mats and glacier meltwater in Antarctica - MAT-06 | ecosystem: Environmental > Aquatic > Freshwater > Ice > Liftoff microbial mat | place...
CGTCTGGGTGCCGCGCGGCCATTCGATGACGCCGACCAATGGGCGATATCGGTTCTCCTGGCGGACCTGATGCCGCACGTCGCAGAGGCCCTGCATTCACGCCCCACCCCGCCCCTGGCAGACGTCGGCGGCCACCGCGAGCGATACAACGGCCTCGGCCCCCGCCAACGCGAGCTCCTCCCCATGCTCATGTCGGGTCTATCCGAACAGGAAATCGGCGACCGCATCTTCCGCAGCCGACACACCATCCACGACCACGCCAAGCGCATCTACACCCAGCTGGGCGTCCGCAGCCGCGTCGAGCTCGTGCTCAAGTACGCCCGCATCGCCGAAGTATGATCGCCGCCGCCGACGAAGCCGCGCCCTCGGTCCCGCTCACCGGCTTTCAGCTGCCCGCCGGTCTCACCGCGCCGACATCGGCGTGTACTTGACCTCGTGCGGACCCTTGTAATCAACGTCCGGACGGAACAGCCGGTTGTCGCTCATCTGCTCGATCACGTGCCCGGCCCAGCCACCCGCCCGCGCGATCACGAACACCGGAGTAAACATGTCCAGCGGCAGCCCTATGCAGTGGTACGTTGTCGCCGAATAGAAATCGACGTTGGGATAGATCCCCTTGGCCGCCACCGCCGTCGCCATCACCTCCTCGATCCGCTTGGACTTGTCGAAAAGCCCCGTGTTCCCCGTCTCCGCCGCCAGATCCTTCGCCAGGACCTGCAGGTGCGTCGCCCGCGGGTCGTAGCTCTTGTAGATCCGGTGCCCAAAGCCCATGATCTTGTCCTTCTTGGCCAGCTTGTCGAGCACGTGCTTCTCGGCCGCCTCGACGCTCGGGATCTCGTTGAGCATCACCATCACGCCCTCGTTCGCCCCGCCGTGCAGCGGGCCCTTCAAGCTGCCAATCGCCGCCGTGATGGCCGAGTACATATCGCTCTGCGTGCTCATCATCACCCGGGCCGTAAACGTCGAGTTGTTCAGCCCGTGGTCGGCGTGCAGCACCAGGCACACGTCCATCGCCTTCGCCATCGTCGGCTTGGGCATCTCCCCATTGAGCATGTACAAAAAGTTCTCCGCGATCCCCAGCTTGCCATCGGGCCGCACCAGCGGCATGCCCGAGCGATAGCGATGGAAATACGCCAAGAGCGTCGGCACCCGCGCCAGGATGTTCAGCGCCTTGTCCCGCAGCGACGCCGGGTCGTTCGCGTCGGGGTTCTGGTCGTGCATCGACAACGCCGACACCATCGTGCGGATCATGTGCATCGGCTTGGCGTCGCGCGGCAACGCCAACAGCCGCTGCTCCATCCCCGCCGGCAACTCGTACCGCTTGCGGATCTCCACCCCGAAGCTCGCCAGCTCATCCTTCTTCGGCAGCCGCCCGTTCCACAGCAAAAATACCGTCTCCTCAAACGTCGAGTGCTCCGCAAGCTGCCCGATCGGGATGCCCACGTACTCCAGCACGCCCTTCTCGCCGTCGATGTACGACATCTTCGTGTCCGCCGCCACCACGCCTTCAAGACCTTTGACCGCTGGCATAGCTGAGCCCTCGAAGTTCGGTTCCTTCACTCAAAAGACCGGCCGGCCGCCCGCCGGAGAAGGGCCGACTATAGGAATCGGCCCCGCCCCCACCCGCACAGAAAAGCCCGCATCCCGTCCTCTCCCGCCACCACCCGCCCACAAACACCCGATAGACACGCGTTCTTCGCGCTCAACCACCCTTCCCGCGTTCCTATCATCTCTCCCTTGCTCATCCCCCTCGGCACAGATCGACCACGCCGCCGGCCCACCCTGGTCACCCCGGTGCTGATCATCCTCAACGTCGCCATGTTCCTCGCCCAAACCCTCGCCGACCGCTTCGCGCCCGATGTCGCCGGCCGCATCATGGAGCTCGGCCTGCTCCAGCCCAACAACCTCACCTGGTGGACGCTGCTCAGCTACGCCTTCCTCCACGCTGGCTTCATGCACATCTTCGGGAACATGCTCTTCCTCTGGGTCTTCGGCACCGCCGTAGAGGACAAGCTCGGCCGCGTCGGCTTCGCCGCCCTCTACATCGCCGGGGCCGTCGCCGCCGGCGGGCTCCACGCGATGTTTCAGGACAACCCCGTCCTGGGCGCCTCCGGAGCCGTGGCCGCCGTCACCGGGGCGTTCCTCGTCTTCTTCCCCCGCGTAGACATCAAGGTCCTGCTCTTCTTCCTGATCATCGGCGTCTACAGCATCCCCGCCTGGTTCTTCATCGTCTTCGCCATCGCCAAAGACTTCCTCTTCGCCGGCCTGGGCATGGGCGGCGTCGCCTATCTCGCCCACATCGGCGGCTACCTCCTCGGTTTCACCGCCGCCATGACCCTGCTGGCCTCCGGCATCGTCGCTCGCGAGGGCTATGACCTCTTCAGCATCGCTACCCGTGCCAAACGCCGCCGCGACTTCCTCGAATCCGGCCATATCAAAGACCAGGCCGTCCGCGCCGCCGAGGCCGCCACCGTGGTTGTCGACGACGAACTCGCGACCGCCCGCGCCGAAATCTCACGCCTCGCCGCCGCCGGCCAGCCCGATCAGGCCGCCCGCGCCTGGGTCGAGTTCAAATCGCGTTATTCCCAGGCAGCGACCGGCACCACCACCATGGGCCGCAAGACCCAGCTCGACATCGCCAACATCCTCCTCCAAGCCGGCGACCACACTCAGGCCGCCGACGCCTACGAGCGCTTCGCCGAGGTCTATCCCTCCGATCCCGAAGCGGCCCGCGTCCGTGTGATGCTCGCGCTGATCGCCACGCGCTACCTCCAGCAGCGCGAACGCGCCCGCGCCGCCCTCGCGGGCATCCGCGGCAAGCTCACCGACCCCGACCAGCACGCCCTGGCCCTGCAACTCAAAGAAGAACTCAACGCGGCGTGATCAGGCTCGCCAGCACCGACGCCGCCACGTCCTCGGCGCTCCGGCCTCCGGTCTCGATCATCGCGTCGGCCAGATCCCGATACGACCCGTCTCGCGCCGTATACAACGAGCCAACCTCATCCAGCGCGCTCGCTCCCAACAGCGCCGGCCTCTGGCTCAGATCGGTTAGGGCCAGACGATCGCGCAGCTCCGCCGGCGTGCCGTGCAGATAGATCAGCCGGGCACCGCCCGCATCGCGAACCGCGACAAGCTGCGCCCGCGACGGCTCAAACGTTGGCGTCCCCCCGCCCAGCGAGAGCACCATCGACCGCGGCTCACCCAGCACCGCCTCCAGGGCCCGCGACTCCGCCTCGCGAAACGCCTGCACGTCAAACCGCCGCAGTGCTTCAGCCGCTGTGCCGACCCCCAACTCCGCGGCCGTCAGCGGGTCCAGATCGACAAACTCGCGCCCCAGTTGCCGTGCAGCGATCGCCCCCACACTCGACTTGCCCACTCCGCGCAGGCCAAGCAACACCACCACCGCTACCACGTTGGATGATTCGCTGCTGATCATGCCGGATCATTGGCCCGCGTCGCCGACGCCTGAGCCCGAAACCGCGTCAGCCGTCGGCTTGGGCCTAACTTCGCCCATGGTCCCGTGCGCCCCCAGCGCCTCGGCCACGCGCCGCACCACCTCGTCAACGCCGAGCGCGTCGACATCGATCACGTGATCGCCCAGCTTCACAAACAGCGGATCGCGCTGCGCCAGCACCGTCTTAATCTCGACCGACGGGTTCTCCAGCGTCACCGAGGGCTTGCCGAACGGCTCGGCCATCCCCAGCCGCTGCCGCAGCGTCGCGGCCTCCGCCGCACGGAAAGCCTCCTTCCCAAACCGCGACCACGCCTCGGGAACGCTCTTGGTCCCGATGACCGCGACCGCCACGTCGTCAAGATCAACCAGCGCTCGACCCAGCTGCGCCGCCAGCAGCGGGCTCGCCGAGGTTTTGCCAGATCCGCGAAGACCGAGGAACACGTTGTTATCGCGCTGCGGCATCAAGCCGAAATATCCCGTCGTCTCCGGTGGTCCAACGAGAACTCGGCCAGACCCCTCGCGATGAAGACGCCGCCCGCGTTTCGAGCGGCCCGAACGCGTATCGGTCGCGATCATGGTGCCCTCAACGGCCACCCCAAATCAGGCGCGGCTCAGATACGACCCGTCCTCGGTCGAAATCTTCACCGTCTCGCCGATCGCGATGAAGTCGGGAACCCGCGTCCGCAGGCCCGTTTCCATCTCCGCGTCCTTTTGAACGTGCGTCACCGTCGCGTTGCGGACCGACGGCGTCGTGTCCTTCACCACCAGCTCCACCGACGCGGGCAGCTCCACCAAAATGGCCCGGCCTTCGTTGATCAGCACAATGGTTTTGGCGTTCGGACGCAGGTACTTAAGTGTGTCACCCAGCACGGCCGCCCCGATCGTCAACTGGTCGTAGTTGTCGGTGTCCATGAACACCGCGTCCTTGCCCTCCGGATACAGGAACTCCATCTCGCGGCGGTCGATGTCGATCACTTCCAGATCATCCGAAGACGACAGCCGCTTCTCAATGATCTGGCCCGTCGTCACGTTGCGCAGCTTGAGCTGGATGAACGCGCGAAGGTTGCCCGGGGTCCGGTGCTCGTAGTTGGTGATGACGAACAGCTTGCCGTCCATCTTGACGCCGTAGCCGGGGCGGAGTTCAGTCGCTTTCATGGTGCTGGCCTCGGGGGCCCCGGCCACTCGATGGCGGGGTCTGATGCGTGGAGTTTGCCGGTTGATCCGGCAGTGGGGGCCATGTTAGGCGTGCCGCCTGCGACGCGCCTCACGACTGTACCGATCGCGCGGCCAGCCGCACAATCCGCCCCGCCGAGCCAGCCGTCAGACCCCGCAACGCTCTCACCGCACCGCAAAGACACGCATGAAACACCGACCTCGCCCGACTTCTGGATCGTGATGCCATGGGCGTCGGTGCCCGGCCGCAGCGGCGGGCGATTCCCGAAGGCCCCCACATCCGCGCTGCGATACCATCCATTGAAGGCTCCGGCTGCACGGCATCAACTTCGCCGACCCCCGCATCCCCGCCGCGTGCCGAAAGGCCGGGGTCCTTCGTGTGTTCTTGTTCGGCTCGATCCTCACCGATCCTGTCGGGCCCGACGGGGATATCGACGTGCGAATCGACAACGATCTACGCAACCCGCCAGGGTTGCTCACGCTGGGCGGCTTGCAGATGGATCTCTCGGAGCTCCTGGGCCGCACCGTTCACCTGACGCTCTTGGGCGGCGTGCCCGCCAGCGAACGGCCCGCAGTGCTCGCAAACGCAAGGGTGCTTGATGCCGCGTGATCCGAACACGCTCGGGCCCTCGCTCCCACGCCCTCCCACGCCCTCCCACGCCCGATGATCGCAATCGTCTCGAGCACATGCTCCAACGCTCACGCGACGCCCGGACGATCGTTGGCGAGGAAGCTCTGGACGTCATCGCGGCCGACATGGTGCGAACGCGGGCACTGGTGAACTGCTTCACGCAGATCGGCGAAGCCGCGGCGAGACTCACGCCCTCCGGCCGAAACTTCGTGGGAGCGGTGCCGTGGCGGCAGATCATCGGCATGCGAAATATCGTGGTCCATGTCTATTGAGGCATCGACCTGGCTGAACTGTTCAAGACCACGCCAGACGACCTGCCCGCGCTCATCGCCGCACTCGAAGCTGCGCTCGCGTTGCCGCCAACCCAGCCGCCGACTAGTCCTTGAAATCAACGGCCTTCGTCCTACTTCCCCGTCGCACCCACCGTCACCCCTATCTTGCTCGCCCGCGGCGCCTGCTGGTGCGTCTTCTTCGCCCGGTGCTGCGACCAGTCTGTGACAGCCAGATCCGGGGCCACGTGACCGTCGAGCGACTCGCGCGGGTGCGTCTTGATGATGTCGTAGGTATTGTTCCGCTGCGCCGGCGTAAACCCGCTCTCGCGGATCAGCCGCCCCAGCACCGCCTCGTCCAGGCAATACGTCGTCCCCGCCGACGAGACCACGTTCTCCTCCATCATCACACTGCCCATGTCGTTGGCCCCATACGCCAGTGCCACCTGCCCGATGTGCGGGCCCATCGTCACCCACGACGCCCCGATCGAGTACACGTTGTCGAGCACCAGCCGCGACAACGCCTGCGTCCTGAGATAGTCCGTCGAGCCAGACATCCGCACCCGCTTGCCAAACCAGTGCGCCGTCGGATACGCCGCCCGGTCCATCGAGTCGTAATCGAACACATCCGCCGCCCGCTTGCCCGCTGGCTGCCCGCCCGCCGCCGCGCCTCGCGCCACCGCGTCGCCCGGGAACTCCAGCTCCAGCTCGCTCGCCTCCGCGCCCCAATCCGGCACCCTACCCAGCGGCGTGTTCTCACGCTGGAATGGCCAAGAGATAAACGCCACGTAGTGCCCCCGCGCCGTCTCCCTCCCGCCACCCGCGCCCCGCTCCCCCCGCTTCTCCACTTCCCCACTCCGCCACTCCGCCACTTGCGACGTCTCGCTCAGCACGCGGTCCTGCCAATGCCGCACACGCAGCATGTGATCCACCCGATCCGCGTGCCCCTCCACATGACCGAACATCATCGTCGCGCTCGTGAACATCCCCAGCGTGTGCGCCACGTACATCGTCGTCAGCCACGCCTCCGCGTCGCACTTGCCCAGCCCGATCTTCCGCCGCACCGGCTCCGCGAAGATCTCACCGCCGCCCCCCGGCAGCGAATCCAGCCCCGCCTCCCGCAGCCGCACCATCACCCAGCGGATCTTCTGCTCGAGGTTCGCCCCCGGCGGATCGAAGAAGTTCACAAACTCGATGAACTCCGGCGGGCTGAACGCGTGCACATGCACCTTCGGAAACTTCGACTTGATCCCCGTCAGCAGCTTGATGTACCACTCCAAAGGCAACGCCGGGTTCATCCCACCCTGCATCAGGATCTGCGTCCCGCCGATCGCCACCAGCTCGGCGATCTTGTCCTGGATCGCCTCGTGGCTCAGCGTGTACGCGTCGGCCTCATCCCCGTCACGCCGGAACGCGCAGAACGTACACCTGGCCGAGCACACGTTGGTGTAATTGATGTTGCGGTCGATGATGTACGTCCGCAGATGGTCGCCGTGAATCGCCCGGCACCGCGCATCCGCATGCCGCCCTAGCGACGACAAGGCCCCCGCCCGGAACAGCTCCACCGCCTGCCCGCCCGTCAAACGCGCCGCCCCAGCCGACACCGCCGCTAACAGGCCGCCGTCAAGCCCAGACAACCCCGGATGTTCCTGCGGCGGGCGATACAGCGAGCTCATCAACAACCGTCCTTTCCAGGTTTCAAAAATCTTTGAAAGTATCAGGCGGCCAAGCTCCCGGGTCAAGTTTTCGCCGCGGAATCCCCGCTCATTCCTCTATCCACCGCCAACCCGCCAAAGTCGACTGGAGTCGCCTCCCCCCAGCGCCGATAACACCCGCACAAGGGGTCATGGGGGTGGGGGGGATAGCTTGGGGGCGACTGGCCCCACCGCGTTCACCTTGACGCCCCGCGCTCCAAGCTCCTAAAGGGGGGAACCGCCATGTCATCTCGGCCCCACATCTCCGCCGCCGTTCAAGAGCTGCGCACCTGGGTGATCGCCTGCGCCGTGGTCGTCGTCCTCTCCGCCGCCGCCCAACTCGTCATCTTCGGCTTCGCCCGCTACACCGACGTCCGCTTCGTCACCCTCGAAGGCTCCGCTATCACCCGCCCCCCCCGCACCGTCGTCGTCCAGAGCCAACCCGCCAGCGCCGCCGCCAGAGCTCCTGTCAACGCCGATCTCTCGCCCGCCCCCCCGGACCCCAACCGCGTCCTCAGCGTCGCCGACCGCAATATGGCCCTCGTCTCCAACTCCGCCTCCGCCAGCGGCTTGATCGCCGCCGTCGCGCTCGCGCTCCTCACCATGCTCGGCGTCGCCGTCGCCGGCGGCGGGGCCATCCCCGGAGTCGAACGCGCCGTCAAAGCCGCCGTTTGGGCCATCGTCGTCGCGCTCCTCTGTCTGCCCTGGTCCGCCTTCGCGGGCCAGACCGGCAGCCGCGATCTCCTCCCGGGAGTCTTCGCGGGTTACTCCTCGCTCCTCTTCGCTGTCGAACGCGCCGAGGCCGGTGCCGCCGGCGTCATCATCGAGCACGTCATCCTCCCCACCGTCGTCGTCGTCATGTCCATCTGCGTCGCCTACTGGTTTCACACCGGCGTCGAGCGCGGCATCATCATCACCAGCGTCAGCCAGCTCGACCGCCAGGTCGAACGCGAAGTCGCCGCCATCGCCAAAGCCGGCGTCTCCAGCCTGCACGCCCCACGCACCATGGGCGTGCTCGACCAGGCCATCGGCGAAGTCCCGCCGCCTCCCCTCCGCATGACCGGCACCGACAGCCCGCGCCGACCGATCTAGCCGCATCACGGCCTCGGATGATGCTGCCGATGCACATCCTTCAGGTGCGTCCGATCCACGTGCGTATAGATCTGCGTCGTCGCGATGTCCGCGTGCCCCAGGAGCTCCTGCACTACGCGCAGATCCGCCCCGCCCGCCAGCAGGTGCGTCGCGAACGAGTGTCGCAGGACGTGCGGGTGGACCTTCTGCAAACCCGCCGCCCGCGCCGCCTTCTTCACCAGTTGCCACACCGCCACCCGCTCCAAGGGCCGTCCCGTCCGCGAGAGCAGGAGCCGATCCTGCGCCAGCCCCGGGTCTCGCGCCACCCGCGGTCGGCACTCATCCAGATACGTCTCCACCGCCCGCTGCGCCGGCACGCCAATCGGCACCAACCGCTGCTTGTCGCCCTTCCCCGTCACCAGCACTACCCCGAGCGCCCGCTTGTAATCGTTCACCTGCAGGTCCGCCACCTCGCTCGCCCGCAAGCCGCACGAGTACAGCAGTTCCAACAGCGCCCGATCGCGCAGATACAGCCGCGGCGACTCGATCACCCTCGGCTTCCCCTTCGCCCCCTTCTTCATGTCCACTTCCTTCGCCGATTCAATCAACGCCTTCACCTGCCGCGGCGACAACACATTCGGCAACCTCTTCCACCGCGTCGGATTATCCAGATGGTCCGCCGGGCTCGACACCATCCGCCCGCTGCTCACCAGGAACCGGAAGAACACCTTTGTCGTCGCTAAGTGCCGGATCGCCGACGCCGCCGCCAGCCCGCGCTCGCTCCGCAGCCGCGCCATGTGCTCGTGCAGATCCCTCGGCACCACGCCCATCGGCTCCGCTCGCCCGTGCCCCGTCAGATCCAGCGCCAGATCGCGCAGGTCGCGGCCATACGCCTCCAGCGTGTTCGCCGAGCACCCGCACTCCAACCGCAGAAACCCCGCAAATGCCCGCGCCGGCCCCGACCACCCCGCCGGAAGCGCCGCCATGTCCGCCGCCACCGCAGCGCCTGTGCCCCCGCCGCGCCGCGCCCGCACCGCCCCTCCCGCACCGCGCCGCCGCAACGCCCCGGCCCTCGCCGCCGCACTCGCCGACACCACCTTGGCATCAACCTTCTTCGCCACGCTCGCTCCATCGACCAACCCGATAACCACCGCACCAGATTACACCAGACTTTCTCGCCCCTCGCCGCTCAAGCCCCGCGCCCCACCGCCCGATAGCCCCTCTCGGCACGGACGCCATGGCCGCGCGATCCCCGTGATCGCGCCGCCGGGAGTCACCCCGTGCCCATCAGCGCCATCTCAGCAAGTTCCAGTAACGCCGCCATCGCCGCCCTCGCGGGGCTCAGCACGCGTCCTCAGCGCCCAGAGGCCATCGAGCCCGTTGGTCGCCGCGCCCCTGAAGAGGACGAGGTCGAACTCTCACTCGAATCCCGCGCCCGCTCCGCCAGTGATCAATCCGACGCCCCACGCGCGCTAGCCGTCACCAAGACCCTCAGCGACGAAGAAAAGAAGAAAGTCGACCAGCTCAAAAAGCGCCACGACGAGGTCGTGACGCACGAGCAGGCCCACGTCAGCGCCGGCGGCTCGCTCATCACCTCCGGCCCGCACTACGACTACGCCACCGGCCCCGATGGCAAGCCCTACGCCGTCAGCGGCCACGTCAACATCGACACCTCCGCCGCCGACACGCCCGAAGCCACCATCCAGAAAGCCGCCCAGATCAAGCGCGCCGCCCTCGCACCGGCCGACCCATCAGGGGCCGACCGCTCCGTCGCCGCCGCCGCCGATCAACTCGCCACCGAAGCCCGCGCTCAACTCGCCGTTCAATCCACCTCAGGCACATCAGCGACCGCCAACCCCGACGCGGCCACCGCCACCAACGAACCCATCTTCCAGCCCACCGCTGAACAACCCGCCACCAACGAACCAACCCCAACCATCAACTCCCGCCCCACCACGCGCTCCCTCGTCGACCTCTACGCCTAACCCCAGCCCCACACCCCCGCCCACCTCCAGCCTCCTAATTACGCCCTTTCGCAACTTGACCATTCCGCCATTTCGCCCTCCCCTCCCCTCGCCTCAGTAAACTGCCGTCCATGCCCACCCTCACCCTCTTCACCACCATGTTCGCCTATGGCGACTGGGCCAACGACGCTCTCCTTGCCGCCGCCGCCACGCTCGACGAGCCTCATCTCGATCAACCCTTCGACATCGGCCCCGGCTCCGCCCGCCGGATCCTCGCCCACATCGACACCGGCGAGTCCGTCTGGCTCAATCGCTGGCGCGGCCACGCCCAAACGCCCTGGTCATCCGCCCCGGATACCACCCTTCCCGATCTCCGCGCCCGCTTCCTCGCCACCCGTGCCGCCCGCTTCGACTTTCTCGCCACGCTCGATCCCGCACGTCTCGACTTCGAACAAACCTACCGCGACTCCCGCGGCTCCATGTTCCGCGCCAAGCTCGTCGACATGCTCCTCCAAGGCTTTGTCCACTCCGCCCACCACCGCGCTCAAGCCGTCAACGTCCTCCGCCGCCTTGGCGCCGGCGTCGTTGAACTTGACTACATGATGCACGTCCGCCAACCCGCCTGATCAACTCCCGCCCCGCGTAAACTCCGCCATGGCTCTACCCCGTGTGCTCTACGTCGCGTCCGCCCTCGGCCTCGCTTTGGCCCTCGGCCTCCAGTCCGCCCGCAGCCACACCGAACCCCAACCCACTGCCCCAACCGCCGAGCCCACGGCCCTCAAGCTCCAAGACCTCCCGCCCATCATCCGCCTCGGCCTCCGCGCCGAATCCATCCGCCAGCAGTCCCAGGTCACGCCCACCGTCGTGATCGTCCCCGATACCGCTTCCTTCCTTGCCGCCATCGCCGAGTGGCGCCCACGCCAACGCTTCCCCATCCTCATCGACGACGGCTCCTGGAATGCCCGCGAAAACGCCGCCCGCTTCATCCGCGCCTTCTCCCCGGCCCGCGTCGTCCGCTGGAAGACCCCCGACCCCGCCCCTTGGCCCGAAGCCCGTGCCGAGCGCGAGTCGATCCTCCGCGCTGCCCTCGCCCGCGCCTGGGCCGCCGAACCGGGCGCCGAACGCCAAGGCGAGCCCGACGCCATCGTCAAGCTCTACGCCAAGCTCAACTGGATTCCCCCCGGCCTCGTCGCCACCTCCGTTGACGACCCCGCCTGGCCCGCCGCCCTCGCCCTCGCCGCGGGCCACGGCCAACTCCTCACCTTCCTCGAACTTCCCGCCGACGCTTGGGGCGGCATCAACGCTCAACTGCCCATGTCCGAAGCCATCGCCATCGACTCCGCGCTCCTCGCCGCTTGCGTCGCCGCCGGCGTCCCGCACCGCGGCCTCGGCGAAGGCATCGACGCCCTCACCCTCGCCCTCGCCTTCCCCACCCGCGTCAAAACCCCCGCCGACGACGGCGCGCCTCAATCCCCGCGCGGCCCCTTCGTCGCCCCGCCCAACACCGCCATCGCCACATCCGACGTCCTCGGCCGGCTCGGCGGCCACGGCGAACGCTGGGCCTTCGCCGGTCAGCTCTGGGGTACCTCCGCCGAGTCCCTTTATCGCGCCATGTCGTCCCTCTTCCTCCAGCCCACCGACGCCTGGCTCTTCGACGGCTACGACCAGAATGCCGGCTGGAAGGCCTACGACGCCGGCGAATCCGCCGCCGTCCTCAAACAAGCCCGGATCACCGCCACCGTCGACGACACCCCGCGCCAGGGCCTCACCGATTTCCGCGACCGCGCCGCCGGCGCCTTCGTCCCGCGCCGCGATCCCAAAGGCGAATCCACCGTCGGCGGCGTCCGCGCCGGCCTCATCGCCGTCAACACCTCCGGCCAACTCAACCTCTTCGAACTTAAGCCCGGAAACGGCCTCGCCGCCGACCTCCCCACGCTCGACATCCCCTCGCTCGTCTACTTCGTTCACTCCTTCTCCGCCCAGCAACCCGGCGACCGCTGGACCATCGCAGGCCGCTTCCTCGATCGCGGCGCTTTCGCCTACGTCGGCTCCGTCGAAGAGCCCTTCCTCTCCGCCTTCATCCCCACGCCCACCTTCTTCCGACGACTCCTGGGCCCCGTCCCGCTCGGCGCCGCCGCACGCCTCGACGCCGCCCCGGCCTGGCGCATCGCCGTCATCGGCGACCCGCTCTACACCCTCGGCCCGCCCGCCCCGCGCGGCGACCCGCTCCTACCCATCGCCGCCGCCACCGACCTCGCCGAGTCGCTCCCCGAATGGCTCAAGGCCCGCGACTGGCCCCAGGTCTTCCCCACGCTCGTCCTCCTCAACCGCGACCGCGATGCCGTGCGCCTCGCCCTCGCGCTCCTCAAGGACGACCCCGCTGCCATCACGCCCGACCTCGCCTCTCTCGCCGCCGCCGCCGCCTTCCGCATCGCCGACTTCGACGCCTTCTGCACCCTTTACGAGAAGTCGATGCTCACCGCCGACGCCCCCCCCGCCCTCATCGACATGGCCTGGCACGCCTTCTGGCCCAATATCACCCGCCTGGGCCCCGAGCGCGTCGGGCTCTTGGGTGCCAGTCTCCGCGCCGAGTGCTTCGAGCGCGACGCCGAGGAAGCCGCCCGCGCTTACCGCCGCGTCGCCGGCGACGGCCCGCGCCGCCGCTGGCTAGAACAGCAACTCACGCAAACGACCGACCAAGCCCGCCGCACCGTTCTCCAGCGCTTGATCGACGCCCCCGCTGCCGGCAGATAGTCCCGGATGCGTCCGGAATCGTCGCACTGTCCGCGCGCCCATCTCCAAACGCACCGCCCCGTCGCGCCCCGTCACCAACCGCTCCTCGGGCCAAGCCCTCGCCGCGCCCATTCCCCGAGCCGCGCCCGACGTCCACACCACCGCCGCGCCGATCGCCGTGCCCGCGTGCTCGGGCCACTCAACTCCCCACGCCGGCCCGCGCGCCGCCACCACCCCCGCGGCCTCATCACCCTTTAGCGCCCCCAGCAGCAGCACCCGCGACCCTCCGGTCCCGGCCACCTCGCCCCACGCCCGCGTCCCGTCGCTCGTTAGCCGCAGCGTGAGCACCAACCCGCCCAGCGTGATTTGATCGCCGTCGGCAAACGCCGCCACCCGCACCCCCCGATCCCGCAGCGCCGCCAGCGCCCACCCCAACGGATGCTCGCTTCGCTCCTGCGCCACCGCCAACATCCCCGGCGTCACCAGTACATCGCTCACATCGAGCCCCGCCGCCGCCTGGGCCAGCCCCTGCCAGTCCCGCGCGCTCGCGCTGGGCACAATCACCGTCCGCACCCGCCACAGCCCAAGCCCCCGCACCGCCCGCGGCACCACCCGCCGCACCAGCCCCGCCGAGCTCGACCCGCACCCCCACAACACCGCCCGCCCCTGCTCCTCGATCACCACCGCGCGCCCCGTGCCCACGCCCAGCGCCGTCACCGACGCCGTCTGCGCGCGCCAACCTGCCGTCGCCGCCACCATCGCCAAGAGCAACCACGCCATCACCGCCGCGCTCGCCCACCACCGCTTCACACTCTCGCCCCGCGCCGCAAACCACCACACCGCCACCCCCGTCGCCGCCATCGCCCACAGCGGCGACACTCCCGGCAAATCAATCGCCATCCACGGCCACCCATCCAGCCACAACGTCATCCACCTCACCATCTCACCCAGCCCGCCCAGCACCGCCCCGACCACCCCCGCCGCCGCCGGCCACACCACCCCCAGCATCAACACCAAAAACCCCAGCCACAGCACCACCACAAACACCGGCACCATCACCACGCTCGTCAGCGCCGCCAGCGGGCTGAGCACGCCCGTATGCGCCAGCACAATCGGCGTCGCCACCGCCCACGCCAGCACCGACGACGACACCAGCCCAGCGAGATAACCCCGCATGATCGCCGCCCACGAGCTCAGCCCCGGATCATCCGACCGCCCATCACCCACAAGACCTCGGATCCGCGGCGCGAACATCCGCTCCTGCGTCCGCGGCCCCAGCCAGATCAGCGCCGCCGTCACCCCAAACGAGAGCTGGAACCCCGCCGCAAACGCATCCATCGGCCGCCACAACAAAAGCACGCACGCGATCCACCCCAACAAGTTCAACCGGTCGTAACGCCGCCCCAGCGACTCCGCCAACAGCAACCCCAACACCATCAGCCCCGACCGCACCACCGGCGCCTCCGCCGGCACGATCAACAGATACACCATCACCAACCCCGCCGCGATCACCGGCTCCACCGCCCCGCGATCTCCCGTCAGCCGCACCAGCACCAGCACCAACTGCGCCATCACCACCAGGTGAAACCCGCTGATCGACAGCACATGCACCAGCCCCAACCGCGCGAACGCGTCGTTCAACGCCGCCAGTTCCGGATCCTGCCGACCCAGCAACAGCGCCCCGAGCAGCGTCCGCCCCGTCGGCCCACGCCCCGCCTCGTCTTCCTCCCCTAATGCCGCATCGAACGCGCTCGCCGCCCCGCGTCGCAACCAGCCCAGCCCGCCATACACCCACGACTGCGCCCGCTCAACAGCAGTGGGGGGCACCCGCGCCGCCGTGATCAACCCGCGAGCCTCGACGCTCACGCGCCCCACCAAACCATCCTGCGCCGCCCACAACCGCGCATCCCGCTCCCCCGGGTTCATCGGCCCAGCCACCGCCACGAAGTACCCGCGCACCCGCACCCGCTCCCCCGCCGCCAGATCCGCCGCGATCGCCCCTAGCCACACCGTCACGCGCCCCGACGCCCGCCGCTCGCCATCCTCGCCGATCACCCGCTCGATCTCCAACCCAAACCGCGTCGACGCCGCCCGCCCCACGCCAAACCCCAGCGGATCTGCCCGCCCCGCATCCACCCGCGGCACCTCCGCGATCACCCCCTCCACCTCAATCGGCACCCGCTCCCCTGCCGCCATCCCAACCGCCAACCGCGCCAGCCCATTCAGCGGCACCGTCTCCACCCGCAACACAAACACCCCCGCCCCTAGCGCCGCCACCGCCAATATCAGCCCCATCCGGCACGCAACGCCCCGCGCCAAAAGCGCCACCACGCACGCACCACACCCCACCGCAAACACCCACTCCGGCATCAACCCCGTCCAACACCGCGCCAGCACGATCCCCACCACCAACGCCCCCAGCGCCATCAACCCGCGCCGCCGCGGCCTCACACGCTCGCCCTCAATCATCTCAACCTGCATCCCTGCACAATACCGCAACGGCCCACCGCTCCGCTTCGGGTACCATCCGACCCGATGCTCTGGATCTTCACCGCCGCTGTCTTCCTCGCCGCCTGGCTGCTCTTCCTGGTGCAGCCCATGGTCGCCAAACTCATCCTCCCCCTCCTCGGCGGCAGCCCCGGCGTCTGGAACACCGCCACCCTCTTCTTCCAAACCGCCCTCCTCCTCGGCTATCTCTACGCCCACCTCCTGAGCAAGCTCCGCCGCACCAGCCACCAAACCATCATCCACGCCGTCGTCCTCGCCCTCGCCGCTCTCCTCCTCCCCATCGGCCTCCCCTCGGGCCAAGCCTGGACGCCCCGCGGCGACGAATCCCCAGCGCTCTGGACCCTCTGGCTCCTCTTCGCCGCCGTCGGCGCCCCCTTCTTCGCCCTCGCCTCCGCCGGCCCCCTCCTCCAACGCTGGTTCTCCAACGCCGACCACCCCCGCGCCAGCGACCCCTACTTCCTCTACGCCGCCAGCAACGCCGGCTCCATGCTCGCCCTCGTCGCATACCCCTTCGCCGTCGAGCCCTTCGCCACACTCACACAACAACGCCTTGGCTGGTCGCTCGGCTTCATCCTCCTCGCCATCCTCATGCTCACCGCCGGCACCCTCGCCGCACGCCGACCTCACCACCTCGACCCCACCACTCTGCCACTTCGCCACTCCGCCACTCCACCGCTTTCCTGGCTCTCCCGACTCCGCTGGATCGTCCTCGCCTTCATCCCCTCCAGCCTCATGCTCGGCACCACCCTCTACCTCACCATGGACATCGCCGCCGTGCCCCTCCTCTGGGTCGCACCGCTCGCCATCTACCTCCTCACCTTCGTCCTCGCCTTCACCGCCTGGGGCAACCTCGGCCAATCCCTCACCCGCCTCGCCGGCTGGCTCGTCCCCATCGCCGCCCTCGCCGCCGCCATCCTCCTCATCCTCGACAAACGCGAGCCCATCGCCCCCATTATCGCCGTACACCTCGGCGTCCTCTTCACCATCTCCCTCGCCTGCCACGGCCGCCTCGCCGCCGAACGTCCTCACGTCTCGCGCCTCACCGAGTTCTACCTCCTCCTCGCCGTCGGCGGCGTCCTCGGCGGGCTCTTTAACGCCCTCCTCGCCCCCGTCCTCTTCTGGGGACTCGCCGAATACCCCATCGTCATCGTCCTCGCATGCCTCCTCCGCCCACGCGACCCACGCCCCGCGCCCCAAGGCGAGCTCACACCCGAGTGGACCATCCGCCTCCGCGGCGCCCTCGACCTCGCCTTCCCCATCGCCCTCTTCCTCCTCTATCTCGGCCTCGCCAAAGGTTACATCAACCCCGCCCCCATCGAACGCGCCATCGCTGACCTCCTCCGCAATATCAACCTCCCCGCCGCCGCCGCCGCCATCTCAGGCACCCTCATCTGGCTCCTCCCCGCCGCCGTCTGCCTCGCTCTCGCGTGGCACCGCCTCCGCTTCGCGCTCTGCGTCGCCGTCCTCTTCATCATCCCCGCCCTCCGCCTCGGCAACGCCAACCGCGTCATCGCCACCGACCGCACCTTCTTCGGCGTCCTCCAGGTCACCGCCCGCTCCGACGGCACCGCCGACTGGCACAGCCTCAACCACGGCCGCACCCTCCACGGCATGCAATACCGACAAGTCCCCTGGAGCGACGAACCTAGCACCTACTACGCCCGCTCCGGACCCGTCGGCGACTTCCTCAACGCCCTCCAATCCACCCGCTCACCCATCCGCGCCGCCTGCGTGGGCCTCGGCACAGGATCCCTCGCCGCCTACGCGCGACCCAACGACCGCTTCACCTTCTACGAAATCGACCCCGGCGTCCAACGCATCGCCGAGAACCCCCAACTCTTCAGCTACATCGACGACGCCCGCGAACGCAACGCCACCATCGACTTCAACCTCGGCGACGCCCGCGTCACCCTCGCCGCCGCGCCCGACCAAACCTACGACCTCATCATCATCGACGCCTTCAGCTCAGACGCCATCCCCGCCCACCTCATCACCCGCGAAGCCATCCAGCTCTATCTCCGCAAACTCGCCCCCGGCGGCGTGCTCGCCTTCCACATCACCAACTGGTACATCGACCTCGAACCCGTCCTCGCCATCGCCGCCCAACGCCTCAACCTGAGCGCCCGCGTCCGCTCCCACTACGACCTCTCGGCCGAAGAACGCCGACTCGAAACCAATGGCTCCAAATGGGCCGTCCTCGCCCGCAACCAGGCCGACCTGGGCACCCTCGCCAACCCCCCCCCCACCAAGATCAACCCTGATTGGCGACCCCTCAAACTCACCCTCCCCTTCGGCCCCGAAGAAGGCGCCCAACTCGCGCCCCCAGCCCCCATGCTCGACATCCAACACGAATGGACCGACGACTACACAGACCTCCTCCGCGTATTCCGCTGGCGCTAGCGGAAATCGAAGCGGCGGAATCCTCACCTCCTGCCTCTTGCCCCTTGCCTTTAGCCCCCGCTCCGCCACTTTTCTGCATCCCATCGACGCCTCTTGCGCGCAATATCACGTCGATGCGCCCGCGCGCCCTTGAATCCGCCGTGCGGCGTGTCATCCTCGCGTTATGCCCACCGCACTCCTCCCCGCCGCTGACATCGAGCGTTACAACCAAACGCTCCTCGCGATCAAGCACGAAGCCCTCGCCGCGCTCCGTCGCGTCGTCAGCCATTCCGCCCTCGGCGACCGCCAACTCAGCACGCTCAAAGTTACCGCCCTCACCATCGTGCGCCTGC
>Ga0105049_10003623_pt1 | contig 18206 bp, 17 predicted proteins | sample MAT06_FD_78087 | JGI IMG/M metagenome (GOLD analysis project Ga0105049, IMG submission 78087) | Freshwater microbial communities from Lake Fryxell liftoff mats and glacier meltwater in Antarctica - MAT-06 | ecosystem: Environmental > Aquatic > Freshwater > Ice > Liftoff microbial mat | place...
CACCCACCAGCCGAGCCAATTCGCCGAAGTTCGGTTTAATCAGAAACACGCCTTCGTCCAGTGCTTTTTGCAGGGATTCTCCGGCTGCGTCGAACACCATGCGAATATGCCGGGTTTTGGCAAACCGGGCAATCTGCCCGTAGAAATCGGTGGATAAGCCGGGGGGCAGCCCTAAGCGGTGAATTGCTTTCGACACATTGATACCGCCCCCGCCCGCGTGGTATTGAGGTTGCGAGCAGTGCAGTTTGTGTTCGGGATCCAGCCGATCAACAGTCATACTGACATCAACGGCCGGGTTGAGGGTGAGGGTGTAAATCATAGGGGTGAGTTTTGCCTGGTTTTTGCGGTCCGATTACAAAGATACCTGACTACTAATGCCCTTGTTATGATGAGCGTTTGCTTCTTTACTGATCGGTATCAGGCCAGAAGATCAAAAAGGAGGCTCTTCAATAATGGCAAATAAAAACTGCTCCTATCATTGTGAGGACACAACAACGGGGGCAGTGATGCTAATTACCAGTACGCCGATTCGATGCCATGCATTCATTTCAACTAATTTCCCGTAAATTAGTTGGTATAAACAGCCGCTTTCCCCCGCATGAAAACGCTTCTTTATCTTTTCCTTAGCCTACTGGCCGGAGCCTGTTCGAGCACCCGGCCCCTAACTGGCCCACCGCCACCTGTCGACGAAGCGGAATACTACGCTCCCGGCCCAACCGGTGCTGAGGTAGTGCATAGCCGGAAGCTCCTGCCCGACCCGATCAACGGTCTCGGCCAAACCAACGACCCAAGCATTCGCCTGAACGACATCAGGCAAACACCCAGTTATACGGTACTGTATATGACCTTCTCGCTCGGCGACCCGCGTGGCCGCGACTACACGTATAGCAGCGCATCCAGCACCATCTCAATTCAACCCGAAGCCGTACTTATCCCCAAAGACAGCCGTGATACGTACAAGCTGGTGAAGGCAACAGGTATTCCGACATCCCCAAATATGCTGGATGTGAAGGGTAACGAACGCATTGATTTTGTGCTGTATTTTGAACGACTCCCCGACACTGTTGAGCATTTTGCCATGTTTGAGTGCAAGGGAACAAATACGCAGACCTGCTGGAATATTACCGGGATGAAATTGGAAAGAGAAAAAAAGTTGTAAAGTTGCAGCCACAAACAACTTCCAATGCAACGTACCTTATATATTGTTCGCCACGCAAAAGCTGAAGACCATAGCCAATTCGGGGGCGACCACGCCCGCGAGCTTACCCCTGAGGGATTTATGGCAGCGGCCCGCATGGGCCGTCATCTTCACAGCCGGGGCATTAAACCCGACTATTTGCTCAGTAGTACCGCCAACCGCGCCAAAGATACGGCTAAAGTCCTGGCCGAACAGCTGACACCTGACCATCAGAACGTTATACTCGACGAGAGTTTGTTCGACGGGGGTCCACGGGCTTATCTGACTGCTGTAAACAATCTGTCCGACGAGCACCAAACCGCCATGATTGTGGGCCACAACCCCGACGTGTCGTATTTTTCGGAGTTTCTGACTCACCAGTCCGTTGGCTCCATGAGCAAGGGGGCTGTTGTTGCCATTATCTTCGATGACCTTAGTTGGGCCGATGTATCGGGCCGAACCGGTACGCTGGCATTTCAGGTCTCACCAAAGGAATTATCTGAGTAATTTGTGGGTAGGTGGGTAATTGAGGTAACTTGGCTAGCTTACTGCAATCACTCATTTACCCACTTTCCCATTTACTATGAATCGCAACCGCCGACTTTTTATCATTATTTTTCTGGCCTTCCTGCTCGTTGTTATTCTAATAACCATCGACATGGCCCGGCGCACCACTGCTCCCTGGAACCGGCGCAAACAGGTTGAGCGAGCCCTCCCCGGCGAAACACAATCGCCCGTCGATGGTACCGCTATCGACACAACGGGGCTGGATACGCTACGATAAACTCCCTTTTAACGCGTCGATAAAAGCGGCTACATCGCGCTCGTCATTGTACACATTGGGCGATACCCGCAAGGCACGCCCTCGCACCGAAACCGACACCTTACGGGCCAGCAACGCCTGCTGAACAGCAACAGGATCAGCGGTAGTGGGTAGCCATAATCCCAATAAGTGGTGACTCCGCCAGGGTTCATCTTCTACGCGGCACCCCACCGTTTCGAGCTTAGTAAGCGCATCGGCCATCAGGTCGCGGGCATAGTTCTGAATGTGTTCGGGTTGCCAGTCGAGTAGTTGTGAAAGGGCTGCTTCGAGCATCGGCATATGGATAAAATGGCTCTGTTCACCTACATTATAGCGGTAGGCTTTGGGTCTGTAAGTAGACTGGTACTGGGTCAGGCGGTGAAACTGTTCGCTGTTTATCCGCCCCATCCAGGTTTCCTCAAGGGGAATACCATCGTCAAACGCTTCGCCGAAATAGGCCAAACCAGTTGAATACGGCCCCATGAGCCATTTGTAACCCACACAAACAAGCGCGTCGGGCCGAATACAGTCTAAATCGAACGGCATGGCCCCTATAGTCTGGGTTGCGTCGATAGCCAACCACGCGCCAACCTCTTTGGCCCGGCGCGAAATAGCCTCCAAATCGAACCGGATCCCGTACATCCAGTGCACGGGCGGCACCACCACAAGGGCCGTTTGCGGACCAATAGCCTCCAGCAGACGCTCGCTCCAGGCGGCACCACGCGGCAGTTCGGCAGGCATCGGCACGGTTACAATGCTTAGGTTCAGCTCGGCGCAGACACGCTCCCAGGCGTATACATCACTCGGAAACTCGTCATTGATGAGCACAATCTGTTGCCCCCTGGCAACGCCTGGTTTGCGGTGCAGGTTACGCGCCACCACGCCCATAGCATACGATACCGACGGAACCACGGCGATACGGTCAGCGTCGGCCGATCGGTTGTTGATAAGGCCCGAAAAGAGCTGGCGCACTCGATTGGGTTGCTCAAAAAAATGAGCAGCTGTGAGCGAGAACGGGTTGGTTTGCAAGCGAATAGCCTCTATACCCGCCTGTTCGACCACCCGACTGAAGGGCCCACGGGTGGCACAATTGAGGTAGTGAATATCGGTTGGTAGCGAAAATGCGTCTTTCTGGCAAGTGAGTTGTGAAGTATCTACGATCATAAAAGCAGGTTGTTTGATTCGGGAAGTTATTATAAAAAGTCGTAAAGTTGTAGGTTTAAAACCTCACAAAACCTTACCTATAGCCCTAAAACCTTACTTCTGATGAACAAAATTGTCTCCTTCCTTAAGCGTAAAGTCTTCCGTATCAACCGGGATCGCTGGAATCATCAATATGGCAAGGGGCTTTGGGATGGCCTCAAAGCGATGGACGAACTAGCCCGATTCAGCGTGATTATCGGCTATGTAAAATTCCTGAAACCCACTCAGCATGGCCAGGGGGCCGATATTCTGGAGATTGGGTGCGGAGAAGGATTGCTGCAACAACGACTACAATCGCAAAATTATAGCCGCTTTGTAGGCACCGACATCTCCGATCTGGCCATTCAGAAAGCAGCCGCCGACGCGGGCGACGACAAGTGTACCTACCTTGTGGCCGACATGGATACCTACAAGCCGGAGGGCCAATTCGATCTGATTATCTTCAACGAGGTTATCTATTACAGCAAGCACCCGCTGAAAACCCTGCAACGACTGGCTACATATCTCAAACCCGACGGCCTGTTGATTGTGACAATTAATGATCACAAGAACAGTTCCGAACTCTGGGAGGTCATCAAAGACGGCTTTCCCCTCCTCGACGAAGCCACCACCATTACCTCAAAAGGGAAATGTGTTTGTAAAGTATTGAGAGGATAGCAGTTGGCAGTGAGCAACGAGTAGTGAGCAGTAGCTAGACGTTGTTAGCTGCTCGTTGTTCACTGTTCACTGTTCACTGCATCTTGCTTTTTTTGGCATAAACTTTGCCTGCTGTTTAAGTAAATTATCAATCATTTGTCATGCAAATCTTGCTGGGTATTGGCTCCCGCGTGGAGCATCCCGACTTTGGACCGGGTGTGGTTATAAACCTGAAATCCAACGGCTACACAATTACGTATATACAGCATGGCATTCGGGTGATGCGTTTCGACGCACCCCTGACGGTGGTTGAAGCCGTGGAGCCGGACACCGATTTGGTTAGCTTGTTTGATGTTGAAATGGCCCTGTCGAGGGTGTTACAAAAGTGGGCCGACATTACAGAAATCGTGCCAATGGGCGACAAATGGAAAGGTGGCAAGCTGATCCTGAAACCCGGCCGCACTGATTTAGCCGCTAAAGAAATACCCATCGACACGTTTTTTCATAAGATCGTGATGCTCCGCGACCGGATGAGAACGCTGGAGCAGCGCGTCAATGCGAGCGGCCTCAACGATGAGGAGAAAATAGCTATCCAGCAATATATTACTCGTATGTACGGTAGCCTAACCTCGTTTAACATTTTATTTAAGCAAGCTGAACATCAGTTTTTTGGTGAGAAGACGGGAGCTGAAAGTATGGCATGATTTATGTATTATATTTCATATAATTGATTAGCCAATTGAAAAACAGCATCATAGTGGTTTAGGTTAGGGTTAACAGGAGTATGGGACTCCCCGTGGTCATTGACTGCGGGGAGTTTTTTGTTAACGCCTTTCCCTCCGCTTCCCCCTCGGATGATAATCGATCATGGTCTGTGTCAGAAAGTCGCGGTCGAGGTGGGTGTAGATTTCGGTGGTCGTGGTGGAATTGTGGCAAAACATCTGCTGCACAGCCCGCAGGTCGGCCCCGCCTTCGATCAGGTGGGTGGCAAACGAGTGCCGGAACGTGTGCGGGCTGATGGTTTTGTGAATACCTACTTCGGCCGCCACCCGTTTAATCATGGTGAACACTGAAATACGCGATAACGAACTCCCCCGCTGATTAAGAAATACCCGGTCGAGTGCTTCTTTTTTTATGTCGAGCATTACCCGCACCGAGTCGATATAGAGTTGGGTGTAGTGCATGGCATCTTTGCCAATGGGCACCAGCCGAACTTTGCTTCCTTTGCCCAACACCCGCAAAAAACCCACCTCGAAATAGCAATTCGTGATGCGCAAATCGAGCAGTTCCGATACTCGCAGCCCCGAACTGTACAGCACTTCGAGCATGGCGCGGTCACGCGGTCCGGCGGGCGTAGACAGGTCAATAGATTCAAGCATCGACTCAATTTCGGGGAAACTGAGCGTGTCAGGCAGTTTCCGAACGGTTTTGGGCCCCTCAATCAGTTGGGTAGGGTCATGATCGATCAGGTTTTCGAGCAGCAGGTATTTGTAAAACGATTTCAGCCCCGACAGTATCCGAGCTTGACTCTGCGCCGACAAACCCAATTCGCTCAGGTAAGCCAGAAACCCGAATAAATGCCCTTCTGTGACGGCCTTGGGTGCAATGGCTTCCCCATGCAACAATAAGTACTGCCATAACTTAACGGCATCGTGTTTATACGCTTCCACCGAGTTTTCGGCCAGCGACCGCTCAAGTTTCAGATAACTAATGAAGCTGTTAATATAACTTTGCCACATAATAATTAACCGCAAAGACGCAAAGAGCGCAAAGGAGTAAAATGCTTAGCGCTCTTTGCGCCGGTGCGGTAAGAAATATGAAAAAGATCCTAATCCTGAACGGCCCTAACCTGAACCTATTGGGCAAGCGCGAACCGCACATTTACGGCAGTCGCACCTTTGTCGATTACCTCGAAACAATCGAGGAACAGTTCCCGGAGGTGCAAATTCACTATTTTCAGTCGAATCACGAAGGAGAACTGATTGATAAAATTCACGAACTCGGTTTTACCATCGACGGCATCGTGATCAACGCGGGGGCCTACACCCACACCTCAATCGCCATTGCCGACGCCCTTTCGGCCGTGACAGCCCCCACGGTCGAGGTTCATATTTCCAACGTTCATGCCCGCGAGTCGTTTCGGCACCACAGCTATCTCTCGGCCAAATGCAAAGGCGTCATTGTGGGCCTGGGTCTGATGGGGTATGCGATGGCTGTGCGGTATTTGATTAGCGAGCCATGATTGAGAAAAAAAACTGTAAAAAAAAGTAACTGCGCAAATAGACTGCGTAGTTACAGGCTTGGTTTGCATCGGCTTCAAACCAAAAGCCATTCTTCTATGTCCGATTTTACTTCTCCACAATTCAATCAGCAACAAGCCTCTTGCTTTGAACAGATTACTCGCTCGATTCTTGAGATCAACAGCAATGTACGGACTCATATTCTCAAAGGCTCTGCCGGAACGGGTAAAACATTTTGGTTCTTAAAAAGTTATTGCGGAAGCGCGGGTAAACTCGTACTATTGACCTGTTATAGAAATAGACATCGATCTGCTTTTAAACCTGCCTCATGTTCGGGTGACTGACTTTACCTTTACCGATAAACAGGTATTGGTGAGCCTGCTCGGAGAGACCAAATCCGAAGAATGCCCCCGTTGCCAACAGCCCTGTAGTACCGTTCGCAGCTACACCTCCCGCAAAGTTAGGGACTCGGATATATTGGGCCGTAAGACATTTTTGACCCTTCAGTGTCGCCAATTTGAATGCAGCACCTGCCAACGCTATTTTATCGAAGATGTAGGCTTTATCGAAGGCAATCGGGGACTTACCAAACGGTATGAGGAATACATTTACAACATGAACACCGATAGTACTATTCAGCAAGTCTGTCTCAAACACGACGTGTGTTGGGCGACGGTCAATCGCATCCATGAACACTACGGCCAACGCCAATTGAAGGCGCGTGGGGATGGCTGGCTGTTGGTGAAGGTACCCAGTATAGATGAAATATCGGTTCGAAAAGGGAAGCGCAACTTTGCCTGTGTGTTACGTGATGCCGAGCGCAATGTTGTTTTAGATTTTCTGGAAAGGCGGGATATGGCCACCTTGAAGGCCTATTTCACCCAAAAAGGGATGGCTCTATGCCAGCAGATCAAGGTGGTGGTGTCGGATAGTGGCCGGGCCGCCGTTGCGGATGGCTATGTAAACTTAGCAGGCGAAAAGGGAATATTTCCTAACGCCATCAATGTCATTGATCGGTTTCATTTTGTGCAGCACCTATCGACTGCTTTAGACGGTCAGTGTAAGCTTGTTCGCAAGGAATTTGCCCAAGATGAACGGTTAAAAAACCTGCGTTGGTCTTTGCTTAAATCCCCTGATAGTCTGAATCCGGACGAGCAGTTACAGGCAGCTTTTGCGGTATCGCCCACCCTAGGCTCGATCTATGCCTTGCGCACAAAACTTAAAGCCATTTTTGATACCGATTGCAGCCGAGAAGCGGGCTTTTTAGCCTTGACAGGTTGGGAAGAAGCTGCCTCCAAGTTAGAGTCAAAGCCGTTAGCAAAGTCTTGCCGGGCCGCCGACGCGGTTACGGTCAAAAACTGGAAAGATAAGGTGTGTAATTTTTTCACAGATCGGCTGACCAATGCGGGCATGGAAGGAACCAATAATCACATTCGGAGCATCATTCGCCGGGCCTTTGGCTATGTCGATTTTCAGTCTCTTCGCCTACGGGTTTTAACCGAATGCGGCAATGCCCCGTAATAACTTTCTAAGAAGCAAAAGAACTTAAACAACTCATCATTAGCGAGGAAGAGTCTGAAAATCCAATGTCGTTGATAGAAGAGCTGGAAGAAAGCCTAAAAAAGGTCAAACTCATTCGAGACGGCAAAATGCCAAAGAAACTGATACACGATTTATTCAATTAGCCTTCGCCCAATGGAAACGCCCAAGAGACTACCTCTAGATACTGACTCGATTCTGGTGCATTTTGACCTGCCCCGGTTGCGTTCGGGGGTAATACTTGATGATTGGATGCAGGCCAAAGGAACCTTGACCCAGGCTGAAAGCCAACGGCTAGATAAACTCCATCAAAAAGCCGTGAAATCGGGCGACGGCTAGAACGAGGAAGTACTGAAAATGAAATTTATCAGCATGATATTCGATTTGGCTGATATTGAGGACGACGAAAAAATTATGTCGTTTTATGAGCGGCCGATGACAGCAACCATCGAAGGCGTAAAAATTTCAGTGATTTGTGATTGCTTACTGGCATCTCCGGTGGGTATCGCCACCCCTCGAACTCCTTACTTTTTTCTACAAGAATTTAAAAAACAAAAAGGAGACTCTAATGATCCAGAAGCGCAAATGATGGCTGCGATGCTGGTGGCCCAACACCGAAATGCGGATCAAAAACCGCTCTACGGCGCCTGGTTGGTGGGAAGCATCTGGAACTTTACGGTATTATCAGGCAACGAATACTTCGTCAGTGCGAAATTAGATGCCTCTGACCGGGATGATCTCAATCGTATTGTTTTCATTTTGAGACGCTTGAAAGAACTCATTCTCAATCGCTAAATGATTACTTTTTATCCCGGTCCATCAAAAGTATATCCCGACGTAGCCGATTATGCGGCTGAAGCGGTGCGGTCGGGCGTGGTGAGCCTAAACCACCGGAGTGCGGGGTTTATGGACATTGTCCGCGAAACAGCCCGGTTACTACACGAGAAACTGGCCATTCCAGCCGACTATCACATCGCGCTGGTATCGTCGGCAACAGAGTGTTGGGAAATTGTTGCCCAGTCGCTTACGATTCAAACCACGCTGCACCCCACTACCGGCGCTTTTGGCGAAAAATGGCGGGAATATGCCCACCGTATCCGGCCTTTCAACGCGGGCAATACCGATATTCTGTGCGTGGTACAAAACGAAACGTCCAACGGTACGCAGGTCTCGCACCAACAACTGGCTAAATGGCGGCAGGAAGTACCCCCCAATTGGTTGATCGCCGTGGACGCGGTATCGTCGATGGCGGGGATTGCGCTCGACTGGCAACAGGCCGATGTCTGGTTTGCCTCGGTACAAAAGTGTTTCGGGTTGCCAGCCGGACTGGCCGTACTGATTTATTCGCCGAGAGCACTGGAACGGGCAATAACCATCGGCGAACGGGACCATTACAACAGTCTGCTGTTTATGTATGAGAATTTCAGCAAGTTTCAAACGCCCTACACGCCCAACGGCCTCGGCATTTATTGCCTGATGCGGGTGCTGCAACGGGTGCCGCCTATTGCCGACGTAGACGCCCGCACCCGTGAGCGAGCCGCCAGTTGGTATACTTTTTTTGAGCAGGAAGTGGCCCATTTGCCGTTTCAATTACTCGTCAACGATCCGGTTATGCGCTCCGATACCGTCATTGCCCTGGAAGGTTCCGAAGATGCTATCAAAGCGCTTAAAGCAACCGCCCAACAGGCAGGCATTACCCTCGGCAATGGCTACGGAAAATGGAAAGAAACCACGTTCCGTATCGCCAACTTCCCGGCTATTACTGATGAAGAGATTGAGGCATTGAAGGCGTTTTTCCGCACGGCCAACCTATAATCAGGAAGCTGTTTTAGGTGAGCGCAAGGTGCTGAAACTGATTGGCGAGGGACTGACGACTCCGCAAATTGCCGAGAAACTTTGCCGCTCCGAGAAAACCATTGAAGCGCAACGGAGTAGTCTTAGCCGCCAATTAAATCTGAAAGGCACCAATAGCCTGATCCGTTTTGCGGCAACCCACAACGCCTATTTTTGAAAAAATAGGGGTACACCCTTAGTAATTTAAGGGTGTACCCCTATTTACATTGGTTAATTTACCACTGACCTTTTTCATACGCTAAACGCACTTATCCATGACACCCCACATGCTCCTTCCGCTCTGCCTTGCCCTGCTGTTTTGGGGCTGTCAGCCCAAAGACCCCTTGCCACGCGCCACCCGGTTTGGAGCCAATACGTTTGGTTGCAAGATTAACGGAAAAACGTATATCCCGGATGGAGGGGGAAGTTTTTCCGGCATAAAACCAATTTACGGTGGCTTTTATTGGGTACAGTCAAATCCCGTAAAACGTGGAATCTATATTCAGACTTCAGAACCAAGCGGCCAAGTGTTAAATCTTTTTATCGCAGATTATAGGCCAGGCGTTTATGAACTCAATGAAACAACTCGCCCCCTGACTCAAAACCTTCAAAACTTTGGTTTTTATCAAAATGGTAAAGGGGGTATTGCCTACATCACCTCCACGGATTGTATAGGGTCAGTAAAGATAAATAAAGCCGATACACTATCAGGAATTGTATCAAGCACATTTAGCCTAAGTCCTTGTAGCACCATTCCTGGACCAGGTCAGACTATTGGCATCACGGAGGGTCGCTTTGATATTGGATCACGTTAACTTCTAACCACTTATTTCTATGAACTCATTTTTCAAGCTACTTTTGTGGTTATGGCTCTGCTTTGCCTTTTCGGCAGCATTTGCTCAAGAATCAGCTTATCGGCAAGCTGCAGATCAGGCTTTTACGAATCTGGACAAAACGGGCGTATCCTCCAAAATCCTTTATGACCGGGTTTTTCCAGTAGCGAGTTTAACTGATTATTCGGTCTCAGGTTCTGGCATATCTTCTTCGACCCACTTTCTACAGGCACGTGACGAACTCCGGCAAGCCAGTTACGATCCGGGCACACACCTGATCACCAACGAACTCCGCGCCCTGATCTGGCAGAGTAGTCAGCAGAATATAGTCCCGATTGGGATTATTTCAGCCCGTTTCCAAATGGTGCGCTTCGAAAATTTAAACCTCAATAATGATCGGTATGGTTTAAAAGACAACTTGAAGGTTGCTGTCAATGAGAAAGAAGCACAGAGTCAAAGTCAGGCATTGGCAGCACTACTTTACAGTAATAAGCAAGCGGTGGTAGTATCCGTGTTAGTACCGCAGATACCACAAGGAACCAGTATATTTCAAATTCCCGACTGGGCCGTACTCAGCAATAGGGGCTTGGGCATTACGGATGGCGTAGTAAATTTTGGCGATGGCAATCCAACCCAAACCCTGATTGCCGGCAACAATACGGTGCAGGCAACATACTCGACGGGTGGCGAAAAAACGATTCAATTTACGGTTCGATTTGCTAATGGAACTCAGCATAATACTTCAGCAACCGTGCAGGTTAGCGAAGTAAGTGCGTTAACGAGACAATACCCAATTACTGAAAATGGGTTCACAATAGATTCGCTCCGATTTCTCAGCAGCATTCCGTTTCAGGGTGTTAACTTAACGAATTATCTGCTACTCCGGGACAGGGAGATGTACTCACCTATTACGCCAAAAACCGGAATACTATCAGGAAGCCAGTCATCTTTCTTGATGGATTTGATGCGGGCGATAAGCGAAGTGCAACAGAAATTTATCAAAAAAAACTACAATACGAGCCTTCATTTGGGGGAACGGTTAATTTGGGAGAAGAACTTATCAATGATACTCCCGGCAATAGCTACGATTTACTCGTTCTCAACTTTCCACGGTATAAGTATGAGGAACAATCCAAGCAGATTTGTAAAGAGTTAGATGGTGTTCCGCAGGGGTGCCACACCATTACGATACCATTTATCAGGGATGGCGGGGTCGACTACATTCAGCGTAATGCAGTGGTGCTGGTGGAACTAATCAAACGTGTCAATCAGCAATTACAGGCCAATGGAAGCAATGAGAAAATCATACTGATTGGCCCCAGCATGGGCGGCCTTATCTCCCGCTATGCGTTGAAATACATGGAAGACGACCCGACCTTGGATCACAACTGCAAACTATGGGTATCGTTCGACAGTCCGCACAAGGGGGCAAACATCATGATTGGTGCCCAACAGTTTCTCGACTTTTTCGGCAATACTATGAATGTTGAAGGAGCCAGAACCGCACTGAATGAGCAAATAAACAGCCCGGCAGCTAAACAAATGCTAATTCATCATTACTCGGCTGGTGCGCAGCCCGCTGGAGCTGCCAATTTTCGGCAACCCTTTGTAGATTTGATGAACGTTACGGGTTTCCCACAAGACAATTGTCTTCGGAAAGTTGCTCTGGTCAACGGATCAAAAAATGGAACAAGTCAACCTTAGGAACAGGTTTCAAATAAGACGCACGCTATTTTCGCTACTGTTACGCTGAGATGTGTGGGTTATTTTGAACACGTTCCTTATGGTGTTTGCGCCGAAGCGTTTTATTTACAGGGCCGATTGAGTGCGGCATCAACGGGTATTTGTTTGGGCGTAGGATTCCTTTTAAACGCAATTAATCCTGTTTTGGGCCTTGCTGCCTTTTTAAGCTGTGGCGAGTTACGTAATCGAGCATTAGAAGGTCGAATTTTCACTTCTCCCAACAACTCGGACTACTGTACCACGATGCAAAAAAAGATTACTTTATTTGGTTTGGGCCAAGTAGATCGTTCGGCTTTTGGCAGAGGAAGCAATCAGGCAAGTACCGACTTATTGCTTGGGGGTACGTATGATGTTATCCAGGAAATCCTTGATAAATCGAATGTCAGAAAATGGTATTATTTTACTCAGACAACCAAGAGTTTTGCCAGCATGAGTTTCATTCCCACGGTAAGTTCCTATGCCTTGAATGCTACGACATTATCAGGCAGAAACTGGGGTGGTTCGCTCACATTTATTGATCCCAACAACCCTAAACAGTACACTCCATTCGATGCTATTTCGGCACCTGACAATAACCAACCACACGTTCAGCTAACCCAGACAGGTGTGAATTTTGTGCGGGAACAAATCGTTCTCGCCAATCAGCAACAGTGTGGTACGACACCGCCAACGCCAACGCCTTGTTCATTAGCTGCCAATGCCTGCTACACCATTCAGGTGAAGCTGAACGGGCAGCGCATTCAGGCAATGGCTGATGGCACCATTCAGCAACAGGGAGCCAATAACCAGAATAACCAAATTTGGAAACTCGACTCGGAAGACAATGGTCGGGTGCGCTTTACTACCCAGGATGGCACCAACCGGGTGGTGAAAGTGGACAACGGCACGGCGTATAATGAGTGGCTTTCGCTGGGCAACTATACGGGTGACGACCGCCAAAAGCGGTCTCTGGAATGTAATCCAGCCAATAATGCCTTCTGGCGCATATCGCGTAATGGCATTACCTGGGATGTAAAAGACTTTGGCAACAGCCCCCAACTCCAACTGTGGGGCAGCACCTCCGAGAGTTTCTTCGATTATCGTTCGTTTCAGTTTACGGGGGTAACCTGCCCCACCGGAACACCACCGCCCCCACCACCGCCAACGGGAGGAGCCTTTGCAGTGCAGAATCCCCAATACAATTGCCAGACAGGGCAGTTGGTGATGCAGACATCGGGCGGAGATGGCAGCACAGTAGACTACCAGATTTCGGGGTTGCGCGGCTGGGGAACCGATCCCAATTTCACCGTTCCGTCCTGGCAAGTGCAGGGCACGGCTTTTACGCTACAGGCCCGGCAGTCGGGTAATATACAAACGCTCTCCTTTACCTCGTCGTGCAACGTAGGCAGCACACCTCCTACTACTACGCCACCGCCAACGGGAGGAGCCTTAGCCATCACCGATCCTGCCTTCTCCTGTGCTTCGGGTGATTTAACCATCAACACAAGCGGGGGCAATGGCTCGGCCATCGAATATCAGATTTCGGGTATTCGGGGTTGGGGTAGTGGGGCCACCATGAACATTCCGTCGTGGCAGCGCAATGGGGTTGCGTTTACCTTGCAGGCCCGGCAGTCGGGTACGGAAGCCCCTTCGCGCCCGTTCACGGCGAGTTGCGGGGGTGGCCGGTTAGCCAGCGTAATCGAGGAAACGGTTCGATTGTCGGTCTCGCCAAATCCGTCGCGAGGGCTGGTTCGGGTGCGGTATTGGCTGGCAGCGCGGCAAGCTGGTCAGTTGCGGGTGGTGAGCGTGACCGGGGCCATATTGTCGGAGCAGACTGTTGTTGGCACGGGGCAAACCGAGGAAACAACGCTGAGTTTAGACGCGCATCCGGCGGGACTGTATCTGATTAACCTCAGCAGTGGCACTGTTCACGAAACGGCAAAGGTGCTGTTGCAGCGGTAATGAGTGGAGTGATTGAGTGAAACGGGTAGGTTCTCAACGACCTGCCCGTTTTTCGTTTCCTCCATTCTCGACCTTTTTTCGTATATTTACAGGGTAGAAATCAACGTAAACGAGACCCAAATCGGGAATGATTGCATACTTAGACGGAACGCTGGCTTACAAAGAGCCAACCTACGCCATTATTGACATCAAAGGCGTGGGCTACGCGGTTCACATATCCCTGGCTACTTATACGACACTGCCGGCCGGGGGCGACAAACTGAAACTGTTTATTCACCACATTTTTCGCGAGGATGCTCAACTACTGTTCGGGTTTGCCAATGCCGATGAGCGAACCCTGTTTCAGGACCTGATCAGCGTGTCGGGGGTTGGACCAAACACGGCCCTGATGGCACTTTCGGCCCTTACTCCCTCGGAACTTCGGATGGCTATTTTGTCGGAAAACGTTCGGGTAGTGCAGGGAATAAAAGGCGTAGGTGCCAAAACCGCTCAACGTATTATTCTGGAACTGAAAGACAAAATGAAAAAGGCGGGCGTCATCCCCGATGGCCCTACTTACCGACAGGCAGCAGGGGTGAATCCCGTTCGCGAAGAAGCACTGGCCGCCCTAGTTGCCCTTGGCCTTCAGCGTCCGCTGGCCGAGAAAAACGTCGATTCTATCCTGAACAGCCCCGATGGAGGAGACCTGAGCGTTGAAGACGTGATCAGGAGAGCCCTGAGGTAACAGCAAACAACGAGCAGTGAACAACGATCAATATTCTCAAACGTAATCACGATTCGTTGTTCATTGATAATTGAGCACTGAAGATACGATTGGCACGATGTTAGCCGTTTCATTTTCATGTACAGACCAGCAGAACCAGTAACGTGACCTGTCCAACCACCAATTTGACGCATTTACAATGGTGAACCCTTACTCTGTTCACAATTTTCTTTTCCTGCCCTTACTTACGTTTCGTCGCCGGGTGCGCCAGAAAGCCGTGATTCGGGTATGTACAGTTACTATACTGGGATTTACCGCTATTGGGGCGCTGGGTGTTCCGGCGTGGGCTCAAAACGGCCGTCGGGGAACCGTGCCCCGGCGCACCGCAACCGGATCGCCGGACCGCCCCGCCCGCACCAATACAGAAGTGCAACAGGCCGACTCGACCCGGCGGGCCAATGCCCGGCAGACTATTCAGGATCGGGCCGACAGTATCAGAGCGGCTCGTTCGACGGGCCGACGGCCTACTATTAACTGGCCGGATCGGTACGCAACCCGCTTTTCGGAACGCACATCGCGCTCACCGTTTATTCTCCGAGACCCCAAAGCAGTAGGTACTGATGTTCGCCTGGACAATCAGAAAAATCTGTCTGTATACGAGCGGGTAGGTAGTGAAGGTACAGCGCCGAGCGTACCTCAATCAGCTACTGGCACACCCGCAGCTGCCTCATTCTCGCCCACTTACCCCACCCCCGGCTTGCCCTTCCGACCGGGCGAAGCTATTCCATTCGACAGCTACAACCGCTTACAGAATGAGCGGGCTCAGCAGTCGCTTTGGCGGGATTATAGTGCTCAGCGCGACGGACAAAGTGCCGTGAAAGGTCGTGGCCTGTTCCCTAAACTCGAACTGCCACCCGCGGTGGATCGGTTGTTTGGCGGCACCGCTGTCGATTTCAAGCCCAACGGTTTCGTAATGCTCGATTTTGGGTATCTGCACCAGTTCATCGACAATCCGCAGATTCCGGTGCAACAAAGACGGCAGGGCAACTTCATTTTCAACGAGCAAATCAATATCAACTTCAACGGTAAGATTGGCGAACGCTTGGGAATGCTGGCCAACTTTGATACCAAAGCCAGTTTTAACTTTGAGAATGCCCTCAAACTGAATTACAAACCAGAAGGTCTGGTGCCCAATCTGCCCGGTGGTCTTCCGAGTCTGCCCAATGCCCCGAATCTAAGCCGGGGTCTGGGGGCACCCTCGGTGCCCGATTTTACCCCCAAGAACGAAAACATCCTTCAGGGTCTCGAACTCGGTAACATTAGCTGGCCTATCAACAGCCAGTTGATTCCGGGTGTACAAAACCTGTTTGGGGTAAAAACCCAGCTGCGCTTCGGTCGACTAAACGCCACGATTGTGGGGTCGCAGCAACGCTCCAAAAAACAGGAAATCACGATTCGGGCGGGTCAGGTTGGCCGCCCGTTTGAACTCCGCGCCGATCAGTACGACGAAAACCGGCACTTTTTCCTTTCGCAGTTTTTCCGGGACAATTACGAGCGCGGCCTTAAGTCGCTGCCCATGATTACCACCGGCGTTACTATCACGCGGGTAGAGGTGTACGTAACCAACCGGACCAACACTACAGAGTCGCTCCGCAACATTGCAGGTTTCTCGGATTTGGGTGAAAACCGGCGACTCAACAGCCCCAACAACCCCAATGTGCAAATTGTAGCGGGTGCTCTCACAGCCGCCAATCAGTCGAATACCTTGTTTGCCCGACTCCGCGCCACGCCCGATATTCGGCAGGTGGACCGGACCAATTTTGCCCTTGATGCCTTTGGTTTCCAGAAAGGAGTGGATTATGATCTGTTGCGCGGTGCCAAACGCCTAACCGACCGGGAATACAAGGTTCACCCGGAGTTAGGCTATATCTCGCTGTTGACGCCCTTGCGCAATGACGAAGTACTGGCCGTTTCCTACGAATACACCTATCAGGGCCGCGCCTATAAAGTGGGTGAGCTTACCGAAGACTACCAGAATCTGAAAGACGATCAGGTGCTGGTGCTGAAGATGATCAAGTCGGCCACGATTCGCAACAACCTCCAGTTGCCGATGTGGGACCTGATGATGAAAAACATCTATACCCTTAGTAATCAGCAGATCAACCGGCAGGGATTCCAGTTGCGGATTGTGTACAAAGATGACCAGACCGGTATCGACAACCCGAACTTACAGGAAGGGATCAATCTGCGCGACAAGCCACTGGTACAGATTTTTGGCATGGACCAGCTGAACCAGCAATTGGACAGACAGCCCGACGGCAACTTCGACTTTGTCGAAAATGTAACAGTCGACCCGCGCTATGGGCGGATTATTTTCCCGATTCTGGAACCGTTCGGCTCGTATTTGTCACGGCAATTCGATGCCTCGGAAGAAGATTTGCGAGCCAAGTATGTGTTTGACGAACTGTACCGCAAGACCCTCGCCGATGCGCAGCAATTACCCGACCGCAACAAGTTTTTCCTCCGGGGCAATGTACAGTCGGCAAGCGGGCCCGCCGTTCAACTGCCTTATGGCGTGAAAGAAGAATCGGTGCAGGTGACGGCGGGTGGAGTGCCGCTAACTCCGGGTGGCGACTATATTTTTGAGTCCTCAACGGGTCAGCTACGCATTGTGAACGAGGGTGTGGTGGCATCGGGTCGCGAAATTCGGATTGCCTACGAACTCCCCGACTTATTCCAGAACCAGATTCGCCGGTTGATCGGTACGCGCCTGGATTATGCCCTCAGCCCCGACATGAGCATCGGTATGACGGCCATGAACATGCGCGAAACACCAGCGGGTTTTCTAACCCGTGTGGCCATTGGCAACGAGCCGGTGAACAACACCATTCTGGGTTTCAACTTCAACCTTCGGCGCGACTCACCGGGTTTGACGCGTATTCTGGACCGGTTACCGTTTGTGCAAACCAAAGAAATGTCCACCATTGCGTTTCAGGGCGAGGTAGCGCAGCTAATTCCGGGAGTGGCTCCCCGCGTAAACGACAACTCGTTTATCGACGATTTTGAGGCTGCCCGGACCATTTATGACTTGACTCGCCAACCTACCCGCTGGCGTTTGGGTGCTACGCCCCTGCAATTCCCGCAGGGTACGCTGGCTAATCCATTGGAATACGCCTACAACCGGGCCAAAATCTCGGTGTATTCCGTCGACCAGACCATTTACAACGATAACCTCGGCAACAATATCCCGCTGAATCTCACCAACGAGGAAAAGTTAAATTATTACGAGACGTTCTTTCTGCCCACCAACCTATTCCCCGGTCGGTCAACGCCTGTGGTTGTGTTGCCCACCAACGTACTCGACGTGGCTTATTTCCCCGCCGAACGGGGTATGTACAACTATAACCCTGACCTGAACACCGACGGTTCGCTGAAGAATCCGCGCCAGAATTTCGGGGCAGTAACCAGGGCCGTAGGCTCTGATATTGACTTCGATAACGCCAACGTCGAAACGATGACCTTCTGGATGATGGACCCCTTTTTGCCGGGGCCAAGA
>Ga0105049_10003624_pt1 | contig 18205 bp, 20 predicted proteins | sample MAT06_FD_78087 | JGI IMG/M metagenome (GOLD analysis project Ga0105049, IMG submission 78087) | Freshwater microbial communities from Lake Fryxell liftoff mats and glacier meltwater in Antarctica - MAT-06 | ecosystem: Environmental > Aquatic > Freshwater > Ice > Liftoff microbial mat | place...
CACCAGGTCGCCGTCACGGAGCCGCCACGCCTCGTCGTCACCGTTCGGGCCGGTCGCGTTCTGACCCGGACGGGTCCGATCGATCCGGCCCTGGGTGGCGAGCCACGCGCGCACGTTCTTCGCGGGCAGCCCCTCGCCGGCCAGTACCTCGGCGGCGTTCTGGTAGGGCGCGAGCCCGAACACGCGCCGTGGTGCCCCGTCTTCCGGGTCGTCCGGGTCGGCCGGAGTGGTCCAGGTGTCGGCGATCGCGCCGACGACGAACGACTTCCCGGTACCGGCCGCTGCGATGAGCACCTCGACCTGGGCGCCGGAGGTCAGCACGCCGCGCAGGGCGGCTTCCTGGTCGGGGCCCAGCCGGATCCCGGACTCGGCGAACCGCGCGCACACGGCGTCGACCTGGTCGGCGGCGAACCGGTGCGCGCCGCGCTCGACGGCGGCGGCGATCAGCACGCGCTCCGCGGCGAGCTGGCCGGGGGTCGCGTAGCGGGTCGAGCCGTGCCGCGCGTACACCGACTCGCCGTTGGCAAGCCGGATACCTGGCTGCCTGCGGCAAGTCCAGCTGCGATCGCCGACTCAGCGAGTCGTAGCCCTGCCTCACGCGTTGCAGTGGCTGTTGAGACGGTCAGTACCTCAGTCACCGGACGAGCGGACGAGCCGAGCCAGCTCACCAGGTCTACGCGTCCGAGTATTTCGAATCTTGATCAAGGCGCCGCCCTGCGGGCGGCGCGCGGCGCTGTGTCCGATGCAGCCGCAAGCGCTCGCGCGGCGCGTGCGGCCTCCGGCCGGTCCCGCGCGGCGCGCGGCCGCACAACTACTTGCCGCTACCCTTCCAGATAGGCGGGACCCGAAAGATGGTTGAGATCGATCTCGACACTGCGTAGCGCGCGAGAGTACCTTAAATCGTCTTCGTTGACGATCTCCACGTCAAGTGATCGCACCGCGTTCTTGGTAGATTCGGGCGCATCGTCAGGTGGACGACATAGGCGTCGGAGCGCTTCGGCTACCCGTTCCCAAAAGATGACTAGCTCAAGCGGAGTTGCACCCTCCCCTGGCCTGTCCCCTGCCACCTGCGGAACCTTTTCTTCCGGCAACGATTCGAGGTCTGGCAACTCTGTGTTCTCATCTAGCGTGGGGATTACGCCTACGGCAACTATTACGATTAGTGTCAGGTCGTATGGCGGGTCTGTGCCCCAGCCATCAGTTGCTTCGAGGCGCAACTCTGCAATGTCGCCAGCGAGGCGTCCGACCGGGCTAGATTTGGGCGCCTTACTCTGCATTAGTTCTTGCAATGGTCGCAGCCACGGTGTGACATCGTCCGGGAATGCGAACCGATCGAACCTCCTCCCAATCGCGCGTGAGAAGTCGATCTCTCCCCGCCAATCGTCGCCAGCTAGGCCCGGCTGACTCTCGCATCCGATAAGGAACGATTTATGTACCGTCGAAATCAGGCTGAGGTCCGCGAAGTATTCGGCTCCAAGCGCCGGCAGCGCCGCGTATCGGGGTCGCCGACCCTTGCGCGCCTCATTGGCCATAGTCTGGTTTAGCGTCACGACGGGTGCAACCTGCGCCTCTGCCGTTTCCTTACGAACGAGATCGCAGGTTTGAGAAACGGCAACTACGCCGAGCGGGCACTTCGCCTCACCTGCTTCATTCCACGATACTGCTACGGAATGGATTTGAAAAACGTAGCCCTGTCGAAGAGATTCGACTTTACTCCCAAGGGGGAACTCCGCTGGTGCGGTCGACGTATGTCGGGGTGGCCTCAGACCTGTCGCGACTTCCTGACCAGATGCGCGAAAGACGACTCGTGAAGTACCTGAGCATTCGCCCTATCCATCCGCAGTCGGTCGTAGGTACTGGGTCCAACAGTGCTCGGCCTGAGAAGAGCAGTTCGACGCTCGGCGGCAGTGCTCCCTGGAAGATCGCGCACAATGGCGACCAGGTTCGCAAGCAGCTCTGCATGGCGGGCGTTAGTCGACTTCCCGGCCGCCCAAAGGTGCACTGCGCGCCGGCTCACCCCAAAGACTTTAGCCAGTTGCTCCCAGGTGAGGCCCGAGTGGCCATGGACGAACTTCACAGCTTCAGCAGTCGAGCGATACTGGCCGTGCGTCTTGCTACCCCTTGAACGATCACCCTCATGACTCTGTAAGCCGGAGGTCGTCCAGCCCGACACCCGCTGTACCGGTTCGGCTGCTACGGCGGCAGTCGTGCCGAGCCCAGCAATCTGAAAGATGAGGATGCTGGCCACCACGGAATTTTGTGACTGTGCGCGAGCCTGACTCAGGAAATCGCTGGATGCGGTCTGTTGGCCGTTACTGGTTTGATCCTGCAGTATTGATGTCATTTTGCGCCGAAGCTTCGCAGGAAGTCTTCTGTTACTAGCCAGCGGAACATTCCGTAAGCTCTTTTAGAAAGAGTGTCTGCCTCTGCAGCCAGCGCATCGGCTTCCATTGTTACCGACGCCGCGGTCGCGCAGTCGATGTCAAGGAACCAAGAAGCATGGTCCAGTGGTGCAAGTGTTGGATCAAATAGGCCCTGAGGTGGAAGAATTCCCCACCTGCCCTGCACGTTGTGATCCTCAATCGAGAAGGACGCGTCATTTATAACGTGTCGAATCGCCGCACCGTCTGGAGGGATACTCAAGCCTCCTCTGGCGTCCGGCCGGAAAAATTGCGCGAGCTCATCAACGGTGAAGGAACCAACGCCAATCTGATTGGTGTAGCGAACGCCCAACCGCATGACCACCGACCGGCCAACGCTGGAAAGAAACGCATCGCACACGTCGCGGAACCTGGATACGAAGTCGATACGGCTCTGGTAATTCGCTGTCTCGATAGCTAGTGACCCTACAGAGATGGTCACGGTCCAATCGTGGTCAATCGAGCGTAGGCGCCAAGTAGGGTTGCTTGAATCAGTCTTGGATACTCCACCAGGGCCGATAGTGATCTCAGTCTCGTGCCCCTCCTCTAGGAGGGGATACCTGTCAAGCATCAATTCAACAAATGGGTTGATGAAGTTCGGCTTCTTGAAGATTGCCATGTTCTCATACCGAACCTGCGCAAGAACCCGCACAAGTGGAGCCTGCACCAAGGGAATCTCTTCGATTGGCAGCCCACTGAACGGTCCGGAAGTCTGCGTGGTGGAGATCACACTTCACATCATACTTCACACTGGGGCCGCTGCTTCGCCCGAAGGGGTGAGGCTTGCGTAACATTCTCCTGGTCGCGCTGCTGCTTGCCGGTCATGTTGACCCTACAAGGCGCCCTCGCCGGGCGGGCAGGTCTCCGGGATGGCCGGGGTGGCATCCCGCCGACCTCCCGGAGGGCCACCGCACGGCGGGCCGGCGGCGGAGCTTGGCCAAGTACCATCCAGTTGGCCGCCGCCGGCCCGCCGTGCGGTAGGGCGTTGCCAGGTCGACGGGATGCCAGGCGAGCCCCGGCGTGCGCTGGTCAGCGCCTCAGCCCATGGGCCGTTCACGGGCCTTTGAAGGCGGTCACCGGCGGTCAACGACGGCACCTCTGGACAGTCGGACGGTGCAGCTCAGACCCCCTGCCGCGCCCTGGCACGCTGGTTCCCAAGCTGTTGTCATGGCGCTCACCAACTGGCGACCCGGCGTACTCAGGTGGCAGGGCGAGGACCGGCGCTGGCGTAGTAGCGCTGCCGGGCTGCCCTGACAAGGTGGAGGGTGGGCCCCGAGGCATGGTCGACGTTCAGCGGCGGCCGCAGGACGTGAATGATCGACTCTTCGACGACGCGCGGGGTGGGATGCTCACACCACGACACGTGCAGGTGCTGGACCATCCAATCCGTCAGTCGGAGTTCGTCGTCGTTGACCAAGACGACGCGGTCCGTCCACCGGGTGCGGCACTTCTCGTCGTCCGGCGAGGGTCCGGCGAGGGTCCGGCGCAGGGTCGAGCTACCGGTCCGGCCGAGGTGGTTGGACACGAGCCGGCTACGGAGAGCTTGGTCGCGATGCCGACGTGGTTGCGCATGTAGCCGCGGTAGTTGGCCAGAGTGTTAGGGGCGCCGTCGAACTGGTCGAGGTAGCGCGTCAGGAGTTGGTCGACCGTCGCGGACGTCCGTTGATTGCGCTTCTCCGCGATCTCGTGCAAGAACCGGGCGCGGACCTTCTCGGCCTCACGCTGCGCCTTCGGGCCGGGCGGCACCGTCTCGATCAGGGTGTGCCGCTTCTTCGTCACCGGGTCGATGCCGGCGTACACGCGCACCCGCAGGGCGCCACTCGCCAGCGTCTCGATGCTGCCCTTCGCGCGGGCCTTGCCGACCCCTGGACGCCCCGCCATGTCGCGACAGTAGCGCGGTTCGTGCCACATGTGGTGCTACGCGAGAGCCGTGGGGGACCTCGCGAGCTACATCGGTCCTGGTCAGACGTGGAGCCGGGGGTCGGGATCGAACCGACGACCTACCGCTTACAAGGCGATTGCTCTACCACTGAGCTACACCGGCGTGAAACTGCACCTTCTACCTGCGGAACTATCCACAGGACCGACGACCGTCGCTTGCACAACGCTAGCAGAGCAACCTACGTTCGCCGCCATGTACACGTTCCAGGAGGCGGTCGCATGGTGGCACGAGTCCCTGGAGGCTGCTGCATCCACCCGGACGCGCAAGCTGTACCGGGACGCATCCGACGGGCTGCTCGCCTGGTTGGAGTCGGTTGGTCACTTGCCGGCCGACTACCCCGACCGCCGCGTGCTCGACCGGTACTTCACCGCGTTCCGTTCGCGGCCCAACCGGCGGACCGGGAAGCCGCTGAGCGGGTCGTACGTCCAGCAGCACTGGCGTTCGCTGCAGCAGCTGTACAAGTTCCTGGAGGCTGAGGAGCTCGTCGACCGCAACCCGTTCACCGCAGGGATGGCCAAGCCGTCGATCCCCGAGTCGCCGGTACCGATCTTCACCGACGACGACCTGCGTGGGTTCATGACGGTCACAGAGGGTAAGGATGCCCGGCAGCGGCGCGACCGGGCCATCATCCGCGTCCTGCTCGACACCGGCGTCCGTGTCGGCGAGCTGTGCGGGCTACAGCTTGACGACGTCGACTTCAGCCAGCGGCTCGTCCTCGTCGCGGGCAAGGGTTCCCACTCGCGGACGGTTCCGTTCAACGCGAAGTCCGGCACGGAGCTGCGCCGCTGGCTGATGGTACGGCCGAGGATCCTGTCCACGGCCCTCTTCACCGATCTGCGCGGGCGTGGCAACGGATTGACCACGTCCGGCGTACGCCAGATCCTGAGCTTCCGTGCCGAGCAGGCCGGCATCAGCAACCCGCATCCCCACCGGTTTCGCCATACCGCCGCCCATCTGTGGATGGCGAACGGCGGCCCCGAGATCGACCTGGAGCGGATCATGGGGTGGAGGTCCAGCCAGATGGTCAAGCGCTACGGAGCGTCAGCTGGCGCCGAGCGAGCCCAAGCGACAGCCCGTCGTCTCGCCATCGCCGATCGCTACTGATCGGTCCCGCAGCTCAAGAGCTACGGTTCCGTCGGGCGCGCGCCGACCTCAGGGCGAGCCGCGTGTAGTACGCAGACTTCAGGTTCTTCACGCGCTTCGCCCGCTCGGCCGAGGTCAGCGTCCCGTCCGGATCGGCTTGTTGCTCGAACTGCGCCTCCCACGCAGATCGGGCAGGCGCCGTCGCCTCGGATCGGTTGGACGTGCGGCCCCATCTCGAATGAGCGGCGATGCGCGCTGTCATTGTGCGATCGGAGGTCGCCGCCCCGGCCTCACCGTGCCGGCGAGTGCGCCCTCCGCGGTCCGGTGGCGGAAGGTGATCTGGGTTCGTCTGTCGTGCCACGCGGTCGACGGTGCGCGAGCGGATGTCCGGCGGCGTGGCGGCGCGTGGTGCGGTCGACGACCGCACGGTGGACATCGAGGGCCACGCGACGGCCAGCGCGTGCCCGGACGGTGGTCACCAGATCGAGCGCGTTGAAGGCTTCACTCCAAGTCCGTCGTCAATCTCGCCGACGGCTCGCTCCGGCGTGCCGATCCCACGCCTGCCGACCGGATCGCCGTGATGGTGCGGAGCAGACCGACGGGCGACGCGCGCTGGAAGCCGCTACTTCGTGGCCCCGGCGTCTCACTCAACGTCGTCACCGATTCGATGGCGGAGTCCATGTTGGTGGTGGTTCGTACGGCGACCGAGCCGGTGCGGACGGTGGTGTGGTGCTTCGATACAGCATCGCTGGTGGTGCCGAATGAGGTGGTCGCCGGCCGGTTCGGGCTGATCGTCGCGCTCAACAAGCACGCCGCCGTCGATGCGTGGCGGCACCTGCCTGCCGGTGCCCGCTCGTGACCTTGCCGCGCCGATCCGCGCGCCCGGGTACGACAGCTGTCCTCAACCGTCCGTGACGGGTACCGGTACTCGGTCGTGGCGAAGGGGGTGCCGCCGCGCCGGTCGAGGGCCTGCGCTTCGACGCGATGTCGGACTACCTGGGCGGTGTGGTCGTCCGCACCGAGGACGAACTCATGCCCGACCTCGAGGGCAGCCGTGGCCTCAAGCTCGCCACCTACATCGGATCCTGGTTCGACCTCGCAGAACTCGCCGACCACCTCATCGGCCTGCGCGAACGCCGCGAGTACCGCGACGACTGGGACTTGGTGGACGACGTCGTCCCCGTCACCCCGCGCGCAGAGGCCGACCGGGTCATGGCGGAACTGGGAAGCCTCATCGTGACGGACCCGGACGCCGTGGTCGACATTGCGCTGCCGGAATTCGAGGACGGTGAGGTCCCGTCGGCCGAGTTGTCCTTCCGGATCGGGCAGGAGTCCGTGTGGCACCGGCCGGTCGAGTGGACGCACGTACGGTCTCGGCTGTTGCAGTTTCTTATCAATTGTCCCTACGCTTGGGGGTGAAGGTCGATCGACGTCGTTGAGCAGTGTCACGATCACGCGCCGGGTGATCAGCAGGCCGCCCTCACCGGCCAGCTGCAGCCCACCCGCGCGGGCCCGCCCAGCCAACTGCTCGTCCACAGCATCCAGCCCCGCGCTCGCAGGCATGGTGGTCTCACCACCAGCGACCTCGTCGAGGTCCACGAGCTGCTCTGGCATCACGTCGGTCATCAGGTGCTCTCCTTGAGGCTTATTCACAACCCAGCTGTCGATCATCGCGCAGGCCCTCTGAGCTGCGACGATGCGGTGGCAGATGGTAGTTGTGAATAAGCCTCCTTGATCGGAGTTACACCGTTGTTTTTACAGTCCCGTCGCGGCCGGCGGTGGCTCGAATGGTCCGGGGCCAGGTCCAGGCGGCGCGCAGGATGAAGGCCAGGAGCAGCACCTCGAGTCCGATGGAGAGGCCGTAGAAGTAGGAGTAGGTCCAGGACTCCTCGCCGGCCACGTTGTACATCGAGACGGGGATGTAGAGCGTTGCCACGACGAGGTTGGTGGCGCGGTTGACACGAGCGGGCAGTGTCGTGGAGAGCAGGATCATGAGGATCGGGATGGCCATGAGCGTGAGCGCAAGGGCGACGAAGGTTGGGCCGGTGTCGAACTCATGGACGACGCCGGCCAGGATCTCGTCGATGAAGCCGGGCTTGTACAGGGCGAGGTAGTCGACGTAGATGTAGAGGAACATGAAGCTGGTCCAGGCCGCTGCGAGCTTCGCTTGAACCGGGAGCTGCGCTTCCTGGAATGCGCCGGCGGTTGTGCTGCTTCTGGTCATCACTTCTCCTGTGTGCTGGCGAGCTGGCCAGGTTGGCTCAGTCGATGTCTTCACCATGACAAGCGTTGACAGGCGCCACATCCGCCTGCGGGATCCAGCTGTCCTGGCCGCAGGGACGGGACATCCGCAGTACTTTCGGCTGATCCGCCCGAGCGGCGGCCCCCCTACGTTGTGCGGAGGGGGAAGCATGCTTGCTGGGATCTGGGCCGAGCCGCGCCCCGCGTGCCCGCCGGTGCGGGTCTGGCGAGACTGGGCTGTCGTGGCGGTTCTCGTCTCGAGCTCGTTCGTCGAGATGCTGCTGCGCGAGGACAAGGCATGGGCGCCCTTGGTCGTCAGCGTCAGCCTCGTCGTGGCAGCGTGCCTGCTGTGGCGGCGCACGAGCCCGCTGGCCGCGGTCGCCGTCGCCTTCGGAGCCCTCCTTGCCTTCGACATCGCGAGGATCGTGGCCGTCGATGCCACCGGCCTGCAGAGCATCGCCGGGGTGCTCGTGCTGCCCTACGCCCTCCTGCGCTGGGGGGCAGGTCGCGAGGCTGCCCTCGGACTCGGCATCATCCTCATCTGGCTGCCCGTCACCCTCGTAGTGGACCCGACCTCACCTGCGGAGAGGGTCGCCGGTTACGGCTTCTTCCTGTTCTCGGCCGCGCTGGGCGCGGCAGTCCGCTACCGCACCAGCAGCCACGACCGCGAGATCGAGCAGGTGCGGTTGCGCCAGCGCAACGAGCTGGCCCGCGAGCTGCATGACACGGTCGGACATCGCGTCTCAGCGATCGCCGTCCAGGCACAGGCAGGTCGCGCGCTGTCGGCTGCAGATCCTGAGCGCGCGCTGGCCACCCTGGTCACCATCGAGGAAGAGGCGTCCCGGACGCTCAAGGAGATGCGGGCGCTGGTGGGTGTGCTGCGCGACGGAACGGACGCCGATCTCGCCCCCCGCCGGGGCGTGGCGGACATCGAGCGGCTCGCTCGCCCCGGAGGCGAGGTGCTGGGCGTCCGCGTCCAGGTCTCCGGTGACGTCGAGGCCGTCGACCCAGCAGTCAGCACCGCCCTCTACATGATCGCCGCCGAGGCGGTCACCAACGCGACCCGCCACGCATTAGGCGCCACCCACGTCACCGTCGACGTCACCGCATCCCGCCGTCAGGTGCGCCTGCGAGTCCGCGATGACGGCGAGGCAAGTACGGCCAGCCCTACGCCCGCCGGCTACGGGCTGCGCGGCATGGCCGAGCGGGCGAGCCTGCTCGGCGGCACCCTGCGGGCGGGACCTGACCCGGACAGCGGCTGGAGCGTCGACGCCTCGCTGCCTCTGACGGTTCGCGCGTCATGACCATCCGCGTGCTCGTCGCCGACGACCAGGACATCGTCAGGGCAGGGCTGTGCATGATCCTCAACGCCCAACCGGGCATCACCGTCGTCGGCGAGGCCGCCGACGGCCGTCGGGCAATCTCGATGGCCCGTTCGCTGCGCCCCGATGTGTGCCTGCTGGACATCCGCATGCCCGAGGTCGACGGGATCGAAGCCACCCGGCAGCTCGCCGGAGCCGACATCGCCGATCCTCTGGCCGTCGTCGTCATCACCACCTTCAACCTCGACGAGTACGTCTACGGCGCGCTGAAGGCAGGGGCCCGCGGGTTCCTGCTCAAGGACGCCGGTGCCGAGCTGCTCACCCAGGCCGTGCATGCCGCCGCCCGCGGCGACGCCCTGATCGCACCGAACATCACCGCGAGGCTCCTGTCCTCCTTCGCCAACAGCCGCTCACGCTCGGTGCCACCCGAGCCCGTCGAACCGCTGACCTCGCGGGAGGAACAGGTCCTGCTCGCTGCCGCTCGTGGGCGGACCAACAGCGAGATCGGCGATGAGCTGTCCATCAGCCTCAGCACCGTCAAGACACACATCGCCGCACTGATGCGCAAGCTCAATGCCCGCAACCGCGTCGAGATCGTCATGTGGGCCTACGAGACGCGCCGCGTCGACACCTGATCCGCTCGCAAGCACTGACCAAGGTTCCGGCCACCCATGAACCCGGCGGCCATCTCACCCTGATCATCGCCGGCGATCGCTGCGGTGGCGCATCTGGACGTCGCCGGAGTCGTGTCCGGGACCTCGCCGTGGGCGGGAATGACACCCGCCCCTGAGTGCTCGTCGCCGCGTCCAGCCTGCGGTGGATCATGGACCACGTCGTGAGGAGTTCGAGCAGCTCGTCGTCGGTGACCGCCCGCGCGATCCGCGGATCGTGGGCGACGGGGTTGCGGAACATCCCGGACAGGCCCTTGATCAGGTTGGCCAGGCCGGTCTGCTCGTCCCGCTCGGTCTGGGTGGAGAGATTGTTGATCGCCAGTAGGGGCGTGCCGGTCTTGGCGAGTGAGAGCGCGGCGTCGACGAGGGCCGCCCCGTCGCCGGTGAGGCCGGTGCGGTCACGCAGCTTGTCGAACACGCTCTTGGATGCCTCCAGCTGAGCGTGGAAGGCGTTCCTGGTGAGGATCTCGTCTCGGCAGTAGCGCAGGACGTCGGGGTGAGTTCCCCGCCGACGCAGCTCGGCTCGCAGGCTGTTGGCGTGCTCGGCGGCCGCGGAGAGAGTCTCGGCCCGCGGGCCGCTGCCCAGCCGGCCGTCGTCGAGGACCCGGACTCCTGCGAAGACGAGAACCTCGTTCAGCGCGTCCTGTCGCAGGGTCCGCAGGCCGGGGTCCTCGATGTACCGGACCGGTCGCATGGCCTCGCGGATGAACCGGATGACGAAGTTCGAGGCGTTGTCGGCGGCCTGCTTGGAGTTCAGGGCATGGCCCAGCCGGACTCGCTTGGTGATGCCCGAGCCCGGGTCGGGGATCCGGAGCTCGGCGAGGAGGCGCCCGATCTCGGTACCCGTCAGGCCGGTGTCGGTGGCGCCGAGGACGTCGGCGACGCCCTGGACGACGGAGGGCTCCCAGACCGGGTAGCGGGTGGGCATGGTCATCCCAGGTGTGCGGCCAGCGCGTAGCTGGCGTGGCGGTCGAGGCGGCCGCGGGCTCGGTCGTAGCGCCGTGTCGAGCGGGGGTCGCGGTGGCCGGCGAAGTCCTGCACCTCGTGCAGCGGGACGCCCGGGGTGATCGCGGCGTGGCGTAGCGCGTGCGGGGTGATCCGGGCGGCGCCCGGGACGCCGGCGCGGGCGGCGAGGGCGGTCAGGGCGCGAGCGGCGTTGCCCGGGCGCCAGCGGGCTCCGGTGCGGGTGATGAACAGCGGGCCGGCCAGCGAATCCTGGCCGGGCGGCGGGCCCTCGTCGTAGCCGGGGGTGAGGTCGGCGCGGTGGGCGAGGTAGGTGTCGACGGCGTCGGCGACCAGGGGTGGCAGGGCGGCGCGGGCGGTGCGGCCGCCCTTGCGGCGCAGGTCGACGACCCGGTGGCCGCGGTCGACGCCCTGGACGTCGTCGACGTCGAGTCCCAGGGCCTCGCTGATGCGCAGGCCGTCGACGAGCAGCAGCGCGACGAGCGCGAGCATCCGCGCGGAGTGCTCGGCGGCCGCGGTGAACAGCGCGGGCCTGCTCGGCAGACAGGCCCAGGGTGGTAGAGGCGTCAGGGTCGACCTCCGGCCGGCGCACGTGCACGGCCGGATTGGTGGCCAAGTGCTGCTCCAGCACGCACCAGCGGTAGAACGCCGACACGGCGGCGAGCCGGCGGGCGACGCTGGCCGGCGCGAGGGCCAGGCCCTCGGTCAGGTGCCGCGCCCAGGCGTCGACGTGTAGGCGTTCGGCCGCGAGCGGGTCGACGTCGAGGCCAGCGCACCAGCCGGTCCAGCTGGTGAGGTCGCGGACGTAGGCGCGGCGGGTGTGCGGGGAGCTGTAGCCGAGCAGCCAGCCAGCGGCGAGCCGTCGCAGCTGGTCTCCGTCGACGTCGACCGGGTCGAGGTCTGTGTGGGCCGCGACGACAAGTGCGGTCGGCGGCGATGCGGTCATGGCGACGTAGGCCGGCGGGTAAGGGCGCCGGCGGCGAGCAGCTGCACGAGGGCGGCCGCCAGGTGCACTGCGGCCTGGGCTTCGGGAGGGTCTGGTCGCGGGAGCGAGCGCCGCCGCCGTGGCGGGACACCTGGCCGGTCCACAGCCGGTCCAGCATCGTGACCAGCGGTTCGACTGAGCCGTCGCCGTCCTTGTCGACCAGCGTGAACTGCCACTTTGTGCGGGGCATCCCGCAGGTGGTTGCGCACGGTGCCGAGGGTGGCGGAGTTGTTGGATGCGGAGGTGGCCAGTACGAGCGGGCAGGCGACCTGCTCCACCGCGCGCACAGCATCGCGGTAGGCGGTGGTCGGGTCGGGGTGCAGCCCGTACGCGTTGCGCCAGGCGCTGTCGAGCAGGGGGCCGGCGGGGGACTGCGCGGTCGTGGCGGTGACAGCCCGCGCCACCGTTGGGTCCAGCCGACGGACGAGCTGCACGCGGCGGCGGCCGCGGAGCACGGTGTAGACCGAGCCGGCGGCAAGGAGCAGCTCCTGGAGCTGGTCGAGGTAGTCGGCGGGGCTGCCCGGGTCCCAGTCGGGTGCGTACGGCGACGGGTCGGGTCCGACCTCGGTGAGCTGGAACTCCAGCGCGTCGTCGTACTGGAGGGCCAGGTCGATCGTGTCGAGCAGCTGCTGCCCTTCGAGGATCACGAGTTCGTCCAGCAGGGGCTGATCGGCCGAGGAGGCGATCTCCAGCCGCACCGCTACTGCGACTCGGCGTGCGAGGCGGTCGCGTCCGGAGAGGTAGGCGTAGAGCCACTGCTGGAGCGGGTGGCGCAGGTGCTCGGGGACTCCCTCGTCTGCGACTCCGTGGCCGTCGGTGATCCCGCTGCTCAGCGGGTCGTGGTCGGTGCATGGACGGCTTCGACCACACATCGGCCACGTACGACCACAGCTCGGACCACGACGCCGACCACCCCGGCGACGACCGTCCGACCCATGGTCAGGTCGACGGCGGGAGCGACGGACATGGTCTGGGTGCACGACACCGGCTACGAGCCGGCCTACGGCCACACCGGCTTCCCGGTCGCCGTCCAGATCGACGGCGCCGAAGCCTCGGGCAACTCAGCTCCCGCCCGGCTGGAGGTCATCGGCTGGCGCTCCGCGTGCGACTGCGGCTGGCGGGGGATGGACTTCCACCCACGCGACAAGAGCTCCAGCCCCGCGGTGCTCGTCCTGGACGCCGCCGCGGGCTGGGGGATCGCCGCCCGCGCCGAGTGGGATCGTCACCTGCACCGTGCTCTGCCCGAGCTCGCCGTCCACGACCGTGCCCGGGAACTCCGTGCCGCCGAGCGACGACTTGATGCCGCTATCCACACGGCTCGCTTCGTCGGCGTCACCTGGTCCCGGCTGGCGGCGGTCGCCGGCAGCGGGCATGTCCGGGCCTCGCGGCGTGCCGAGAGAAGCTCGTTCGGCCTCGTCTCGGAGCATGAGAGGCGACGGTTCTCGTCGCCCTGATCCGACCGCGCAGCGGTACAGGACCGGATCACGGAACTACGCGTCGCCGAGCAACGACTCGATCACGCCATCCACGCCGCCCGCTTCGCCGGCCTCACGTGGCCCCGGATCGCGGCCGTCGCCGGCAGTCCGCGGATCCTGGCTGCCCGGCGAGACGAGGCCGGCAGCCCGGCGAGCGTGCTGCGACCACGCACGGAGAACCAGCGGCTCGGCCGCTGAACCGAGCCGTCCGCCAACGACGCGCTCCGTGTCGCGGAGGCGGATCGGCGGAGTCACCAACCGTGCGAGCGTCCCGGCGCGGCGGATTGAGGTTTGGTCTGACGTGAGGGTGTGCCGCGCGCACGACATCGCCCGGCGCCGCGCAGGCTCCGCCGAGAAAATCGGGCTGACTGTGACCCTGACGACGTCATCTCTCGGCGACCGACGAATCTTCGGTCGCCAGTCGACCGGCGAACAAGAGAGATCGACTTCTGAGCAACCTACTTTAGTCCCTGCGCTTAAGCTGTCAGTCGTTTGACCAGGTCAGGCGTGGTATGCGCACAGCGCACACGGTCCGACACTTACAAGGCGATTGCTCTACCACTGAGCTGCACCGGCGTGAAAACATGGCTCTTACCAGCGGAAACACAGGTCGCAGGTTCTGTCAGCCGCTTGCACAACGCTACAACATGTTCACGTTCCCGGAGGCCGTCGCGTGGTGGCGCGAGTCCCTGGAAGCGGCAGCGTCCCCCCGAACCCGCAAGATCTACCTGGACGCATCCGACGGGCTCCTGGCGTGGCTGGAGGCGGTTGGTCGGTCCGATGACGGTGGAGTTCGATTCGTTCACCAACCGCGGCGAGTGCTTCGCGGCGCACTACTTCGCCGAGCAGTTGCCCGTCGACCTGGCGAAGGGCCTGTTCGGCAGCTGGACGATGCGCGAGGGCGACGAGCACCACGTGCAGGAGACGCCCCGGCAGCGGATCCGCAGGCTGCGCGGCACCTACCTGGACCCGGAGTACCGCAGCTTCTTCGCCGAGGCCGTTGCGTGTGACACCGACGGCAGCGATGGCGACGACCTGCGGATCAACACCTACGACGACCCCGGCTGGGTCTTGCGGGAGACGCGGCGTCGGGCAAGGACCGGAGGTGGGGCGCTCGGCCTGCCGAGGGGGATCGCCGTGCTGTGCGCTGCAGTATCGGCTTGGTTGCCTGGCATACCCATCGTGGCTCATCCTCCTGAGCTGGACGGGTGTGACGGGGATTCGACCCGGGTTGCCACGGCGACGCGTGGTCGCTGCGAGTGCGTTGGACCGGGTAGGGCGTGGCCCAGCCGAACTCCCAGACACGATCGCATTGGCTGGGGCCGGCGTGGCTCATGTGGGTGTCGGTGGGCTGGCGTCGCTGGTGGGCGCACCGACGAGGGCGCCGTAGGCGGCGGGCCCGACCAGGCGGGCGTATTTGGCGAGGAAGCCGTTGCCGGCCGGCGGTGGTGGGGGCCCCCAGTGTCGACGGCGGCGGCTGAGTTCTTCGGCATCGACGTGCAGGTCGATCCGGCGGCCGACGAGGTCGATCGTGATGGAATCGCCGTTATGTAGAAACGCGATCGGGCCGGCGAGGGCCGCTTCGGGGCAGATGTGTCCGACGCTGATACCGGTGGTTGCCCCGGAGAAGCGGCCGTCGGTGAGCAGGGCCACATCTTGTCCGTGCCCGCAGCCGTTGACCGCGGCGGTCACGGCGAGCATTTCGGGCATGCCAGGTCCTCCGCGCGGCCCTTCGTAGCGGATGACGATGATGTCGCCTGCGCGGACCTGGCCGGTGGTGACGTAGTGCATGGCGTCGGGTTCGTTGTCGAACACTCGGGCGGTGCCCTGAAAGTGGGTGATGCCGATGCCGGCGAGTTTCACGACAGCGCCCTGGGGGGCGAGTGAGCCGTGGAGGATGGCGAGTCCACCGTCGGCGCGTAAAGGCTGATTCATGGGATGAACGACGGCGCCGTCGGGGGGCGAGGGTCTGAGGGCGGCGAGGTTCTCAGCCATGGTGGCTCCGGTGACGGTGAGGGTGTCGCCGTGCAGCAGGCCGGCGTTCAGCAAGGTGTTCAGGACGACCGGGACGCCCCCGACACGGTGCAGGTCGCTCATGACGAAGCGTCCACCGGGGCGCAGGTCGGCCAGGTGCGGGACCCGGCGGCTGATCCGGTCGAAGTCGTCGAGGCTGAGGTCGACGTTGGCTTCGTGGGCGATGGCCAGCAGATGCAGCACCGCGTTGGTGGATCCGCCCAGCGCCATCACGGTGGTGATGGCGTTCTCGAAGGCGGGCCGGGTGAGGATGTCACGTGCGCGGATGTCGTTGGTGAGCAGGTTGACCGCCGCCTGTCCGCTGGCGTGTGCGAAGCGCGCCCGCTCGTCGGTGGCCGCGGGCGGTGCCGCGGATCCGGGCAGGGCGATGCCGAGGGCTTCAGCTTCCGCGGCGACGGTGTTAGCCGTGTACATGCCGGCGCATGATCCGGCACCCGGACACGCCGAGCGTTCCAACGCGTCGAGTTCGGCGTCGGTGATCCGGCCGGCCGCGTGGGCCCCGACGGCCTCGAACACGTCCTGGATCGTGACATCGCGGCCGCCGTGGCGTCCGGGTCGGCTGCTTCCGCCGTACAGGAACACGGAGGCGACGTTGAGACGGGCCGCGGCCATCAGCATGGCCGGTAGGCTCTTGTCGCACCCGGCGATGGTCACGAGGGCGTCGAGTCGCTCCGCGTGCACCACGCACTCCACCGAATCGGCGATCAGGTCACGGCTGGGCAAAGACGCCCGCATTCCGTCATGGCCCATGGCGATACCGTCGGAGATGGCCAACGTGGAGAACCGCATGGGGACCCCGCCTGCGGACCGGACGCCGGTGGCGGCGGCACCGCCGAGTTCGTCCAGGGTGAGGTTGCACGGGGTGAGGTCGTTGCCGGCCGACGCGATGCCGACCTGTGGTCGGTCGAAGTCGGCGTCGGTAAAGCCCACCGCGCGCAGCATCGCTCGCGCCGGTGCCCGCGCAGGCCCGACGGTGACCTCGTGACTGTGTGGCCTGTTACCAACCATCAGATTGCCTTTCTCCGATTCCGTTCCGCGAGCTGGTGTGAGGATCGTTGCGCTGTTGGGGCCGCGCTGGATTCGAAGACCTGTCCGGTGGCCTGTGGGGGGTTGGTGGTCCGGCCGTCAGGTCGCGGGCACATGCAGCAGACCGTCTGGACCGGCGGCCCCGGGGACGAAGCGGCAAACCCCCCGGCTCGGTGGACAACTCCTCGGCCGGCTAAGGGTTGCATGCCTGGCACCATCGTGGGTCGGTGGTGGCATCCGGGCGAGGTCGGGTGTCGCGGTGGGGGCATCGGGCGCAGGTGTGAATGTCAGCCCGGATTCGGTCTGTGGGCGCGCCGCGATCGGCGCACAGTAGCCCGGGTTCGGTGGGGTGCGGACAACCGCAGGCGGGGCAGACGGTAGCGCGCCGGGTTGCGAGGCTGGCTGCGAGTTGGGTGAGGACGGCTCGGCGGGTGGGGTTGTAGTGGGCGCGCAGGTCGGGCTCGATGAGGGCGTGCCCGTCGCCGGAACGGGCGGCGGCGGTGGTGATGGCGGTCGCGAGCTGGTCGGGGTCGGTGATGCCTTTGACGATGTCGCCGGCGTCGCCGGGGTCGCCGCCGGTGGCGGGTCGCACGATCACGGCCTGCCGGGGCCGGCCGTACTGGGCCAGGGTCTCGGCGGTGTCGCTGTGCGGGGCGGCGCGGACGCGGTAGCCGGGCGCGGAAAGGGTGCGATGACCTTCGAGGATTTCGATGGCGCGCGTGTCGTCGCGGAAGAGCAGGATCTCTTCGTGTCCGGGCCATCCGATACCCGGCAGCGGGCCGTAGCTGGCTTCGCTGGCCAACCCGTAGGGGCTCGCGGCCGCGGTCATGGCCAACCGGGCCTCAGCCCGGGCCGCGGCCGGCGGCGTCAGGGCACGGGCGATGTCGCCGGTGAAAGTGCCGAACTGATCGGTGTCCAGACCGGGCGGTGCGATCACCTGGGCGCCGAGCATCTCGGCGAACGCGGACGCGACCTGCCTCTCCTTGCCGTGCCGCGTGCCGAGAACCATCACGCAACCGCGGTACGCGTCGCCGGGTGGGCCCGCTTCCGGTAGCGGTTCAGGATGCGTATGCACAGTGCCCATTACGCTGCGGACCTCGCTCGTCGTCGGTGAAGAAGGTCCACTCGGCCACACCGCCCGTCGTGAACACACGGCGTCGATAACGCGATACTGTGTGCGTGCTCCAGGTTACGTGTAACGTTGATCGTATGTTAGCGGAGTTGTCATTGGAAGAACATGCACGGCAACGGTCTGACACCGAGGGCGTTAATGATCTTGAAATTGTCCCGCCGGTGAAGCGAAATGATCCGTTGCTGGCGTCGCGCGCTCAGGATGCGGCCGGCCATGCCGGACTCGACCGACCAGGACTGCTCGTCATGGTTGTCGGCACCGGCACCGAGGTCGGTAAGACCTGGATGACGGCCCGGGTGGCCCAGCGGTTACGGCAGGCCGGGCTGCGGGTCGCGGCACGCAAGCCGGCGCAGTCGCATGACCCCGGCGCGTTGGATACTGACGCGATGATCCTTGCTGAGGCAACGGACGACGTGGCGTCGGCGGTCTGCCGGGACGACCGGGACTACCCGGTGCCGATGGCGCCCCCGATGGCTGCAGCCTCGCTTGGTCTCGCACCGTTTACCCTGGCTGACCTCGCCGCCGAGTTGGAGTGGCCCGCGGGGTGCGACGTGGGCGTTGTCGAGTCCGCCGGCGGAGTCCGTTCACCCATTGCCGCGGACGGCGACACCGTTGGCCTGATGCGGTGCGTGAACCCCGACCTCGTCGTGCTGGTTGCTGATGCCGGGCTCGGCGTCATCAATTCGCTGCGGCTGTGCGTTGCTGCCCTCGACCCAGTGTGTCCCGTCGTGGCATTGAACCGGTTCGACGCCGGGCTGGACCTACATCGCCGTAATCTCGCGTGGGTACGCGACGTCGACGGATTCGACGTCGTGACCTCCGCCGAGGATCTCACCGACCTGATCCGGCGGCGCTGGACCAACCGTCGAGGTGCTGGTGCGCCGGCGTGACCACCCCGCGCAAGAGCGTTC